>WNGR01003508.1_pt1 | contig 17095 bp, 13 predicted proteins | sample 5407581 | NCBI WGS metagenome assembly WNGR01 (sample SAMN13153383, study PRJNA577476) | soil metagenome | isolation source: 80 cm soil or saprolite under Garry oak tree replicate 2 | place: USA:California | collected 2016-06-15 | reverse complement strand
TCGTGGCGGCCGCCGCGGAGTCCGGCCGGGCGGCATTCGCATTCTCCGGCCATGGTAAGCCGCCGCCGCTGCCCGGCTGCACATTCCCGGCCTCAGTCCCGCCAGAGGCCGCAGAACGCCGCGCCCGGCCAGTCACGTGTGCCGGCGTGCCGGGGCAGGAATCCGGAGCTGGGCGCCTCTCGCTCGCGCGCCCGAGGCTGGCGCGGGTCGATCGCGGGCTCAATGCCGACCTGCCGGAAATCCGGCAGGAGGAACTCGATGCGTCGGATGACCATGCTGGCTGGCTGGTTCGTATGGAAAAGTCTTCGTGTGGAAAATTCGCAGAGGGCGCTTCCGCCTCAGATCCGGGCCTGGGTTGAGGCACGCAAGCGGCACCGCCTCTCATATGCGCAGGTGCAGATGGCCCGCGAACTCGGGCTGAACCCGGGAAAGCTCGGCAAGCTCAGCAACCACGGGCAAGAGCCATGGAAGGCGCCGCTGCCGCAATTCATCGAGCACCTGTACCTCAAGCGGTTTGGCCGGGAGCAGCCCCGGGTCGTCACTCCGGTGGAGAACTGGGGGCGGTCGGCGGCGGGGAATCCGGCGCGGAATGCTCTCGCTGCGAACGCCCGCAGTGACCAGGCAGGGCAGGGGTCGCCGTGATCACGCCTGACGAGCTGAAGATTCCCAAGGGGCTGCGGCCGGTAGCTGACGACATCGTCGGCATCACCGACTCGGTGTGCCTGTCCGTCCTCTACGAGGAGTACGCCGATCTGGCCCGGCGGGCGGTGGCGAAGCTGGCGCGCAAGCGGCCCTCGCCACTACAGACCAGTCGCCGTGCCACGTGGGCGGCCGGCGTGGTGTATGCGCTGGGCCATGTCAACTTCCCGTCCGACCCCGCGAGCGAGCCATGCATGACCGCTGATCAGCTCAGTGCGGCGTTCGGCGTGGCTAAAGCACCATGACCAGCAAGGCCAGGCAGGTCCGCGACCTGCTGCGGATCAGTCACTTCTCTCCGGAGTTCCAGCGCGCCGACGTAGCCGCGCAGAACCCGCTGGCCTGGATCATTGACGTGAACGGCTTGGCCGTGGACGCCAGGCACGTTCCGCCCGGCATCCAGGCGGAGGCTTACCGGCGGGGGCTCATCCCCTACATACCGGCGCTGGGGCCGGACGAGACGGTGGCTCGCGCGAGATCCCAGGTGACGGGAACGCCGCCCGCTGCTGACGCTCCCGCGCCGTCCGAGACACTAGACCTGCTGGAACATTGCAGTGAACTCAAGCGCCACCTGGTCGAGTTCGCCCGTTCCCGGCGCTTCTCGCGGCAGTTCGACCAGGCGCTCAGGGCAGGATCCCGCGGTGAGGCCGTTGATGAATCCGCCCAGCCGCCGCCGGTCCACCGGCCGCGGCCCGGCCGCGTCCTTCAGCCCCAGGCACCAGGTGTCCACCAGGTAGAAGCACACCCCGGCGGTGGACCCGGCCCGGTCCCGGGCGACCAGCACGGTCACCAGGCCCGAGTGCCCGGTTCGTTCTGATGGGGCCGACCCCGGCCAGTCCGGCCGCTCCGGTGCCAGGACGCTGGATGACCAGCCCGGACTGATCCAGCATCCGATCAGCGCGTCCTCCCGGGTCCGCCCCTGGGAGGCGGCGACCGATCTGATGAGCGGCGCGACCGCGCTCGGCGGCATCTTCAGCGCCCGGGCGATCTCCTTCGGCGTGCGCCCGGCGTCCCGCAGCTCACGAACACGGTCAAGCAACTGCTCCGATGTCATGAGGAATATGGTGCCCCAAACCGGCCGCGCGCCTGGCTGACGCGCCCGGGTTCTGTAGGTTCGCACGCGGCGAAGCACACCGGCCGTTCGGATGAATGCCGTCCTCTTCCCCGGTAACCTGTCTGATTGACCGCACGCGGCTGGCAGGAGAGATAGGGATGCCGATCACGTCGAGGGAGCGGCTGGCTAGGGTGCTCGACGGCTCGCCGGCGCCTGGAGAGTTCAGCGTGCAGCTGTCCGTGCCGGCGAGGGACGTCCGGCTCGCGGTGGCGGGCGCGGGGCCGATCGGTTTCCCGGTCAGGGCGCCGCAGGCTAAGCGGATGATCGCCTGCGCGCGGGCGGCCCGGTTCGGGCGGGGTGAGCAGACGCTGACGGACCTGAGCGTGCGGGATACCTGGGAGATCACACCGGATCAGGTGACGCTGACCGGGCTGGACTGGGTGGCGATCCTGGCTGAGGTGCGGGACGGGCTGGGGCTGCCGTGCCGGGCGCGGTTGCGGGCCGAGCCGCACGCGCTGCTGGTGTACGGGAAGGGGCAGTTCTTCCTGCCGCACCAGGACTCGGAGAAGGACGACACGATGATCGGCACGCTGGTGGTGTCGGTGCCGTCGTCGCATACTGGCGGGGAACTCGTCATCGAGCACGACGGCAAGACCGTCGCGTACCAGGCGTCCGGGACGGAGGTGTCGGTGGCCGCCTTCTACGCCGACTGCCGGCACGAGGTCAAACCGGTCAGGACCGGGTACCGGGTCACGTTTACCTGCAATCTGCTGCTGGAGGCCGATCCGGCCGGTGAAGTCCCGGCCGAGCCGTCGGCCGAGGCCGCCCGGTACCTCACCGAGCACTTCAGCACCAGGGTCTCCCGGTGGGAAGGCGACGACCGGGAGCCGCCGGGCCGGCTCGTCTATCTGCTGGACCACGAGTACACCCAGCGCGGGCTGGACTGGGACCGGCTCAAGGGCGCCGACGCCGAACGGGCCGCGCTCTTGCGGGCCGCCGCTGAGGATACGGGGTGCGAGGCGGTACTTGCGCTCACCGAGATCAAGGAGACCTGGGATACCGAGCCGGGGCGGCGGGGCCGCGGTGTTGATCTTACATACGTCATCACCTCCGAGCTGACCCTGAGCTGGTGGACGGGGGTGCCTGGCGGGGAGCCCATCTCGCTGTATGTGCCGGACGAGCAGGTGTGCGCGTCGACCCCGTCGGCGGACCTGAAGCCGCATGACTCCGAGTACACGGGGTACATGGGGAACTACGGCAACACGATGGACCGCTGGTACCGGCGCGCCGCGGTCGTCGTGTGGCCCCGGCAGTATGCCTTCGCGGCCCGGGCGGAGGCGTCGCCTTCGTGGGCGCTGACCGAGCTGAGAGCCCGGGTGGACGCCGGGGACCTGGTCAGCGCGCGATCCGCCGCGGAGTCCGTCGCGCCGTTCTGGCAGGCGCTCGGCCCCGAGCTGCTGGAACCGGCACTGCACACGGCCGCGGGGCTGGCGGACCCGGAAATCGCGCTCATGCTGCTGCGGCCGTTCGCGGTCGAGTGGGTGACGCCCGCGCACGCGGGCGGGCTGGCGGCGCTCGCCGCGCGGTACGGCGAGTCCTGGCACCAGAACCTCCTAGACGCGTGGTTCGGGTCGCGCAACACCTGGCGGTACACCGGGGACGTGGACCGCAAGGACTGGGCCGGTGCGCTGCCTGGCCTCAACGCGGCGTTGCGGGACGCCGGCGCGGCGGCAACCGCCGGGTGGCTGCTCGCCGCGTCGTGGGGCTGGCTGGATGCCGACATCCGGCTCTGGCTCCGGTACCCGTCGCCGGCCACGCGGCGCAAGCAGGTCGCGGAGCTTGGCACGCCGCTCGCCGGCCTGCTGGCAGCCGCGGACGGGACGGCGCTGGCCGGCGAGATCGTGGCGGCCCTGCGGGAGCACGGCGACGACGTGCTCGCCTGCCTGCTGCCGATGCTGCGGGCGGCCGGGCCAGGACCAAGCACGCCACTGGAGGAGCTGGCACGGGATTGCGAGCGGCGGCTCACCGCGATCACCGGACGCCCGGCCCGGGCCGAGGACGACTGGTCGGTCCCCTGGTCCGGCGGCTGCGGCTGCGCATTGTGCGGCACGCTCGGCGGGTTCCTCGCCGACCGCAGCGAGCGCACGCTGGAATGGCCGCTCGCCGAGGCCCGCCGCAGGCACGTCAAGGACCAGATCAGGGCCGCCGAGCTGCCGGTCAGGCACGAGATCTGGAAGTTCGGCAGCCCGCACACGCTGGTGCTCACCAAGACCGGCGAGCTGTTCCAGCGCGAGGCCAAGGCACGCGAAGACGCCACGGCCAGCCTGGAATGGCTCGCCGCGCAACGGAGGCCTCAACCGAAGCCCGGACCCGATGCGTGACATACTTCTGCCAGTTTCCACAGGCCAGAGCCGGTGACGCAATCTTGTGTCACCGGCTTCTGGCCTGGAAGGGAGCGGTTCACCAGACAGTCGGCAGCGTTCCGTGGATGGCGATGTCCTGAGCCAGCTGGGATACGGGCATCGCCGTGCGCCTGACTGACGGGGGGCAGGGCGATGATGCGGGTACTATGAGAAGTAATCTGTCTAGATAGGACTAGATAGATCTTGGAAGGTGCTCATGACGTCACCAACTCCGGATCATTGGCAAATCCAGGAAGCCAAGCAGCGCTTCAGCGAGATGATCCGTGCGGTTACGACTGAGGGGCCACAAGTCATCACCCGGCATGGTGAGGATGTCGCGGTAGTTGTGGATATCGGTGAGTACCGCAGGCTGACCCGGCCTGCGGTGGACCTCGCGAGCATCCTGCTTGGCGGTCCGAAGCTCGATGACAGCGCCGCTGACGTCTTTGCGGAGATCGAGGCCGAGCGCAAGGCTGACTTCGGACGTATGGTCGATCTTGAGGCGGGTACGTGACATACCTGCTCGACACCAATGTGCTGTCGGAGACACGCAAGCGCCAGCCAGCGGCGGGTGTAGCCGACTGGATCGCGGCCACGCCGCCGGACCGGCTGCACGTCTCCGTGCTGACCCTGGGCGAGATCGAGCAGGGGATTGCGAGAGTTCGCGGCCGGGGAGACCTGCATCAGGCGTCCGCCCTTGAGCGCTGGCTCCGGGAGGTGGAGACCGGGTTCGAAGACCGGGTTCTCCCGGTCACCCTCCCGGTCGCTGTCGCCTGGGGCCGTCAGCAGTACACGCAGCCCATCCCGGTGATCGACGCGCTCATTGCGGCAACAGCGCGGGTGCACGGCATGGCCGTGGTCACCCGCAACGTGAAGGATTTTGAACTGGCTGGAGTCCAGGCGCTCAACCCCTTCGCCGAGTAGGCCGTCCGGGCGGGAACTGGCCTGAAGGTCACCTGCCCGCCCGCACGTACATATAGCGGACGGCATCCGGGCCATGCGGACGGTCGGTGCGCACCGTCGGCTTTCACGGACGGCCACGGACGGGCCCCGCCGGCACTGTATTTGCGGCCCGCCCGTGTGCCGCCGGGCCGGGCGTGCGTCCCGTGCCCGCCCTGCCCGTGTGCCGCGAGGAGTGCGGGCCGGGAAGGCGGTTCGGCTGGGCCAGCCTGACCCCGGCTGAGCAGGCCGTCGCCAGCTTGGTCGCCGACAGGGCTGACCAACCCGCAGATCGGCGAGCGGGCAGTACATCTGGCGGCGGACCGTGCAGACCCACCTGGTGTACGTGTTCGCCAAGCTCGACATCGCCTCCCGCGCCCAGCTCGCCGCCCAGGTCACCCGCCACCGCCTGCAGCAGCCGCCCCGGCACCGGTCGCACCGGCTGAGGACAGCGCTCTGCCCGGTGAGCTTCCGCGCGGGGCGTATCTGCCCGGCACTGTCCTCTCCCCCACAGCAGACCGCCGAAAAGCAGCGGTTTACGGCCCAACCCGGTCCCGTGCGCCGACGACGGGATCCGCCGGATGGCGGATGTCTCATGCTGCCCAGGGGCGGCACAGTAAAGACGATGTCGCCGCGGGAAGGCGACGGTCGCCGCGGTCGGCGCAGGCTGATCGTCACGGAGGAATAATGACGAACCCGATCATGCCGCCGAGTCCAGCACGACTGACAGAGGACGGACGGTGCCCGCATCAGCCCCCGTGCCCAGGTGCGCTGGAACCGGATCGCCTCGCCGCCCGGCTGGTCGCTCGTTACCCCGACCAGGGCTGGAGCCTGCTGTGCAACGGAGTGGTGTTGCTCGACGACGGCGACCAGCTACTTCCAAACGGCCGGATTGTCTCCCGGTCGCCGCGCGTCCCGGTGCTGCCGTAGTAAGAGAAAACAGCGGCGTCAACAGCGAAAGGGCAAAGCAGGTGAGCATCACCGGCCGGGCGCACCACGGGGGGCGGCAAAGTCGCTGATGCGGTCTGAAGCAGCTTGAGCGTCCGTTGCGGGTCGCGGGCCTGGTGGCGGTTGGCGGCGGCGATGTTGGTGCGCCACCGTGAGCTCGTACCCGGGTTCGGGGCCTGCCCCGGATGCAAGCCAGGGACGTCGACTGCTGCCACCACCAGCGAGAACAGCCTCCGACCTCTGGTTACACGGTCGGGGGCTGTCCTCGTCGCAGTCAGGCCTAAGCGCGGAAGAAGCGGCGGCCGGCGTTAGGAGCCCCGGGCCAGCATGTACGGGATGAGCGCTTCGACGAAACCCCGCGAGGCCGACGGCGGCACGTCGGCGAAGGCATCGTGGAAGGATTCGTAGGCGGCGGTGGCTACGCCCTGCCCGAATTGATACGCGAACTCCAGGCTGCCGTAGCGCACCATCAGCTCGAGGATCCGTTCGGCGTCGATATCGGGCGCACCGTCGTGCGGAGCGTCCGAGTGACCTCCTGCGCGCGCCAGGAACGCGACCAGCGACCTCCTCTCGTCGGCCGAGGCGCGGCCGAGGAGATGAATCAGCATGAGGGTCCGCTTCCCCTCCCGGATATCTCCGAGCAGGTCCTTGCCGTACTCGGTCTGGTCGCCGACGAGGTTGAGCATGTCGTCGCGGATCTGGAACGCGGCGCCGAGGTAGAAGCCGAAACGCGTGATGGCATCCAGAGGCGCCGTGTCGGCCGAGCCGATCAGCGCTCCGGCCCGGAGCGGCCACACCGTCGTGTACCAGCACGTCTTCTGCCCGATCAGCTCGAGATAGTCGATGGGCTCGAGGTTCACGACGTTGTCCGCCCGCCAGCCGAGCTCGGTGGCCTGGCCTTCGATCGTGCGGGTGAGCATGTGAACGAACTCGTCGGACACTCGCTGGGACAGCCTGGTACCGAGCGCAGTGCTGTCCCGCAGCGGTTGCATGGCCAGCACGGCCAAGGCGTCCCCCACGTTGATGGCGACCGGCGTGCCGTGCACGCGATGCAGCGTCGGCCGCCCGCGCCGCTGCAGGCTGCCGTCCTCGACGTCGTCGTGGATGAGGAACGCGTTGTGGGCCAGCTCGATGGCGACCGCAGGACCCAGCGCTTGGTCGATGGACCCGCCGAAGGCCTGGCAGGTGGCCAGCAGCAGGGACGGGCGGATTCCCTTGCCGGCCCGGGAGGGATAGTCCCGCACCAGGTCGTAGAGGTACCGGCCGGGTGTCCGGCCGCGCAGGTACCGATGCATGGCATCCCGGGTGAGACTTGAGTAGCGGACGAGTGTCGCCTCGACATCGGACGGCTCGGTGGCCTCGGTCACGGTCGGCCGTTCCCGGCGCGTACCAGCAGGCGGACGGGCAGGCCGACGTCCGGCAGCCCGCGGGCCAGGACATGCCCGTGGTACACGCCGGGGGTGACGCTGCCGAGAGCCACCTCTACCGTCGCCGGCGTGCCGGCGCCCGGCTCGATGGTCAGCACCGTCGGCTGGAAGCGGCCGGCCGAGGCAGGCACCACCCGGCCGTCGTGGGAGGCGAGGTCGGTGAGGCATGGTTCGGCCGAGGCCCGCCGCGCCGTCGTATTGTGCATCCAGACCGTTCCGGTCGCCCGGGCGCCCGCGGCGCCCTGGAGTGTCAGGAGCCCGCCAGAACCGGAATCGAACTCCACACCGCGGGACCGCAGCATCTGTTCCATGAGTTCGGAGTAACCCTCGAACGAGCGCCGGACCAGATCGGCGTACAGGTCGAGCGCCCGCGCCACGATGACACGGAGCTGAGCCAGGTCCGGTTCGTGCCCGTTCGCCGGCTGGCTGCCGCTTGGCGGCTCCCTGTCGCCGGCCGGGTCAGGGGCCAGCGGCGTACCCGGCGGCTGGATGTCGAGGAGGTCGGCGAACCCCCTGACGACCTCGGTCGCTGCGTCGAGCCCGAGGCGCTGGACGTCGGTGAGCGCGGTTAGCGCCTGGAACGGGCCGAACGAGTCCGGCCGCTGTGGTCCGGCCCGGCCATCGGCGTCTCCCCGGTTCATCGCTCGCCGCCCACCGGGGCCGTGGCGGCGCTGCCTGCCGTGCCCAGCCCGTACCATGAGCCGGCGATTCCGGCCAGCAGCGGCCGTCCCCGCACCGCGTTGGCCGCCTGCAGCCCGCTCAGCACGGCCGCCTCGATGCAGCCGGCGTTGAGGCCGCAGTTGGTCCAGTCGCCGGCCAGGAACAGGTTCTGGTAACCCGCCTCGTCCGCCCGGAGGCGGTGAATGGCGCTGCCGGGCGGCGACTGGACGTAGCGGTCGGACGGATCGACGTTGGCCGTCCAGTACTGCGCGTCCAGGCGTGCCTGCCCCCCGCCCCAGCCGTCGCCCGCCTCGGCCCGGCCGTCGTCCGCGAGTACGTCCCAGCGGAAGCTTCCGGTCGCGTCGACGACTTGCGGCCAGATGTCGCCGCCGCGCCGCTCGAGGAATTCGGCCATATGGCGGCGGACCGCGGCCGCCGCCTCGTCGGGTTGCCGGGCGATTTCGTCGGCCAGCGGGCCGCACAGGTACGCGACGGCCCGCGGTCGGCCGTCTTCGGGCCACTCCTCGTGTTCCAGTAGGTGTCCCATTGACGCGTAGGTCTGGAACGGCGACGCGAAGCCGCTAATGGTCGGGGAGCCGTGCGGCGCGCCGAGGTCGGCGTCCGCGTAGCGGAACCATAGCTGCGCTGCCTGGGTGGCCACCGTGGGGACATTACTGACCATCCGCCGCCATCGCGGTGAGTCGGCGAGGATTTCCGCACCGATGTGCGGCACCATGCCGAGCGACGTAGCCAGGATGACCACGTCGAAGTCCGTGCCGGCGGTCAGCGTTCTGGGTTCCTCGCCGCGGCGATCCGCCCAGTGCGACTCCAGGTCGGCGCCGGGCTCCGCGGACAGCTGTTCCCGCCGGGGCCGGGCGGGAAAACACGGCAGGCCGCGCACGGAGACCAGCGGGTCGTAGGCCGTGACACCGGCCGCGAGCCGGGCCTGGCGGGCCAGGGTCACCGCCGCGATCGACCTCCGGTCGGCCGACAGATGGAGCCGGTCGACCCGGCTGAAGAACTCGAACCGGACGCCGCGCCCGCGAAGCGCCTGGTACAGCGGGGCGAACACCACCTCGCCCATGCCGGCCCGCATCTTCCAGAAGATGGACCCGCGGTACTCGAAGAACAGCTTCGAGGCCAGGAAGAGGCCGAGCCCGGCGGCGAACCTGGGACGTTCCTGGTCGCCGCCCTCGTAGGCGAACACCAGGTCGTACATCCCGCGCACGAGCGGCGAGCCGAGCGTCTCTGGCGAAGCGCCGTGGGCGGCCAGCCACTCGCGGAAATCCAGGTGGTCGATGGCCGCGAAGCCGTCCGGGTGGGTGAGCAGGCCGTCCCGGGCGGCGCCCCGTGCGCAGGTCAGTATCAGCCCGGCCACCTGCCACAACCGCCGGGCAGCCTGGTCACGGCGGATGCGTTGGGCCCACTCCCGGCGCAGCCGGTCCAGGTGCTCGACGATGACGGACGACAGCGGTTCCATCGGACGGGCGGCGGCCCCGAGCAGTTCGGCCGCTGTCACCGCGGCGACCAGCCCCGCGGACTCGGCCTGCCGCGCCACCTCGGCGAACTCGGCCACAGAAGCAAAGGGATAGCGCGCCGGGCCGCTCCCAGGGCGTCGGCCCGAGGCGCTGAGGAAGACACCCCCCGGCACCGGCCGTTGCCCGCTCCGGTCCAGCGAGGAGGACAGATCGACCAGCAGCTGGACGGCCCTGACGACGAACCCGGCGACGGTGAGCGGCGGTGCCCCGTCGTCCGGCTCGGGGGCATCGCCGGTGAACGTGGCCACCCAGGGTGACCAGCGTCCGTCGTCGTTCTCGGCGACGCCGACCCTCCCGGCGGGCAGGAAGGCGTCCCGGAGCGACGAGATCGGGCAGCCCGGAGCGGTGCCGGGCCGGTCAAGCTCGTCGTAGACCTGGCGCAGCAGGCGGAACGCGTTGGCGTAGTAGCCAAGCCACACGTGCAGCCCGTGTTCTTCGATGCGACCATGCCTGCCCCGGCTGCTCGCCCCCTTGCCGCCCAGTCGCCATCCCCGCTGGTAGACGGTGACGGACTCCACCGCGGAGTCCAGCGACGGATCGGTGAGCGCCCAGGCGGCCGCCAGGCCGGCCATGCCTCCGCCCAGGATCGCGACGCGCACGCGTGTCAGCTGCCCGCGTCCAGACTGACCGTGGCGACGACCGTGCCGTTCGCGTCGACGACCTGGCCAACGTAGGTGTCGCCGGTGATCCGCTGGCGCGTCTCGTCAACAGAGCATTCCACCGTGACGTAACCGGGGTCGCTGCTTATCTCGGTGAAGATCACCAGCCCGCCGTCGAGTGGCTTGTGGTAGGTCTCGCCGACCATATTCCGGGCGGTCAGGCGGGGCATGTGGCCGTTGGCCGACGGCACTCTGAACCGCGCGGACTGGCCGGCCGAAATGGCCTGCTCGCCGCTGCCCAACTCCATCAGGGCCATCAGGCTCGTGCGCCACAGGTCGATGAACTGCCCGACCGCCGTGCCCCATACCTTCGCCAGGTCAATGGGCCGGTGGCCGGTCAGGTCCTTGTCAGTCATGACCGTCCCTTTCGGTCGCGGCGTCCCGGAGCGAGTCCGCGAAGCGCCGGAAGTCGCCGGCGATGTTGCCGTAGTGGCGCGCCGTCACCAGGCCCATGTTCAGCAGGTCGTTGACCCAGCCGGCATCCCAGGACGAGCCGGTGAAGCGTCCTATCAGCTGCTCGAGGTTGGGTACGTTCTGGCTGATGCCCTGCTGGCATTCGGCCGTGACGGCCTCGACGAGCTGCTTGATAGCGGCGTCTACCGACGTCGTCGCGCCGCCCGGCCCCACTCCCTCTGGCCCGAACCCCTGGGCACACCCGTAGGCCATCTCTTCCAGCAGCTCGCACCACCCGAATTCACAGGCCAGAGCCGTCGGATCGGGACGGTTGGGGTCACGCCAGTGCAGGTACTTAATCGCCTTCACCAGTGTCGGCGCGGGCCCGCCCGGTACCGACTCCGCCGAAATGATCCCGGCATCCACGTCGACCTCGGTGGTCGGGAGGTAGAAGACGTCAGAGATGCTGAAGCGGGTCGAGATCCGGGACTGGTCGGGGCTTACCCGGAAGCCGATGTGGAGCGGCACGGTCAGCTCCTCGGTGATGATGTCGACCGTCTCGTTGAAGTCCCAGTCATAGCCGTCCGCCGTCGGCACCCGAGCACTCAACTGCACGACCGATTTCCAGAACGCGCAGCAAAGCGGCCAGTTCTCCGGCTCGAGGAACGGGCGGAAGCTGGCAGGCGGCAGCTCGCTCCAGAACTGGGCGACGAGCAGCCTACTCAGGACGGACTGCCCGTCGGGCGTGGTCTTCGTCACCAACTGCTGATCGCTGCATGCCTCAAAGGTCTGCTCGTGCCTGGTAAACCGGAAGATGTCGTCCGTGCTCTGCACCCACAGCTGCCAGTGCTGCCGCTGGAGCCGCGGTTCGCCCGGTGCCTCCGCCACCTCGTCCAGCCGGCGCTTGGCCCGCTCGACCAGGCTCTGGCGTCCGTCGTCGGGCACATCCTGCTCCAGCGTGGAATCCAGGACCGCCCGGGCTTGGTCGTCGAGGTCGGCGCGGAAGTCCGCGGTACTGCGCCGGAACCCGTCGATGAGACGACGGTGCTTGGTCAGCCGCCGGATGTTGGCGGCGGCCGCCAGGGCGGCGAGGGCCGGCCCGGGCGCCGGCGGGGGGTCGCGCGGGAAGTCGCGGACGATCTCGGGACGAAATGCCAGCATCGCATCCTCGATAACGCGGCGCTTCGCCTGCTTCTCCTCGTCCGACTGGGTATTTCCGCTGGTCGCATCCGTCATTCTGCTCTGCCTCCCGGTGTCGGCACCATAGCTGACTGCTGCGGACAGGTATCAACGACGGACACGGCGGCTCCCCGTGGCGATCAGTTGCCGCGCCTCCGCGAGCTGTGGGAAGTCGGTTGTATCCGTGTACGCGGCTACCGCCTCGGCCAGCGCGCTGTCCGCCAGGTCATCCGCACCGCTATCCAGTAGCCGGCACCGGCTCAGCGCGGCCCGCAGCACGGAATAGGCCGTGCCCTGTTCTCGCGCGACGGTGATTGCCTCACGGAGGTCGGCCTCGGCGTCGGGCTCGGCCGCTGGGTCAACCCGCAGCCGCAGTTCAGCGCGCAGCCGCAACGCCTCGGGCATGGCCAGGCGCTGGCCGCTCGCCATGCCATGGAACGCCTGGTCGAGGCAGCGCGCCGCCTTGTCCAGGTCGTCGTGGGCCAGGTAGCCGGCCGCCTGCTCGACGCGCATCCAGGGGATCAGCAGTTCGCCGCCCACGGCGCACCACATGGTGATCGCATCGTCCAACTCGTCCAGTGCGTTCATCGAGCTGTCGGTCATCGCCCGGGCGGCGGCGAGGTGCATCCGCCCAACCATCTGCCAGTCCAGGAAGCCGTGTCGTGCGCCGATCCTGCTCACCTCCTCGGCCGCCGCGGTGGCCGCCTGCACGTCGCCCCTGGCCCGGTGCAGCTGTGCCTCATAGGTCCGCACGAACGCCACGCTGAAGGGACCCCTGGGGAACTCGAGCGACTCGCTGCGGGCCCTCCCGGCGTCAATGGCCTGGAGCGCAGCTGCCAGGTCGCCAGTGAGGAAGCGCAGCGGGCCGAGAAATGCGTACGCCGCCGCCAGCGGATCGTTGGGCAACGGCCATTCGGCGGGGTCGACATCGTCCTGCGGGATGGCCTCGGCCGCCCGCGTGAGCAGGTCGCCCGCCTGCCAGAGATTCCCACGGTAGAACGCCTCCACACCGCGGCACACGTCGAGACTCGCTCGCCCGGCATGCATGGCGGCGCCGTCGAGTTGCCGCCCTATCGCCGCGGAGACGCTCCCGGCGACGTCGAAGTCGCCACTCACACAGTAGTATCCCCACAGGCCGAACAGGGCCTTGAGCAGCTCCACGCCGACCCCGGGGATATCGCGCAGCTGGTCGCAGAGGTCTCGTGCCCGGCCGAAATCCTCAACCGCCGCCGGCGCCGCGTAGCCGGCCGTGGAGCTTATCGCCAGCCCTCTGTTCAGCCGCACGGCCAGCTCGAACTGTGCGCGCATCGTCTCGTCGGCTACCGCGGGCTGCAGCGACTCGCAACGGCCAGCGTGCGCGAGGATCTCGACGAACGACCCGGCCGCCTTAGCCCGGGCAATGGCCTGCAGGTAGAAGACGAGCGCCTCTTCCGGCAGGCCGGCGTGGTCGAAGTGGAACGCCTTCAGCGCGGGATCCGCCGCCTTGGCCGCCGCCAGCGCCCGGGCGGTGGCAAGATGCCGGGCCCTGCGGTCGCTCATGAGCTGCGCCTGGTAGGCGGCATCGCGCACCAGCATGTGGCGGAAGCGGAGCAGGCCCTCGTGTTCCGTCGGCTCGACGAGCTTGGCGTCCAGCAAGCGGTCCAGGTGGCCGACGAGCGACACCGCGTCCGCTCTCGCCGCGCGAACGTCGCCAAGCTCGGCCATGATTTCCGCGAGCAGGGAGAGGTCGAACTCGCGGCCGATGGTCGCGGCAACCTGGGCGACGAGTTTGGAGGGCCCGACCGAATCCAGGCGCGCCTGCAACAGCTGGGTGAGCGTCTGGGGAACGGTATCGCCGGAAACAGCCAGGCCGCCGGTGAACGCGTGCGCGAGCTCCTCGACGAACAGCGGCACGCCGTCACCCCGCACCGCGATCTTCTGCGCGTCGTCGGCGGATATCGGATCGGGCGCGGCAGCCAGCGCCAGTTGCCTGGCCTCGGCGTCCGGCAGCGGTCCGAGGCGGATGTGCAGCGCCCGGTCGCGGTCCTGTGCCCAGCTCAGACCCGGCCGTGCCGTCCCCAGGATTAGCAGGCGCGTCCTGACGCTGGCCGCGGCCATCCGGTCCAGCAGCTCCAAGGTGGTCGGGTCCGCCCACTGGAGATCCTCGAACACCATCACGAAGGGTTGTTCCAACGCCGCGGCGCGGACCATGTCGACGAGCCGCTCGAGCAGCAACTCCCGCAGCTGGACCGGCGCCAGCTCGATGACAGGAAAGCGGCCGCTCAGGTCGAGGTCCAGCAGCACGCCGAGGGCGGGGATCATCTCGGCCAGGTCAACCCCGAGGCCCGTGAGGGCCGCCTCCAGCCTGGCCAGCCGCTCGGCGTCGGTGCCGTCCGGGCTCATGCTCGCCCACCGCTCGATCGCCGTGCGGACCGGGAACAGCGTGCTGGTCACGCTGTACGACGAGCAGTACACCTCGAGGACCCGGGTACCGGCCTTGACCACGCGCTCGACGACGGCCGAGGCCAGCGTGGACTTCCCGATACCTGGCTCGCCCGTGATGAGGATCAGCGACGCCGTGCCGGGCTGGCCGGTGCTCTCACCGTTCCGGTGCGCGGGTGCCGTGTCCCACAGGTCGAGTACCCGCTGAAGTTCGGCGCCGCGGCCGATGAACGGCGGCGACGTCGAGCGCAGCGCCCTCGCCCGCCCGGCTGGATCGCGCCGCCCGATCACCCGGTGGACCTCGACAGGCGCGTCTACGCCCTTCAGTTCCCTCGGCCCGAGTGACTGGATCTCGAACAGCCCGGCCACCAGTTCTTTGGTCGCGGCGCTTATGAGCACGGTGTCCGGGGCCGCCAGGGCTTGCAAGCGCGCGGCCCGGTTCAGGGCCGGGCCGAGCACGCCGACGCCGTCGATTACCACGGTGCCGGTGTCGATTCCGATCCTGGCGCGCAACTCGACGCCCAGCTCCGCCTGCAGCCGGACCGCGACCGGGCGCAGCGCGGCCAGCAGGTCCAGCCCCGCCGACACCGCCCGGCTCGCGTCGTCCTCGTGTCCTAATGGGTAACCGAAACAGGCGACGATCGCGTCGCCCTGGACGTCGACGAAATGACCTTCGTGCCTCTCGATCACGGGTCGGCATGCCAGCTCGAACGCTCGCAGCACGCTGCCGTAGACCTCGACGTCGTAACGCTCGGCGAGCGGCGTGGACTCGACGAGATCGACGAACAGCGCCGTCGCCTGGCGGCGGCCGGGAAGCGAGCTCCTGCCGCCATGGCGATCTGCCATGGCGCGGAGCATGGCGGCCTCGATGTTATCGGGCTGGAGCGCCAGAACATCGGAAGCCAGCGCGTGCACCTGGCCCCAGTCGAGCCTCTCGAGGGCTCGCTCGCACATCGCGAGCAGCTCTTCGGGAGTGAAGCCGACGCCCGCTAGATCCTCGTCACGCGCCATCCCCCTGCCCTCCCACGAAGAGTGGACTGGCTCCATGCTTTCACTTCGCGAACCGGAAAGCGAGGGATATTCGCGCCATCCGGATGGCGTATCGGCCGGAAATATGGTAAACAACCCGGCCCTGACTCCACGGCATGTATCTGCAAGCGCGTCCCGTGACACTTCCCTTATGACGGACTGATGTCCATATGGGACGTTCAGTGAGGGGGCAAGGAGTGCGGTCATGGACCCGCAGCCGATGGGTAAGGTGCGCAATCTGAAGAGGCTGGCCGGAAGGGTTGCCTGTCGCTCGACCGTGCGCTGGTCCAGGCTATGGGCGTTCCTGGGATTCTGCCTCCTCACCGCCGTGGTATGCGGCCCGGCCGTAGATCTGCCGCGCGCCCAGGGCGCGGGTGCTGTCGCCGGGAGCCTGCCGTCGGCCCGGGCGCCGGCCAGAATCCCGCAGCGGATCACCTTCGACCAGCCATCGGACACGGCGGTCGGCCAGCCGGTCAGGTTGACCGCATCATCGGTGACCACCACGACGCCCGCCGAGGGGACCGGGCTGCTGGTCTCGTTCCGCTCGGACACCCCCGACCTGTGCACGGTCTCAGGCACCACCGTCACTTCGACGGCACCCGGTTTCTGCGTCATCACCGCGACCCAGGGCGGCGACCGCACTTACGCGCCAGCCCTTGACGTAGCGCGCGCGTTCCGGGCGCACGCTGGGCCGGAACCTCAGACGATCACCTTCAAGCAGCCGCCGGACACAGCGGTCGGCCAGCCGGTCACCCTGTCGGCTTCCACGGACGCGAGGGATTCGTCCCTGGTCGTATCGTTCCGCTCGGACACCCCCGGCGCGTGCACGGTCTCGGGCACCACCGCCACCCCCACGGCGGTCGGCACCTGCACGATCACCGCATCCCAAGGCGGCAGCGACCGCTACGCGGCGGCCCGGCCGGTGCCGCGCTCCTTCCAGGCGCACACGGGAATCAGGCGGCAGGCGATCACCTTCAACCAGCCGCCGGATGTCAACCTCGGCCAGTCGGTCACCTTGTCGGCTTCCACGGACGCGAAGGAGCCCCTCGACGTATCGTTCCGCTCGGACTCGCCCATGGTGTGCACAGTCTCAGACGCCACTGTCACGACCGTCGCGGCCGGCACCTGTACGGTAACCGCGTATCAGGGCGGGAGTGCCACCTACGCGCCAGCCGATGCGTCGAAGTCGTTCACGGTCACTGCTCCCGAGTTCCGTTCCGATCAGGAGATCTTGTTCGACCCGGTGCCGGGCACGACGGTGGGCGTGCCTATCGTCCTGACGGCATCGTCGCGGACCAACGACAAGGACTCGCCGACCGGCCTGGCCGTGTCGTATACCTCGCGAAACCAGCGAGTGTGTACGGTCTCCGGCGCCACCGTCGTCCCGCGGACAGGTGGCCGGTGCGTGATCATCGCCTCTCAGGACGGCAACGCCCAGTACCTGCCGGCCAAGCCCGTCGGGCAGGAGTTCCCGGTCGCCCGAGCCGATCAGACCGTGACCTTCACGCCGCCGGCGAGCGCCACGATCGACCAGTCGGTCGACCTGACGGCTACCGCTTCTTCCTGGCTCCCGGTGACCTATGCCTCGAGCACCCCGGAGGTGTGCACGGTCTCGGGCGCCACCGTCGCCACTACCGCGGCCGGCACCTGCACCGTCATCGCTTCCCAGTCCGGCGACGCCCAGTATGCGCCGGCCCGCCCCGTACCCGGGTCCTTCCCGGTCGGGAAGATTCCGCAGACGATCAGCTTC
>WNGR01003506.1_pt1 | contig 17097 bp, 20 predicted proteins | sample 5407581 | NCBI WGS metagenome assembly WNGR01 (sample SAMN13153383, study PRJNA577476) | soil metagenome | isolation source: 80 cm soil or saprolite under Garry oak tree replicate 2 | place: USA:California | collected 2016-06-15 | reverse complement strand
GGGCGGCAGGCCCGCTTCGATCACGGCGCGGGCGCGGCGCGTCACTTCGGCGACGGTCCACGCACCCTCGGCGGACGCGGCCGCGAAGAGGTCTAGGGACTGACCCACTGCCGCGCGGCCTGCACCGTGTTGTAGAGGAGCATCGTGATCGTCATCGGCCCGACGCCGCCCGGCACGGGGGTGATCGCCGACGCGACCTGCTTCGCCTCCGGGAACTTCACGTCGCCGACCAGGCGATAGCCCTGTTTGCGCGAGGGATCGTCCACGCGATTGACGCCGACATCGATCACGACGGCGCCGGGTTTCACCATGTCGCCGCTCACGAACTCCGGCTTGCCGATGGCGACGATGAGGATGTCCGCCTGGAGCGTGTACTGCTCGATGTTCCGGGTGCGCGAGTGGCACACGGTGACGGTAGCATTGCCACCCGGGCCGTCCTGCAGCAGCAGGGCCGCCATCGGGCGTCCGACGATGTTCGAGCGCCCCACGACGACGGCGTGCGCTCCTTTCGTCTCGACGCCCGTGCGGATCAAGAGCTGCTGCACCCCATACGGCGTCGCCGGACGGAAGCCCGTCGGATCGCCGACCGCGACCTTGCCGACGTTCTCGGGATGGAAGCCGTCCACGTCTTTGCGCGGATCGATGCGATGCAGGGCGCGATTGGTGTCGATCTGCCTGGGGAGCGGCAGCTGCACCAGGATGCCGTGAATCTTGGGGTTGGCATTGAGCCGTTCCAGCAACCCCATGAGGTCCGCCTCGCTCGTGTCCTTGGGCAGCTTGATCGTCTCGTGATAGAGGCTCGCTTCGTCGCAGGCTTTCCCCTTCATCCGCACGTAGACCTGCGAGGCGGGATTGTCGCCCACGAGCACCACGGCGAGGCCCGGGGTGACACCCTGTTTCTTGAGCTTCGTGATCTCGCTGCTCAGCTCCGCCCGCATGGCCGCGCCGACGGCATTGCCGTCGATCAGATTAGCGGGCAACGCCCACCGCCCGTGTCTCCCGAATCACGACCACCTTGATCTGTCCCGGGTATTGGAGCTCGCGCTCGATCTTGCGCGCGATCTCGTCCGTGAGCCGCGCCGCCGCCGCGTCGTCCACCGTGTCCGGCGTCACCACGACGCGCACTTCCCGGCCCGCCTGAATCGCGAAGACCTTGTCGACGCCCTTGAACTCCGAGGCCAGCGTCTCGAGCTGCGAGAGCCGTTTGACGTAGGTCTCGAACGCCTCGCGCCGCGCGCCGGGGCGCGACCCCGAGATGGCGTCCGCCGCCTGCACGATCACGCTGATCGGGGATTCATGCGGGACGTCGTCGTGATGCGCCGCGATGCAATTGATGACCGTCGCATTCTCGCCGTACTTCGTCGCCACCTCGATGCCGAGCTGGACGTGGGTCCCGTCGTGCTCATGGGTCAGGACTTTGCCGACGTCGTGGAGCAGCGCGCCCCGCTTGGCGAGATGGACGTCGAGCTTCAGCTCGGCCGCCATCATGCCGGCGAGATAGGCGACTTCCTTGGAGTGCTCGAGGATGTTCTGTCCGTACGACGTGCGGTACTTCATCCGGCCCACGAGCTTGACGAGCTCGGCGTGCATGCCACGAATCCCGGTGTCGTAGACCGCCTGCTCCCCCGCCTCGACGATGCCGGCGTCGACGTCCGCCTTGGCCTTCTTGACGATCTCCTCGATCCGGCCGGGATGGATGCGGCCGTCGGCGATGAGGCGCTCCAGCGCGAGGCGGCCGATCTCGCGGCGCACCGGCTCGAAGCAAGAGACGACCACGGTATCGGGCGTGTCGTCGATGATGACGTCGACGCCGGTCGCGGCCTCGAACGCCCGGATATTGCGGCCCTCGCGGCCGATGATGCGCCCCTTCATTTCGTCGGACGGAAGCACCACCGCCGACACACTCGATTCGGCGGTCTGCTCCGCGGCAATCCGTTGGATCGCGAGCGCGACGATCTTCTTCGCCTCGCGGTCGGCGTTCTTCCTGGCCTGCTCGGTGATGTTGCGCACGAGCGCGGCCGCTTCGTCCTTGGCCGCGCTTTCGAGACCGGCGATCAGCTCGCGCTTGGCCTCCTGCGCCGTCAGTCCTGCCACCTGCTCGAGCCGGGCGCTGATGTCCTGCTCGCGCTTGCCGAGGGCCCGGGTGCGGTCCTGGAGCTGCTGATCGAACTTGCGCAGCTCCTGCTCTCGGGCGTCGACGCCGGCGAGTTTTTGGTCGAGGCTTTTGTGGAGGTTTTCGCGGACCGCCATGAGCTCTTCTTTGGCGGCCAGCACGAGGCGCTGGCTCTGGTCCGTCGCCCGGCGCTCGACGCGCCGTCCCCACACGTAGAAGACCAGTGCCGCGACGAGGACGCCGCTGAGCACGGCCGCGATGATACTGAACAGCTCAGCCATGGATCTATCTCCACCTCACCCCCGTTCCCCGCCTTTGTTTTTAAAAACAAAAGCGGGTCAGGGGGAGAGGATCGTTGTCAGCCGGCGGTCAATGCCTTCCGTTTCGCCGGCGGCAGCATCTTCGCGAGATCGTCGGCGACGGCCGCCAGGCGCGCCGCGACTTCCCGCTCCGTCTGCTTCGCCTGAAACAACTCGTTCGTGATATCGAGTGCCGCCAGGATCGCGGCCTTATGCGTCTCCACCAACGGGCCCTGACTCAGCACCTTCTTCAATGCCTGATCCACATACGCGGCGACTTCCCGGGTGTACTCGGGCGTGAGGTCGGAGCGAACGGTATACTCTTCGCCGCCGATCATCACCCGGACGGCGTGCTTCTTCGCCGTCACTTGTGGCTGCCTCCCCCGCCCCCCCCATTGTCCCGCGCCTGCTCCTCCAGGAACGTGAGGCGTTGCATCAAATCGTGCACCCGCGTGCGCGCCCCCTCGACCCGCTGCCGCAACGACTTGTTCTCCGACTCGAGCTCGGTGTTTTTCACCGGGCTGCCGCGGGACTTCAGCTCCGCTTCGGCTTTTTGGGCGCGCGAACGCCAGCCGACCAGCTCCTCCGCGACATCGCGGACGATGGCTTCGAGCTGGTCAATCGCGTCGCGCACATCAGGCCTGTCGCCGGCGTACGTCAAGTCCGACCTCCAGCGCGCTCAACATTTTGTCCAGCAGTGCCGCGCTTTCTTGCTCAGTCAATGTCCGCTTGTCAGCACGGAAGGTGCAGCGCCAGGTCACGCCGCGTGTTCCTTCCGGCAGTCCCCCCCCCGGTCCACGGTATTCGTCTAACACCTCGAGGCGCTCGAGCAGTGTCCCACCCACCCGGCGCAGCTCGCCTTCCACCGCCGCCGCCGTCACACGCCCCGGCACGACCAGGGAGATATCGCGTACGACGGGCGGTTGGGTCGGCAGCGGGCGATACCTGGCCAGAGTCGGCGGCGCAACCGCAATGCTGACCTCCAGCCCGAACAACGGCCCCGCCCATTTCGGCGCGTCGGCGTCGAGCGGGGTGGCCATGCCCACCTGCCCCCCGTCTTTGCCGACCGCGACCCAACCGGTCCCATTCGCGGCCGGTTGCACGTCGCAGGAGGGGGCTGCGACCCCTACAGCTAACTCAAAGTGCTGCTTTAGGTCCCATATGTCCATATCAGGTAGTTTCGCAGCCGTTGTCGTGTCGCTCCAATGCGGCGGATGACGAGCGCCGGTCAGCACGATCGCGAGATGCAGCTCTTCCTGGGGGCTCGGGCCTTGGGCTTTGCGAAAGACCGTTCCGACCTCGAAGAGGCGCACGTCCCGCTGCCCTTGGCTCCAGTTGAACTCGACCCGGCGGATCAGGCCGGGGAGCAAACGGCTACGCAGATGGGCTTCTTCGGCCGACAGCGGGTTCAGGACCGCCACGGCATCGGGCCTGTCGGCCGGGCCGAGGGGCAGCGTTCGCGCTTCGAGCAACCCGCGGCCGCCGGCGACGAGCTGCTCGCGAATCCGCCGCAGGGTCAGCTCGGCGGGGGCGTCGGGCACGGTGCCGGGACGATACGACCGGAGCTCGTCGGGGAAGGTGTCGTAGCCCCGCAGCCGGGCGACTTCTTCGATCAGATCGACTTCGCGGGTGACGTCAGGACGCCAGCCCGGGATCTGCACGGCCAGGCGGTCGTCCTTGGGTGCGGCGACGAAGCCGACCGCCGAGAGCAGCCGTTCGATCTCTTTGCGCGGCACCGCGACGCCCAGCAGGTGGCCGACGCGGGCTTCGCGCAGGAAGACCGACCGCGGCTTCTGCGGCTCGGGCCAGAGGTCGATCGGGGGCTCGCGCAGCTCCCCGCCGGCGACCGCGCGGATCAGATCGATGGCGCGCGCCATGGCCTCCGGCATGCCCAGCATGTCGATCCCCCGCTCGAAGCGGTAGCTCGACTCGCTCGACAGGCCGAGCGCGCGGCGGGTGCGGCGAATGCGGGTTGGCTGGAAGTACGCGCACTCCAGCACGATGTCGGTGGTGCTTGCCGACACCTCGGAGTCGGTGCTGCCCATGACCCCGGCCACGATGGTCGGCCGTTCGGCGTCGCAGATCGCCGTCATTTCAGCCGTCAGCCGTCTGCTCACTCCGTCCAAGGTTACGATCTGTTCGTTGGGTCGAGCCCGGCGCACGACCACAGCTGAGCCGCGGAGCTTGGCGAGATCGAAGGCGTGGAGCGGCTGATTGACCTCGAACAGGATGTAGTTCGTGGCGTCGACGATGTTGTTGATGGAGCGTTGACCGACGCTTTGGAGCCGCGTCGCGGGCCACGAAGGGCTGGGCCCAACCTTCACACCGCGAACGACAGCGATCATGTACCGCGGAGCACCTTCTGGGTCTTCGAGGCGAACTTCGACTCCGTCGGCGATGCCCTGGTTGGACTGTCGCGACGTTGACCGCCCGACCGCCTGACCGCCGGGGATTTCCGGGAGCTTGACGTTCGCACCGTATGCGACCGCCAGCTCTCGGGCAACACCCTTATGGCATAACAGATCCGGCCGGTTAGCCGATACATCGATGACGATCTGTTCATCTGCAACTGGCACCACATCCAAAAACGGCGTTCCGGGAGCCGCGTCGGTTTCGAGCTCAAGAATCCCTTGATGATCCACACCGAGGCCGAGCTCTTTGGCGGAACAGAGCATGCCGTTCGACTCGACGCCGCGGATCTTGCGCCGCTCGAGCTTGAGGCCGCCCGGCAGCGTCGCGCCGACTGGCGCGAACGGGTACGACTTGCCGGCCTGCACGTTCGGCGCGCCGCACACGACTTCGAGCGGCTGGCCGCCGCCCGCGTCCACCAGACAGAGTGACAAGCGGTCGGCGTTGGGATGCTGGCGCACCTCGAGTACGCGCCCGACGAGCACGTCGCGCAGATCCTGATGGATCGGCACGACGCCGTCGACGGGCGCGACCTGCCGGGCGAGGCGGTCGGCGACGTCCTGGCCGTCGAGGGGCTTTCCGATCAACGCCTCTAACCAGCGCCGCGAGACGATCACGAGAACTGCTCCAAGAACCGCACGTCGCTATCAAAGAACAGGCGGATGTCCGGAATCCCATAGCGCAGCATCGCGATGCGCTCGGGTCCCATGCCCCAGGCGAAGCCGGTGTACTTCTCGCTGTCGACTTTGCAATTCTCCAGGACCGCAGGATGCACCATCCCGGAGCCGAGGATCTCCATCCAGCCGGTCTGCTTGCACGCGGCGCAGCCCGAGCCGCCGCAGATCTGGCATTGCACGTCCATCTCCGCCGACGGCTCGGTGAACGGAAAGTACGATGGGCGGAAGCGGACCTTGGTCGTGGGTGAGAAGATCCGGCGCGCGAAGGTCGCCAGCGTCGCCTTGAAATCGACGAAGGTGATGCCGTCGTCGACGGCAAATCCTTCGATCTGCTCGAACACCGGCGAGTGCGACGCGTCGAACGGATCGCGGCGGTAGCAGCGGCCGGGGACGACGATGCGAATCGGCGGCGGATAGTTCTCCAGCGTGCGGATCTGTACGGGCGACGTGTGGGTCCGGAGCACGACGTCGCCGCCCAGATAGAAGCTGTCCTGGGCGTCGAGGGCCGGATGGTCTTTCGGGAAGTTGAGCGCGTAGAAGTTGTAGCGCTCGGTCTCGGCTTCGGGACCGACCACGCGCGTGAAGCCAAGCTCCTTGAAGACGTCGCAGATCTCGTCGACGACCTGGGTGACGAGATGCAGCCCGCCGCGCCACTGGCGCCGGCCCGGCATCGTGAGGTCCACCGCGCCGAGACTCGTGGCGCCGCGCTTGAGATCGCGCTCACGGGCTTCGATAGCCTGTTCAAGCTCGCGTTTTAGGGCATTCGCGGCTCCCCCGATTTTCCGTCGAGTCTCGGGATCGAGCGCGGGGAGACCTTTGAGGATTTCGGTGAGGGCACCAGCCTTGCGGCCCAGGAGCTCAGTCTTGAGCTCCTGGAGGCGGCGTTCGTCTGCGTGCGGGATCTCCTTGAGACGCTCCCGCAGCGATTCTAGGGTTGCAAGGATTTCTTCGCGACCTCCGCCAGCTGTTCAAACGCGGCCGGATCGCGCACGGCCAGATCGGCGAGGATCTTGCGGTTGATCTCCACGCCCGCCTTGCGCAGCCCATTCATGAGACGGTTGTAGGAGAGGGCGTGCAAGCGCGCCGCGGCGTTGATGCGCGTGATCCAGAGGCGCCGGAACTCGACCTTCTTGCTGCGGCGATCGCGGTAGGCGTACTTCGCCGCCCGCTCGGTCGCTTCCTTGGCGGCCTTCCAGAGCTTGCTGCGCCCGCCCCAGTACCCCTTGGCGAGCTTCATCACTTTGTTCTTGCGCTTCAGGCGCGCAACGTTGCTTTTGACGCGAGGCATCGGGTCTCCTTAGGCCTGCAACAGGCGCTTGAGGCGACGCTCGGCGTGCGACACCAGCGTGGCTTTGCGCAAGTGGCGTTTCCGTTTGGGATGCTTCGACGTCAGGATGTGGCGCTTGTAGGCGCGGTAGCGGCGCAGCTTGCCGGTCCCCGTGAGCCTGATCCGCTTTCTCAGGGCGCGCTTCGATTTCATCTTCGGCATTGTCAAAACCCCTTTATTTCGGCGCCAGAACCATGGACATGTTACGTCCTTCGAGTTTTGGTTCCTGCTCGATTTTCCCAATATCCTTCAACACTTGGGCAACGCGATCCAACACTTCCCGGCCGAGCTCGATGTGCGCCATCTGCCGGCCGCGATACATCATCGTGACCTTCACTTTGTTCCCGTCCTCGAGGAACTCGCGCGCGTGCCGAGTCTTGAAGTCGAAATCGTGGTCGTCGATCCCGGGACGGTACTTCACTTCCTTCAGGTGAATCACGTGCTGCTTTTTCTTCGCGGCGCGCGCCGCCTTGGCCTGCTCGAACTTGAACTTCCCGTAATCCATGATCTTGACGACGGGGGGCCGGGCGAGTGGCGCGACTTCCACGAGATCCAGACCCCGTTCATTCGCGGCAGCGATCGCTTCATCGATCGTCAGCACGCCCAGCTGGTCGCCGTTGTCCGCGATCACGCGCACAGGACTGATGCGAATTTGTCGATTGACGCGTGTGCGCGGTGCTTTGCTGTTGTTCTCGAGAGGTGGCAGCTGTGCGATCTCCTTTTACAGAAGGAACAAAAAAGCGGAACCCGGTTTCCCCAAGATCCGCAATTCCTCACCGTCCCGGTGAGGTCTCGAGAACCCTGAAGCACTCTCCACGAGAGGCCTGGGGGTGGGGCCGCAGCCCACTTACCATATTGTCGTCACCAAGCTAGCCGAGCACCTGCTGCTCGACAAGGCCAAAGCCCTTGTCCTGTCGAGCCAAGCGACCTGTTACGACCTGTGGGTCGTGTTCGAACACCAGCAGCCATCCCTCGGCCTCGGCCCGCTGGTAGATCCGCCGGCGCGTCTCGAGGGTCACGAGCGGCTGCAGGTCGTAGCCCATGATCCACGGCAACGGCAGATGGGCGGCGGTGGGCACCAGGTCGGCGACAAAACACGCCGTCTCGCCGCCGCTGTGAATCAGGATCGACTGGTGATAGGGGACATGTCCCGGCGTGGGCAGCCCGCGAATGCCGGGCAGGATCTCGGCCTCGCCGTCGATCAGCTGGAAGGGCACGCGCTCGAAATTGTGAGGGAGGTAGCTCCCCGCTGTGCGCTCGTTGGTGTGCCGCGCGAAATCGAGCTCGCCTTTTTGCACGACGTAGCGGGCGTTGGGAAAAGCCAGGCCGAGCTTCCCCGACGGATCGATCCAGTTATCCCCGCCGGCGTGATCGAAATGGAGGTGGGTGTTGATCACCCAGCGGACGTCGTCCGGGCCATGCCCCAGATCGCGTAGGGCATCTTCCAGCCGGGTTCGGCCGCCCTTCCCCGAGTTCTCAACACCATAGATCTCGGTGAACTTCTCGTTCTCCTTGTTGCCGATTCCGGTGTCGATCAGGACGAGGCCGTCGTCGTGCTCGATGAGCAGGCAGCGCAAGGCGAGCGGGATGCGATTCTTGTCATCGGGCGGAGCCCGGCGCGCCCACAGCGCTTTCGGAACGATGCCGAACATTGCCCCGCCATCGAGGTGCTGGAGACCGCCCTCGAGGGCATGGCAAGTGAGGCGACCGACTTTGAAGGTCGTGTGGGTCAATTGACCAAATCCGACAGCGTTGCGGCGCCGTTCCCTTGCGCAAGTCGGATCAGCTTCGCCAGGCATTTGGCCGCCGCCACCGCATCACCCGTCGCGCGATGGCGTCCCTCGATCTCGATGCCGAAGTGATAACTGACCGTGTCGAGGTTGCGGCGTGGCAAATCGGGCAAGAGTTTGCGCGCGAGCCGCACCGTGCACACGCGCGGGCCCTGGAGCAGCAGGCCCGTTGCCCGCTCCACCTCCGTCGAGACGAACGCCCAGTCGAAGCGCGCGTTGTGCGCGACGAACACGCACCCTTCCAGCGCCTGCAGCAGGGCGTCCACGATCGCCTCGAAAGGCGGCGCGTCGCGCACCAGCTTTGCATCGATGCCGGTGAGGCCGGCGACAAACTGCGGGATCGGGATGCCGGGATTGACCAGCGAATGGAATGCGACGGTGCCGTCGAGCATGACGACGGCAATCTCCATGATTCGGTCGCCGCGAAAAGCGCGGACGCCCGTCGTCTCGACGTCGACGACCGCCCAGCGACAGGCATCCAAGGTCGGACTCGTCTCGCTGGGCGGCGCCGCGACGGTCCAGCGGCCGTCCGTCGTTCTCCCAAAGCGGGGATCGGGCGCGAGCAGCGCCGCGGCGATGCGGTCAGCCGTGTGCCGATTGGCCTGCGCGATCCCCAGCACGTCTCGCACGATCGCGAGACTCGCCGCGGGCCCGCTCTGTAAGAACGACAGCGCGCGGGACGTCAGCGACGACGCCGGGACGGCGGCGAGGCCGTTCAGAGATCGTCTCGTCGCAGGGGCAGCGTCATGCAGCGCGGGCCGCCGCCGCCGCGCACCAGCTCGCTGCCTTCGATCGAAATCACCGCACGCTCGCCGTCCTTCAGCGTCTCGTCGCCCGTGAGCAGGTTGACCTCTTCGATCAGGCGAAAGCCGGCACCGGACAGCTCGCCCAGCGTGGCGTCGTTGCGGTCGTAGCTCAAGATGACGCCGGGCCGCACGGCGAACGAATTGCACGCCGAGGCCCATTGCTCGCGCTCCTGCACGGTGCGCTGGTTGCCGCCGCAAAAAATCGGCTCGAGCGGCTGGTCCACCGCCTGCATCGCGGCGAAGAAGTTCGGGACTTCTTTCACCCCCTTCGAGCGTTTCCGGCGGTGCAACACCGCGAGCCGCTCCGGCCCCACGAAATGGGGCGGATACACGAGGCACAGATCGCGATCCACCTGCGTGAAGATCATGTCCAGATGGATCGCCGTCCGCTCGGCGGGCAGCACGACGATGATCACGTCGGTCACGCTGCAGTGCGTGAACGCGAGATCGCAGAGCAGGTCGAGCGCCGCCGGGCTGGAGCGCTCGCTGAAGCCGAGCAGCAGCAGGTCGGGGCGGAGGGGATGCACGTCCCCGCCTTCGAGCGTGTAGTTGATGCGCTTCTCGTCGGAGCCGTCGTACAGAATGCCGGCGTTGTCGAACTTCTGGTCGTAGCGGAACAGCGCCTTGATCAGCAGCTCTTCGGTCCAGCGCACGCCGTGCCGCATCGAGCCGATGATCGCGTGCTCGCCGATCACGATGCCGATATCCCGCGTGAAGAAGAGGTTGGGGAGCGGCGGCAGCGCGTAGGCCACCTCGTTCAGCGCGCGCGCGATCGGCCCGCCGTCTTCCAACGCGCCCTCGACCATCAGCGCCACGAATTCTTCGGATGACAGGGCGGCGAGCTGCTTGCCGAGCGTGTCCGACGGCACGACCTCGAGTGCGCGCGTGGTGAGAAACTCCCGGACTTCCGGGCGGCCGGCCAGCTCGGTAATCGCATCGCGGACTTCCACGACGTCGGCGAAGCGCTCCAGGACCGCGACCAGGCGGCGGTGCTCGCGCTGCGCGATCTCGAGATCGATGATGTCGTCGTAGAGGTAGTCTTCGCGCGTGCCGGGGGTGACGGCCACGAGCTCTTTGCCGGGGGTATGAACCAGAACAGAACGAAGCGCTCCTATCTCGGAGGTGACGTGGACGCGAGGCATGGGGAGGAAAGCTAACGGTTAGCCAGCGAGTAGCTCAGCGTCTCCAATTCCAGCGCCATGTTCACGGTCTTGACTTCGACATCGGGGGGCACGTTCAGAGGAACCGGCGCGAAGTTGAGAATCGCCTTCACGCCGCTCCGCACCAACCGGTCCACGACTTGCTGCGCCGACTCGGCGGGCGTGGCCACGATCGCGATGTCGCTCGGGTCTTTCTTGAGATCGGATTCGAGATGTTTGACGTCGCGGACGACGAGGCCGTTCCAGCGCGACCCGATTTTGCGCGCGTCCTGATCGTAAATCGCGGTGATGTGGAAGCCGCGCTGGCGAAAGCCGTGATACTGCACGAGCGCCCCACCCATTCGCCCCGCCCCGACCAGTACGACCCGGTAGCCCCGCTCCAGACCGAGGATGTCGCGAATGCGGCGCGTGAGCTCGGGGACGGCGTAGCCCAGGCCGCGTTTGCCGAACGAGCCGAAGAACGAGAGGTCTTTGCGAACCTGGGCGGAGGTGGTGCCGCCCAGGCGGGCCAGCTCTCCCGAGGAGATGGTGGACCGGCCCTGGGCGTTGGCCTGCTCGAGAAACCGAAGGTAGACGGACAGCCGCCGAACGGTGCTGTCGGAGATCTTCCGCATTGTGAACTATTTCACAATTGCCGACTCCGGCGCAAGAGCCGCACGAATGCTTCCGGCGGGAGGCGCTCGGGACGGATCGTCGGATCGAACCCCATGGCGCGCAGGTCCGCCTCGCTCATGCCCGGGACCGCGTTCTTGAGCTGCTTGCGGCGGCGGCTGAAGCAGGCGGTCACGAACGCGCGCAGCGGTGCCACTTCGACGTCCATGACCAGCGGGTGGGCGAGCGGCGTCAACCGGATCAGCGCACTACGCACTTTCGGCGGCGGCCGAAACGCGCCGGGGGCGACCGTGAACAGCTTCTCCACCCGGGCGACCGTTTGGACGCCCACCGACAGCGCGCCGTAGGTCTTGCTGCCTGGTTCGGCGGCGATGCGATCCGCGACCTCGTCCTGCACCAGGAAGACCACGCGCTCGGGGATCGGTGGCACAAGCGCTTTGTCAATCAACGGAGAGGTGATGTAGTACGGGATATTCCCAATCACCTTTTTGGCGTCGTAGGTATGCCAGTCGAGCTCGACGGCGTCGCCGATAATCACGGTGAGGTTGGGGCGCGAATCCAGCGCGGCGGCCAGGCCGCGATCCTTCTCTATCGCAATCACGCGCAATCCGCGGGCGAGCAACACGTCGGTCAGCGTTCCCGGACCGGGCCCAATCTCGAGCACCGTTTCCCCCGGCTGAGGCTCGAGCGCGTCCGCAATCCTCGCCAGGATCTTTGGATCGCTGAGAAAGTGCTGACCGAGTCGTCTCAAACCTTGAGCAGAACGAGCGTGCGGTCGTCGTTGGCGCGTGCGCCTTCGGTGAAGGCGGCGATGTCCGTGAACACAGCCTCGAGAATGTGCCGGGCGGGACGCCCGCGCAGGTTGACCACATGGCTCAGCACACGCTGCTCGCCGAACCGCTCCCCGCGTGTTCCCCGCGCGTCGACCAGACCGTCGGTGAAGAGACAGAGAATCGCTTTGCCGCGCTGGAACGGCAGCACGCGCTCCTCCCCGCCACCACCCAGGCCCAGCGGCGGCCGGGTCGCCTCGAGCCGCGTAATCGCCCCGTTGTCGGTCGAGACGAGAAACGCGTGCGGATGCCCCGCGTTGGCGTAGGTGAGCGTCCCGTGCGCCGGATCGGCGACGGCGTAACAGAGCGTGAGGAACATCTCCGTCTCCTCGAGCTCCTCGGCGAGCGACGTCTCGAGCCGGCGCAGCGCCTCATGCGGCGACTCCGCCGTCTCGGCGTGGATACCGGACGCGGCCATCGCCAGCGCCATGATCAGTGCGGCGCCGAACCCGTGGCTCGAGACGTCGCCGATCATCACGCCGATCCGTTCCTCATGCAGACTCAGGAGATTATAGAAATCGCCGCCAACCGACTCGGCCGGGCGGCACCGGGCCGCGACGTCGCCCTTGGACGCCACAACGGCCGGCGACGGCAGCAGCTTGAGCTGCAGGTCGTGCGCCAGCTCCAGCTCCCGGCGCACCCGCTGCTGGCCGAGGTCGCGCTCGACCAGGCGCGCGTTCTCGATCGCCGCGCCGATCTGATTCGCGATGGCGGCGACGAGCTTGCGGTCACCCGCGGTGAACGCGTCTTCGCCGGTCCGGTCGGTCAGATTGATGACGCCGATGGGCGTGGGGACCCGGCCCGGGGACGCGTAGACGACCGGGACCGAGAGAAACGCGAGGCCGCGGTAGGCTCGCTCGATGGGGTTTGGCGGCTTCTGCGCGCGGGGGTCGGTGGGGTCGTAACTGATTATCCGCATCTCGCGGAAGACGCGCGCGGCAATCGACCTCGGATCATCCACTTCGATCGGCGGCATATCGCTCAGCTCTACGCCGCGGGCGGCGACGAGACGCAGGACATGGCCGCGCGCATCGTGCACCAGCAGCGTCGCGCGGCGCGCGCGGACCACCGCCGAAACCTCGCGCAGGATTCGATTGGCGGCCTCATCCAGCCGGATCGTGTGGCCGAGGATCTCGCTGATCGTGTAGATCAAGTCGATTTCCTCGTAGCGCCCCGACAGCTCGGCCGCGACCTGGGTCGTTTCCTCTTCCGCCTCCAGCACCGCGCCGATGACGTCGGCGAGCTCGGCGGCGGCGCGCTCCCCGCCTCCCTTTACCTCGAGCCAGGTATCGGGGGTGGTGGGAATCGGCTGGAACACGGCGGGCCCGTCGGCAGCCTCCGGACGGCTCTTGCCACGCAACAGACGCAACGTTGTCCCAGAAAGCGCCGCGAGCACCGGCAACAGACGCTCGAGCCGTGTCACCCCGCCCGGAGTGTCAGGCAGATGCCGTTGCCTTTCTCGTTGAACGCCACGTCATCCACGAGGTGGCGGATGACGAACAACCCGCGCCCGTACTCGCGCTCGAGATTGTCGGGGTGTGTCGGATCGGGGAGCCGGCTGGTATCGAAGCCGTGGCCGTCGTCCACGACGTAGATCCGCACGACGTCGCCGCCCAGCTCGACGCGCACGCTCACGACGCGGTCGGGATCCTCGCCCGTGCCGTAGCGGATCGCGTTGCCCAGCGCCTCGGCGAGGGCGGTGCGAAGATTGAAGCTGATGCGCCGGGGCGAGAGCGTGCCGGGCGGGAGATGACTGGCGACCAGCTCGACGGCATCGCCGACCATCCCGAGATCGCTCGGGACGTCGAGCTTCATCGCGCTCTTGGTAACCTGCAGTTGAAGGGTCACGTCAGAACGCGGTCAACGCCTCCTCGGCGGTCCGCGTGATCGAGAAGAGCGTATCGAGCTTGGTGAGCTCGAACAGCGTCTGCAGGTCGGCGTTGAGTCCCGCGAGGCGCAGCTCGCCACCCTGCTCGCGAATTTTCTTGGAGAGCGAGACCAGGACGCCGAGTCCCGACGAATCGATGTACCCAGTCTTACTAAAATCAATCACGAATTTGCGGGAGCCTTCCTCGAGCGCGTCGAGGACCTTTTGCTTCAGCTCCTGCCGGTTGCCGACGATGAGCTGGCCTTCCACCCCCACGATGACGACGCCGCTCTTGTCCTTCTTCAGGGTGAACCGCATCCGGATTACCCCTTCCGCGTTTGGAGAATGGCGATCGCCGCCGTGTTCACAATATCATCGGCCGTGGCGCCGCGCGACAGGTCCGCGATCGGCTTGGCCAGTCCCTGCAGAATCGGGCCGAGCGCGGTCCACCCGCCGAGCCGCTGCACGAGCTTGTAGCTGATGTTGCCGGCATCGAGATCGGGGAAGACGAGCACGTTCGCCCGTCCGCCGACGGCCGAGCCCTTGGCCTTGCGCGTCGCGACCTCGGCGACGAGCGCCGCGTCGGCCTGCAGCTCGCCGTCGAAGACGAAGTCCGCAGCCGGCTGGCGGCCGCGCAGCTGCGTGATCGCCGCCTGCACGCGCTCGACGCGCGGGCCTGCGGCGCTGCCGCGCGTGCTGTACGACAGGAAAGCCACCACGGGCTCATCACCCACGATGCGGCGCCGGTCGCGCGCCGACGCGATCGCGATGTCCGCCAGCTGGACCGAGGTCGGCTCGGGCACGACGGCGCAATCGGCGAACGTCAGGACTTGGGCCTCCTTGACCATGTAGAACGCGCCCGACACCGTCGCAATACTCGGCGCCATCCCGACGGCCCAGAGCGCGGCACGAATCGTGTCGGCGCTCGGATAGACCGCCCCACCCACCATCACGTCGGCCGCGCCGATGCCCACCAGACAGGCGCCGCGCGTGAGCGGATGCTCCAGCGCCTCGGCGGCGGCGGCATCGGTGGGAAACCGGTCGGGGCGGCGGGCCCGCAGGTGACGGGCGAGAAACGGGGTGCGCGAATCCGGGAAGCGCTTCAGGACCTCCACGACGCCGAGGCCCTCGCGCTCGACGCGCTGCGCCGCTTCCTGCACACGCGGATCATCCCCTTCTGGGAAGACGACGCGTGGCCTCGTTTCCCGCGCCCGCTGAAAGACGCGGTCCAGGAAGCTCACTTTGCGAACTTGCGCTTCAGCGCCTGCTGGACCGTGGGATCGACCAGCGGCGAGACGTCACCGCCGAAGCGCGCGACTTCGCGCACGAGGCTGGAGCTGACGAAGGTCAGATCGAAGGCCGGCACGAGAAAGACCGTCTCGATCTTCGGCGCCAGATTGCGGTTCATCAGCGCCATCTGGAATTCGTACTCGAAATCGGACACGGCCCGTAGCCCACGAATAATCACCGACGCCCCGACCTTCTTGGCGAACTCGGCGAGCAATCCTTCGAACGATTGCACTGCCAAGCGCGTATCAGGCACTGCCTGCTTGATCAGCCCGACGCGCTCCTCGAGCGAGAAGAGCGGCTGCTTCGCGACGTTGACCGCCACCGCCACGATGAGCTGATCCACAAACTCCAAAGACCGGTGAATCAGATCTTCGTGACCCTTGGTGATCGGGTCGAAGGAGCCGGGGTAGACGGCGATGCGTTTCATAAGGGCGGCGAGAAAGGCGGCGGCGAAGGGGCGGCGGGGGGCGGCGAGGGTGCATACAGGAATGTGATGGCTGTGTCCCCGTAGCGACGGGTATCGTCGCCGCCAATACTGCGATCCGACGCATGCTCGATCGAGAACACACGCGCGAACGGCGTCTCGCGGAATATGCGCGCGAGCTCCGCCGCCTCGTCCCCCGCATATGGCGGGTCGGCGAATGCCACATCGTACGCTCCCGGCTGCAAGCGCTCCGCGAAACGCACCGCATCACCCCGATGGATCGTCACCCGGCCCTCCACGTTGAGGGTAGCTGCGTTTTGACGAATCACTGCCAGCGATGCGGTGTTCTGCTCGACGAAATCCACGGATACGGCGTCACGCGACAGCGCTTCGAAACCGAGCGCGCCCGACCCGGCGAACAGATCCAACACGCGCGCAGCCGCAATCGACTGCTGCAGGATGCTAAACCATGCTTCCTTCACCCGATCACCTGTCGGACGGACGGTCCGCCCGGCGGGGGCCTTCAGCCGGCGACCCTTGAACTCACCCGCGATGATGCGGAGCAAGACTCGCGACCCGCGCCTGAATCGTCGTCCTGCCCTGCCAGTCGTCTCGCTCCAACCGAAAGGCCACGTCGAGCGGGTTCGTGAGCCAGTCTGCCGGCACCTCATCGGCCCAGCGAAAACCGATGGCCGGGAGCAAGCCCGAGCCATCGTCCAGCGTGAAGCGCAGGTGATTCGTCCCCACCCGGCGCGCGCCGACGGCCCGCGCGTTGCGGACGCCGAACACCGGCGCGGGATTCCCCGCCCCACACGGCTCCAGGTGCCGGATCAGCCGTTCCAGATCCGCGCTCAGGTCCGCGAGCGGCAGCTCGAGGTCCACGCGCTGGCTCGGTGCCAGGTCGTCGGGGGTGAGAAGCTCGCCCGCCACGCCCAGGAACGCAACGCGGAAGGCGTCGAATTTGTCGCGCCGGATCGTGAAGCCGGCCGCCATGGTGTGGCCGCCGAACTTCTCGAGGTGCGCGCCGACTCGAGTGAGAGCGCCGTGCAGGTCGAAGCCAGGGATGCTGCGACCCGAGCCGCGGCCGAATTCGCCTCCCTCGTCCCAGCCGATCAGAAAGGTCGGCCGCCCGTAGCGCTCGACGAGGCGGGAGGCGACGATGCCGATCACGCCCGGGTGCCACGCCGCGTTGCCGAGCACGATGGCGGCGTCGGCCGGGTTCAGCGTCTTATCCACCAGCTCGATCGCTTCGTCGAGAATCAACTGATCCATCTCCTGGCGGCGCGCATTGATCGTCTCGAGCTCGCGCGCCAACGCCGCCGCTTCCTTGGGATCCTCGGTGAGGAGCAACCGCAGGCCGTCATTCGCATCCCCGATGCGGCCCGCGGCGTTGAGCCGGGGCGCCAGGATGAACCCGACGTGCGCCCCGCGCAGCGGCTTGCCGCCGAGGCCGGCGGTCTCGATCAAGGCGCGGAGACCCACCCAGCGCGAGT
>WNGR01003505.1_pt1 | contig 17098 bp, 20 predicted proteins | sample 5407581 | NCBI WGS metagenome assembly WNGR01 (sample SAMN13153383, study PRJNA577476) | soil metagenome | isolation source: 80 cm soil or saprolite under Garry oak tree replicate 2 | place: USA:California | collected 2016-06-15 | reverse complement strand
CCCCGCCGTGCGCCGGCCTACGCGGTCCCGGGCGCGCTCCTCGCGTGCTCACCCAAGGATATCTCGATATCAAGCTATTTCCACCATAGCAGAGCTTGTCTCGACGCCAAGCTACGGTCGGCTCGGGTTCTTCGCCTCGCCGATCAGGCTGGACCGCTCGTAGGCCTCCGGGACCTCACGGGGGTCGCCCAGGAACCGCTCGTTCCAGTGGGTGTCGTAGAGCCGCTGGTCGGTGACGGGCGCCCCGGCCACGGCCGCGTGGAACACCTCAGGCTCGCGCAGCACGGCGAGCGCGGCGAGGTACCCGCCGAACGACCAGCCCCGGATCCCTACCCGCCCGAGGTCGAGGTCGAGGTCGGGGTGCCGCTCGGCCGCGGCATGCAGCGCGTCCACCTGGTCCGTCAGCGCCATGGTGCCCCGGTCGCCATAGACGGCCCGCTCCCAGGCCGGGCCGCGGCCGGGGGTGCCACGGCCGTCCGCCGCGACAACGGCGAATCCCTGGTCAGCGAACCACGGGGACACCAGGTACTGGTTGCGTTCGGCGGTGACTCGCTGCCCGCCCGGCCCGCCGTAGGGGTCCATCAGCACCGGCAGCTTGCGCGATCCGGGAAGGTGCCCGGACGGAAAGAGCACGGCCATGCGCAGTTCCCGCTTGCCCGCGCGGAACAACTCGACACGAGGCGTGACCACCGGGGTTTCCGCGTGGCAGGTGATGAGCGCGGGTGACTGCCTGTCGCGGTGCAAAGTGACCAGGGCGCCGTCGTGGCTGAGCGATTCCGCGACCACCACGGTGGTGCGTCCTCCCCAGCCAGCTGCGCCGCCGCGATCCCCACCGCCAGCTCCCCGGCCCCATAGCCGTGGTCACGCTCCTTGACCGGGCCGACCGCCGCATCGAGCGCCCGATCACCCCAAGCCAGTCACACAGCTCCCTGATCGCGGCCACCCCCGCGTTCGGCGTCAAAGCCGCATCCGGCGCGCCAACCCGCACCCGCAGGCGCTTCCCCGTCCCACCGCGTATCCTGTTCACCAGGTAGGTGCCCTTCACCGGAGATGACATTGACCCAGCAATCAAAAGCCAGCAGGTGTGCCGACCGGCGAGGCCGTGGCGCCGGTCGACCAGACGCCTGCTGAGCCCATCCGGCACGTCCCCACCGGGTGGTAGAGAGTCTCGGCGCGCCCCCGGATGAAACGAGAGGTATGCTCTAGAGTCGTCGCGATCAGTCTGGACTGGCCGTTCATGCCGCAGCCGACCGCCAGTTTTCGGTCGGCTGCGCCGGAAGTCGCGCTACTGCAGTTCACCTCCGGGTCTGGCGGTCGGCCTAAGGGCATTGCGATCTCCACCGAGAACCTCACGGCCAATCTGCAGGCGATCCACAGGTGGGTGGAATTCTCGACGCAGGACTCGGTCGCATCGTGGCTGCCGCTTTACCACGACATGGGACTGATCGGGTCGCTGCTGACGACGGCGACGCGAGGGTGCGACCTCTGGCTATTGCGACCGGAACAGTTCCTGCGCGATCCGCTGGCATGGCTCGAATCCTTTAGGTCGGCATGGTGCCACGATCACTAACGAGCACCCTGGATTTTCTCGCCGCGTACCGGCGTGCATGGCCACCGAGAGTTCTCTGACGTCACGGTCGCAGAGCCCGAAGGTGCCGGCCTTGCCTCGGTCACCCAGTGTGGCGGACGCAGGTGGAGCGCCGCCGACGCCTATCTCAGGCCAGCAACGGCACCGTTGCGCCCGTGGAACTCCCGCAGGAGCACGGCCACCCGGCGTGCGGCCTCGGCAAGTTCGGAGTAGGAGTGCAGGGTCCATGCCTGGCCCGACTCCGCCAAATGCACGCCACGCGCCGAGTTACTCGTCGAACCGGTCCAGGGTGAAGGCGGTGTCCGGATCCCGCCCGCGGGCTATCTCGCCTCCATCGCAGAGTTCTGTCGGCAGTATGGAGCATTCCTGATCGTCGACGAGATACAGACGGGCCTGGGACGGCTGGGGGAATGGTGGGGCCGCGAGACCGGGGACGTGACCCCCGACATCCTTCTGGCCGGCAAAGGGCTCGGCGGCGGATGCGTGCCTGTCAGTGCCGTCGTGGCCACCGAGGAGGCGTTCGCGCCCTTCAACCGCAACCCGCGCTTGCACAGCGCCACATTCTCTGGTGCGCCGCTGTTAATGGCCGCCGTCGGTGCCACGATCCAGGTCATGCGGCAAGAGAGGCTCGTGGCCCGGGCAAGGGACCTCGGCGCGATGCTACTCGGCGAACTCCGCGCTGCATCAGAGCCATACCTGGGCGATTTAGTGGTCGAGGTACGCGGCAGAGGGCTGCTTCTCGGCGTCGAACTGGCCCATCCGACGTTGGTCAACTCCTTCACTACCGGACTTCTGGGCGCAGGCGTGATCGTGACCAATCCCGCCAACTCCGCCACCGTCGTACGGCTAAGTCCACCGGCGGTTCTGTCCGACGACGACGTCGACTGGGTCCTGACCTCGGTACACCACACGTTCACGACCCTGCGACGCGAAACCTAGACCGCCTGCCCCGCGGCGCGCACCCGCTCGGTCATCCGGGCTCTGATCGGGACGGTCGCGAGATTCTCGCCTGTGGGTACCGGAAATCGTGCCATCCGCACCTGAGCTGGGATTCATGCTCTGCGGGACCGGTCCCGGGAAGGTGCAGCGGAGTCAGGTCCGGGAGCGGCACGATCAGCTTCGTGACCTTCCGCCTGCTTTACCTGATCTTCGCGCGGCTGTGCGGCTGGCTGACCCTGCTGCCCGGCTCCGACAACGTCAAGAAACCGAGATCCTGGTGCTGCGCCACCAGATCGCCATCCTGCAACGCCAGGCCAGATCACCCCGACTGACCTGGGCCGACCGGGCGATCCTGGCCGCCCTCACCCGGCGACTGCCCACCGCGCGCCGCCGCCAGCTGTCCCTGATCGACACCCCACGCACGCTGCTGCGCTGGCACGCCGACCTGAAGCGACGCTGGACCTACCGGCACCGGGAACCCGGGCGACCGCGCACCGGCCCGACGATCCGCCGGCTCGCGCTGGAGATGGCCCGCGCCAACCCGGCCTGGGGCTACCGGCGGATCTGCGGCGAGCTGACGGGTCCCGGGCACAAGATCGCGCCCCCACCATCTGGGAGATCCTTAAGGCCGTCGGCATCGACCCCACAACCGCCGAGATATGACATGAAGTTGTGGATGCGGGACCTGAAGCAGGACGCGGCGTACCTTCCCAAGTGATCAAAGGAAGGAAGCCGGCGGGCCAACGCCGGCGGGAAGGAACGCCAATGCTGAAGGTAGTGGCTGACGAGGCTGCGCGCGCGGACCTGGCCGCGGGCTTGGATGAGATCGTGCGGGAGGGGGCCCGGCGGATGCTGGCCGCCGCGCTGGAGGACGAGGTCGCCGCCTACATCGCCGCGTACGCCAGCGAGCGGGGCGAGGACGGCCGCCGGCTGGTGGTGCGTAACGGGCACGCCCGGCCGCGGCAGGTCACCACGGCGGCGGGCGTGGTGGAGGTGACCGCCCCGCGGGTGGATGACCGGCGGGTGGATGAGGGAACGGGCGAGCGGCGCCGGTTCCGCAGCTCGATCTTGCCGCCGTGGTGCCGGCGGTCCCCGAAGGTGACCGAGGTGCTGCCGCTGCTGTACCTGCACGGGCTGAGCTCGAAGGACTTCGTGCCCGCGCTGGAGGAGTTCTTCGGCAGCGGCGCGGGCCTGTCCGCCCTAGTGATCACAAGGCTCACGACGGCGTGGCAAGAGGAGTGCCGCCGGTTCGCCGAGCGTGACCTGTCCGGCGCGGACTACGTCTACATCTGGGTCGACGGCATCCACTTCGGCGTGCGCCTTGATCAGGACCGGGTTTGCACCCTGGTGATCATCGGGGTCCGCGCAGACGGGAAGAAGGAGCTGGTAGCCCTGACCGACGGGCACCGTGAGTCCACCGAGTCGTGGGCCGGGCTGCTGCGCGACTGCAAGCGGCGGGGCATGCGCGCGCCGGTGCTGGCGATCGGCGACGGGGCGCTGGGGTTCTGGGCGGCGCTGCGCGAGGTGTTCCCGGAAACCCGAGAGCAGCGCTGCTGGGTGCACAAGGTAGTAAACGTCCTGGACTGCCTGCCGAAATCGGCCCAGCCCGCCGCCCGCAAGGCGCTCGCGCAGATCCGCGACGCCGAGGACCGTGATCACGCCGAGAAGGCGATCAAGGAGTTCGCCGCCACCTACGGCGCGAAGTACCCGAAGGCAGTCGCCAAGATCACCGAGGATAAGGTGCAGCTGCTGGCCTTCTACAGCTTCCCGGCCGAGCACTGGGTCCACCTCAAAACCAGTAATCCGATCGAATCTACGTTCGCCACCGTCCGGCTGCGGACCAAGGTCACCAAGGGACCAGGCAGCCGCGCCGCCGGGCTGGCGATGGTGTTCAAGCTCGTCCAGGCCGCCGAGGAACGGTGGCGCTACGTCAACGCGCCTCACCTGGTCGCCCTGGTCCGAGCCGGCGCCAAGTTCGAGAAGGGAGTGCTCGTCGAGCGGCCAGACGAGGCCGCGATGAAGGACGCCGCGTAATCAATCAGGAAACGCCGTCCACAACTCTTGACTATTGCTCCACACCGCCGCATGGACAGTACAACAGGCCCGGAACACGCTCATGGACTTCGGCGAGCGCACCGCCGGCTTGAAGTTTCTGATCACAGACCGGGACGCCAAATACACCGACGCGTTCGACGCAGTCTTCACCGCGACCGGCACACAGATCATCACAACGCCTTTCCAGACGCCGCGGACGAACGCGATCTTGCGGGCGGTGGATCAGCTTCGGCTTCATTGCGGTGGACGGGTGGATGGATTGCCGCGAGGCGCCCCGGGATGGGCGCCAGGGCGTGGAGTTCTCCTGGCAGGGCAGCGATGAGTGCGATCCGGCGGGCGGCCGCGGCTGGGCGATGCTGGAGGACGACGGCTCGCTGCGCGGGCGCATCTTCTTCCACCTCGGCGACGACTCGGCCTTACTGCGGATACGACGAGCCGCAGCCCGGGACGAGCACGGCCGCCGCACGGAGGCGGCGGTGACCGGGAACGCTCGCCGGCCAGCTGACCCGCTCGAGCGGGAGATTGAGGCGGCGCTCGATCCCGGCCGTTCCGTCGGCGACCCCGCGTGCTTGTCCTTCGTCAGCGGCCTGGAGGAGGTTGAGAACGAGATCGCGGAACTCACCGGTACCGCGCCCGCCCCGGGCGGCCGCCCTGTACGAGGCGTTCCTGGCCGACTGTTTCGAGAAGGCGGAGGAACTCGACGACTCCAGCGGCATCTTCGGCATGTTCGTCGCCGGCACGTTCTGCGGCTGGGTCAAGGCGCGGCAGGCGCCGGACCTGCCCCCGAGGAGACAGCGGCCCGCCTGCTCGCCTGGATGGACGACGACCCATACGGGTTCTGTTCTCGGCTGGAGCAAGATGTGGCCGGGGTGCTCGACAAGGCCGGGCGGCCCAGAAACCAGCAATCAACAACGGGCACCACACCGGCGTGTCCATTGACCAAAGAATGGCGACCACCATGATCACTCATGACCCAAGGTGGTCCCTTCCTCGTGGCAACACCCTGATCCCATCACGCTGGCAAGCGACAGTGGCTACGGGTGATGCGTGAGACCCGCACTTCGTCTTATGAGGTCAGCGGGCGGTGACTGCCCGGCCGCTGACCAGAACTCCCCGGGCGCTGACAAGATGATCAGGCCTTCACCAACACAGCCGTGGCCTCCTGATGTCAGCCAAAGCTGTGATACAGGAGATACACTTGTGATATTCCGCTTGTGGTATTCAGCCCGCTTCGTATATCCTATTCACCTGTGGTGCATCATTAGGTGAATGGAGTCCGAAGAGAGGCTGGATGTCACTGAAAGTGAAGAGCTGGGCCGTGAAGATCATTTATTCACTGGGCTGGATACGTGCAGGCTACGGCCCCGAAATTCGTGCCTTGATCGCGCCATGCAGCATGCTGGCGCAGCCTGAGCCGTGAGGTGGCACGAACGATCAGTATGTTCGTATCGCCGTAGTCAACCGTGAGGGCGTCGTCTCAGCCCGGGTTGTTCTGCGGAAACAGAGAGCTAATTTCACTGCGTGTAATGCCTGACGTAACGTTCGTCGCATAAAAAATCAGTTAGGTCATCCCACGCAATCGCACCCAGCGCTCGACGCACGCGAGAGCGGCTTGGCGCGGTGTAGCCAGGAGGACGACGGTGGAACGTCGCAGAGGATGGAGGTCCTGTTGAACAGATACGGGCGGGCAACCGTTGGAGTCGTTGGACTGGGTCCCACCGGCGCGTCCTTCACCTGGCACGTTCTTCAGGAATTCACCGCGCATCCGTGCAGCAGGCTCCTGCGCATAACCATGATTGAACCGTCGGCCAAGCTCGGCATGGGATATGCGTTCCGATCAAGGCATCGCTTAAATATGCGAGCAGACACGATCTCGATCGATCCGGATCGGCCAGCTCACTTTGCGCAGTGGCTAAGACGGAATTCTAATTCGAGTTGCCAGGACCAGCCCGACTATCCCCCACGCTCACAATTCGGGAAATATGTCGCACAGATGCTCAGCGACGCGATCGCAGCAGCATCCGCGTCAGATCTCGATATTGAGCACTGGCGGGCAAGTGCCATCGACATCGAGAGGGTAGGTAAATCTTTTCGGGTCACCGGCAATGACGGCGATACTAGAGACTTCGAAATTCTAGTACTGGCATTGGGCGAATCCCACTATGGTGCTCTCAGCTCTTATCGTGGCGCATCGCGGTTTATAGCCTCACCTTGGCTCACGGCACAGTTCGAAGATATACCGAGTTCCGCCAGAATTGCTATAGCGGGTACGAGCCTGAGTGCAGTCGATGCGTGCTTGCAATTGCTCGGCCAAGGGCATCAGGGCCTGATTACATGCCTCTCGAGAACACGAGGATTCCCGAAGGTTCAGGGCGCACCCGAATACTATCAGCCTCGAGTGATGACGAAATCATGGCTGCGGGAGACGACTGCTTCTGGCAGAACACAAATAGGCTTGCACACAGTCGCGGCGGCCCTGAGGAAAGAGTTGGACCACACCATGGGCACCCCGTATGAACCTGGTGCCACCGATCCACGAGAATGGTTTTCGGTAAAAGGCCTACGTGTTCGCAGGAAAAGGCCTGCAAACGAGATCTTCAACGACGCAGTATTGTCCGCGGAGACATCACATACACGTTGGTACTACACCTTGGATTCACTGTCGCCAATCATACCTCACATCTGGAACTACATCGACGCGCGAGATCAGGCACATTTCCTACGCCGTTATCGTGCGTCCTGGAACGAGTATCGCCACAGCATGCCGATGGCCAACGCGTTAGCGTTACTACCGGCGGCGGTCGCAGGCCAGTTAATTATCCAGCCCGGGCTGCGTTCTGTGGCGCCGTCAACTTCCCAGGATGCTGCCAAGTGGAACGTTGTGACTAGTTCCGGTGATCATGAGGGATCGTACGACTTCCTTATCGACGCAACTGGAGGGCAGAGTGCAATCGCCTGCCAACGTGATCCTCTACTGCAGGCGTGCAGGCGACGCGGCTTGGTAAAGGTGGATCCGCGGGGAGGCGTGCGGGTCGTCTTTGATAATTGTCAGGTGATAGATGCACGCGGCGAGGCGTGTGAGAACTTGTACTTCTTGGGCCCGCTAACGTTTGGGACGCATTTCTATACTAATTCGTTTGAGACTAACCGGAACAATGCTTACCACGCGGCGCGTGACATCGAACGGATCCTGCAAGGCAAGCGCCCACGTCCATCCTGTCAGCCGGCAGGGCATCAGATTTCGTTGTGAAAAGGCGGCTGCTAGCCATGTCAAAGACTGATGACGTTCGCCGGGAAGCGAGCCTGCAGGATGGCCGGACCTTTCTTTGGCGCTCGGCAAGACCTGACGATGCGGGGATGATTTGGGCCTGGTGGACGGCGCCCGACGTTTCTTACTGGAGTATTGAACCGCGGCTTTCCAAAGTGGCTTCGCCACCGTACGACCAAGAGACTGTTCGAGATTATCTAGCAATGCCGTTGAGTGAACGATCTGTTGATCCGATTATCGGCCTCCTGGGCGGAAGCACACCTAAGGTGTATGCAGAGCTCTATGCAAAGGGCGACAGCCCTCTGGCGGACTTTTCGCTCGTAGAGGATGAGGCGCGAGGTTCGCACTTCCTGGTCGATCCGCTGGACGGATGCAACCGTAGGACTGTCTTCGAGATTTGCGTTGACGGCGTCGCGTGGCAGTTCGATGAGTGGCCGACGGCGACTCACTATATTGGAGACCCGGACATTCGTAATAGGGCGGCGATATTTCTGCATAAAAGACTCGGCATGAAACCGCTGGATGTAGTACAGCTACCGCACAAGACGGCATATTTGATGGCCATAAGCCGTAGAGAATGGAGGGATAACCGCGAGCAGCTTAACTCTCTCTTGTGCCGGGACCTCTAAGCGGCGTGCGCGGGATCAGACGTTTTGCTATGCACTTAAGTCGCTCACGGCCATATATTGAAGTGCCCGAGCAAATCTGGCTCACGGTCGGAGGAGGATCTCTTGGGAACAACCTTAGCAGACTTGCTCGAACGTGCGGCTGCGGACGAGTCGGCCGCTGTCGTGACCGCAGACGGCGGACAGTGCGTTTCGCTGCACGAGTTGCTAGCACGTGGCCAGGCCGCGGCGGCTGATTTGCGAAAGCGTGGTGTGCGACGGGGAGACAGAGTCGGCCTGATTGCAGAAAATGATTTTGACTTCTTTCGCGCTTTCTTTGGAATCATTTATGCCGGCGCGATCGCTGTCCCACTCGCGCCGGTGTCTGCGCTGGGGGGCATGCAATCCTACTTGGCGCACGTGCGCAGGATAGTGGTGGACGCGCAAATGCGGCACATCGTCGGCAGCCGACGCGTGTTACACGTATTGCGACGGATCGCGAGTGGTGGGGCGGAACCGCTGGGAGTCGACCTGATCGAGGAAGATGCATTACCGTACGCAGGGGTACTGTTGGCAGAGCCCGCAGAAGGAAACTCGCTTGCTGTGATCCAGTACACATCCGGCAGCACGACTGCTCCACGAGGCGTCATGCTGACGCATCGAAATATTGTGATTGGCCTCGACGCTATGCAGCGTGCCTCTGCGGTGACGGCGGCCGACGTGCTTGGCATCTGGATTCCCCTCTTCCATGACATGGGCTTGTTCTCGGGGTTGTCTTGCCTGGCGAAAGGCGGTCGCCTCATTCTGTGGCGCCCTTCAAGCTTCGTGAGGAAGCCGGGCCTGTGGCTCAGAGAATTCTCAGCACAAGGCTGTACCCTGTGCGCAGCTCCAAATTTTTTCTACGATTACCTTGCCGCAGAAGCGAGTGGTGTCAGAGAAAGCCTCGATCTGTCGAAGTGGCGGCTCGCGCACAACGGTGCGGAGCCAGTCAACGCGAGCACCATCGAGCAGTTCTACCACACGTTCGGCGAATGCGGATTCCGGCGAGAGGCCATGTTTCCCGTTTATGGCATGGCCGAGGCGACCCTAGCTGTCACGTTTCCTGAACTCGGCACCGTTCCTCACATCCTTTGGGTGGACAGGGACCGCCTGACTACTGCGGGGCATGCCCAGGTGGCGCGATGCGGTTCGCTCGGGGCGCGTCCCCTTGTGAGTGTCGGGCGTCCCGTTCCCGGCATCTCGGTGCGCATCAGCGATGCGGATCGAGCGGAGGGCATGGCCGGCGAGATCCAGATCACCGGACTGGCGGTCACGGCAGGCTACTACAGACAGCCGCCCTGCGGTCTCTTCACTCGTGATGGCTGGCTTCGCACTGGCGACCTCGGGTTCTTCCGCCACCGCGAGCTGTATGTCACCGGCAGAAGCAAGGATGTGATCAAGATCCGTGGCGCCAGCTACTTTGCCGAGGATGCGGAGGCGATCGTTCGTGACTTGCCCGGTGTCTTCCGGAAGCGCTGCGCTGCGGTCCGAGTGGACGGGCACGGCAGTGAATCCCTCGCCCTGGTTGTTGAGACGAACGTCGAGTCGCCTCATGAGCAGCATTCACTTACCGACCTGATCAAGTCTGAGGTGTCCACGGGCCTTGGACTGCCGGACGTCGCCGTTCACCTGGTGCCGCCCCGGACCCTACCCCAGACCAGCAGCGGCAAAATCCAGCGGGCACGGGTGCGCGCCAGCCTCTGTGCCGGTGACGTGCTTCAAGGCGCGCAGGAACGCCGCTGAGTCTCGAAGAGAAGGGACGGTCGAAAATGCCCGAATCGCATGTCGGTTACGAGGTGCGTGCCATCATCGCCAAGGTTCTGGACTGCCCGCCAGATAAGATCCGCGGCGATGACGGGATGTCCAGTCTGTCAGGACTGGACTCGCTCAAGCTCTTCCGGATCCTTGTAGCTCTGGAGGAGGAATTCCAGATTTCTCTCGAGGACGGCCGACTATATGAGGTCAGCTCGGTCGCTGACCTGGTCAGCCTAGTGGAACTCAGTTGTGAGACGCGATGAGCACACAGATTGACCGATCGTATGGTGTGCGCACGGTCACCGCCGGAGTAGGCCCGCATCGGCGATCACGGATGCCGAGGCTCGCGCAGAAGGACGAGACCATAATGGAGATGAGTGCGAGGTCCGCCAGACACGGGCACCGGGTGATCGCCGTCCCGCGCCCTCTATCCCCTGAGCACCGCCTGGGACTGTGTCATATGGGCGATGATGCGGTTACTAGCATCGCGCAGATCTGTCTGTACGACGATGATGGTGCGGCCGGTGTGTAGTGGCGTCGCGATGGCTCTTACGGTGCCCTCCCTGACGGCACGCATAAAATTCGTGCTCGACGATACGGTCACGGTGGTCGCGCCGTCGGGCAGGTTGAGAAATGCGCACACCGCGCCGACGACGTCGGCCAGTGTCATCAGTGCGCCACCGTGCATCGCACCGCCTGCGGTGCACCGCTCTGCCGCCCAATCCAGCGTACCGGTGACACGCTCTCGCGTCGCCTCTGTGAGACGCATGCCCAGCGTTGCGGCGAATGGTACGAGAGTGTAAAGGTCATCCAATTGCGACGCATTCCCGCTATCGGCAGCAGGAGATGATGGCATTCTTTGCTCCTCTGAATATCATGTCACGATCCCGGTGGCACTGCCCGCTCCCGCAGGCAGTTCTACACACTCTGGCTCACAAGTTTATCAGCGCGGCCAGTGCTGGTCCAGCACCGCCAACTACGAAGAAGGAGGACGGACAACATGCCTGACATCATTAACGAAATAAACCGGGTTCACCGCCAGATAGGCAGCCGCAGTATTCCCGCGGGAGAAGCTCGCACGCTCCTGCTGCGACGCAGCTATGACGCCCCTATCAAGAAGGTGTGGAGTGCTCTTACCGACGCCAGCCGAATCAGCCGATGGTTCCTTCGCGTCACCGGCGATCTGCGTCCCGGCAGCAACTTCAGACTCGATGGAAATATCAGTGGAGAGATTCTCCGCTGCGAGCCAGCCCGACTGCTCAAGATTACCTGGGTTCTGGGAGAGAGCCCTGCATCCGAGGTCGAGGCACGGCTATCGTCGAGCGGCGACGGAACTGAGTTCGAGCTTGAACACGCTGCGGTGGTTGATCAGAGATTCTGGGCCGAATTCGGACCAGGTGCCGCCGGAGTCGGCTGGGATCTCAGTCTGCTGGGTCTCAGCATGCACCTGGCCGACGAAGCAATGGTCGTCAATAGACCCGGGGCTGGACAGCACGCGCGCGAATTCGGGGAATTGATCTCACAGATCAGCCACGCTTGGGGAGCTACGCTTGCGGCCACCGGCGCGACTGCCGCCGATGTCACCACGGCGGTAGAGCATACAGCGGCACTCTACGCGCCGCCGACCCACATGTTCGCTACCCGGGCATGGATGCGTGCCAGTCGCGCAGCCTTCTTGGATCACTTCGTCGCGCCCTTCCACACAGGTGCATAAGCACAACTGGATTCCTGGAATCTGCAAGCATAATCCCGAGTGGAGAACGCAGGCATGAAACGTGACATATTCGACGAGGAGCACGAGGTGTTCCGCGAAATGGCGCGCTCGTTTATTGCGAAGGAAATCGAGCCGCACCACAGGCAGTGGGAACGTGCTGGCATGGTGTCACGAGACCTCTGGCTGGCCGCAGGACGCGCAGGCCTGCTCGGCATCGAAATGGACGAGAAGTACGGCGGCGGCGGCAACGCGGACTACCGGTATTACGCGATCCTCGGAGAGGAACTTGCCAGGAGCGGAGCACACGGACCGGCGTTCGCAGTGCACAACGACATCAATGGATCGTACCTCAAGAAACTAGCTACCGAGGAGCAAAAGGACCGGTGGCTTCCCGGATACTGTTCCGGCGAGTTAATCACGGCAATCGCGATAAGCGAACCCGCCGCCGGCAGCGACATGTCCGGAATCCGCTCCAGAGCGCGTGACGCAGGTGATCATTATCTATTGAACGGGCAGAAGACCTTCATCTCCAATGGCCAGCTGTGTGATCTAGTGATCGTGTTGGTCGTGACTGACCCGGAAGCGGGCTACCGGGGCTTCAGCTTGATGGTGGTCGAAGCGGGCATGGTGGGCTTCAATCGCGGGAAGAACCTCAAGAAGATCGGGATGCACGCGCAGGACACCTCGGAGCTGTTCTTCACCGATGTCCAGGTACCGAAGTCGAACCTCCTCGGCCGCGCGGGAATGGGGTTGATGTTCCTGATGCGCAATCTACCCAGGGAAAGGCTCGCGATTGGCGTTGGTGCGCTGGCAATGGCCGAGCAGGCGTTCGATGACACACTGAAGTACTGCAAGCAGCGACGGGCATTCGATACGCCGATAGGGAAATTCCAGCACAACCAGTTCGTGCTCGCCGAGATAGCAACAGAGATATCCGTCGCGCGTGTGTTTACCGACCGGTGCATCGTGGAGCACAACGCTGGCCAGCTGCGGACCGAGGAGGCGTCGATGGTCAAATGGTGGAACACCGAGCTGTGCAGACGCGTGGTCGATCGGTGCGTCCAGCTTCACGGAGGCGCCGGCTACATGCTTGAGTACCCAATAGCCCGGGCTTTCCTGGACTCCCGGGTGCTGACGATCTTCGGCGGCACCACGGAGATCATGAAGCAGATCATTGGCTCCGGGCTCGGTCTCTGAAGGGGAATGCGATGGACGTGCACCATGTGGAGGAACCGCCGAGCGTTAGCCTTGATCCGGATGAGCTGATGGCCCGCGCTTGGGAGGCTGCGACTGACAGGGAATGTCGGCCGCTTCGGTTCCTGCCTTCGCTGCAGCGCCTGACGGAAGTGATAGAGGCCGAGGCGCGGCTGACCCTGGCTGGTCGGCGACAGCTCCGCGATGCGCTCGTGTCACATCTCGCGACACAGATTCAGGCGAACCGTCTTATGGAGGCTCACCCGGAGATCGGGCAAGCACCGATTTCCGCTCCGATCATCATCACCGGGCTACCCCGTACCGGCACGACGGCATTGCACAATATGCTGGCCGAGCATCCTCACCTACGCGCGCCCCGCCTGTGGGAGCTGATGGCACCTGCCGCACCAGCTAGCCGAGGAGGGCGTGCGATGCTGATTCAATTCGCACGGCGCTATGTTGACCAATACTATGCAGCCGTCCCGGCTTTCCGCATCCTTCACCCGCTGAACGCGCTACGCCCAGACGAGTGTCACCGGCTGACCGGCACAACCTTCCGCAGCGATATTTATGCTCAGCGCTTCCGCGTGCCAAGCTATCTCACCTGGCTGCGTGGTCAAGACATGGTGGAGGTATATCAATACCACCGCACCCTACTGAGCTGCCTGTTGTGGCGGCGGACCGGCGAGAACGTGCTGCTCAAATGTCCGACACATCTATGGCATCTGGATGCGTTGGCGGCCGTCTACCCGGATGCACGGGTGGTGCGCCTGCACAGGGATCCAATGAGCTGCATACCTTCGGCGTGCAGCCTTACTGCGGTCGTACGTTCCGCGAGCGCAACAGAGGTGGACAAAGCCGAGATCGGCAGGCACTGGCTCGACTACGCCAGCGAAGGGCTGTCACGCCAGCGCAAGGATGAAGGGTCAGTGCCGGGCATTCGAATCCTTGATGTCCGCCAGAGAGATCTCCTTGCCGAGCCCTTGTCCATCGTCAGCTTGGTATGCGACTTCGCGGGCATTCCGATGACTGCCGCTGCACGTGACCGGATAGGGCGCTATGTGCAGGACAATCCGGCTGGCAAGCATGGTGTGCACCGTTTTTCGCTCGCGGATTTCGACCTCGATCCAACGGATATTGAGCGACGTTTTAGCGACTATCGAGCAGAATTTGGAGTATAGGCGTCAAGCCGACAACTCGCACTGTGTTCCCACGGTGTCCTGGAGACGTATGGAGATGGCTTACTTGTTATCCCGCTGGCGGAAATGTTAGCAGAGCTCTCCTCGTTGATCATCCTGGGGAATGCCTGTGCTCAATTATTTCCATGGACTAAGAGCCGGTGGCCAGCCCGCGCCTACGGTATGCTCAGCGTCCGGCGAACATGGCCCTCCCAGCCCCATTCTCTATGAAACTGCGCATCCCAGTTCTTTGATCCTCGGTCGCGAACAGCGCGGCGAAATTGAGCCGCTCAATCTCCAGACCGGTGTCAAGGTTGGTTTGAAGACCGGCACCGATTGCTTGCTTGGCAGCGCACAGCGCCAGCGCCGGACCCGTCACGTACCGGGCGACCAGATCACGCGCCTTCTGGAACACCGCCTCGTCGGGGACAATTTGGTCGAGAAGCCCGATCTTGTGTGCTTCCACCGCGGATACGAAACGTCCCGTAAAGATGAGGTCCTTCGCTCGCGACACGCCGATAAGCCGCGGTAGCCGCTGCGTTCCGCCGGCTCCCGGGATGACGCCAAGCTTGATCTCTGGCTGGCCCACCAGCACGCTCTTGCCCGCGACCCGGAAGTCGGCGCAGAGCGCGAACTCCAACCCGCCGCCTAGCGCTAAGCCTGTAATCGCCGCCACCACAGGCTTAGGGATCTTGGCAACTACGGTGAAGGCTTGCTGGATACGTCGCGACTCTGCGGCGACTTGAACGCAGTTCGCGTTGGCCAGCTCTTCAATGTCCGCACCAGCCGCAAACACCCGCTCGCCACCGTAGAGCACTACCGCACGGATGGCGGGATCGGCTCCGACCTGCTCTGCGGCCTCGGCGATCTCACTTATGACTTGGAGGTTCAGGGCGTTCATGGGGGGACGGTCAATACGGATCGTGGCGATCGCGCCATCGACTTCGACACGGACGAATTGCCTCATCCCGGGCCACCTTCAGCGTGCCGCGGTGATCGAGTGCTGCCGGTCACGTCTGCCCCGACATCTGGGCGCTCGGCACCCACGCTCGGACAGTCCAGCGGTGGCGGAGTCGCAGGCATGATCGGACGGCGCACGAACAGTGAGACAAGAACGGCTAGAACGCTCACCACCACGACTGCATTCCACGCGTGCCGGAAGGTGCCGAGCGCACTGCTCGGCGAGTGCGGGGTGCCGAGGATGCTGACCAGGACGGCGACTCCGAGGACGGAACCGACCTGCCGAGCCATGTTGAGGATTCCTGAGCCAGTGGCGAAGCGCTGTGCCGGCAGCGCGGATGCGCTAGCGGCTATAAGCGTCGGGAGCGTCAGGCCGACCCCGACCCCTCCGATCAGCAGTCCAGGCAGGATTTCTGTGGCGTAATGCGAGATCGTGCCCACGAGAAACACCCACCACAGTGCGCCGCAGCCGAACAGCAGATTGCCGAATGCGGCTACTGGCCCATTGCCGATCCGCCGGGCCAGCGGTCCCGAGGCCACAGCGACGAGTGGTACCGCCAACGGCCCAGGCGCCAGGGCGAGGCCAGTCTTCAGGGCAGAGTAACCCCATACGTCCTGGCACCACAGCACCATGGACAGGAGCATCGCCGCAAACGCCACGGTGAACAGGGTGGCTGCTACGGTTGCGACGCTAAACGCACGGACACGCAGCAGCGGAAGTTCCACGACTGGCGCCGGATGCCTGACTGACTGGAACAGGAATCCTAGAAGCAGTACGAACGCGGTTATGAAACCACCTATGGTCCTCGGCGCGCTCCAGCCCCAGTCGTTGCCCTTGACCAAGCCGAGCGTGAGGGCGGCGATCGAGAAAGTGAGCAAGACCGCGCCGAGGAAATCCGGCCATGGGCCGCCCTCGCCATGGCGAACCTCGGGCAGCACCCGCCAACCGGTCACGATGGCCGCGATCCCGATAGGCACGTTGATCAGGAATACCCAGCGCCAGCTCACCTGGACAAGAAGGCCGCCAAGCACCGGGCCGAGAGCAGCCGCCACGCCGCCGACCGCGCCCCAGATCGCGACCGCGCGCGAGCGGTGCTGGGCTGGCGTGGTGGTCAGCAGCAGAGCGAGCGAGGTTGGGATCATGATCGCCGCACCAGCAGCCTGCACTACCCTGGAGCCGACCAACCAGGCGGTGCTCGTGGACGCCGCACACGATGCGGACCCGGCAGTGAACACGCCGACACCGATCAGGAACCCAGACCGGTGGCCGTTGCGGTCCGCCATGCGGCCAGCCACCACAAGCAATGCGGCGAAGACGATCGCGTAGCCGTTGAGCACCCATGATAGGGAGGTCAGAGGCGCACCGTGGAAATCCCGGCCGATGTCAGGTAACGCGACATTGACCACGAAAAGATCGAGGTAGGAAACGAACACTGCCGTGACCACGGTGACCAAAACAGCCCGCGCGCTCACCGGTTTGCCCGATCTTGAAAGGCCAATTGCCACATCGCCAGCCTAGCATTCGGCGTCACGGCAGACGACCGGAGCGGCGGGCACAGCGCGGGACATCACCCCGCCGCCCCCGCCGCATTGATGTAGCTGCCGGCGCCGAGGGAGTGCGGGCGCAGCGCCTCCCACAAAGAATGTGCCCACGCGCGGTCGGCGGCCAAGAGCTGCGGCGTGGGGCGGGTCTCCGGACTTAACCGGGAAGGCCGCTGACCCACCCGCCGGGACGACGGCACCTGGCTACGGTCTGTAATCGGCAGCCGCAGGGTTCCGTCAGGCGGCGTGGGACTTCGCTTG
>WNGR01005406.1_pt1 | contig 17108 bp, 17 predicted proteins | sample 5407581 | NCBI WGS metagenome assembly WNGR01 (sample SAMN13153383, study PRJNA577476) | soil metagenome | isolation source: 80 cm soil or saprolite under Garry oak tree replicate 2 | place: USA:California | collected 2016-06-15 | reverse complement strand
GCGTCGGGCTGTCCGGGCCGTCGGCCAACGGCGCCGTACTCGCGCCCTGAAAAGTCAGCGCGTCAGTCACCACCGGCCGCCGAACAGCCACCAAGCCGACGAGACACTACGTCACGGCTGTCGCGGCCCGGCACATCTCTGAGGCCGCTGGACCCCCCGCGGCGCGGTCGGGCACGCTGACTACTTGGCCGTCAGGGCTTCGTTCAGACGATCGAGTGCTGCGCGGCCATCGGAGGCCACATCGTCGAGATGACCGGTTTCGGCGGCCCGAATGGTGCGCTGGATCTGATGTGGCAGTCGGCCTGTCTCCGCGGCAGCGAGGGCCATCCGCAACGCCTCTTCAGCTTCGTCGGGTTGCCCGCCGGCAAGCAGGACTTGACCGGCGGTGACTCGTTCGATGATGTGCCACTGTGGGGCGACCGGAGCGGCGTCGGGCAGACCTGTGTGAATGATCCGCATGGCCTCCGGCGCCCGGCCGGTGTTGACCAGGCCGCGCAGCTCGATCTCCCGGAAAGTGAACGGGTTGAACAGCATCGACCGGCCGCGACCGGTGTCCAGCAGACCGCGGTAACCGGCCAGTGCTTGGTCGAACAACTCCGCGTCGCCCTGTTCGCCGGCAGCACGCGCCAGCAGGGCCAGGGCAGTACCACGATCTTCCGCGCCGACCGAAAGATGAGCCGCGCGTTGGAGGCGTGCGACGCCGGCAGGCACCCGGTCGGCTTTGCGCAGTTCGTTGCCGTGCATCCGCAGGGCGTGGGCAAGGAACGGCTGATCGCCCAGGCGTTCGGCCACGAGCAGGGCTTTGCTCGTCCAATGCGCAGCGGTGACCAGACGTTCTTCCGGGAGCACCGTGCCCAGAGACACTCCGAGAGCAAGGCGGGCTTGGCCAAGCAGCACCAGGGTTTCACGTTCGAGATGACCCTCGGCCGCACGTGCCTCCAGCCGCGCGGCCAGGGGCCACAATTCGTTGACTGCCTCGACGGCTCGGCCAGCCTGCCGTGCGATCTCAGCAAGCCGGATGGTCGAGTCGGCGAATTGGATCATCGCGGCGAAGTCCGCGTCACTGGTGTCGGTGACACCCAGCGCATGGGCGGGCAGAACCAGCGCGTTCGCGATGTGGCGGCGAGTGGCTACATCGTTGATCACCCGCCGGCCGGTCTCGATCATGGACACGTACGTCTTGTCGTAGCCGAGCAGGCCCGCCAGTTTCTCCTGGCTGAGTTTGTTGAGCCGACGATAGGTCCGCAGAATCACGCCCAGGTCGCGGGTGGCCAGCGCACCGGCGGCCTCGGGGCCTGACCACAGCCAGATGGCCGGTGGCAGGCCGCGTTGGGGCATCGTCGGTGGCCGACGGTGGGCGGTTGCGTAGCAGGTCGGGCACAGCGGCTCGGTGGCGTACCGACTCACCTCGGCTCGACATCCCTCGCACCGACGCGGCATGGCGTGTTCCTAGCCGACCGTGGTGCGGTCGTCGTCGCGCAGCCGGGCGAACCACGCGGCGATGCTGCGCTTGTAACTGGCGGGCATGGTGAGGGCGGGCACCTCGGTTTCGGTGAACAGCCCGACTTCCTTGTGCTCGTGGGACAACACCGGCGGGATGTCGTCGATCGGGTGGCAGCCGTAGGTCACGATGAACACGTCCTTGCCGGCCACGGCGATGTGGTACATCCAGCTATCCAGGATCGGCCCCGTAGTGACTGTCCACCCGGTCTCTTCGCTGATCTCGCGTGCCACGCACTCTTCGGGGCTCTCGCCCAGCTCGATCCGCCCGCCAGGCAACTCCCACTCGTCGCGCTCGTTCTTCAGCAGCAGCACCCGACCGTCACGCACCACCACGCCCTTGATCGAGACCGGGAACGCGACGGGCTGAGGCTGAGCCATGCGAGATCCGTTCGGCAGGTGTCCTGGCTGGCTACCTGACCGTAACACCAGCACGGGCCAGCGCCATCGACCCGCTGCTCATGCACGTTGACAGGTTGTCACTGGACTACTCGGGCCGATGGCGTTGTGCTGGATGCGTTGGCGATCGTTGCTGAGGACGACGAGAGGTACGCACCGTGGTGGGACTGTCCGAACCGGAGCGAGTCGACGTGGGTCGGCTGGGGTCCGCGTCGAGCCTTGTCCGTGCTCTGTCCCATATCGGACTCGTACTGCTCGATGGCGTGCCCGACGCGGAGAGCCTGTTGGACATCGCGCGCTCGATTGCCTCGGTGATGCCGCATCGGGACAGTCGGCCTGATGGAGTAACGGTGTTGGCTGACCGGGGAGCGCCGGCCAACTGTGGAGGGTTCGCTGGTTTTGGTCGGCAGGAACTGATTCCGCACACCGACCGGTCCAGTATCGAATGCCCGCCGGGACTGCTGATGATGGCCTGTGGTGAGCCGGCCGAGTTGGGCGGTGAGTGCGTTGTCGTCGATGGCGCCGCCGTGTTCGCCGATCTCGTGGAGAACGAGCCAGAAGCGGCGGAGGCGCTGTCGGCACCGCGCTCGGCATTGTTCGGTGGCGCGGCTGGCTATCTCGGCTCCGTGTTCACACTTGAGTCCAACGGCCGGGTGACTGTCCGGCTGCGCCTGGATGAACTGGCGCGCTTCTCGCCGAGCGCAGCCCGATGGCGTGCCGCGCTGCGGTCGACAATCGACCGCCACCTGATCACGGTCGTACTCCGCGCCGGTCAGGGCTACATCTTGGACAACCGCCGCTGGCTGCACGGAAGGCGTGCGTTTACCGGCAACCGCGTTCTCTATCGCGTCACGGCCAACCCGCTGCCACACCTGGCCATTCCGTTCGGGTTCCCACTCATCCAGTTACCGGCTCGCGCGGCCAACGCCTGACCAACACTGCGTCGCTGGGGTGACATGACACACCACAGTGTATTTGCAATCGCACACTCGTATCGGGGAGTCGATGATGAATGCCATCCGTGCTGACGCCCGGCCCATGTGGATCACATCAAATGTCGAACGTGTCGATCACGCAGTCTGGGACCAGGCTCTCGGCGAGCACATCACGGAAGGCCAGGGACGGTTCCCGACCGTGTGCGGCGCCCAGGTTGTGCCTGCGGCCCTGGCCGCGCCACCGAATCCGCCCTGCCCGCACTGCTTGGCGGTCCTACGGGCACAGGCGAGCTTGCGTGATCTTCCCCTGCGGATGACCGAACGACGCTCTGGCCTGTTGGCGGTGCTGTTTCGTCGTCGCAGACCTCGGCACCGAGTTCGGGCAGACACGAGCAGCGCGAATCCCAAATCTGCTGGTCACTCCCGCGATCCCCGGTCGCCGGCAGCCGAGACGAAATCTGTACCCACCGTGCCACCGCAGTCCCCGGCGGCTGTCCTACTCGACCCGCCGGGGACCGCGGGACCATGCCCGCGCCGCACGAGCGCTGGACTCGGCGGTGGGAGATGACGTCCGATTCGTCGCCGAGAACGGTGTGCTGCGCCATCACAGCGACGTATTGCCACCGGACGTGATCACGGCGCTTCAGGAGATACACCACCACGGGCTCATCGCGCTGACGCCGGCCCACCGTGATCACCCAGCCTGGCCGGTCGCGGAGCTGACCGTCAGCGGAATCCAGCTACTGGACCGATGGAACAAACAGCCGCCGCTCGCCGTCCCAGCGGCACCCGCCAACGGAGACACGTTCGTCGACCCGATTCCCGAGATGGTCGCCCATGACCAGTCGTCGTGACGAGGGGCGGGCAGCAGGCCGGCGACACTGGGCCGATACCGATGCGGTGGTGGTGGGGCACCAACCGGCCTGGTGGCGTCTACTACGCCGGCCGTGTCCACATCGTGGCGCCAGAGGATCCGGCGACGGGCATGTGCGGTCTCCCGGTTACCGACTTGTGGGAGCAACGCCCACCAACACCCGAGCACCTGTGCCCGGACTGCTGCGTGCGCGCGGTAGCCGCGTCGTATCCGCCGTCCCCGACGGCATCAGCACTACTCCGGCCGACGGTCGGTCGACACCAGCTCGCCGATGACGACTGGTTCTCGACGCCGGCCGACAACCCGGCCGAGCAGACCGCTGTGCTGCCCGTCGTCCGTGACGACGACAGCGCCTGAACCCGCCCTGTCGCCAGTGACCGATCTGCCACTGCGGAAGTCGGTGCTGCTCTGCGGCCGCCAGTTCACCGACACAACCAAGCGTCGGTCCGCCATAACCTCACTTGGAGACTGGAATGAGCGAGCCAACATTGTCCGCTCACGACCGATTGCTGCACGCCGTGGCACACGCCACTGGAACCGTTCCCACGCTCCAGACCCGCCTGTCGTCAGTGCCGCTCACCGAACCCAACCGTCTGCGCGGCGCGCTCACCGAGTGCGTCGGCGAGAACCGAACCATCGTCGTCACCGGCACTCTCGAACGGCGTTTCGTGCTGATCGAACACGACACACCTGGGCAATGGACAGCGGTGGACCTGGCTGGACAGCCGCACAGTTCTCGAAAATGGCCAGCCTGGACGACCGACAATCTCGCCTTTGCCGACCCAGACAATTGGCTCTCGTCCGCGACGATCACAGCGGAAGGCCAACACCGGCTGCTTCGGCCGCGGCTGCTGCTGGCTTCGCTCTACCACCAGGAACACTTCCCGTTACCGCGATTCCCGCTGGCGATCTCCGACCTGGCACGGGCAGCGCGGGCGACCATGTTGGGCACCGTCGAGTTGATGGACATGCAGCTCGGCGTGTCACTGGACGACATCAAGCGGCACGCGACGAGCGGCGACATCGACATCGTGGGCGTGTCGGCTACCTTCGGCCAGCACGACCTGATGGTCCGCTTACTCGACGACGTCATGGCGGGCCAACACCCGCCGCTTGTGGTGGCCGGCGGCAGCTTGACCGCACGCAATGAGCGCATCCTGTTGGAGCGCTATCCGAACCTGATCATCAGCAGGGGTGCTGGCGAACCGACCATCGCCGACGTGGTCGCCCACTGGCATGGTGACCTCGCTGTCGAGCAGATCCGGGGCGTCGGGTATCGAGGAGCGTCCCGAGGCCGGGGCACGCTGTCGATCGGCACGACTGGCCAGGCAAGGCGTACTGCCACGGTAGCCAACCGCCTGCAAACCGATATGTGGCCCGAATTGGACCTGCTGGAGACCACCTTCGCGCACAACGGAGTCGCCCAGCTTGAAGCATCCCGCGGGTGCACCAACTTCTGCTCATTCTGTCCACGTGGCCACAAGGGCCAGTGGGCCGGAGCAGCGCCGGACGCTCTGCCGTGGCTGTTGCGAGAGATGGGCGCGGTCTTCGACCGGCATCCGGACGTGTCGCGCACGGTCTACCTGGTGGACGAGGAATTCATCGGTCGCGGCCAGGACGCCGTACCACGGGCGCTGAGCATCGCCGACACCCTCGCCCAGTCCGGATTCGCGTGGGAAACCTCCTGCCGGATCGACCAGGTCGTGCGGCTCGACCGCGACCGCGACTGGCACGTCGAGCGCGCCCATCTGTGGCGTGGGCTGGTTCAACGGCAGCTCCGGCGGTGTCTGTTCGGAGTGGAGTCCGGCGTGACCTCGATCCTGAAGCGGTTCAACAAAGAGACCACCGGCGAACAGAACGCTCTGGCGATCCGAACGCTCACCGCTCTCGGCGTACCACCGCGATTCACCTACATCACCTTCGACCACCTCATGACCGAGACTGAGCTGCGCGAAACCCACGCATTCCAGGGTCGCACCGACCTTCTGCTGCACCCTCAACCGGACCTGAGCGTGGAGGAGATCGTCGACGGAGTCCACGACGAACACTGGGTCGCCACCCACACCACAGGCCGACCCTTCTACACCGGCATCAGCTACATGCTGGTGTCGATGGAATGCCTGATCGGCGCCGCATACACCCGCCAAGCCGAAGCCGCCGGACTCACGGGCGTCGCCGATCCGTCGATGGGCCGCGTCGAGGCCCGATTCGCCAACTGGCGCATCGGAGTGCTCTCCCGGTCGGCACAGTTGTGGATCGACCGGAACTTCGCCCTGGACTACACACTCAAGTCCATGGAGAAGATCACCGACGGCCAACCACACCAGATAGTCCGCGGCGTTCGCGGAGTGCTCAAGCACGCCGCGTACCGGCTGCTGGGCGCGTTGATCGACCTGCTGGACGCAGCCACGGGCAGCCTGACGAATCTGGAAGCCGACTGTGCCGCGCTGGCTGACGTCCTGATCGATGAGCTACGCGCCGAACTGACCCCTGCTCTGGTGGCAATGGAGACGAACTTGGCGCCGGAGCACCGTGATGTCGTTCGCCGCGAGTACGCACGGTGGGCCGCGACCGACACCTGGCGACTCATCAACGCCGCCGACCCGTGCGGCACGTAAACGGAAGGTCACCGCAGTGCCCCTCGGACCATTCCTGGAACGTCGAGTCCTGCCCGGCCTGAACGCGGAACTGTCCGTGATCGGAGCCGGCTGTTGGACCAGCGGCGGCCCAGCCAGCAACAATGGCGTCCCGATCGGGTGGGATCACGTCGACCCGGAGGACGCCTACGCCGGCCTGATCCGCGCCTACGACCTGGGTGTCACCCTGTTCGACACCGCGGACGTCTACGGGCTCGGCCGTTCCGAACGGCTGCTTAGCCGCCTGCTGCGTACCCTCGACCGATCCACAGTCGTGCTGTCCAGCAAGGTCGGCTACTTCGCTGGCACCGCAAGCCATCCCTACCAGCCGACCCAGATGCGCCACCAGTTCGCCACGACCCTGGACAACCTCGGTACCGACCACCTGGACGTCTACCACTTGCACAGCACCGACTTCGGCGCCGACGACCGCTATCTGTCGGGCGCCATCGACGTGATGCACGAGCTACGCGACGAGGGCCTGATCCGCGCGATCGGGATGCGCGCACCTCACGCGTTCGCCGAGCAGTGGGCCAACAGCGCCCGGCCGGACGCAGAAGCGATCACCCGATGGTTGCGATTGTTCGACGCAATCCGGCCAACCGTCATCAGCGTGCGATACAACCTGCTCAGCCCGCTCTACTCTCCCGAGGAGACCGACATCTTCGCCTTCGCCCGCCGTCACGGTGTCGGTGTGCTGATCAAACAAGCTCTCGGCCAGGGACTCCTGCTGCGCCACTACGAGCCCGAGACGGCACAGGTGTTCAGCGCGAACGACCATCGCAGCGCCGACCCGATGTTCACCCCAGAGAGCCAGCGACAACTCGAAGCCCGACTCGCCCCACTTCGCGCCCGCTTCGGCGACAACCCCGCCGCCCTCGCCCACGTCGCCTTGCGGTACGCACTCCACGACCATCCGAACTCCGCCGTCCTCGTGGGCTTCCGTAACGCGACACAGATCGACACCACAGTGACCTGCCTTGACGACCCGCTCCGCCCGGACGAGATCGCCGAGATCCGTGCCGCGCTCCATCCGAACACACCCGCCTGAGCAGAGAGGACCCGCTCGTGCAGTACATCGAGGTCGAGAAGAAGTTCGCCCTTCCCCACCCAGGAGCGCTCAAGGCCAAGCTGGCCGAACTCGGCGCCAAACCCGCCGAGCCGACCCGCCAGGTCGACGCCTACTACAACGCCCCACACCGGGACTTCCTCGCACCCGCAGCGATCTCGGAGTGGCTACGCATCCGTACCGAGGACCGCGGCTCGTCAATCAACTTCAAGCGCTGGCACCCCATGGACGCCCTGGTCAAAACCCACGCCGACGAGTACGAGACCAAAGTCGAGGACGTGGAGGCCATCCGGCGGACGCTTGAGGCGCTGGACTTTACGCCCTTGGTGACCGTGGACAAGACCCGCGAGGAATGGGCGCTGCCCGAGGTCGAGATCGTGTTCGACCATGTCGCGGACGCCGGCGACTTCGTGGAATTCGAGTTCAAGGGCGATGCCGCCAACGTCGAGGACGCCACCAAGCAACTGGAGGAGTTCATCTCCTCTCTGAAGGTCGAACTGGGCGAGCAGATCAACCGGGGCTACCCACACATCCTGCTCGGGCGGGACCACTGACAAGCAAAGTTCCCAACGAAGTCGGCTATAACCGGTCAAAACGTGGCAGAGCGCCCGGCTGACCGTAGCCGACGCCTGTTCATGCCGGCGTAGTTGGTGTGACTGCGACAGGGAGAACCGAGGTTGGGTATAGATCCGATACTCGGGCACGTCAAGCGTGGGGTCTTGCTTGCAGTGCGGCTGCCCCAACTCCTACAACGACAGCTTGGTCACACAGGTCCGGGCTCCGTTGACGACCAGCGGATAGGCGGCGATGGGAGCTACCAGGGTGTAGTCGTCACCGGAACAACTGGCGTACTTGGCGGCCGAATGTGTGACGAATACACCGCAGTGTCCGTTGTTCGGCCGCAGGCAATGCCACGAATTCAGCCGATGATCGCAATCACACAGGTGTAATTCACCCATGTTGCTGAACCGGTATTTCTCCTGGTCTATGCCTTGACTTGTCGACCAACGAGCGACGAATCTCGGAAGGACGATCAAGCGTCGCTCCGGAGGTGGCCATGGCTCGCCGCACGGCAGCTCCGAGACATGACTCCGGTAACGAGACCTTTGCGCAGATCGTGCAGAGGTTCGGGGCCGAACTGAGACCACGCATGCGAGGCGATGGACGTAAGGAAGACCGCCTGCGCACGCCCGTCAGCAATCTCTTCCAGCGCACCGGAACACTATTGGGCATGAGTTTGGTCGTGCACGACGAGGTGGTGCTGACCGAACTGAGGTCGCGGCCCGACCTTGCGATCGACTCCACGAGTGGGCGTATCGGGTATGTGGAACTAAAGTCTCCCGGAAAGGGCACACCGGACAACTGGCGACCGAGTGCGCACGACCGTGAGCAGTGGGAGAAGTTGAAGGTACTGCCGAACCTCATCTACACCGACGGCAGCTCCTGGGCGCTGTACCGGCAGGGTGAACTGGTCGGCAGCGTCGCAATGCTGGTCGGTGATCTCGCCGAAGCCGGGGCTCAACTCAGACCGCAGGACAGCGCACTTGAACATTTGTTCCGCTCGTTCCTGGAGTGGCGACCGAAGGACCCCCGGTCACTGCGCGCCATCGTGGCGGACGTGGCTCCACTCTGCCAACTGCTGCGCGATCAGGTCCTGGAAACGCTCATTTTGGAACGAGGAAACGGGCGCCAGCCGTTCACCACTCTCGCGCTGGAATGGACGAGCATCCTATTCCCTCAGGTAAATCCGAAAGAGACTCTGGACGAGTCTCAGCAGAAGTTCGCGGACTCCTACGCACAGTGCGTGACGTTCGCCCTGTTACTGGCTCAGGTCGACGGGATTTCCTTCGATGGTCGCACACCGACCGGCATCGCCGAACAACTCGCCAAACAGCATTCACTGCTGGGCGAAGCGCTTACGATCCTGGCGAATCCCCGGTGGGTGGGGCACCTCAACGTGGTCGACACCCTGGTCCGCGTGATCGGAAACATCAACTGGTCGCAGGTACGGACGGCGGATTCAGACACCTACTCCCGTCTCTACGAAACGTTCCTGGAAGAGTACGACCACGCGTTGCGACGTCGCAGCGGTACGTATTACACGCCCATCCCGGTAGCCCGCGCCATGGTTTCGTTCGTGGACTCCGTCCTGAAATCAAGACTGGGCAGAGCAAGAGGCTTCGCCTCACACGATGTCTTCTCCCTGGACCCGAGCATGGGTGCGGGAACCTTCTTGGCGGAGATCATGGAGAACGCGGCCGAGACGTTGCGGCAACAGCGCCGCTCACCAGCGGCACATTTGCGCGAGCTCTTCGCGAAGCGGCTCATAGGCTTCGAGATACAGGCGGCGCCGTTCGCGGTGGCGGAACTGCGACTGCATGCAGCGCTTCGCAACCTCTACCAGATCGACCTACCTACCGAAGAGCCACGGTATCTGACCGACACCCTCGACGACCCGTACCTGATGGCGTTCGAACTCGGGCAACTCTACGACGTGCTCAAGGAGTCGCGACTGAAGGCCAACCTGGCAAAACGAGATGTGCCCGTCATGGTGGTCATCGGTAATCCTCCGTGGCGAGAGAACGCCAAGGGTGCCGCGAAGTGGATCGAGGAGAAGCGAAAGCCCGGCCGAGACTTCGACATCGCTAAACGGCCCTCGCTGGACGAATTCCGGGTGGGTGTACCGGGCAATCTGAGCTTCAACTTGAACAATATGTGGACCTACTTCTGGCGGTGGTCGGCATGGAAGGCATTCGAGGCCAACGAGCCAGCCGGCGTGGTGGCCCTCATTACGCCGAGCCCTTACCTCACGTCGGAGTCCTATGCGGGAATGCGGCGGTATCTTCGCAGCACAGCCGACGAAGGTTGGATCATCGACCTGTCACCGGAGCAGCACCGGCCCGACATCCGTACGCGAATCTTCCCCGAAACTCAACATGCGATCTGCATCGGTGTTTTCGTCCGGTTCGGCGATCCACAACCCGACGTACCAGCAACTGTGCACTACCGTGCGCTACCCGGCAGCCGTCAGGACAAGTTCGACGCGCTCGACACGATTCGTATCGACGACGAAGGCTGGATTGACTGCACGAACACCTGGAACGGGCCGTTCCGGCCTGGCAACTTCATCTGGCAAAACTATCCTGCACTCAGCGAGATTCTGCCCTGGCAGCATTCAGGTGTCAAATCGAACCGGAATTGGGTATGGGCCCCGGACGATGAAACTCTGGAGCGCCGTTGGAAAAAACTGATATGTGCAGATCCAGTCGAGCGGAAGGTCCTCTTCAAGGAAACGCGGGACCGGACCCTCACCAGCATATGCAAGCCGATACCCGGATCACCGCACGCTGACGGAACTATGGCTTCGGCCTCTGAACCCAACGCCCCGACTGTGGGAGTGTCCTTCCATAGCTTTGACCGACAGCGGCTCATCTTCGATGCGAGGGCAGTCGACTTCCCACGGTACGAACTGTGGCAGACAGTGGGACCGAAGCAGATCTACCTCTGTGAGCAGCACGCGCACCCAATCGACAATGGGCCAGGTGTGGTTTTCACCACGCTGGTTCCTCACACCCACAACTTCAACGGCCGGGGAGGCCGCGTCCTCCCGCTGTACAGAGACGCCACCGGCACGGTCCCCAATCTGCCACCTCGTCTGTGCGCGGAACTGGCGACGCTGCTCTGCCACCCGGTCAAACCGGAAGATGTTATCTCGTATATCGCCTGCGTCACGGCGCACGGTGGATACACCCGACGCTTCTGTGAAGAATTGAAAACTCCAGGTATTCGGGTGCCGATCACTACGAACAAGGACCTGTGGATCGAAGCGGTCGAAACCGGGCGCAGGGTAATCTGGCTACACACCTTCGGCGAGCGCATGGTCAACAACAGGCAACGACGGCCTTCGCGGTTAGGCACTTCCAGGCGGGCCGGCTACTCCATCCCCGTCGCGGGTGACAACGGCCAGCTCCCCAAGGTCGTCGATCACGAAGGTGAGGCGCTCATCGTTGGCGTGGACACCCTCCTGGAACATGCGGGCCGGGTCGAGCCAGTGAGCCGAGCGGTGTGGGAGTACCAGGTCGGCGGCGTGCAGGTCATCAAGAAGTGGTTCAGCTATCGGCATCCCGACGCGCCTCAACGAAGGAGGACATCGCCGTTGGACGACATCAACCCGTATCGCTGGTGCGCGGAGTTCGATGACGAACTACTCGACATGATTGAGGTACTGGACGGATGTGTCCGGCTCGAACCGATACAGGACGAGCTGCTCGCCCGCATCTGCGCAGGCCCCGTTCTGAGCCTGCAAGACTTGACGAACATGGGTGTTCTGCCCGCTCCGGTCGAGTTCCAGAAACCGCCGAGGCCCGACCGCGACACCCTTCTCGAATGACGCCCCGGGAGTCAGAGGAAGCGTTCACTGCTACTGGGCCTACAGTTCCGGATAGGTTCTCGTCGAACTCACAACGTCGAAAGTCAGCGGTCCGGCGCTTCGCGTTGGCGATCGACGTCACCAGGGCTGGTGACCGGGAACGGTTCCGCTGGTGCGGCCGAGGTGCTGGCAGGGAGAGACGACGCAAGTTCACAGATCTCGGCGCCAGGCTGGGAACGGGTCATCGCTGCTCACCACCAGCCTCGCCAGCGCTGGCGCGACTGTTCGCCAACAGCGCGAACCCACACACCACCATCAGCCCGTCGAGCACCAGCGGCCCGACAGCGGCGGCCATCGGCCCGTAGGACCACGCCAGCAGCAAATCCCGCAGGTGACCGTAGGAGATGATCGCCGAACCAACCGCCACGGCCCCGGCGCCACCGAAGCGGGCCACACCCCAGCCCAAGCCCTTCGGCCAGCGGATGCGCGAGAGCGCCTCCACTGCGAGCATCAGCCCGACCGGCCACACGGCCGCCCCGACCTGCGGCGCGATCCCTGGCGACCAGCCCGCCGGTTCATGCCCGGCAGGCAGCCAGGCATGCAACACGTTCGCCGCGATCGACATCACCGAGCCGAATATGAATCCCGTCCACGCGACCAGTCGCCCACCCGGCGGAACGACCGGCGTCGGCCGGCTGGTGACCTGTCGGTCGTCTGTGGTGGCGGTGTCGCCAGGATCGCCAGTACTCGAGAACATCCTGGAGGTCGCCTCACCACCATCTGGTGACCAGCGGTACTCGGCGTTGTGCCCGCCCGGCTGCCAACCGTCGATGTCATCGGTCGATTGGGCATCGGGCTCGCCAGCGCTGATGTGCCGGATCGCCAGTTCGGCGAGCGCCTTCCGGACCGCGTGATCGGTGGCGCCAGTCAACCGCACCAGCGTCGGCCGGCCGGGCGTCGGTCGACCAGCCTGGCGAGCGGCCTCGACCGCCTGGCGAACCTGGATCGCCACCTCGCCGTTGGGGACACTCACCGCACACCCCAATTCTGACCGGCGGACGGATGGCAGCGCGAACACAGGGCCGACAAAGTGCGGTCCGTGTCGAGCCACACCACCCGCGCCGACACTGGATCGTCCGGGCGAGCATCGCACTGGCCGCACGGTGGCGGCAGCGGCGAGCGCGCCTCGGGCGCACGCTCGCGCGCAGGACGGTTCCCTGGACGGTTAAGGACGGTTCGGGGGCAAGCTCTGCCCCCCGTTGCGTCGTTCTTTGCCCCTCGTACCGCCCGGGTTTGCCGCCCGCGCTGGTCAACGGGCGGCAAACGCTGCCCCGCGCGAGGCGAGTTATCCACAACCCCATCGATGTTTTCCACAGCCACCTCGATGCGGTGCATAGCCAGGTCGTAGCCGTTGGGGCGCCGGTCGGCCCGTTTCACATAGGCGGCCACGATCTCCGGGTCCGAGTCCCGGATGAGGTCGAGGTCTTGCAGGGCGCGGACGGCGTAGCGGACCGACCGCTCCGACAGGCGCGTGTATCGCGCCAGCGTGGCCACGGAGGGGAAGGCGTTACGGCCGTCCGGATCGGCGTGGTTGGCCAACCCGACCAGTACGGCCGCCAGGCTGGACGCGTTGCGCCGGTCGCGAGGGATGGGCGCAGCGTTGAGCGCCCAGTGGATCGCTTCGATGCTCACCAGATCACCGACTCGGACAGTGCGTAGAACTCTTCGGCTTCGGTGTCGGTGATGCCGGTTATGCTGTTCCGACGCCACAGCGCGACCTCGCTGGAGATCCAGCCGTGGATTCCGTCGCAGGCCTCCGTCTCCGTCAGGCCCATAGCTGTCCCGACCTGCACCCACGAGTCCACTGCGCTGCTCCGCAACAGGTCGACGACAACCCACCATTGATCTTCGGCGACTTTCTGCGCAATGCGGGCGCCGTAGAGAAGTTCGGCGAATAGGTCTTCAGGGTCCACGTCGTCCATGTCCATGCCGGCCTCGCGCATGTACCCGGCGACAACAGTGCGCGTCCGGGCGTCGATCCAGCGGTCCACCAGAGTGGCGATCAGCTGATACGGCACGGCGTCAGGGCTACGAACCGGCTCGGTCATCGTTCATCACCGATTGAGCCAGTGTCGGTGGCGCGAGCTCGGTAGATCAACGAGGCGATGGTGCCGACCGTCGCGATGTCCCAACCCGCGAGCCACTCGATGATGCGCCGGTCGTATGCGCCCAACTCGACGCCGTCGAGCGATTCCAACATGGCGGCCACCCGATCAGCGTGGCGATCACTACGCCATTGGTCGGTGGTCACGCCGGAGCGGTAGTCGTCCGTCGCTGCATAACTGTCCACATCGAACGGTGGCCGGATGCGGCGTGGCGCATGGTGCAACGGGACCAGAGTCGCGGAGTAAGGGTTGGCGGGACTGGCTTTGTTCTCCACGAGGAGTACCTCCAATGGGAGGCCCTGTCTCACGCACGTCTCACGGACGAGGCGGACGGGGCCGGGCTGGAGGCCCTTCCCTGGACTATTCCTCGGACCCGACCAGCGGGAATGGACGGACACGGACTACAGCGTGAACCCTTTAGCCCGCTGGGGGTCAAGGGGTCGCAGGTTCAAATCCTGTCGTCCCGACGGGATAATAGCAGGTCAGAGGCCGGCTCACCAAAATGGCGAACCGGCCTCTTGATCGTTTGACCGTCGGATCAGGCGTCATCCGGCGGTCGTGACCGTGGTCAGCCGGCCCAGTTGTTCCGGCGTGTGCCGCCGTTGGTGTGGGCCTGCTCGGCGAGTTGTGTCATGCCGAGCAGTTCCAGCAGGCCGGCGACGGGCACGTGGTAGGTGCGGCCGACGCGCCGCACTGGGCAGGGGAACTGGCCGTGTTGGGCGAGTTCGTAGGCCAGGGTGCGGCCGATTTGAAGCGCTCGTGCTGCGGTCATCAGATCCACCACGACGGGCAGGGCCATCAGTTCAGCGCGTGTCATCGCTCGCCCTGTTGTGGTGCGTTGGCGGTCACCTCCCGTCGTTGTCCGCCGCCTGCCGGTAGCTGGTGACACCGCGAAGGCCCAGGTCAACGACCATGACACCGTATCCGGCATCTACAGGATGTCACCACTTGATGGTGTCGATGGCGATCGTGAGGTTGATGCCGTCGTTGACGTCGAGTTGCACACCCAGACCGGTGGGTGTGGTGTTTGCCGGCACGGTGAAGCTCAGCGAGGTCCAGCCAGTGGCCCGCGGCACGGCGATCGCCCCCGGTAGCAGCGTGATTCCGTTGGACTGCACAAATGGGGAGATCAGGCCATGTCCCTGACCGCCGTACCACATTTGTATGGTGACCGTCATGCCGGCGTGTAGACCGCTCACGTGGGTGGTGCCGACCGCGGTGTTCTGACCGGCGACAGGGGTGGCCTGCACGAGCAAAGACCGGGTGCCGTCCTGAGCGACCGTGCTGGTGGCACTGACACTGACCTGATCGGGGTGCCAGTACGGGCCCCAGTTGTCGGTGCCGTCCTCGAACGACATCCGTACCTGCCCGGCGGTGATCGCCGGAGCGAAGGCACCGCCGGCAGCTCGAGTCGGCGCCGGGCTGGCACCGGTGGGGAGTCGGCCGCCGCTTCCGGTTCCGCCGCTAGGCCTGGTCGGTGGTGACGTGTCGCGGGTCGGCCCCACGGCGGGTGGGACGCGCGGGGCCGCACTGGCTGGTGTCCCGCTGCTGGTGGTGTCCGTGGCGTGGGGCGCGAGGACCGTGGTGGTATGGGCGCCGGGCGGTGGCGCGGAGAGGGATGTGGGTGATCCTGCGTTGCGCAGGATCAACGCCGAGACCAGCACGGCGACAATCAGAATCGGCAAGATCACCATCCGCCGGGGCATCGCGCCGTGGTTGGACGTGGGCGTCTTCCCATTGCCCACCGGTTCGCTGCTCGGTGACACCGCAGCACGTCGGAGATCCGCTTCGCGGACAATTGGCTCGGGTAGCCAATCGACGGGGATCTTCAGTAGCGTGGACTCGTCCGCAGTAGCGCACTCCTGGATGATCTCGGCGGTGCTCGGCCGCTGCCCGGGGTCCTTGTGCAGGCAACGGTCGGCCAGGTCACGCAGCCGAGGATCGTCGATGCCCTCCAGTTGGGGTTGCTCGTTGACCACACGGTAAAGCACCGCCGCGTCTGGTCCTTCGCCGAACGGTGTGCGTCCCGTGGCGGCGAATACCACAAGCGCGCCACAGGCGAACACGTCGGCGGACTCCGTCAAGTGCTTGCCCATGGCGTGCTCGGGTGCCATGAATTGCGGCGATCCGACCCGGACTCCGGTTCGAGTCACGGGAGTTGAGTCGGTGGCACGGGCGATGCCGAAATCGATGATCCGCGGCCCGTCAGCGGCGAGCAGCACGTTGGCGGGTTTGAGATCGCGATGGATCACTCCGGCCGCGTGGATTGCCTGCAACGCCTCGGCCGTCGCGGCCAGCAGTCGCCACACCGTGTACATGGGCAATGGGCCGTGCCCGACAACAGCCTGCTGCAAGGACAGTCCGGGCACATAAACGGTGGCCAGCCACGGCACAACGGCATCCACTTCAGCGTCGACGACATCCGCGGTGAACGCGCCGCGCACCCGGCGCGCGGCATTGACCTCCTGCCGGAATCGTTGCCGGAACTCGGCGTCTTCGGCCAGTTCCGGCCGGACGATCTTGATGGCCAGCGGCCGTCCGGCCGGCGTGTAGGCCAGATAGACCCGCCCCATGCCGCCGGCGCCGATCCGGGCACGCAACTGATATGCCCCGACCTGGCGCGGATCCTGATCTTCCAGTGGATCAAGCAAAGTGATCTCACCCCACAACCGGACCGCATGCTGGATTGCGATCTGAGTGACGTCTCCACCACGATGTTGGTTCACTCTGTCCCGTGGCCAGCCGGAAGTTCATGCTTTCGGCCTAGGACCCCACTCGTGGGATCCTAGAAGCCAGCATGGTGGACATCATCAGGTCTGTCCGAATGACCAAGGGAACAAGTATGGGACGACACGAACGTCCGCTGGACCCGGATGCAGGTCCGGTCGAGGCATTCGCCCATGCACTCCGAGAGTTGCGGGTCGCGGTCGGTATGCCACGTTATCGCGAGTTGGCCCGAAAAGCGGGCTACTCGGCGTCGGCGTTGTCGGCCGCGGCGAGTGGCGCTGCGTTGCCGTCACTGGACCTGGTGCTGTCCTACGTCGGCGCCTGCGGAGGTGACGCCGTTGAATGGGAAGCCCAGTGGCGGGCCGTGTCGGCCGTCGTGTCCCGCTCGCGGCCGGCATCCCGCCCGGTGCTGTCCGTGCCGCACGACCAGCCGA
>WNGR01006675.1_pt1 | contig 17111 bp, 14 predicted proteins | sample 5407581 | NCBI WGS metagenome assembly WNGR01 (sample SAMN13153383, study PRJNA577476) | soil metagenome | isolation source: 80 cm soil or saprolite under Garry oak tree replicate 2 | place: USA:California | collected 2016-06-15 | reverse complement strand
GGCGATAAGAGATCCAGCCCGAATCCGTTATCAGGATTGTTTAGCCGAAAGAGCGCCCGCCATGCACCGGCGATGGGCGACGCCAATTCAACGGAGAACGATGGCTCGGTTGATGATCCGCCAGAAGGCGACACGGGGGCGGGCCGTACAGGCGCGTACCAAGAGCACCTCCAGTGCTTCATTCAGGAGACAGATCGTGCCGTCGATCTGCTGTCGTCGGTCCTGCCGGAAATCGCTCCGCTCGATGACCAGGACACCCTGACCTATCTGCATGCTTGTGTCTCGACCAAGCGGCATCCCGTTGGCGTTCCCGAGATTCCGGCCTATCTGGACGCTTTCCTGAGCGACGAGCCGTTGACGGGAGGACTTTCGCCGGCAATCGGCCGCAGCCATCTTCGTACAGTTACTGTCCTTGGATTTCCGGCTGTCACCTTTCCCGGTGTCCTCGACGACCTGAACCGACTTGGCGTCGCGTATCGATGGGCGACGCGCTTCCTGCCGCTCGACCGGACGCAAGCCCATTCCGCACTTTCCCGCTATCGGCGGCAATGGTTTGCCAAGCGCAAATCCCTAGGCGCCATCCTGAAAGAGGTGATGTTCAACGAGCAGGCTGCCTTGCTCGATACCGACGCCGACAACAAGGCGGTCGACGCGGACGCAGCACTCCAGGAACTCGGCGATGATCTTGTCGCTTTCGGGTACATTACGACATCAGTCACGGTTCACGATGAGGATTCCTACGCTGCTGACGAGAAGATCCGCGCGGTGGAGCGGGCCATCAACAGCCGCGGCTTCACCACGATCCGGGAGAACGTCAACGCGGTGGAAGCCTGGCTCGGCAGCCTGCCCGGGCAGGCCTACGCGAACCTACGTCAGCCGATTGTTCACACTCTGAATCTCGCCCATATGTGCCCGCTATCCGCGGTGTGGGCAGGTGAGGCGCGCTGCGAACATCTGGACGGACCGCCGCTTCTGCTGGCCAAGACCAAGGGCGCGACACCGTTTCGCCTGACGCTGCATGTCGGTGATGTCGGTCATAGCCTGATCGTCGGCCCGACCGGCGCGGGTAAATCCGTCCTTCTGTCGGTCCTGGCTCTTCAGTTTCGTCGCTATCAGAAGTCTCAGCTCGTTATCTTCGACAAGGGCCGGTCGGCACGTGCGGCCACGCTTGCGCTCGGCGGTGCCTGGTACGAGTTGGGCGTGAAGGGTGGACTTTCGTTTCAGCCACTCCGGGATGTCGACGACGAGGGAGCGCGGCTCTGGGCGCTTGACTGGTTGTGCGGTGTTGCCTTGGCTCGGCACCGGTTGCGGAACGCACCATGACCGGTCTCGTGGCCCTGCTGGCGCGCGATGCGCTGCGTCAGGCGCTAACCCCTTATACGCTGGAAGGCCCTTACGGACGCTTTCTCGATGCCGACGCGGACAGGTTGTCCGGCGCCGATGTGCTGACCTTCGAGATGGAAGAACTGATGGCGTTGCCGGGGTTGGTGGCGCCCGTTCTGACCTACCTCTTTCATGCCCTCGAAGCGCGCTTTGATGGCCGTCCTACGCTTCTGGTCCTGGATGAGGCCTGGTTGTTCCTGGACGATCCGCTGTTCGCCGATCGTATCCGTGAATGGCTGAAGACGCTCCGCAAGAAGAACGTCGCTGTGATCTTTGCGACCCAGTCGCTCAGCGACATTGCCGACAGCCCAATTGCACCGGCGATCATTGAATCCTGTCCAACCCGGATATTCCTGCCGAACCCCCGGGCGCTAGAGCCTGCGCAGTCGGAAACCTATCGCCGCTTCGGTCTCAACGACACGCAAGTGCGCCTGATCGCGGAAGCCTTTCCGAAGCGGGATTATTATCTGCAATCGCGCGCCGGCAATCGCCTGTTCGAACTTGGGCTCGGTCCAATTGCGCTTGCCTTTGCGGCGGCTTCGTCGCCTGAGGACCAGCGTCTGATTGAGGCGGTCATCACCAGATTCGGCCCCGACCAATTCGCGGAACGCTACCTCGCAGCCCGAGATCTTCAGTGGGCCGCCGATCTGATCAGCACCTTCGAGCATGTCAGGGACGCGTGATTTCTCGCGTTACCTGCAATCCTTTCCTCTAATCCGGAGTCCATCTGATGCTGGAAAAGCTATTCGGCAAGCCTGTGCCTCGAAAGCTGTCGACCACTATTGTTGCCGTCGCGTTGTCGGTTGTTGTGGCGATCAACGGATCGCGGCGGCTCGGTGCCCAAGTCGTCGTGTTCGATCCATCGAATTACAGCCAGAATATTCTGACCGCCGCGCGGGCATTGGATCAGATCAACAATCAGATCAAGAGCCTCGAAAATCAGGCGCAGATGCTGATCAACGGCGCCAGGAACCTGACGAGTCTGCCCAGCAGCGTCTTTGGGCAACTCACATCGAAGATCAGCGAGATCAACAGCTTGATTTCGCAGGCCAAGGGTATCTCGTTCGACGTCCAGAAAACCCAAAGCGACTTTGAGCGGCTCTACCCTCGTCAATACACCGCAGCTGTCTCCTCGGATCGGATGGTGCAGGACGCCACAGCTCGCTGGGACAACACCTACCAGGCATTGAAGCAAACGCTAGTGAGCCAGGCCACGATCGCTTCGGCGCTCGATCAGGACGGCCAGACGCTCCGCACCCTGATGGCGAATTCGTCTGGCGCCGTCGGATCCTTGCAAGCACAGCAGTCCGGCAACGAACTGCTCGCACTTCAGGTCAAGCAGTCGCTGCAGGCCCAGGCGCTGGTCGCGACGCAGACCCGGGCTGAAGCCTTGCGAGCCGTCGAGCAGCAGGCCTCGGCGGCGGCCGCTCGCGAGCGATTCACCCGTTTCATCGGCGATGGCCGCGCTTACAGCGGCGGACGTTAGGGAGGGGACCATGGCTGATCTCGCGGTCATCGACCGTTTCACGGATACCTTCTCGCGATATATCGATTCCGGCTTCGGAATTCTCGGCGGCGACGTGTCGTTCCTGAGCTCGACGCTCGTCGCCATCGATTTGACGCTTGCTGGCCTTGCGTGGAGCCTGCGCGCCGACGACCACATCCTGGTCACGCTTGCCAAGAAGGTGCTCTATGTCGGGGCCTTCGCCTTCATCATCGGCAACTTCAAGTCGCTCGCCGGTATCGTCTTCAGCTCGTTCTCAAGCATCGGGCTGAAGGCAAGCGGCGGTACGCTCAGTGCGGCGGATCTGATGCGACCCGGCTTCGTGGCCTCTGCAGGATTCACCGCGGCACATCCGCTGTTGGAGGAAACCAGTCAGTTCTCGGGCCTGGATATACTGACCAATCTGCCGACGATTCTGATCCTGCTGTTCTGCTGGATCGTGATCGTGCTCGCCTTTTTCATTCTCTCGGTCCAGCTGTTCGTCACTCTGATCGAATTCAAGCTGACGACGCTCGCGAGTTTTATTCTCGTCCCGTTCGCACTCTGGGGAAAGACGTCGTTCCTCGCTGAAAAGACGCTCGGCAATGTGATCGCATCCGGAGTCAAGGTGATGGTGCTTGCGATCATCATCGGCATCGGCTCGACCATCTTCAGCGAACTCGCCACGACGCTGACCCGGCCGGTCGATATTGTTTCCGCGATGAGCCTGTTACTTGCCGCGCTTTCCCTGTTCGGCCTCGGCATCTTTGGCCCAGGCATCGCGGCAGGTCTGGTGTCGGGCGCGCCCCAACTTGGCGCTGGTGCTGCCGCCGGCACGGTTGCGGGCGCAGCGGCGGTCGCGATCGGTGGCGGTGCGATGGCACTCGGCGGGTTGCGGATGGCGGCGGGTGGGTCGATGGGCGCCCTTCGTTCGGCCGCGTCGCTTGCCGGTACATCGACGAGGGGGGCTGGCGCTGCCGCGGATTCAGCAGGAAGTCGCCTCAGTTCTCAACCAGCGCAATCTGCTGGTGCCGGCGGCGGTAGCTCAGCTGCTTCAACCGGGGAGTCCTCCGGGATAGCCAGCCGATTTCGCCGGGGACACGAAATCAAGGATGCGGCGCATGTCGCCAGCCGTACCCTGAAGGAAGGCGACAAGGGTGGGCAGTCTTCTGGTCCCAAGTTGGGGGAGGACTGAGATATGGCGTCTCATCCCTTTCACCGCACGTCGGTCCGGTATGGCGACACGCCCGAGCCAGTCACGCCCTATCAGAAGGCGCAGCAGGTCTGGGACGAACGGTTGGGCTCGGCCCGCGTCCAGGCCAGCAACTGGCGGCTTGCCGCTTTGGCTGCGACAGCACTTTCAACTGTGTTGGGTCTCACGCTCTCGACGGTGATCGGCCGGTCCGGTGTGGTGCCTTACGTCGTTGAGGTTGATCGCCTCGGCGAAGTGCGGGCGGTCGGTCCGGCATTTGAGGCCTACCAGCCGTCCGATGCCCAGATCGCGCACTTCCTGGCGCGCTTCGTCGAAAACGTCCGCTCGTTGTCGATCGACCCGGTCATCGTCCGAACGAACTGGCTGCACGCTTATGACTTTGTCACCGATCGCGGGGCGCAGGCGCTTAACGAGTATGCCCGTGAGGCCGACCCATTCACCAAGATCGGCGCGAAAACCGCAACCGCCGAGGTGACCTCGGTCGTCCGTGCATCCGGCGACAGTTTCGAGATTCGCTGGAAAGAGAACACCTACGAGAACGGCGCGGTCGCAAAGACGGAGCGCTTCACCGGCGTTGTGACAGTCATCCTGAAACCACCATCCAACGCTGAGACCCTGAGGAAGAATCCGCTCGGTCTTTACGTTCATTCCCTCAACTGGTCGCGCGACCTGATCGGAGACGCAAAATGATGTCCTTTGCCATGAAGAGCTGCGCGACGGTGAGCATCCTATCGCTAGCGCTTTCACTCGGGGGCTGCGCCACGAAATTGAATCTCGAAGCGCCGTACGACGAAATGACGTTTGAGAAGGCTCTTCCAGAAGCGGAATCGCCAAAGCCGGTTCAGGTTGTTGAAGTACCCAAGGTGTTACCTCTGCCGGGCCAACTCAAGCCTTGGCCAACCAAGGGCGGAAAAGAAGAGAAGGTTCCCCCGGAGCAGGCGATTGCTACTGCCAACAAGGCCGCACGGATCGAACCGACTCGAGCCGGCTACATCAATGCGATACAGGTCTATCCCTGGACGGAGGGTGCGCTCTATCGGCTCTATGCCAGCCCTGAGAAGGTCTCGACCATCGCGCTTCAGCCAGCCGAAGAGCTGATCGATGTCTCGACCGGCGACACCGTGCGCTGGGTCATCGCCGACACCATAAGCGGGCAGGGGGGCACACGGCGGGTTCATATCCTGGTCAAGCCGACGCTGCCGGATATTCAGACCAACCTTGTGGTGTTGACCGACCGACGAACCTACCACCTCGAGCTCGTCTCCACGAAACAGACCTACATGGCCTCGATTTCCTGGACCTATCCGACCGACAGCTTGGTCGCACTTCACAAGCAGAACCAGGCGGCGCAAGAGACCGAGCAACGTGTAGCCGACCGCGGCGTGCGGTTGGATAGCTTGAACTTCCGTTACCGCATCGAGGGAGACGATCCGCCGTGGCGGCCGTTGCGGGCCTTCGACGATGGCCACAAGGTCTTTATTCAGATGCCGTCAGGTCTATCCCAAGGCGAAGCGCCGCCGCTATTCATCGCCGGTGCCGACGGCCGGCCAAACCTCGTTAATTATCGCGTACGAGGCTCCTACTACATCGTCGACCGGATGTTCGGCGCCGCCGAGCTTCGCCTCGGCGAGAACCCCCAGCGCACGGTTCGGATCATCCGCACCGATGCTCACCCGGTCTCGCAGATCTTCAGCACCGGAGGCGCATCGTGACTGAGGATTCCGACAAGGTTCCACCAGAGCGACTTGAGTTGCGAGCGCGGCCGCGACCGATCCGTCGTCTTAACAAGCGCACCATCATGATTGGCTGCGCAGTCGCCGCGCTGTTCATCGCGGGGGCGACAATCATTGCGCTCAGTCCGCCGCGCATGTTCAAACCGGACGAACGAGCGGAGTTGTACAATACCGACCGCAAGCAAACGGCGGACGGGCTCGCCAAGCTGCCCAAATCTTACGAGGGTTTGCCGCCCAAGCTCGGACCGCCTTCGCCAGGTGACGTCGGCCGTGCCTTTGCCGAGAGTGAGAAGAAACTCGGAGCTGGCCCGGCATCTGAGACGCCGTTCCAGGCAAACGCGGAGCAGGATGTCGAGCGGGCGGAGCGCATCCGCCAGGCCCGTATTGCGCAACAGGCCAAGGAGTCGAGCCTCTTATTTCGGCTGTCCGACAAGCAGGACCGCCGCAAACAGTCGACGCCTGTGGCCTCAACGACCGAGCAGCCCTCGGCGTTTCGCCCGGCACCCGTGGACAATGCTCCGGCGACATCTGATATCCTTGCGAAGACGTCACCGGGTTTGACGGATCGCTCCAGCGAGATCATTCCGTCTTCTCAGGCGCGCAAGCTCGCCTTTGTCAGCGCCAAAGCCGACAAGGAAACCACGAACCCGCACGCCCTCGCAGCCGCGCCATCGCCTTATGCGATCATGGCGGGGTCGATCATTCCGGCGAGCCTGATCACCGGGTTGAATTCCGATTTGCCTGGATCGACGATCGCGCAAGTGACCGAAAACGTATACGACACGGTGACCGGTGAGCATCTTCTGATTCCGCAGGGAACACGGCTTTTTGGCAAATACGACAGCGTCGTCGCTTATGGCCAGAAACGTGCGCTGGTGGTCTGGACACGCCTGATCCTGCCGAACGGCAATTCGATCGTCATCGAAAACCTTCCGGCGACCGACATAGCGGGTTACGCCGGTCTCGAGGACGAGGTGGATTTCCACACCTGGCAGTTGCTCAAGGGGATTGGTCTCGCGACGCTTCTTGGTGTCGGCACGCAGCTCTCGCTAGGCAATGATGAGGGCGATCTCGTCAAGGCGCTGCGCGAAAGCATTCAGCAGACGACCAACCGGGCAGGCCAGCGACTTGTCGAACGTGAACTTGATGTTCAGCCAACCATTACGGTGCGGCCGGGTTGGCCGCTGCGCGTCATTGTCTCAAAGGACCTAGTGTTGAAGCCATATCAGGACGTCCGGACTGCCGCAAAGACGAGATGATGTCGATGAAGCTTTCGAAACTGCCAGACCGAACCCCAGTTAAACTCAACACGACATTGTCGCCCAACCTGGCTGCGCGACTATGCTGATTTTTACGCTGAAACCTACGGCGTGCGGGAGGAGGTGGCCGATCTCGTGCCATTTATGCTGGAGGCATTTCTGGATGGTGATGCGGATTTTCGGCGAGCAAGCCGACTAGGTGGCGCGAAGGATCCGGCGATTGGTATGCCCCGACGTCTCAACAATCAGTCTACCCAGAAGGAGCCGGGGGACCCCAGCAAGAGCAACGAACCATCCTACGGGCCCGCTAACAGCGAGGAGGTGAGCCAGAAATTTCCGTCATCTGGACCGGAGTAATCGGTCCGCTTGATATCTGGCTGATGGCATCTTTCACGAGACTGATAGAACACTCAAGTCGTTGCAAAAGCATATTTAGGTCTGAAGTAGTTGCTTCTTCCATCCGAAGATTTTCAGTATTTACGGCTCTTCGAACTAGGACGTCGAGCGCCTCGGCGTCGGTCGGTGGATCTTGGGTGTCCGTAGCATATGAAGAAAGCATACGGGAAATTACCGTTCCGTCCGGACCAATCCTCACGGTCAACGAAGATCTCGTAAGCACCGTCTGCTCTACGAGTTGGATAGGTACTTCGACCGCGGAAACGTAATCGGTAACTCCAACAGTACGGTATCCAAATCGATAAGCGTCCCCCGCAACTTCCGCGAACGGCTCTAGCTGTACTGTCTCAATACCATTCATACGCGACATGCCTCTGCTGCTCTTTTTGTTGAGTATACTCAATTGATGAGTATGCTCAACAAGAAGCATGCCGTCTTTTATGGACGGAATGCGAGACATTGTTGCAAAGAACCTTCGGCGGCTCCGGCATGAAAAAGGCTGGAGCCAGGAGGAACTCTCATTTCGAGCGAAGGTAGATCGAAGCTACATCAGCCAGTTGGAGACCAGCACCTACAGTGCTTCGGTTACCATGCTTGGCAAGCTTGCAAAGGCACTGGGCGTGGACGCGAGCGATCTACTAAAGCGTTAGTTCGAGCCCATGCCGGTGCGGAAGCGAGCGGTCGACAGAGCTGGCGCGCGCTGAATAGTCTCCAAACTTTGTCCGAGAAGTTCTCGTTATCGAGACAATTACCGGTACTTCGGCATAACTGTCGCCGATGAACGCAGTCGGTTAGCTAGTTTCGCCCTAGCCCGGTTGGGCGGTGCGTTGAGTGCGTCTTGAGAAAATGTTCGCTGTAATTCACGTCGCCCCAACCGTTTAACTAGGGATTCGAAATCGTGGGGCATAATTGAGGGAATCAATTTTCATCTAGGTCCGAAGCGGCGCTTCCCAGCGGAAGCGACAATTGGTCGTCTGGTGGCTCTCGCAGTATCGGTCCCCTAATTCGCAGACGTTGACGATCCCACTCGAAACCAGAAACAGGAGGATCCTCTCCAAGCATTCCCTTAATCGAAAGTTGATATTGAGCAGCACCATCTGTGGTGTTTCTGCCCGAGAGCTCAAAAACGTAGTCAGCTCCAGAAACAATTACGGACAAGAGCGGAGCCGACTTGCGCTGCGCGTGTTCGAAATCCACTGATAGCGAGTGAGCATGCAGTTCGAATTCAGTGTGAGTGGTTACGACGGTTTGCCCCGCCGTCGGAGCAGATTGTAGAGTTGCGGCCAGACCGTCGCGTCCTGCTCGAGTATCGGAAATTGGACGAAGACGTTGTGAATGCCATCGATCAGGACACCTGTATAGGGGACTCCACTGAGCTCTGCTGCAAGTAGCCTGTTGTCGACCTTGGAGAGAAGATCTTCGGGCGTAAGCCCGCCAGGATATAGGCTGATGACGTCGATAAGGGCTCGATTTGGAAGTACACTCAAGCGTGCGCCCGGGCTAGTAGCTAATGGCAGCTTTTTGCCTAGCGTCTTGAAATAATTCGTCTGATATAGAAACGATACAACTAGTGTTCTGGCTTCGTAATAAGCGATATCCTTCTTTTCTATCCCAGGGGCAAATTGCCTGTTCGAGAGCGCGCGTCGGTGAAGAATGGCCAGCCCCAATCCAGCCTTGCCGGAGCTTCCTTTTCCATAAAGGAGAATTTGCGATTTTGCTCGTACCGAGAGTGGGGACGTTCCATCGAATAGCATTACGCGCGAAGTTGGATCAGGCTCGACCCAACGAAGGCTCTTGGACTTTTCGGCCGTAGCCGCGACATTGGGTTTGATTCTAAATCGCTTGGATCCAGTCAAGTGGAATAGGTGAGCGCCGATAAGTGCGGGCTGACGTCTCACTTTCAAAAGCTTCACAATGCGGGTGGTGAACTCGTCAGGCCGCTGAATACCTCTGCGATCGAACTCCATTACAAGATCGCACAGATACTCCAACCTCTCTACATGCTTCCCGTTGGACGCCATGGTGAAGATGAAGATCGCTCGGTGCATTCTGCAAATGTCGATGAGTTGGCGCAGCGACCGCTCGACCTCGGCCCCGCGGTCCTCCGTCTCAAGGAACAGCTGGTGAAACCCATCTACGACTATGATAGGGCGAGCGAAGTAGGGCAGCTTAGATCGGTCGGTTTCCCGAAAAACCCTAAAGAATTCGGACTCGTCGATCGTTGTCTCTATAAAGGATCTAATCTCGCTCGCCGCGTCGATGGGCGTGTTCTCTTGGGCTCTAACACGCACGCTATGCGCCTGAAACCAGCTCGGCGATCCGGAGCCAATGCGGAAGTCATCGAGACTTTGGCATCTAAATGGCGGCGATGACATCCGAATGCTATCGGCCACTGCTTCATCTAGTCGTGTAGTAAGATCTTCAGCGGCTTCTTCTCCCGAAAGAAAGAGTGTGCGGCAACCGAGAGGCGCTAAGGCAGCGGCGATTGACAAGCACGCGGATGTTTTCCCCACGCCTGCTGGCCCAGAGACAGCCGCCACGATTTCGCCATTCGATCCAAAGCGAAGCCCTTGATGGAAAATAGTTGAGGCACCTTCGATGGGGAGGGGCAAGCCTCGCAACTCATTGAGCAGTTCTCCTGCGTCTGGGGTGTCTGCAAATCCGGGATGGAGACGAAACGAGATCGGATGAGTTCGGTCGGCCGATTCCGAGCGGGTTCTGACATGGAACAGATTGTTAATGGAATTGAAGAGCCTGTCAGGACGATGCGAGGGCGACTGTCTCTTCCATTCGACCTGCAGAGATAGAATGCCCTTCATTGCTAAGTGATGACAGAGATAGAGCGTTTCGCCCCGGGCATCGCCGCTTGATCTGATCGGTTTGCTGGTAAAGGCGCGATTCCAGATAAGTTCGAGCGCGCGCTGAATGGTCTGGTGATTGAGATTAATTTCCCCAAATCTAGGTCTAAAGCGCCGAAGCATCTCAATATTCAACGCCGCGGTGGCGTAGGCTTCAGTTGCGGGGGAGATCGGATTGGTTAGAATTTGTTTCGCAATGTAGAACGGAGACGGCGTGAAGACGTGACATTCGTCGGTGTCCTTGATAGCAGTGGACGCCTTCTCAAATTGAACCACTCTGCGGCTTCTGAGGAGAGCTTGTTGAACAAGTGCGGACACGCGAGTTCGGGAATGAATCCGAGCTCTCCGCTGCTCGTCATCAGTGCTGCCCGCTTCCTGTGATCGTTCACGCTTGCGCCCGACGCCAGTTCTAACCAAGCTCTTCAGATGGTGGTCGTCGTCCGCTCCCCAAATATGTCGGTTCACGCCATGTGCGGAATTCGGCCGGTACGCAAAGCCGCGAAAGATTTCTGAAATCGCATCGTGGTCGAAGCCCTTTGCAATCCCGTCGCTATCCTCGAGATCCTGCATCTCTCCGCCGTCGAAAGAGAGGCACTTTCGTCTTATAGCATCGAAGTCCTTCGTTGCTTCAAAGGCGATCGAGAAATGCTTGGAGATAGCCGAGGAGCTGGCTTCCAGGACATGGAGAACCAAATCGCTGACCAGCGGCTCCTCTTCCATCAACGTACTCCGGGGGAGACGATGAGGCCACCACTTCCACGTGGATGGACGTCGTCAGGAGACAGCGCATCGAGGCCAGCAACGGAAAGTGTGAAGCTCGCCTCTTTCCCAAGGGACTTTCTATCCACGAGTCCAACCGCAATGAGGTTTGCCAAGATCCGGGACAGGTTCGCTTGCTTCAGACCGGTCGCGTTCATTACTTCCGCCTTCCGGGCACCGTTCTTTCCTATGGCCTTCAGAACATCGATCACGTGTTCCTTCGCGATGGCTTGTTCGTGAGAGTGCAAAACACCGAAGCGGGCAGATTCCGTCGCGAGGTCCGCGAGAGCCGTCGTTCTGTCACTCAGGTCTCCAAAATCCCGTCGCAGGAGCGCCGCAGCTTGACCAAATATATCGCACCAAGCCTCAATCTCGCTTCCGAAGATCCGTGAGGTCAGTAGCCTCCAGCCTGCTGCGCGGAGAGCCTCGTAAACTGCCTCTGCCGCTTCTCGACTCGGCTCTCTTAGCGACAGCCGGAGGCAGGCGATCGCCTCTTCCGGGGACGTATCCAGTGAGGCGATCGCGCTAAGTGCTTGTTTAATCTTAGGATCTTCAATCACGGCAACTCCAGATAGATATCCTATTCATTTCACATCGTTTTATAGCGCGCTGTCAACCTTGCAGGCCGTCCAGTCAGTATCGACTTCGAAATCTGAAGAGGGTTTGTCTAGGTCTTGTCCCGGGAAAATCAGATAGCCGACCGGATGGTTGCTCTCGGATTGCTGCGCCACGAACGCCGAAGCGCGATACTTCAGCGCGATTTCTCGAGCGGTCTCCATGTGTCCTTTCATCGTCGTTTTGTTTCCCATCGAGGGAATGAGAAATAGGTCCGCATCGAGTCCTGCAAAGGGATTAGGGTTCGGGTCAATCCGTTCGCAGAAATCCCTGCAAATGCCGAGCGCGACCATCAGATCGTCGAACACAAGAAGTGTGAGACTTTTTCCGAGCCCGACCCCCTCGGCCTTGCCCGATTTATTGTCGAAATAACGGAATATCTTGCGGTGGCGCGCCAGCTCGGTGCCGAACCCATCGTACGCCGTCGCGATGTTGAAGTAGATCCCGTTCTCCTGATCGTGCCACGATCCGGCAATGACCAAGGACGTGCTCCAAGTTGTCGTCCAAGGTGGTCGCTCTAACGTTGACTTGATAGTAGATCTTTCTACGGGATCAATCGTTAGTTCGGGATACATCAGGACGTGGCATTCGTCATCATGAGCCTGTTGTAAGTGGCTTGCTACATGCTCGGAGTATCCTTTGTAGTCGATGCGCTCCGCGACTAGATCGGGGCCATCGAGCCAATTTACGCTTAATCCCGGGAATAGTCCGGCACCGAATCTGAGATCGTCACTTTTGCTCAGCCGGCCGCGGCAGGGAACGATCGCGACCTTCCAATCCAGCGATCATTGCAGGAACCATTCGATGGTGGATCATTCCGCGGTGCGCTATCGATCCGGTCTCTCGGCGGCGGGGGTTAGGCCGCGGCCTCCAACGAGGAACGAGATAGACGTCGGCCGCAGTAGTTCGGACGCGCCAGCGTTCCGCGCTTAACGGTGCCAGATCACCATTCTCGAAAACAAGTTCGTCAAGCGCACGGATCCGGGCCGCCCAATCAATCAGTATCTCGCGTTCGTTTGCGAGCTTGGCAATGCCAAATCGGTAGTCCCCCTTCCTCAGCCGTGCGGCGACGCTCTTTGCCGCCGCAGCTATTTCGATCTCCGGAACAGCAGAGTATTCATGCTTGATGTCTGCGGGTGCAGAAGCAAGAAAAGAATAATACTCCACGAGTTCGAGCTTCTGCTGATGAAGTTCGTCGAAGAGCTGAAGCTGCAGAGCGGCACGCTGCCGAGCTCCCAAAAACCAATCTTTACGATTCATGCCAATGCTTGATTATAAAATGATAGAGAATCACAACGAGGATGCTAATCTACCTGTGCGGGTAGGACCGTAAAGTGGTTGTTCTAAGCCGAAGTGAGCTTCGGGCTCGCAATCCACCGTGGAATACATTGAACATAAGAAGCGCGTCGGTCGCTTCGTAAACAACTCATCCGACCTATCGCCTAGAGCCTAACAATCGCAGCCGTGACCTTCCTCGGATTTCCTTTTTGCGGCGCACAATCCCATTTGCTCTGAAGGAGTGCTGCGGAAGGTACTCAAAATCTCGCGATAGGGCCACTTTACTTCCAGGACGCGATCTCAGTCGGGAAAGCGGCGTCTACGGCCAGAAAGCAACTAAAAGACTAGTCGATTGAGCTTGTAGCCGGATTCAACCTGTGCGACGATTCTGCTGCTTTCCTGTGCAATGATAAGGGCCTTGCCCGGCGCTGGAAGGCGAACAGCAGTGGCGCGGTCTTGAGTGAAAGCCGAACCTCTGGCTGTTCAAGAGGTGTGGAGAAACTCGGAAAAACGGACGGACTAAGTCCGTTCACGAAGCCGCGGGTCTGGCGATTTGCTGATCTGGGATTGATGATGGCCGCCATCGGCGGGAGGGCCATCTGAAGTGCCAAGCTATTTAGAATTCTTCGCGGGCGGGGGGATGGTACGCGCCGGCCTCGGCGGCCGGTGGAAGTGTCAGTTCGCTAACGATTTCGATCCACTCAAGGTCCAGGTCTACGCAGATAACTGGGGCAAAGCCGAAATCCTCGAGGACGACATCCACAAGGTGAAGGCGGAAGATCTCGGACGGCGCGCCGATCTGGCGTGGGCGTCGTTCCCCTGTCAGGACCTTTCCACGGCCGGCAACGGCTTAGGCATCGGTCAGGCTGGCGGCACGAACCGGACGCGGTCCGGAACGTTCTGGGCGTTCGTCGACCTGATGAAGGGCCTGAAGGCGATCGGCCGTCTGCCGAGAATGGTCGTCCTCGAGAACGTCGTGGGGCTTCTAACCATCAACGGCGGAGAGGAATTCAAGGCGGTCATAGCGGCGCTAGACCGGTTGGGCATGCGCGCAGGCGCGGTCGTTGTCGACGCGCGGCATTTCGTTCCACAATCGCGTCAGAGGGTCTTCATCGTCGCCATTTCGAAGGCGGCCAAGGCGGTGGACGAGTTCCTCCGCGACGAGCCGCATCCCACGTGGCATCCCGATCCACTGGTCAAGGCCGTCGAAAAACTGACGCCGCAATGTCGCGAGCAGTGGATGTGGTTCAATCTCGGGTCAGCTCCGGAGTTGAAGAAGACGCTCAACAAGATCGTTACGGACCGGCCGGTTGGGGTCAATTGGCACACGCAGGCGGAAACCAAGCGTCTCGTCGCCATGATGTCCGACGCGCACAGGCAGAAGCTGGCCGAGGCCAAGAAGTCAGGTAAGCGGATGGTTGGGACGCTCTCTCTTCGAATGCGCCCGTTGAAAGGCAAGACCGTGCAGAGGACGGAGATATGCTTCCGTGGACTGGCTGGGTGCTTGCGGACACCGAAGGGCGGAGGCTCGAGGCCGCGCATCATCGTGGTGAACGGCACCGACGTGCGCACGCGCCTTCTCGCTCCGACGGAAGCGGCGTCCCTCATGGGATTGAAAGTCAGTTACCAGCTTCCCGACGTCTACGACTATGCGTTCAGGGTGATCGGCGATGGCGTGGCTGTGCCCGTCGTGGCCTTTCTGCGCACGAAGCTCCTGAATCAGCTATTGCGCTCTGTGAGGTCACCGAATTCGGCAAGAACGCAGAAACCGAAGCGCGCCGCACGCGCAACGCGTACGCGGAACCGCCGCGCCCCATTGGAGCTTAGGGTTTAAGGTGAGCGCCTATCTACCCATCGGCCTGTCCGAATGGGAAGAAGCGTTGACATGGTTTTTTCTGTCCGCGACGGGCGAGGGCGCCGCATTAATTTCGAAAGAGGCGAGGCAACCCTTTCTGACGCGGCGAGTCATCTCATGACAGCTGCCCTCCCGGCCACGTATCTGGAATGGGAAACCGCGCTGACACTCCATTTCCTGTCGATCGGCGTGGGCGATGCGTCGCCGCTCCGGTCGTTCGAAGTGACTGACTTCACTTTGGCAGAAGCCCTCGGCCTCGAATACGAGTCCAGGGAGCGGGTGGTCGAAGCCTTCCGTTCGATGCTTGCCGACAGAGAAAGCAGTCTCGTAGCGGCGCTTCAGCATGCTGACTACCGCAAGTGTTCCGGCGACGATGTCCCCGGATGCTTCGCGTATCTCGCGCTGACCATGCTCGTCGAAGGCATGATCGATCCCGACGCGAGCGGCAACGAGTTCCGGCCCAAGCTGACGTCGTTTCTCAGGGTCGACCGCACCTTCTCGAACCTGGCCGGCATCAACCGGATGTGGGTGGAGCTTGAGAAATGGCTCAAGGTGCGGGCACAAAAAGGATTGCCCTTCCGCACGCTCGAGCTCCCTCCCGTAGAGGAATGGCGCAATCAGATCGGCTATTCGGTCCGACTGTTCGACGGGTCGCCGACGGCTCGAAGTCGTCCGCGTATCTGAAGGCGGCCTACTGGGACTTCCAGCGCAGTTACCTCACCGGGCACCGCGCGCTCGCAGACCACCGCTTCTGGCGCCTGGTCCAGGCGATCAGCCTCGGCAGGAAGACGACGGCGACTTTCGAACTCTCGTTGGAGATGGTTCGGGACGAGGACGATCTTTGGTCGTTCGCCGTCTCGGACGCGACGAGCGGACGCCTGCTTGGATCGTATGGCTCGCTCCAGCAGGCGGTCGCGGCATGCTCCGCCCGGGAAGGGCACGAATTGATGCGCGCCATCGACTTGGGCGTCATCTTCTTTCGACAATCCGGACATGCGCGGTGGGAAGCCATGCCGATCCTGGCGGAGGGACTGAGCAGGGTCATCGTCGGACTGTCCGCGCGCGTCGCCGGCAAGATCGGCACCAAGCTCGGACCGCTGGAACGGAGCGGGGATTGGTCGCTGTCGCGGATCGTGCCTGCGGGCACCGCGCAGGACCGCCTCGGCGACGTGGTGAAGCTGCCGAAGCCTCAGGAGCAGATCCGGAACGTCCGAATCTTCGGCGGCGTGCGCAGCGCTGGCGAGTGGCTGGGGAGGGCCAGCTATCTGCCGAAGGTGGCCGCCGACGCGGCCGGCCTAACCATCGCGCCCCGGGCCGGCGAGAACGACGGCACGATAAGATGCACCGAAGAGGCGGCCGGCATCTACGCGATCCGCAGCGAAAAGCCGCTCGACGGACCCTATGTCGTCCAGCCCGGCGCGGACGAGGACCGAGCTTCGCCGTCATGGTCCCGCAGCCTGACCTTCGTGCGGGATGCACATGTCCACCGGGCCTTGAGCGACTCGAAGGGAGCGCCTCTCGCCGAATGGTCCGACGTGCAGAGCTTGCGGGATAAGGTCGTGCCCCCGTCGGAAGGATGGAGCGAGGTCGAACCCAGGCTGGGCGATCTGATCGAAGCGGTCTACGCCGGCGGCGCGTCTGGATGGGACGAGAGCGAGCTCCTGCCTCTGCTCTCCGATATCCTGGCCGGAGATGCGAGCCCTTGGGACATGCTGCGGGGCTTTCAGGAGTCGACGATGGTCGAGCCATTCTTGAAGCCGGCCTGGAAGGGACGGACCTGGATGCTGCGGCGTCCGACGCTGGCCGCGCTCGGCTCGTCCGGGACGGCTTTCGTCGTGGTCGACGGCTGTATCGGCGCTCGCCAGACGGAAGACTTTCGCGTCGCCGTCGGCGCGATGGGGGGCCATGCCTTTCGGACCGGCGGCGTCGCAAAATGGTCGCCGCCGCTCGTCGGAGCGACCGGGGTTGAGCACGAGGAGCTGGCGTCAAGGCTGGGCTGGGCCGTCGGAACGGTCGGCGTTCCCGGCGACTGTGAAAAAGCTTTCGTCCCGACATCCATCAGTCACGAGGGCTATTCGGCCGCATCGCATTGGTCATGGATCCGACGGCGGTTCGTCACGGCCCGCGACGACGAGGGGGACGCCGTGCGCATCACCCGGTGGAGAGGCAACCGCGATCACGACGTCTACGTGGTCTTGGCCAGCGGCCAGGAATTCAGGCACCTATCGCGGCAGGCGGCGATCGTGCATGCGCATGTCGCGCGCAGCACCTCGATGTTC
>WNGR01012045.1_pt1 | contig 17112 bp, 15 predicted proteins | sample 5407581 | NCBI WGS metagenome assembly WNGR01 (sample SAMN13153383, study PRJNA577476) | soil metagenome | isolation source: 80 cm soil or saprolite under Garry oak tree replicate 2 | place: USA:California | collected 2016-06-15 | reverse complement strand
GGTCCGGCAACCCGATCGCGATCGACCCAAACAATCCGGTAGCCGGGTACTCGCAATTCTCCCCGGGCCACCGGGTCTTCGGCGCCGTGAGCTATTCGCGCGATTTCCTCCGCATCGGGCCGACGAGCATCAGCGTGTACTTCGAGGACCGCAGTCCGGGCAACGGCAGCTACGCCTTCAACGGCGACATGAATGGGGATGGAGCGCAGGGCAATGATTTGATTTACATCCCGCGCAACACGGGCGAGATGAACTTTGTCAGGAAGTTCGTGCGATTCAGCTCCGCCCCGGCGGACACGGCTGTGTGGACGCCCGCGGAGCAGGTGGCCGCGTGGGACGCGTTCATTAACCAAGACCCCTACCTCAAGAACCATCGGGGCGAGTACGCGAGGCGCAACGCCATATTTCTGCCGATGGTCGCTCGCGCGGATCTCAGTGTCTCACAGGATGTGAGCCGGGATATCGGCGGCAAGGGGAACAGTCTTCAGATTCGTTTGGACATTTTCAACTTTTCCAACTTGCTCAATAGCGACTGGGGTGTCTCACAAGGGTTTGTGACAACGCGGCCGCTGACCTCGACCGGGGTCGACGCCTTCGGTGCACCAACGTACACGCTAGCAAACGTTGGTCATAGTTTGATTTCTCATTCCTTCCAGAAGAACGTCAGCACGCTCGACGTCTGGCGGATGCAGCTCGGCGTGCGATACATGTTCAACTGGTAAGGGTCTGACGGTCGGACGGTCGGACGGTCGGACGGTTGATGCGAGGAGGAAAACGGTAGGGGCGCAGCATGCTGCGCCCCTACGTTTTTTGGGGCGCCCTGCTGTTGTTTTAGCCGATGGATACGCCTCGCCGGCGGCGGAACTGTTCCCACAGGATGTAGGCCGGGACGCCGCTCAGAATGATTCCGATATCGACCGCGAAGCTGGCCGTCTCACGGACGAGATAATTGCCGAGCAGGAAGAGCGCGGCGACGAGAAACACGAGCGGCACGAGCGGATAGCCCCACGTCCGGTAGGGGCGCTCGAGTCCCGGCCTGGTGCGCCGCAGCACGAACACGCCCGCGACCGCCAGCGCATAGAACGGCCAGATGCCGATGATGAACTGGTCGGCGAGCGCGGTGAACGTCCGCACCAGAATGAAGATCACTCCCATCACCGTCATCAGCACCACGGCGGCCGTCGGCGCGTGATTCCGGGGATCGACCCGCGCGATCACCCGGGGGAACAGGTTGTCCTCGGCCGCGGCGAAGAAGATCCGCGGCGCGGTCATCATCGAGCCGTTCAACGTCCCGAACGTGCTCACCGCGATCGCCGCCGATACGACCACGACACCCGCGGGGCCGATGACGAGCTTCGCTACATCCGCCGCCACCAGCTCCGCGTGCTTCATCTGCTCGATGGGAATGAGGTAGAGGTACACGAGGTTGGCGCTCAGGTAGAGCACCACGACCGTGCCCGTCCCGATGAGCAGCGCGCGCGGCAGGATCTTCTGCGGGTTCACCACCTCACCGCCGACGAACGCGAGATCGGCCCAGCCATCGTAGGCCCACAGGATCGCCACCATCGCGAGCAGGAACGGCGACAACCCCACCGCCGCGCGCTGCGCGAACATGCCGCCGGCGGGCAGGTTCGCGGCCTCGCTTCCAAACGCGAAGCCCACGATCACCAGCAACGCCAGCGCGCCGACCTTGAAGACCGTACTCAAGTTCTGGAGCACGGCGCCGCGGTGGATCCCGAAATAGTTCACGCCGCCCACGATGATGATGTACCCCGCACCGAGCAGCTGCTCGGCGCGGATCTCGATCGGGCCGAGTGTCGAAATGACGCCCGAGGGATCGAGGCCGAGTGTACGGAGCGTATAGGCTGACGCGGTGATACCGATCGCGCCGTAGGCGCCCGGCCGGATGACCCACAGCTCCGCCCAGGCGAACAGGAACGCCGGCAGGCGTCCGAACGACTCGCGCACGAAGACGTACACCCCGCCCGAGCGCGGGAAGGCCGCCGCCAGCTCCGAGTAGGTGAGCGCGCCGCACAGCACGACAACGGCACCCACCACCCACGCGAGCAGAAACAGGGGGACATCGTCAATGCGCTGCGCGACGCTCGCCGGTGTGCGGAATATCCCGCTCCCGATCGTCGAGCCGACGAGCACCGCGACGGCGCTCCACAGGCCGAGGCGGCGCGTCAAGCGCTCGCCCCAGCGGTCGGCAGGCATCAGAGGTGCGGACATAAGGTTCGCAAATTATACCTTGACACTGCCTGCCCCGGGGGCATACTCCCGAGAGGGTCGAATTCGGCGCACCTGGAGGTAATCCCCATGCCCCATTTCCGTGTGTTCGCGCGCGTCATCGGGCTTTCGGCACTTGCCCTCGGCTGCAAGACGTCACGGCCGTACGACCGCTCCAACGATCCGGGCGGGAGACCCCTATCATCGGGTACGACCGGCAGTTTGATCATTCAGGGCCGCGCATTGTCGGCCGACCCGAGCCGGACGGTGCTCGATGTGATTCGACAGGCCATGCCCCAACTGCGTATCGCCGGCTGGACGCAGTACACGCGCTGTCCCTTCCTGGAGCTGCGCGGCAAGGACAGCGTCGAGGGGACGAATAACCCCGACGTCTACGTTGATGGCACGAGGACGAGCGACACCTGCCCGCTGGTCACTATCCAGGCGGCGCAGACCGGCCGGATCGAGGTCTATCCCCTCGGCATGACGTCGCGCCCCGGGTATCCGAGCAGCGGGCACGGCCTGATCCTCATCTTTCTCGCCCGCGCGGACACCGCCTCCGACAGCACCTGAAACAGAAGCCCCCGGGGGGGAACCCGGGGGCCTCCTGCATTCCGAAACACTCGCTTACGGACAGGGAACGGGTGGAGGATACGTGGTGCTCGTTGTCCGCTTGGTGAACCACAGCGGTTTGGCGATGTCATTGCTTGCCGCGAATCCTTGGCGGGTGACCGCAGCAGTCATGTTTGTTCCGTTCAAGACCGACTCGTTGTCGTCATAGGGCAAGCGCTCGGGAATGTGCCGCATCACCGCGCGACAGCCCGGGACGAGCGCCGGCACGCCGGTACGACGCACTTCGGTCCACGACTCCATACCCTGCATGAACAACGACACCCACTTCTGGTACGCGATCTGCTTGAGTCCGGTGGAATCGGGCACGTAGGTCACGCGCGAGTCCGCGAGGTACGCCGTGATCGCCGCGTCGGGAATACGGTAGAATTCCATGGACGCCCGGATCGCGTTGTTGTAGAACGTCGCGGCACTTCCCGGAATCCAGCCACGTTGCGCCGCCTCGGCTTCCAGGAACAGCACCTCCGAGTACGTGAGCAGCGGCATGGGCGCGTTCGGTGTTTCGCGCCACAGCGCCCCGATCCGGGAGATGTAGAAGAGCTTAGGACCCTCGCCGTCATTCAGACCGTTGGGCAGTCCCCGGTAGGTGATCGCGACCGTATCCGTATCGCGGTTGAGCTGAGCGAATACGGACAACCGCGGATCGCTCCAGTGCATGAGTGAGTCCACATACGTCTTGCTCATCCCGTAATCGTCCCGACCTCCGACGTGTACGTCCTCGTAGATCGGGTTCTGATTGGGCGCCACCGCCAGGTACGTGACGATCGCGTTGTCGGCATTGTCGGTGAACACACCGCCGGTAACCGCCGCGGCTGCTTCCGCTGCCGCCTTGGTCGAATCCACGTTCGTCAAATGGATCGCGAGGCGCAGGCGGAGCGAGTTGGCGAGCTTCCGCCACTCGGCCATATCACCATTGTACAGCAGATCGCCGGTGGCGAAGCCAATACCCACAGGATCGCCTGGTGGCGCTGCAGCGGCGGCATCGAGTTCCGTGGTCGCCAGGGTCAAATCGGCGAACAGGCCATTATAGATCGCCTGCTGCGTGTCGTAGACCGGCTGCAGCGTGGTGTCGGATTTCAACGCCTCTGAGTACGGCAAGTCGCCCATCGCGTCGGTCATCACGCTGAACGTATACGACTTCATGATGCGGCCTACGGCGGTCCAGTTCGGGTGCGACGCGGCCTGGCCCTTCGCGATCATACGCTGGAAGTCTTCCAGCGCACCGCTATAGAACCCCCAGCCCCCCGAGGTCCCGGACCGCATGATGTACTTGTCTTCGTCGCGGTATTGAATCTCCGAGTAGTACTGCGACCACAGGCCCGCCCCGCGCACGTTGAGCTCGTCGACACCATCGACCCCGCTCCCAACCGCGTCGAGCGCACTCGCGAGCATCGAGGGCGGATCGAGGTCTTGCGGGCCATTCGGGTTGCTATTGATCGACGTCAAATCGGCGCACGCAGCCATCGCGGCCGCGGCGGCGAAGACGCTCAGGATTTTATATCGCATAGTGATCTATCTCCTCACGGCCGCACGGACATGGTGAAGCCGATGCTGCGCGCGGTCGGCAGCTGGCCGTTCTCGACACCCTGGCGATTGCCGGTATCGAACGCGGTTTCGGGATCGATGGTTGGCTGCTTGGCCCACAGGATCAGGTTACGCCCCACGACGGAGAACGTCGCATCCGAGAAACCGAGGAACCGCGACACCGAAGGCGGCAGCGCGTAAGCGAGCCGCGCCTCGCGGAGCTTGAAGTACGTGGCATCGAAGATGCCCGGCTCCTGCGCGTAGAACGTGTTGTGCCAATAGTCCTGCGCGAGGACGTGGGTCGTATCGGGCTGGCCGTTCGAATACACGGCGTTCGGCACGATATAACCCGGGTTGTTCCAGTCGAGCTCCCGACCGGCCACCGTGTTCGCAAGCACGCCGGAGTACTGACCGAACCATTTCGTGACCGAGTACACCTGGCCGCCGTACTGCCCGTCGAGCGAGAACGAGAAGTTGAAGCGCTTGTAGCTGATGCTATTGGTGATGCCGCCCACCCAATCGGGGTTGTAGTTCCCAAGCGCCACCTGGGACGCGTCGCGATAGGGCAGCCCGTCGTCGCCGACGACGATGTGGCCCTGTGCATCGCGCTGCCACTTGTAGCCCGTCAGGTTGCCATACGGCTGCCCGACATCGGCCGTCACGTTCACGTTCCAAAACGACCCGACAATGATCTGCGACACGCCGTTGAATAGCGACAACACCCGGTTGCTGTTCTTGGACCAGTTCGCCACGACGTTCCAGCGGAAGTCTCCCCGCTCGATCGGCGTCGTCGTCAACGCCAATTCGATCCCGCGGTTCCGGACCTCACCGGAGTTCACGACCTTCTGCGTATAACCGGTCGTGGCCGAGATGGAGACCGGGAGAATCTGACTGGTCGTGCTCTTCTGATAGACGGTCGCGTTCAGGATCAGCTTGTCCCGGAAGAACCCGAGATCGGCGCCGATTTCCTCGCCCGTCGTCTGTTCCGGTCTGAGGTTGGGGTTTGGCAAGCGATCCGCACTGGCGCAGCTCGGCCGCCCACCCCACGGATTGCAGTCGTAGATGGCGGCGAGCTGGTAGGGATCGGTGTCGTTGCCCACGCGTGTCCAACTGGCGCGTAGCTTGCCGTACGACAGCCAGTTGCTCTGCAATCTCAACGCGTCGGTGAAAATGAAGGCCGCGCCCAGCGAGGGATAGAAGAGTGAGTTGGCGCCCTTGGGCAGCGTGGACGACCAGTCATTGCGGCCGGTGACGTCCACGGTGAGCCACTCGCGATAACCGAAGCTCGCCGAGCCGTACAGCGAGTTCACCCTCTTGTGGTTCTGCAGCACAGCAGCGTACGGCTGACCGTTGGAGTTCGACAAGGTGTAGACGCCCGGTACGGAGAGCCCGTTGACCTCTCCGATATTCGTAATGAAGTCATTCTTCCGCTGATTGCCGCCCGCGTTCACCGTCAGGGTCAGCGTCGGCGTCAGCGAGCGATTGGCCGTAACCAAGAAGTCGTTGTTCGTCTCGCTCCGCGTTTCGCCCACGTCCAAAAGTCCGCCCTGAAAGAACGGCGATATGTCGTTTACGGGATAATTCGCGCGGAACTGGTTCTGGTACCAGTCACGTCCCGTGCGGCCGGTCACGCTGATCCAGTCGTTCACCTTATAGGTGACCGCTGCATGGCCGAGTCCGCGGTTACGCGAGTAGTCGGTTGTTTTGACTCCCGCCATCCAGTATGGGTTGGCGTGATAGCTGTAGTTCCAGCTGTATTGGATGGGCGCATCGGCGCGCAGTCCGGGGACACCGTTCAAGATCTGCTGCGTGAGCGGGTCGTTCGGATTCCGATACAGGTTTTGCTGCAGCAGCCTGGTATCCACTTGGCGTCCGAACCAGATGAAGTTCTGCATCGGATCGATTTCTTCGTACGCCTGCGCCGGCTGGTTCTTCATGCCGTCATTGATGTAATTGACCGATGCCTCGGCGCTCCAATGATCGGAGACCTGCGTGCCACCGGAGAGCGCGATGTCCGTGCGGTTGTTCGTGTTGTTCGGGTACATGCCGCTTTCGTTCGTGCGGCCAACCGACAGGCGGACGTTGCTGCGGTCGCTGCTGCGTGCCACCGCGATGTTCGCGTTGACCATGAGACCGGTCTGCCAGAAGTCGCGCACGTTGTTCGGGTGCGCAGTCCAGGGACCGGCCCCAAAGAACTGATTGCACGGATGCGTGGCGTCGTACGTAACGGGGGCCCCGACACCGATCGATGTATCGCCGGCCACCCGGACGCATCCGGTCGCCCGGCCGTCGAGCTTCGGTCCCCAGCTCTCGTCGGCGCCGTCATTCGTGCCGCCGAAGTTGCCGTCGACGAAATCGAACTCGCCGTAGAAGCCCTGCCCATAGCGGTTCTGATAATCGGGAAGCCGCAATGGCGTTTCCGCAGTCGCGCCGAAGCTCGCGGTCACACCGAATCCCTGTTGCGGTGCGCCCCGGCCGTTTTTCGTGGTGTACACGATCACGCCATTCGCGGCCCGGGAGCCGTACAGTGCCGCGGCGTTCGGGCCCTTCAGGACAGTCACCGACGCAATGTTGTCGGCGTTCAGGTCGGACGCCGCGTTGCCGACGTCATACCCGCCCATCGAGGTGGTCGGGGAGTACGCGCTTCCCGGTCCGTAGCCTTCGTTCGACGCCGCCGAGTTGTCGATGGGGACGCCGTCCACAACGATTAGTGGTTGGTTCTGCCCGAGAATCGAACTGGCGCCGCGAACGACGATACGCGCGGAGCCGAACGGATTCGCTGAATTCGTGACCTGCACACCGGCGACTTTGCCTTGCAGCGAGGACACGACGTTGTTCGAGCGTACGTCGGACAGCCGTTCGCCGCTGATCGTCTGCGCGGAGTACGACAGACTGCGCTGCTCGCGCTCGATGCCGAGTGCCGTCACGACGACCTGCTGCAGCTCGATGGCGCCTTCCTGGAGCGTTATGTCTTGCGCGACGGCAGCGCCGCTGACGGTGACCTGGACAACGCCGGTCTGGAAACCGATGCGTCGCGCGGTCAATGTGACCGCGCCGGTCGTGCCGGCCGGAAGGACGAGGCGGTATTTGCCTTCGTTGTCCGTGGTGGCGTTCAGGTGGAGGGAGGGGACGCTCACAATCGCACCGACGAGCGGCGCGCCCCCGACGCTGGCTTTGACCTGACCGGACACCGTCGGCGCTTCTTGCGCTCGCAGGGCGGCGGGAACCAGTCCGAGCAGGACAAGCCCGAATATGAGGGTGGAACGAAAGAACCAACGATTGTCGGTCATGGACTGCCTCCCTCTGCTGCGGTTTTCAGGACCCACGACAGGGCTGCGCGATGAGGTGACGGCCTTCCTGCGCGCGGCCGGCTGGACCAGCCAGTGCTGCACCAACACGCGGATTTTGACGCAGCGTCGCGAGTCTCGCAAGGGGGCGTCTGTTAGAGCGCCGTCACCTTGAAACAAGCCATTTCCGGGCCGTATCGTACCGCCCATGCCCAAACGCTTCGTCACACTCGCCTGGACTGCCGCCGGCTGCGCCTACCTCCTCATCGTCCTCGGCGCTGTCGTGCGCATCAGCGGCTCGGGGATGGGCTGCGGGGACCACTGGCCACTTTGCAACGGCCATCTCGTTCCCCCCCTCAACGACATACCCACCGTGATCGAATGGAGTCACCGCCTGTTAGCTGCGCTGGTCTCGCTGCTGGTATTGGCACTCGCTGCGCTGGCGTGGAGAGGAGCCAGGAGTCTGGAGCCGGGAGCCAGGGTCGCCGCGTACACCGCCGTTGTGCTGCTCGTCATCCAAGTCCTGCTCGGTGCTGTGACAGTAAAGACGGGACTGACTCCAGTCCTCGTGATTCTGCATCTCGCGACCGCGATGCTACTGCTTGGGAGCCTCATCGCTGCCGCGTGCGCTCCCTGGATCCCGACTCCTAGCTCCTGGATCCTCATCGGCCTCACCTTCATTACTGTACTGTTCGGCGCGTTGACGGCGAATCTGGGCGCCATGGCGTCGTGCGGCGGGTTTCCGTTATGCGACGGGCAGGTCATTCCCCACGCCGGCCCGCTCGCGGCGATTCACTGGACGCACCGAGTACTCGCCTATACGCTGCTGGCGTATCTGGTCTGGTGGGTCGTGCGGTCGCGGCAGCGGCGGGTGTGGGAACTGTTGGCGCTCGTCGTGGTGCAGATCGCGATCGCGGCGACGATGATCCAGCTCGGGTTTCCCGGCGCGCTGCAGGGCGCGCACGCCGCCGTGGGTGCCGGGGTGTGGGCGACGATGGTGATCCGGGCCGTCAGACCAGCAACAGATCCTGCTGCGGCTGCTGCGGCGTCACCTCGGGGCCCGATTCTCCGAGATACACGTTGATCTCGGTGCGAATGCCGAACCGCCCCGTCAGGTAGACGCCCGGCTCGACCGAAAAGCCGACGCCGGGAATCAGCGTGCGCTCGTCCGCCGTCTCGAAGTTGTCGAGATGGGGACCCGACCCATGCAGATCGCGGTCGATCGAATGCCAGTGCCGCGCCGGTCACCGCTTCTTGCTTCTTCCACCGATCACGCAGTAATCCGACAGCCGCGTCGCGCGCGCCCCGCACCGCCTCCCACACCCGGGCGACGTCTGCGCTCGGCTCGCGTCCGGCGAACCCCATCCACGTCTGATCGGCGAACACACTGCCGAGCGCGGGACCCGCCCAGAGATCGAGCAGCAGGACGTCACCGGCGGCCAGGCGGCGGTCGGCGCCGGCCTTCGGCTCGTAGTGCGGATTGGCGGCGTTCGCCTGGAATCCGACGATCGGCGGATGATCGGTGACTAGCCCGGCGCGGGCGATCGCCTCCATCGCTCGCGACTGCAGCATCGTCTCGCGCACTTCGACGCCGCTAGCGAGCTCGCTCCCGGCCCAGCGCAGCGTGTCGTGCGCGATCTCGGCGATCGCCTCGGCCGCGCGCCGATGTCCCGCCAGCTCGCTCGCCGACCAGCGCGCCGCGAACCGCGTGATCAGCGTCCCCGACGACACGACCCGCGCCCCAAACCCTTCGATCAGCTCGACGACCCCGTGCGGCACGCGGTCGAGGTACGGCACCGCGTCGGCCGGCGAGACTTCCATCGCGACCGTCTTGCCGGCGACGAGCGCGCGCAGCTGGCCATGCAGCTCGGACCACGCGGCGTAGGGCCGCACCTCGCCGGGGAATCCGTCGAACGACGCGAGCTCGATGCGGTGCGCGATCGCGACCGGCTTGCCCGCCCGCGGCAGCAACACAAAGAACCGCCGCGTCCCCATGCCGTTGATGCCGAGGACGCGGGTCGCGGCGGGATTGATGCCGTGAAAGTCGTACAACAGCCAGCCGTCGGCGCCCAGTTTGCCGAGCAGCTCGCGGAGCGCGGCGAAATCGAAGCTTTGGAGGAGGCTCATTGGTGCCGAGGATCTGGGCCGGCGGCGCGCCACTCGCATGCCGCCCCGCCGCGCGCCCGGCAGGCGACGTGCAGCATCGCGCCCTCGTATCCGACGAGCAGGCGCAGCAGCTCGACGAGCCCGGCGGTATAGAATCCGCAGGCGGCGCCGTCCGGCGTCGCCTGAATCGCGATTGGATCGGTCACGCGGGCGATCGGCAGTCGCTGCTCCCAGCCCAGCTCGGCGCCGAGGACCGCACGCGCCGCGCGCCGGGCGGCCGCGCGGCCGAACAAACGGGACAAGACGAACATGCGCTTGACGGCGCGGCGCGCGGCGCGCCGGCCGGCATCGGCAAACACGAGATCGGCGTCGGGCCGCCGTCCCACGAGCCGCAGCAGGGCTTCCACGTGCGACGGCTCGACCCGGGCGTCTTTACGCACGAGCTGCTCGAACTCGGTCAACTGCACTTGGACTGTGGCGGAGAGGCCCAGGCGTTTGACGAGTAGCTCGTCAGCGAACTCCGTGAGCCCGTCTTCCACGGGAGTGTCGAGATTCTTGACCGCCTCGAGGACGGCGAGGGGGACGATGCTGTGCACCACGCAGCGCGAAACGTAGCATCCCCTCCCCCATTGCGGAACTCATGGAACCACATGAGCCTTCAGGAACAGCCATGGCCAAGTCTCCACCCGTCCCCCCTCCCTCGTCCCCCGTCCCGCTCGATGAGAAACGGGCGAGCTTCGAGCGCGAAGCCCTGGTCCACCTCGACGTGCTCTACCGTGTGGCCCTCCGCCTCACGGGGAACCCCGCCGACGCCGATGACCTGGTCCAGGAGACGATGCTGAAGGCGTACCGCGCCTGGGACCAGTACGAGAAGGGAACCAATGCGAAGGCGTGGATGCTCACGATTCTGAGGCATGCCTTCATTAATGAATACCGCCGCCGCACCCGCCACCCCGAAACGGTGGACGTGGACTCGATCGAGCCGTACGCGGTCTTCCCGGAGGTTCAGGACGAGGACCCGCAGGGAGCGTTCTTCGACCGCATCGTGGACGATGAGGTCCTCCGCGCGATCGATCAGCTCCCTGAGGTGTTCCGGGAGACGCTGGTGCTGAGCGACGTCGAAGGGATGTCGTACCAGGAGATCGCCGGCATTCTCGAGGTTCCGGTCGGCACCGTGAAATCACGGCTGTTTCGTGCCCGCCAGCTCCTGCAGGGCAAGCTCTACGATTACGCTGTCGAGATGGGATACATCAAAGGAACTCCCGCATGAATTGTCGCGAATGCGTCGAACATCTCTATGAGTTCCTGGACCGCGAGCTTACCCCTGAGCTCGAGCAGGAAATCCGCGCGCATCTCGAGGACTGCCCGCCGTGCGAGGAGCAGTACGATTTCGAGGAGCTGTTCCTCAAGTTTCTGCGGGCGCGGTGCCGCACGCAGGGAGCGCCGGCCGAGCTGAAGAAGCGCGTCTTGCGCGAGCTGTTCGGCGAGTGAGGTGGCTGACCTGGCGAGGCGCGGCGGCGGCGCTCGCGGTCGGTCTGGCAATAGCATATGGATTGGGTTGGCGAGGCTTGCTGGTGCTGTTCGCTTTTTTTGTCTCATCGAGTTTGTTATCGAAAAAGACCTCCCCCCCCCGAAATCATAGACAGGTTCTCGCGAATGGCGGCGTGGCGGCGGTCGCCGCATTGGCGGGAAGCTGGGCGTGGTTCGGGGGCGCGATCGCCGCCGCCGCCGCCGATACATGGGCAACGGAGATCGGCGGGCATTCACCCACACCGCCGCGCCTCATGACCAATGGGATTCACGTCCCGCCCGGGACTGACGGGGGTATGACGCTGCTGGGCACCACGGGGGGAATCGCGGGTGCGGGATTCGTAGCGGGCCTGTCGTACGTCTTGGGACAGCGGAGCGCGTCGGCCATCGCCATTGCGGGAGTCGCTGGCATGCTGGTGGACTCGCTGCTCGGCGCGACGGTACAAGGGAAGGTCCGGTGGATGGACAACGACGCCGTGAATCTGGCAGCCACGCTGACAGGAGCCGCATGCGCGGGGTTTCTGAGATGACTGCTCGCTCCCCGCGCTGGGATGCCGTCGTCGTCGGCGCCGGCCCGGCGGGATCGGCGACGGCGCTGCAGCTCGCGCGCGCCGGGGTGCAGGTGTTGCTGCTCGACCGCGCGCGCTTCCCACGCGACAAGCCCTGCTCCGAGTACCTGAGCCCGCAATCCACCGGCGTACTGGCACGACTCGGCACCGACGTGCTGAATGCCGTGGCCGCTGCCTCGCCCGCACGCCTCACCGGGATGAAGGTGGTCGCTCCGAGCGGCACGGGCGTCGTCGGTCGCTTCGAGACGTTCAGCTTCGCGCTGCCGCGAACTCGCTTCGACACGATTCTCCGCGACGCCGCCGCAGCCGCGGGGGCCGAGGTACGCGAGGGCGTCAAGGTCGAGGAGCTCGTGTACGACGGCGGTGCGGTGGGTGGTGTGGTTGCGCGGGATGCGAGAAGCGGGATGCGGGAAGCGTATCGTGCGCGGATTGTCGTGGGCGCGGATGGGCTCCGCTCCGTCGTCGCACGACGGCTCGGCGCGGTACACGCGATCGGCCCGAAGCGCGTCGCGTTCACTGCGCATGTCGCCGGCGTGCACGATGTGCACGACATCGGCGAGATGCACGTGGGACGACCGGGTTACGTCGGACTCGGCCCCATCGGGGATGGCGTCACGACCGTCGCGCTGGTCGTGCCGTTCGCCGAGGCGCGCCGCGGCGAGCGATTCTTCGACGAGCTGAATCGCTTCCCGGGAGTGGCGGGGCGCTTCGATCCTCGCCGCATGGTCCGGCGCGTGCTCGCCACCGGCCCTTTCGCGCGCTGGTCGCGGCGACCGGTCACGAGCGGCGCGTTGCTGGTCGGCGATGCGGCCGACTTCTTCGATCCGTTTACGGGACAGGGCATCTACAGCGCATTGCGCGGCGCCGAGCTTGCCGCGGCTGCGATACTCGACATGCTCGCCACCGGCGCCAGCCTGCAGCCGTACGCCCGCGCGCGCCGGCGGGAATTCGCGGGCAAGTGGCTGCTCGAGCGCATGATCGGGATCGCCGTGGGCTGGCCGGCGCTGATCGAGCGGGTCGTCGGGCGCCTGCTGCGGCGACCGGAGCTCGCCGACCTGCTGGTGCGGGCGACCGGCAACTGCATTCCCGCCCGCGCCGCACTGACCCCCGCCGTGCTGGCCGGGTTGGTCCTGTGACGTCGCGCGGCGTCGAGCCCCCGCAGTTCCGCCAGCTGCTGGGCCGCTTCGCGACGGGCGTCACCGTGCTGACGACCCGATCCGCAGACGGCGAGCCCATCGGCATGACGGCCAACTCGCTGTCGTCGGTGTCGCTCGATCCGCCGCTGGTGCTGCTGTCGGTCGAACACCGCCACGAGATGCACACCGCCATGGAACAGGGGACGCACTTCGTCCTCAACATCCTGTCGTCCGACCAGGAGGCGCTGTCGCGGCGGTTTGCGGCTTCGGAGCGGGACCGATTCCGGGGCGTGAGCTACCGCGAGAACGAGCGTGGCATCGCGGTGCTCGACGGCGTCGTGGCCCACATCGAATGCGAGAAGCACAACACCGTGCCGGGTGGCGATCACACGATCTTCATCGGACTCGTGATCGGCGGCGATGCGACCGATCGCCGGCCTCTGCTCTACTATCGAGGAGGCTACGCGGGCCTCAGCCGTTGATGCGCACCGTCGACCGTCTTCGCATTCATGCCCCCTTCACCCGCGTTTTCGCCGCGGCCAGCTCGGTCGCGCGCTGGCCGGCGATTCTCCCGCACTATCGCTGGGTCCGGGTGCTCGACGACGGGCTGGTCGAAATGGCCGCGTGGCGCCCCTTCGGTCTCTTCAAGTACCCGACGTGGTGGGTCTCTGAGATGACCATCGACCGTCCCGCCGGCGAAATCCGGTATCGCCACGTGCGGGGTATCACGCGCGGAATGCAGGTTGCGTGGAGGTTGGTGGAGGTTGGTGGGGGTTCTGAAGGAGAGGTCGAGGTGGAAGTCATCCACACCTGGGATGGACCGCGCTGGCCACTCGTCGGACGGCTGGCCGCGAATCTCGTCATCGGCCCCCTCTTCATCCACGGAATCGCGTCGCGCACGCTCGCTGGGATCAAACGGGCAGTGGAGAACGGCCCGCGATAACTGGACAGGCTGATCTTCAAAGGAGCGTTATGAACAATTTGCGTCGGGTCGTGATCACCGGAGTTGGCGCCGTCACGCCGATCGGGACGACGGCGGATGGCCTGTGGAACGGCCTCGCGGCCCGCACCTCCGCGGTGCGGACGCTCACGCGCTTCGATCCAGCACCCTTCCGCAGCCACATGGCCGCCGAGATTCCCGATTTCCGGCCGCAGGATCATCTCGACGCCAAGCGCGCCAAGCGGCTGGATCGCTTCTCCCAGCTCGCCGTGACGAGCGCCCGTATGGCGCTCGCGGACGCGCAGATCGAGGCGCGCAAGGAGGACCCCGACCGCGTCGGCACGATGATGGGATCGGCGTTGGGTGGGGTGTCGTTCGCCGAGTCACAGGTGCCACACTATCTCGCTGAGGGCCCCCGCGGGCTCGATCCCTCGCTCGCGCTCGCCGTCTTCTGCGGCGCCGCGAGCTGCAACATCGCGATCGAGTTCGGCTTCACCGGCCCCAACGCCACGAACGCGATGAGCTGCGCGTCGGGGACGATCGCGGTCGGGGAAGCGTTCCACGTCGTGCGTGACGGGCGCGCCGATGTGATGCTCGCGGGTGGCGCAGAGGCGCCGCTGGCGCCGCTCACCTACGCGGCATTTAGCGTCATCCGCGCGATGAGCACGCGCAACGACGATCCCGCCCGTGCATCCCGGCCCTTCGACGCGAGCCGCGACGGCTTCGTGATGGGTGAGGGGGCGGCAGTCCTCGTCCTCGAGGAGCGCAGCCGCGCCCTCGCGCGGGGCGCCAGGATCTACGCCGAAGTGGTCGGTCACGCCTACACCAACGACGCGTATCACATGACCGCACCGCGGCCCGACGGCCGGCAGGCGGCGCGCGCGATGCAGCTGGCCCTTGCCGATGGCGACGTCCCCCCCACGGAGGTCGGCTACATCAACGCGCACGGCTCGTCCACCCCGCTCAACGATCCGACCGAGACGTCGGCGATCAAACAGGTGTTCGGCGATCACGCGTACCGGCTGACCGTCAGTGGCACGAAGGGCTACTACGGCCACGCGCTCGGTGCGAGCGGCGCCATCGAGGCCGCGATTTGTGCGCTCGCGTTATCGCGGCGCTGGCTCCCTCCCACCATCAATCTCGAGCGCCCTGATCCGCGGTGCGACCTGGATTGCCTGCCTGGGGGCGGCCGGACGGCTGCCCCCGAGGCCGTCGTTTCAAATTCGTTCGGGTTTGGAGGCATCAACGCCGCGCTGGTGTTGCGGCCCGATAGCAGCGCTCGGTAGATTGGCCCGGCTTCCATCCCGAGGTCACACGTGAATTACCGGATTCTCCGGGCTCCCGCAGCGGAATTCGTCGGCACCGCGCTGTTCGTCCTGGTCGGGGCGGGCAGCGCCATCGCGAACCAGGGCGGCGCCGCCGGTCTCGCCATCGCCCTCGCCAACGGCATCGGACTGGCCCTCGCCGTCACGATCACGATGCCCATCTCCGGCGGCCACATCAATCCGGCGGTGAGCGTCGCGCTCTGGCTCGGCAACAAGATCGACGCGCTGACGCTGGGGCGTTACGTCCTGGCGCAGCTGCTCGGCGCCATCGTCGGCGCGTTGCTGATCAAGGCGACGTTCCCCGCGTCGGCGGTCCGCATGTCGTCGCTCGGCACGCCGCAGGTCGCGGGGTCCATGAGCCTGATCGGCGCGATCGCGTTGGAGGCGTTGTTCACGTTCTTCCTGGTCAGCGCGGTCTACGGCACGGTCGTCTCGCCGCAGGGGGAGAAGGTCGCGGGCTTCGGGATCGGCCTGGTCGTCGTGGTCTGCGCGCTGGGAGGTGGCGGCGCGCTGACGGGCGCGGTGATGAACCCGGCTCGCGCCTTCGGTCCCGCGCTCGTCTCGTGGGACTGGCACGCGCAGGCTGTGTACTGGATCGGCCCGCTGGTCGGCGCCGCGGCCGCCGCGGGGCTGTGGCGGTATTTGCTGCTGCCGCCCGGTGTAACGGATCTGCGGTAGGCATGTAGGGGCGCAGCATGCTGCGCCCCTACAGTTGTTCAGCCAGTGTCGGCGCGAAGTACGTCAGAATGATGTCCGCGCCGGCTCGCCGAATCGCCGTCACCGACTCCCACATAGCCTTCGGCTCATCCAGCATGCCCCGCTCAGCGGCCGCCTTGATCATCGCGTACTCGCCGCTCACCTGATACGCGCCGAGCGGCGAGCCGAAGCGCTCCTTGGCACGCCGGATCAGGTCGAGGCACGGACCCGCCGGTTTCACCAGCACGATGTCCGCGCCTTCGTCCAGATCGAGCTGGATTTCCTTCATGGCCTCGTCGCCGTTGGCGACCGCCATCTGGTAGGACTGCCGGTCGCCGAACTGCGGCGTCGACCCCGCGGCTTCGCGAAACGGCCCGTAGAACGCCGACGCGAACTTCGCGGCGTACGACATGATCGGGACGTGCGAGAATCCACCGGCGTCGAGCGCCTTGCGGATGCCGGCGACGCGGCCGTCCAGCATGTCGCTCGGCGCCACCAGATCCACACCGGCGCGCGCCTGCATCACGGCGGTCTTGCCGAGCAGGTAGACGGACGAATCGTTGTCCACGTCGCCGTCGCGAATCACCCCGCAGTGGCCGTGATCGGTGTAGCTTCACTGCGCGAATCGCCTGCTGGACGATCCCTTGGTCGTCGTAGGCTTCCGAGCCGGTGGCGTCCTTCGTCGCTGGAATCCCGAAGAGAATGATGCCGCCCAATCCGAGCGACGCGGCCCGCTCTGCATCCTTCACCAGCTGATCGACGGACAGCTGCGCGACGCCGGGCAACGACGCGACGGGCCGCCGCAGTCCCTCGCCGTGCGTCACAAAGAGCGGCCATATGAGTTGCGATGGAACTATGTGCGTCTCGGACACCAGGCGCCGGAGGGCGGCCGTACGTCGTAGTCGCCGCATACGACGAATCGGGAATTGGGCTGAGCTCATCGGGCGAGTAAGCTCGCGGCGCCTTCGCTCTCGAGCAAGCGCGCGACGGCGTCGCCGGCCGCTTCGGGCCGCTTCGCATCGATCTCGGCAGAGGCAGTGAGCTGGACCGCGCCTTCGGTTTCTGTAACGCGTCCGTACAAACGCATCCCGCTTCCCGCATCCCGCATCCCGACCCAGGCCGCAACCGGCGCCTGACACC
>WNGR01003502.1_pt1 | contig 17116 bp, 14 predicted proteins | sample 5407581 | NCBI WGS metagenome assembly WNGR01 (sample SAMN13153383, study PRJNA577476) | soil metagenome | isolation source: 80 cm soil or saprolite under Garry oak tree replicate 2 | place: USA:California | collected 2016-06-15 | reverse complement strand
GCTTCACCCTGATAAATCATTGAATATTCATACATTGAGTATAGAAGGAAATGGATCGGTATGTCAAGGGTGACCAACATTTAATTATTACATAACAGAATTTTAATATGCATGCGCTACACTGCGCTTAGAGCAACCCCTGAGAAGAAACGGAGCAACCCGATTCGCCTGCCATATGGGCATCTGGTGAATGTAGGAAAGTGGACGCAACCTGAGCAGATTTTTCAGCGTCCTCTTTCTATGCTCCTGTTCTCTCTCACAGCCGCGCCTCGTTCTAAAAACGACACGTTGCCTGGAATTAGGTGATGCGCTCGTTCAGGGAGCGAGAGGTAGACCTCAAGCCTCTCGCTCGGGGGATTAAAGCAAAATAATATCCTTCCTAAATCATTTTTTTCTTTCCCAAACCCTCAAATCAACTAAAAGCAGTGCAGATTGTTCCTACATAATGAATGATTTCAATCCAGAGTCTGTAACGAATCATTGAGATAGAAATCGCTTTAATAATCATGGATAAATGCGTCTATCTTATTACAATATAACTTAGTGCGGTCACTGATCACCGGTACTATTTACAAAGCAAATCCAGTAACTAGATTGTAGGTTAGCTAAGCGTATTCGCTATCTCTCAAAGGATATGAAGAGAGCGACCTTCTCCTAAGATATTACATGATTTGTACTGCGAACGAAGTCAAAGACAAGCCATCGAAAGGGAGAATGCGGCACATGACAGCAGAAAAATCTGGCAATCGTTGGTCCGGACAAGATGATAGGACTGTCGTCAAAGAAATGCTCATGAATCCGAATTCGCACCATTGGATCGAATGCTACAATTTCATTCAGAAAGTAGTACAGGCCGCTAATCTCCCCCCTTATCTCAAAGATGATGTTGTCCAGAATATTATGATATCGGTGGTCACCGGTTTATCGAATTTTCATTTCACAAGTAGCTTAACCTACTGGCTTTACACAATCGCGGCTAATCGCATCATCGATATGGCACGAAAACATTCATCGGAAAGCCTGTGGATACTTACTCCAACCATTTCTCCCGAAGGCACTGAAAATGAAGCAGATATACTGAAAGTTCAAGCTCTAAAAACGACAGAGGAAGAATGTCTCATACGCGAAGAGTTACAGGAAGTAGACCAATTACTTCTGGAATATCTTAAGAGTCGCTTCAACTCAATTCGAGATCGACGGATATTGCAAATGGCGTGGTTTGATGTACTGAGTCACGATGAAATTGCCGCCGAAGTTGGTGTTTCTGCGGCCGTTGTCGGCTATGTCATTCGCGCTGCTCAATCCCATTTACGCCACAAGATGAGGCATCAGTCTCCAACTGAGGGTGTAGAATAGCACTGTTCTGAGCCAATGCAGCCAACAACTAGCCTTCTGATCGGCTTTTAATGGTACTTTGTTTCAGTTTTTTCTGCTTGATCTAACTCAGACTTTTCCACCAGATCTATCAAGGCGCGCGTACTTTTCACAAGCATTTGGCACTCTTTGCACTGTTTTAAATGTTCCGCCAACTCAGGATATTTCTTGTTCGCTGCCTTTTCTCCACGCGCTTCGAGTGTCTCAATATACGCAGCTATTTGCTCATAATGCGCTTGCTTCTTTTGAGCAAACTCTCCCAGCCGAGCAAGCAGTTCCCTAGCCGGGTCTTCAGAAGAACTGCCTGGGCTACCTTCATCAAGTCGAGCCTCAACCAGCACTCGTAAGGTGACCTGGCAGTATTCGCATTCAACCAGATGTGCAAGTAACTGCTCTTGTTCAGTTGAAGCTGGCTGCCAATCACCTTCAACTATTTCCACGAGTTGAGGCAGAATGTGCGGAGGCTTATCAAGCATAACAGGACCCATTGCAACCTCTTCTGCTGTCCTTTTGCTTTTCATTGCTTTCTCCTTTGTCTCTGAGTTACCACCAGAGCAGTATATCTTGAAGCTATTCTAAGAAGAACCTACAATGTCCTGACATCGATAACATTATCTTTACGCAACTATCATAAGATTTATTCTTTTCGTAACACAAAAATCTTACATTTTTGATTCCTCGTACGTCTTTTTATTATTACGCATCCATACATTGGAATTATGACAAGACTTTATCCCATCAGTACGAAGCTATAACGTCTTGTCTGAGCTTCCTCAGGTAATCCCGAGGAATTTTATCTCTCGATACATTTAGTTTGACAGGAAAAACTTGACGAATGCATATCAGACCTATATCATGTGGTATATCATTTCTATTCACTCTCAATGGATGCACAATACTTCGGGTAGGTCAGTAAAACTCAGGCAGGTTTCTCGTCAAGGGTCAGATTTGTTAGGAATCACACAATGGGTACTGAAGAAATACCTGCTAACAAGAAGGATTTCAGGACAGCTGCCACTCGGCTGAAGCACGAACGGGAACGACACGGTTGGACGCAAAGCGAAGTAGCAGAACGAATTGGTACAACCCAGGTCAACATCAGTCGATGGGAAAAAAGTATCACGGCTCCTGGTCCGTATTACCGCCAGAAACTAGGGGTTCTTTTTGGGAAAACCCTTACAGAACTCGGTTTCGTCATGGAAGAAACCGAGCGTAAAGAGGAAATGAGTACTCCCTCTGTTCCTTCTCCTGCTCCAAACCAGCAACCCCTTTGGAATATCCCCTATCGGCGCAATCCGTTTTTTACGGGTCGTGAAGAGATACTGACTTATTTGCATAACGTTCTAACTGAAAATAAAACAGTGGCAGCATTAACCCAGGCACAAGCCATTAGTGGTTTAGGGGGGATTGGTAAAACGCAGATTGCTGTAGAGTATGCCTATCGCTATCGTGATCACTATCAAGCCATTTTCTGGGTAACAGCCTCCTCACGTAATGCGCTGAGTGCAGACTTTGTGAATCTGGCAGATCTGCTGAATTTAGCAGAGAAACATGAAAAGAAGCAGGATATAGTTGTTGGGGCAGTCAAACGCTGGTTGGTATCTCATAGCGATTGGCTGCTTATTCTAGACAATGTCGATGACCTGGCAATGATCCTTGACTTCTTGCCCACTCAAGGCACTGGAAATGTCCTGCTTACTACCAGGCTACAGGCATTAGGATCTCTTGCTCAAAGTATAGATGTAGAGAAGATGGGGGTGGAAGAAGGGGTTCTGTTCCTATTACGTCGTACCAAGCTACTTTCATCAGAGGCCTCTCTTGAGCCGTCAAAGCAGCAAGATCAAGTTCAGGCAGCAGAGATAGTTACGGAGCTGGATGGGCTGCCACTGGCTCTGGATCAAGCAGGCGCTTATATCGAAGAGACAAAATGCGGTTTCGCTGGATACCTCAATCTCTATCGTACTCGCCGCAAGGAACTGCTACTGCGACGAGGCACACTACCAAGTGACCATCCTGAACCCGTTTCTACAACCTGGTCGCTTTCTTTCCAGCAAGTTAAGCGGGATAGCCCTGCTGCTGCTGATCTGTTACGTCTGTTTGCCTTTCTCAATCCCGAAGGTATACCTGAGGAAATTATTACCGAAGGCGCAATCGAACTTGGTCCCATACTTGGCCCGATCGCAACTGATCGTTTGAAAATCGATGCAGCGATTGAAACGTTATTGCGATACTCACTGATACGGCGAAATTCTGAAGAGAAGACTTTCAGTATACATCGCCTGGTGCAAGCCGTGCTCAAGGATGGAATGGACAAGAACCTGCAAAGTATATGGGCCGAGCGAGCCATACATGCGGTTAACCAGGCTTTTCCAGATGTAGAGGTATCCGCATGGTATCAATGCCAGCGATGTCTTCCACATGCGCAGGTTTGTGCAATACACATTGAAACTTACGGGCTTGCTTTTCCAGAAGCAGCGCACTTGCTCAATAAGGCCGCAATGTACCTGACAGCTCATGCTCAGTATACTCAGGCCGAAACGCTTTTGCAGAAAGCACTGACGATCCGTGAGCAGATATTGGAACCAACTCATCCTGATACGGCCCTCACGCTGAATCACCTGGGGGCGCTTTATTTGACTCAGGGGAAATATCAACAATCCGAGCCACTCTTGTTGCAATCTCTTTCTCTGCGTGAACAGACCCTTGGTCTAGAACATCCTGATACGGCAACCAGTCTCCATAACCTGGGTGAACTCTACCGCAAGCAGGGCAAATACTCGTTCGCTGAAGAATTGTACCAACGCTCTTTTCAGATTCGCCGACGAATTTTTGAACCAACTCATCCCGATAGAGCGCAGAGTTTGAAACACCTGGCAAAACTTTATCTCTCTCAAGGCAAATATCCCCAGGCGGAAGAATTTTGCCAGCAAGCCCTGAATATTCAGGAGCAAAGACTAGGTGACGAGTATCCAGATATCGCTGACACACTTGGTATAATGGCAAAAATTTACCAGGTGCAGCATAAATACACACATGCTGAAGAGCTGTATCTACGCGCTTTGATGATTCGAGAAAGCACTTCAGGTTCAGATCACTCCCATGTAGCCTACATCATCAACAGTCTAGCTGAAGTCTACCAGGCTCAAGGAAGGTACGGGGAAGCCGAGCCATTGATTAGAAGATCGCTCACGATCAGGAAACAGTCGCTTGGGCACAAACACCCGTATGTCGCGTACTGTCTCAGTAGCTTGGCCGAGAACTATTTTTTACAGGAGGACTTTACTCAAGCCAGGTTACATTTCAAAGAGGCTCTAGCCATTCGTGAGCAGGTTCTGGGTTCTGCTCACCCACAAACCGCCTCAACAGTTCATAACCTCGCGAAACTCTATGCCGCTCAAGGACAGTACGAAGAAGCTGAGGCACTGTACAGTAAGGCGTTAGCTATCCGTGAACAAGCGTTGGGGAGAAATCATCCAGATGTAGCTACCAGTCTAGAATATTTGGCAAATCTATTGCGTCGGACTGAGAGAGAAGATCTAGCATGTGAGTTGGAGGCACGTGCTAAGACAATAAGAGAGAAAGCAGATCAGGTCTGAGCGGCTTCTTCGGGATTACTTAAGGTCTAGTATTCTTGCACAATTTTCGTATGTCGTTATACTTGTATTATTATCCTTTTTTAGTGTGGGAATTGTTTATGGAAAAGATTGTAGTCATCGGTTCAGCAGGAGCAGGCAAATCGACGTTTGCGCAAAAGTTAGGTTCCATACTCAAAATCAATGTTATCCACCTGGATCGCTATTTCTGGCAGCCGCAATGGAAGGAAAAACCCAGAGATACCAGAATAGAGATTCAGCAACATCTCGTCCAAAATGAACGATGGATCATTGAGGGAACTTACCTCAGCTCCTCGGATAGTCGCCTTAACGCGGCTGATACCATTATTTTTCTAGATATGCCTCGCTTACTCTGCCTCTTGCGTGTGTTCAGACGACGCTTTGAGTATGAGAGAAAACCACGTCCCGATCTTGCAGAGGGATGTCCTGAGCAACTCAGCATCCCCTATATCTTGAAGGTCCTGGTTTTCCCGTATAGAGGTCGTAAAACGCTTTTGCAGAAATTTCGCTATTTTGCTCCCGAAAAAATCGTCTGGCTTCACTCAGAAAAGGAAGTATCAGACTTTTTACAAAATATCCAAACGCCGTGTAAAGGTCAAACTGCGCAAGCAATTCAAGCGTCACAAACAAGACAAGAAGCCCTGCGTGATCGGCCATTATCAATGCCCGCATTCGTTGGAGGATGCAGCACTGTAGGATTTGGCCTGTAACCTGATCCTAATCACCTTTTTCTTCTCAACTTGTTATAAGCCGCCATCTCAGGGAGTAGCGGGAATTGGCTGATACACAAGACCAAGCAGCTTCATCTTGCTCAAAAACGCTATACTATAGACATGCGCACCATCTACACTATTGGACACTCAACCCATACCATTGAAGAATTTATAGCGATGCTTAAGGCGCACAACATCCAGGAGCTGGTTGATGTGCGTACGGTGCCTCGATCCAGGTATAACCCGCAATTTGGGACGGATGAACTGGCGGCATCGCTGCGGCAGGCAGGCATCGCCTATACTCATCTTGCAAAGCTGGGTGGGCTGCGGCGCACCACTAAAGACTCTGTCAATACCGGGTGGCAGAATACCTCGTTTCGTGGCTATGCAGACTACATGGCAACACCTGAATTTCAGGTTGGATTGGAGCAATTACAGCGGCTGGCGGAGACAAAAACGGTTGCCATCATGTGTGCCGAAGCGATGCCCTGGCGTTGTCACCGTTCACTTACTTCTGATGCGCTGACAACCCTCGGCTGGCAGGTTTTGCACATTACGAGTAAAAAAACGGCGAAGCAGCATGAGCTTACGCCGTTTCTCAAAGTGCAGGATGGGAATTTGACCTATCCTGAACCATAAGCATCTACCTGAAATATACATATCTAAAAGTACTATCTATTTGGAGGTTGAGCAGAATGTATCATAATGAATTGAGGAGATTGTAGTTACCTCAAAAGTGAGGAAAGGTGGTAGGGATATATGGATAACGGACAGAAACGATTTGCTCGATGCCTGCTTATGGTTGTTTTATTCACACTCTTCTTACTCAATGGGTGCGGACTGGATACAAACCAGAACAACAGCTCGGAGACACCGGAAAGGCAGTCCTCACAGGCAGCGTTTTCAGCGCAGCAAATACCCTCCACTCCCATCCGTCCTGTAGCGGGGCCAGCCGTGCTTGGAGGACAGATTGGCGCATTTGTGAAAAAATTTGGCGACCCCAACAGTCATAGCGACCCATCGTTCGATTCGTATAGCTTTCGGCGTTATAACGCGTCTAATGTCGATTATCTGAGGGTAGTTGGTGATGCAGGCGATGGCCAGCAGTGGATGCCCTACGTGTATCTAATCGTAGCCAGCGCGCCGCCTCACCAACCCTGGGACTCTACGTCGGCGGAGGCCATCTGTAGCTCGTTCTTGCCAATGGATGCGAAGTATGTAAGCCAGCTTCTGGATATCGGAAAACAGGGTGTGACGCAAGGAGTTAACATTCTCTATTTCAGCGCAACCCTGAAAACAACCTTGCCTGCCACGCAGTTCAACAATGCACAGCATAACCCGGTGCAACCCGGTCTACTCGATATCTATTATTCTTTTGTGAATGGGAGCCAGAATATTATCGATGGCTGTACGCTGACTCCTGGGACGCTGGCAGCCTAATCCAGGAGCCAGTGTATAGCTCATACCTACGTTTGATTATGCTGCTCAAACATATCCCAGAATAACGCCATACGCAGCACGTCATGTGTATGTTCGGCAGTATGCTGGAATGTTTTTGTCACTACCCATTTTAACGTGACATCGCCCCATACTGCCTCGCGAGTTTCATGCCAGAGCGCTTCTTGAAATTTGGGGAGAAGCACAATCTGTTCAGCGCGCACAGTGCGAAAATCGGCCAGCATCTTTCCAATATCTCTGCCATCACCCCAGGCGGCATCCTCGTCATACTCCTCTTCGTTCAGGGTGAATGGTTGGCCTAACCACTGATTCATGCTGGGCAGTGCAATTTTCTGTTCATAATACAGCATATGGAAAACGTGTCTGGCTGCATTCCACTCACCCAGGCCAACGGGAGGAGCGACTAAGCGCCGCTCTACTGGCACTTGATCTACAGCCCAGATGAAGCCCTCCGCGCTGGCATTCAACTGGTTGTTAAACCATTGAGTAAGATCCATGTGTATTCTATCCTTTCGAAAGAACCCCTTTCCATTTCACCATTACTAATACAATAAAAGTTCGCGCCGCTCTAACCAGTAACCAGCAAGCAGTACGAGACCTGCGATGTAGAGGGCAATACCGAGAAAGCCCGTCAGGTTTGTCAGGTCAAGACTGCCATTGACAGCGACATTGTAGCACACGCCTATGGGAGCTAAAGGGATACGCGCGAAGCTCAGGACATTGATAGCCGAGTCGGGCAGGAGAATGGCTGGGTCACGAATGTGATAACTAATCCGTATACCCTCTAGAAAGACTTTTATTTTGAAGGAAGGCAAGCAAGGAGGGCGGCATGGAAGCACCAGTCTACGCGGCTATTGATATTGGAAGTAATACGACGCATGTGGTGGTTGCGCGTTGCACCGCCCATGATCTGGACATTCTTAAGGATGAGGTGACGATGGTGCGGCTTGGTGAAAGTGTCGATGAGAGCGGGGAAATTTCACCTGAGCTACAGGAAAAAGCGCTTGAGGTGTTGCAACACTATAAAGAGTTGGCGGAACAGGAGCAGGCGGAGCAGATGCTGGCGGTTGCAACGGAGGCGATAAGGAAAGCGCGCAATGGTGAGGAGTTTTTGAAACAAATACAAGAGAAGACGGGATTGCAGGTACATATTATCAGTGGTGAGGCCGAGGCTGTCCTGACCTTTTATGGCGCGACCTATGAGATGGCGAAGGAGCCAGGCGCGCCCAAAGAGGTAGCGGTGACGGACGTAGGTGGAGGCAGTACCGAGTTGATCACGGCGAAACAGCAACGCATCACGTGGCGCACTTCTCTGCATATCGGTTCAGGACAATTGCATGATCGCTTCCTGCACTCAAATCCACCGACGTATGACGAGCAGGAAAAGGCGCGAGCATTTTTGCGGTCTTCCCTGCAAGATGCCCACATTCCCCCCACCTTGCACTCCCCTCCGCTGTTGATTGCCACAGGTTCGAGTGCTGCATCGCTATTGCAGCTGTCGAGGGAGGCCTTCGGATTAGATACGCATCGAGACTCTTTGACGCGGGAGGATTTGTTGCGCTGCGAGGGTTTGTTGAGCGCATTACCTACGGAGGAGGTAGCGCAGCGTTATAAGCAAGACCTGGAACGCGCGCGTATCCTGCTGGGGGGCGCGCTGATACTTGAGGAGGTAATGAAGGTGTTCTCGCTGGATGAGCTGCGCGTCACCACGCATGGCGTGCGCGAGGGCCTACTACTGGCCTATGCGCGTGATGGAGAGCGTTGGCTGGAAAAGGTGAATGAGGCCGCGCAACAGCAGGCAGTATCATCGAAAGGGAAGCAAAGCGATAAGGATATCCAGGGACAGACATTTGCGGAGTTTGGCAAAGAGATTTTAGCGGACTATGCTAAAAAGTTTTTGAAATGGCCAGATGAAATCCTGAAACATGAAGATACTGAGCCGGTACACAAAATGCGCGTGGCTTCACGGCGTCTACGAGCTGCGCTTGATGCTTTTGAAAGCTGCTGCAAGCGCAAACGCTTCAAGAAGATCAATAGCCAGGTGAAAAAGCTGGCCGATCTTTTAGGTGCAGTCCGTGATAGTGATGTGATGCTTCAGGGATTGCATGCACGGCTTGAACAGGTGCTAGACGACGAACAGGATGGTATACAGTGGTTGATTGATCGCCTGAATACCTACCATAAAGAGCGGCAGCAGGCGTTGGACGACGCGCTGCACGCACTTGATGCGGATGCATTTAAAAAGCAAATCACATCGTGTATTAAGAAAAGCGCGCTGCGCCATTAGAGCCAGGGCCACTCTCCGCGCTTCATCATGGCTGACGAGCCAACCGGCAACCTGGACTCCATGACGGGCCGCGCCATCGCCAACCTGCTGCGCGATACCGCCCACTATTCGGGCATCGGGCTGCTCGTGGCTACCCATAATGCTACGGTGGTGGAGGCTGCTGATCGTGTGTTGCAGATTCAGGATGGGCGGATTGTGGGGTGAAATAGCCTACCTACACAGCCCTCTGCTTGCGTGATATAATAACCAGGCATTCGTGTAAGGTCGCTTCATACGTCATGAGCATAGTGACCTTGCGAGTGAAGAGTAAACAGACGGCGAGCGAGAGCCCCTGTAGGTATGTTTCGTAAGATATTGATTGCTAATCGCGGCGAGATTGCGCTGCGGATTATACGCGCATGCCGCGAGATGGGGATTCCCAACGTTATTGCTCATTCGGAAGTTGACCGTGATTCCCTGCCTGTACGCCTTGCAGATGAACATATCTGTATCGGACCGGGGGCAAGCAGCAAGAGCTATTTGAACATTCCCAATATTATCAGCGCGGCAATGATTACGAGCGCTGATGCTATTCATCCCGGCTATGGCTTCCTGGCGGAAAATACCAGCTTTGCCGAAATTTGCGCTGATGCGCACCTGACGTTTATCGGGCCTGAAGCTCCGGTGATGGCGCTGATGGGAGACAAGGTATCTGCGCGCGAGACGATGAATGAGTTGGGGCTGCCTATGCTGCCGGGCACCACCGTTTTACGCACACTGGCTGAAGGAGTGGAGGCAGCGCGTGAGATCGGCTTTCCGCTGATGCTCAAAGCTGCCGCGGGCGGAGGCGGACGTGGTATTCGCCTGGTGAAACGGCAGGACGAGTTCGAGCGTGTCTTCACTACCGCGCAGAACGAAGTACGCGAGGCCTTTCGCGATGATGGCCTGTACCTGGAACGTTACCTGGAACACGCGCGACACATCGAGATTCAGGTGCTGGTTGATAATTTTGGACATGGCGTCCACCTGGGCGAACGCAACTGTTCGTGCCAGCGGCGTCATCAGAAGGTGCTGGAAGAATCGCCCAGTCCGCTTCTACCCCAGGAATTGCGCCAGGAAATCGGCACGAAGGCTATTCGCGCGGTACAGCAGATTGGCTATCGCAATGCTGGCACGCTTGAGTTTCTGGTAGATGAGCAGAACCGCTATTATTTTATGGAGATGAATACGCGCCTGCAAGTCGAACATCCGGTGACGGAGATGGTCACCAGCACTGACCTTGTCAAAGAGCAGATTCGTATCGCGGCAGGTTTGCCGCTGCAACTCGAACAAGACAGGATACAGTTTCGCGGACACGCCATCGAGTGTCGCATCACTGCTGAAGATACGGATAACGATTTCCGCCCGCAGACAGGAGTAGTAGAGCGCTATCTGCCCCCTGGAGGGCCAGGCGTGCGGGTTGATAGCCACCTGTTCGCGGGATACACGGTTCCACCGCATTATGACTCGCTGCTGGCAAAGTTGATCGTGTGGGCAGAAACGCGGGAGGCGGCGATTGCGCGCATGCAACGCGCGCTGGATGAATACGTGATTGAGGGCGTGGTGACAACCATCCCTTTCCATCAACGTTTGCTTAAGCACGAGGGATTTATTCGCGGTGAAACATATACCCGTTTCCTGCAAGATGAAGCTGTTGCCTTAGGAATATAGTAGGATGCGATAAATCGCGTCCCTACCAGGAATATAGTAGGACGCGATAAATCGCGTCCCTACAAAGACATGCGTGCTGCGCACTCACACGCATGAAAGGAGTATCCTTTATGTCTCGCGTCGTTGTTACAGGTATGGGAATGGTAACATCATTAGGTCACGATCTCCCTTCGTCGTGGGAGGCGCTATGCCAGGGGAAATCAGGCGTCTCAGATATCGAGGGTTATGATCTAAGCCGGTACCGGGTGCATTTTGGCGCGCAGATCAAGCAATTTGATGCATTCCGGTACATGGATCGCAAAGAAGCGCGCCGTAACGATCCCTATGAGCAATTTGCCATTGCTACAACAAAGCAGGCGCTTGCCCAATCCGGCTTGCAGATCACCGAGGAGAACGCCGACGATATCGGGGTCTACATCGGCAGCGGCATCGGCGGCCTGACCACGATCCATGAACAGTATCACATCCTCTTTGAAAAAGGGCCTGACCGCATCAGCCCATTCTTCATCAGTATGATGATTGTGGATGGCGCACCCGGCGTTGTATCAATTATGACCGGGGCCAAAGGCCCGAACTGGGCCGCGGTTTCTGCCTGCGCTACCAGCGGCAATACCATAGGCGAGGCATGGGAGACGATTCGCCGGGGCGACGCGAAAGCCATGATCGCGGGCGGATCAGAAAAAGCCATTACGCCGATTGCGATGGCCGCGTTCGATAACATGCACGCCCTCTCACGCCGCAACGATGATCCGCAGGGAGCCAGCCGCCCCTTTGACGCGACGCGCGACGGTTTTGTGATGGGCGAAGGGTCCGGCATGCTGATCCTTGAAGACCTCGAATTTGCGCAGGCCAGGGGAGCCACAATTCTCGCCGAACTTGTGGGCTACGGCTCGACAGGCGATGCCCACCACATCACTGAGCCAGCCCCAGGAGGCGCGGGACTGGTGCGAGCGATTCGCCGGGCTTTGCAGAAGGCGGGACTGCGTCCCGACGAGATCGAGTACATCAACGCGCACGGCACCTCGACTCCGTACAATGATCGTACTGAGACGCAGGCCATCAAGACCTGCTTTGGCGAGCATGCCTCCCGCGTGGCGATCAGTTCCACTAAATCGATGACCGGGCACACCCTGGGCGCGGCGGGAGCAGTTGAGGCCGTGATCTCGATTATGGCGATCCAGACGGGCATCATTCCGCCTACGATTAACCTGCATAACCCCGACCCGGAATGCGACCTGGACTATGTGCCAAACGAGGCGCGCAAGGCGACGGTGAACATCGCGATGTCGAACTCGATGGGTTTTGGTGGCCATAACACCTGCCTGATTTTCAAACGCTTTACAGAGTAAGAACGATGGACAAAAAGAAGCATGAGACCCCCTGGATTGAGCGGGTTGAAGAACTCATCACGATGCTCGAGGGCAGCAGTATAGGTGAACTGGAACTGACCGAGGCGGGCACACACATTGTCATCCGCCGACGTCCAGATATGATGATGGTCTCCGTGCCCACTCAACAACAGGCTCATGTTATTGCACAAGCGGGCGCGATAAATCAGGCCCCTACACGTCCAATACAAGAGGATCGCAGCGTCCCTATCATTTCGCCTATGACAGGCGTCTACTATTCCGCGCCATCCCCCACCTCTCCTCCTTTCGTCACCCTCGGCAGCAATGTAGCCGTCGGCGAGGTGATTGCACTCGTCGAGGCCATGAAAGTGTTCAATGAGGTACAGGCCGAGGTGGCGGGACGTGTCAAGGAGTTGGTGGCCGTCAATGGGGAAGTGGTGCAAAAGGGGGATACGCTGATCAAGGTGGAACCGATGTAGGGGGATTATCAGTGCAGCATTAGCTCAGCTTTTCCTTACGAATTACCAGGGCGACCGCGAGGGTCGCCCCTATACGCGCTTCGCGGGCCGATGGTCACTTCGTAGTATGGTACGGGCGACCCTCGCGGTCGCCCTGGTAATTCGTAATCACCAAATGTTCCACTTCCCTATCATTCCGATCTTGAAAACTCACCAGGTATTTCTTATCAAAACTCCTGATCGTCAAAGCTGGGTGCTGGTACAGGTTGAATATCGCGGGGGTTTGCTTAATGACCAGCATGAACTTTGCGCGGCACTGGTAGAGTAAATAGTTGGCTAAACGCTCCTGATCGTTCATATCGAAGGCATTTTGTGCGTAGGTGCTGAATTCGCTATCGTATGGAGGGTCTATGAAGAGAAAATCTCCTTCCTGAGGGGGATATTTCAAGAGAAACGCTTCAAAGTCCATCTGTTCGATGATGGTGTTTTGCAGGTGAAGGCGCAGGGCAGGTGAGCGCATATATGCTATTTTGCGGGATAGGTCCTTTCGGTTGTAGGAAATGCCGCCATAGGGGACATTAAATTCGCCGCGATGGTTGTAGCGGAACATAGAGGCGTAGGCATTCTCTCGCACAAAAAAGAACAGCGCGGCAGCAAAACCGGGCGATAATTCAAATCGCTGCAAATGATTGTAAAGGTAGCGCAAGTGCATGTAAAACGCGCTTTTTAAGGCGCATTCCAGATTGGCGATGATATCTGCCTCGGGCAACTTCCACTTCCTCTGCTCCAGCATCTTCATGCGCCTGGTTTTACTGAAAAGGTTTCGCTGAACTTCGCGCAGAAAGTTCGCACCTTCCCTCTGAACAAATGGTTCGATTATCGCAAGGAATTGATGTTGGTGCTGTTGGATGTAAGCCAGTAGTTGCTGCTCTATAGCCTGCTCGGAACCCGTGTCTATCGAATAGGCTTTGTACATCTCAAGCAAGTCTGTCATATGCTTATCCACAAGCTGACTGACCTGCTGCCAGCCACACAATAGTCGGTCTAACGCAGTAAAGAAATCGCGATCCTGTTGAGCAACCACCCGATAAAGATTCACCAGTTCAGGAGATTTGTCATTGATGAACTTCTGGTGGGCCTGAATGGAAAAAAAGACTGCACCGCCGCCAACAAACGGTTCGTAGTAGTTTTGGAAAGGTGGGATCAAGGGGATGATGTGCTTTAGCTCCTGCTCTTTGCCTCCTGCCCATTTGATGAAGGAGGTGAGTTTCTCGTATTTAGGCTCGATCATGCTTTGTGATACCTACTTATTATTGATAAGGCCACTTTAGCAGGATGGGCGAGGAAAATCAACAGCTTAGCTTATTTGAGCGGTTAAGATTTCTTAACGCGATACCAGTACTTTTCTATCATTTCATCACGTGTTGATGCTTGAACCTGCTTGCTTGTGGAGTAAGATTCCGAGTGAGTCAAGGATGCTCATGGGGCATCAATGAGTTTCATCTGTGATGAAGAAAGGGATAAACAGTGATAAGCCATCCCAGAGTTCTGGTTGTTGATGATAGTCCTACAACCTGTCTTTCTATCGCCGCTACCCTCGAGCAAGCAGGATATGATGTGGAGGTGGCTCTCAAGGGACAGGAGGCTCTTGCCAAGGTCACGATGTTCCAACCGTACTGCCTCATCCTGGATGTGGTTTTGCCGGACATCAGCGGCTACGCGGTCTGCCGGCATGTGCAGCAGAGCATGCCACACAATAGCGTATACATTATCCTCATTAGCGCAAAAAATGCTCCTCTTGATCAGAGTTATGGGCTGCGTCAAGGGGCTGATCGCTATCTGCCTAAACCCTTTACCGCAGAAGCCCTTGTCCAGGCGGTCTGGGAGGGAATTCCGAGGCCCTTGCGTCATACCGTTGTTCCCACGTTCTCCTCCATGCCACAACAAAGCGAGCCTCCAGCGCTGTTAAAACTGATACCTCGTCGTGTTGCCAACCAGGTTGCGATGCGAACGAGCAGTCCTTTTGCCCGTTCTACGTCCATTGGAGATGAACAGGCCTATCAGCTTTACGCGGCCATCGATGGAAGGAGAACGCTGGGCGAGCTCGCCACTGTGACAGGTCTGGAGACCAAAGCGGTCGCTAAAGCTCTTCGTGTGCTGCACAAAGAGAACTGTATTCGCATGTATGATGCAGCAGGGCAGCTCGTAGAGAGCGCCCTGTGAGGCAAACGACGTGCCTTCCTCAATGAGGAGCATAGCCGGAAGGAGACAGCTTGTGAATTCAAAAGAGATTACCGATCTCATTATAGCGTTCCAGGCAGTGATCACTCTATTCATCTCTCTGCGTGCTTTCTATCTCTATTTCAAGACGCGTAGTGATACACTCTTCATCGTGGGACTATCGATGGCAGTGATTGGTTTAGGTGGCATTACCGGATTGATTGGAGATTTTCTTATTACGAGCAGCGCCTTCAATACCTTCTGGTTTCGCTATATTGGACAGGCCGTCAGCTACCTGTTCATTTTTTTCATCTCGCTGCCCGGTGCAGAACGCCATGTGCGTTCCCTGAAGCGGTGGAACCTCACCGCCACTGCTTTCCTTTTAGCTTTGCTGTTCCTGACCCCTGTTCTACCCCCGATTCCTGGTACTGCGTTAACAGAAGTACTTAGTGGCGCTCGTGGTGTTGTTTGTCTGGCCATATTCCTCAATTATTATTTCGTGATTTATGGCGCGAAAGGCACACGCTTCAGTTTTTTGATGTGCGCCGCGTTTCTTTTAATAGCCGCCGGCATCGCGGTGTACACTTTAAAGTTTTCCGTTCCAAATCCATTACCCTATGACTATGTAGGAGACGGTACACGCGCGCTTGGCTTAGTGCTTATGCTGGCAGCCTTTTTTGTAGGGTAAGCCAATTGTACTAAATACACTTTTCCAACCTCAATCGGCCTCTAGAGGGGCTTTAGCCTTTTTGATATGCGCAAACCGATTGTATATAGTCTAGTGAGCTTCCAACCGTAGGTCATTATTAGTTGAGTTAGGAGATACTTCATCTTGCTATTTCTTTTCGCTCTACAGAACTTCCAGCAATTCTTCATCCTCATTACCAAACTGGTTAGTGCCTTCTATATCTAACGCAGTTTGTTTGGCTCTATTTCGCAATTCTACACGTTTCTCGACTGTTTCACGAGTGATGGATGAGATGCTCTTCTTTTTCTCTTCATCTTTGGGGATTGGGATAATAACCTCGAAGAGTCTCTTGCCAAGGGTGTCAATTACGTCGCGTGTAAACTGCTTTGCTCTCATTTGTCGGCGCACGATTGGGCAATTAAGGAGGGCTAGTAGTAGGTAGGGGTCAAGTATTGCCGGTTTTTTAACACGAATCTTATAGATGCCTCCGCAATAAAGTGAATTAGTATCGTGCTCCGTTAGAATGCAAGAGGTACCTACGAGGTAAGTTCCATCTCGTACAACAAAGATGTCACCGGCTCGTATATCCTGTTTCTTCCTATACAGTTCGTAGATACCCTCACTCACCTTCTGTTTAGGATCAGATTTAAGTTCCCAATTGGAGATATCAGAGGTACGAATAAAAGGAATATCTCCCGTATCGTAGGCCATTTTTCCAATCTCGTCACCCGTACTGAAGGTTAGAACACCCTCCTTCGCAAGATCACCCAACGAAATCAACTCGTGTGTTTGAGACAGGTTTTCGAGTTCTTGTTCGAGTAAGGGGTCATAATAGCGTGGTATGAAAATGTTAGATTGTAGTTTATTGTAACTTATTTTGAACCCCAGGTTTCCTGGCAACTCGAACTGTTCTTCTTGGCCTGGAATGATAGCGGAAACATTTGGAATGATTCCCTGGCTCCATAAAGGTATTTGTCGCAATTGCTCACGCAATTTGACGCGACTCTGAACAATTGCTAAAATGTCTTGTTCTATTCTTGACCGTATTTCTAAGTCTTTTGGGATAGGTAGCACTAGTTCCATATATCGGTTTCCGATTGAGTCAATGATGTCTGCTGTAAATTGTTTTGCTCGAATCTGTTTGCGGACTAAGGGGGCGGAAAGTAGTGCCAAGAGTAATGGGCTGCTGAATGGCGCTTTAGGTAGCACTCTAAACTTAAGAATATGGGATTGATACAAAGCTTTTGTATCAGCTTTCGTTACAAT
>WNGR01003501.1_pt1 | contig 17118 bp, 11 predicted proteins | sample 5407581 | NCBI WGS metagenome assembly WNGR01 (sample SAMN13153383, study PRJNA577476) | soil metagenome | isolation source: 80 cm soil or saprolite under Garry oak tree replicate 2 | place: USA:California | collected 2016-06-15 | reverse complement strand
ACAGTACAAACCCGATATTTTGGCGGTTCCACTGATAACGGAGGTTGCTGCAAGGAAGCTCGTTGACGCGAACACGCACATTCAGGACACCGGCGGGAAGCTAAGGATCATCGCCTATGGTAGAGGTGCTCGCGGTCTCGCAGGCCAAAAATTCACCCTCGTAGAGGCTGACTCGTTCAGCGCCTTCAGCAAGATCGCTGAGATCTTGATCTCAAAAGCATAGATCCTACCCTATCACTTGTCGCTCGGTAGCTTGACCGTTTGCCGCTCGTGCCGGCGAATCAGTTTAGTCTTAGTGGACAGTTCGAATCATCCTCTCTTGCGTCGCGGGGTCGAGTCACTAAGACCCCCCCTCCCCTGGATCTATTTCCTGTCTGGCAGGGATTCTGGGCGAGTCTCGTGATTCAGGGCTTAGAATGGGCTTGGATGCCAGGGCGGATAAAGGGATTTCATCGGGTGCATCCCGAACGCTTAGAGGGAAATCGAGGCACCCCCTCCCCTTTTCAAGATCAGGGCTGAAAATAGGCGATTTCAGTTCTATCCTCTTCTAGACCACGAAGGATGCAACGCGAAGCTGAGCGCTACTCATTGAGAGACTCGAATGAGGTGGGTTGATGCTTCTTCGGACACCGCGGATTTGGAAGGGCTCCCAGATGTCTATTAGACAGGTTTCCTCAGCACTCGATCGATCACCTTACTCGTTAGACAATGCAGGCAAAAGAAGGAATAAATTAGCGCGACCGGGTCTGGCTAAGATGGGCAAACGGTTGTCGGTGGCGGTTCAGGGATTCCACCCTTCAAGCTTCTTGTCCGAAGAGACCGCAAGGCTCCGCGAGCTCGTCCAAACCAAGAAGGTTATCTCAGCCGTATCAGGCGGCGTTGATAGCACCGTCGCGACCCTCGTTGCGAGAGAAGCCCTCGGCGATAGACTATTGCCGATTATGATAGACACAGGCTTTCTCCGAGTTGGCGAGCTTCAACAGGCCAAAGAAAGATTGGCGATATCTCCAACCTCTTTGAAGGTGCGTCTGGTCCACTCCAGCGGTCGTTTCCTCGCTTCGGTGAAAAAGGAGAAAACGGCGGAGGAAAAACGGAAAAAGTTCCGAGAGACCTTCTACGAGGTCCTAAGAGAGGAGGCGCAGAAGGAAGGCTGTGAGTTCATCCTCCAGGGGACAATTGCTCCTGATTGGATTGAGACGCAGGGCGGTATCAAGACCCAGCACAATATTCTGGAACAAGTAGGAATAGACCCTGCTACAACTTATGGGTTCAAGATCATCGAACCGTTAGCTGACCTCTACAAGGATCAGGTGCGAACGCTCGGACGCCACCTCAACCTTCCGAGCGAACTGTCTGAGAGGCAACCGTTCCCTGGACCAGGACTTCTCGTTCGATGCATCGGGAACGTGACTAAGGAGAAGATCCGTTTGCTCAAAGAAGCGACAAAGATTGTTGAGACAAGCCTTGCTCCTTTCAACTACGAGCAGTACTTCGCCGCCGTGATAGAGAACAGGTTCGCTAAGTACCCCTCCCTCAAGACGGTCTCAGAAGTTGCCAGTGAGGCACTTGGACTTTCAAAGCCCGAGGTCCACGTAGATGTTCTCGAGGACAGAGTGACCGGGGTGAAAGGGGACCAAAGATGCTATGGGCTGCTTGCCGGAGTGAAGCTCTCCGAGGACTCTCGCGAGACGTACGGCTGGCTACAAGAGAAGCTTCGCCAGCTACAAACCGGAATCGTGGAGAAATTCCCGGATGTCACTAGGGTGGCATTGCTCGTCACGGAACGAAGAGGCAGAGGACCTCTATCCATTCTCGTGAGAGCGGTCTCAACCAGAGATTTCATGACGGCCTCAGTGTCCGCGGTCCCCTGGAAGATCCTCAAAGACATTGGCCAGCAGATCTTGAAGAAAGAAAGTGTTAGCCGGGTCTATTACGATATCACACCCAAACCACCTGCAACCATCGAGTTCGAATAATACATGACGACAATACCAGTTGTTTACGTCAAGGGCCAGTACAATCACCTGATCGTCCGAAACCTCAAGGAGCTAGGAGTAGAATCCAAACTTCTCCCACCATCGGTCCCACTCGAACAGCTCGAATCAATGAACCCGGATGCCTTGGTAATGGGGGGCGGTCCGCAGAGCGTAAGATCTCCCAACCAACTCACTGGCGAGTTAGCGGACGCAGCCCGACTCATAAGACAAGTCAAGCTGCCTATGCTGTGTATCTGCGTCACTCACCAGCTACTCGCCACCGCGTTTGGCGGCGTCACTGAAGCTGCCCGGAAACCGGAGTTTGGTCCGGTGGAAATTTCGGTCATCGAAGAAGGACGTATTCTTGAGGGATTGAGGCCAGGTTTCACCGCGTGGGAGTCTCACAACGATGAGGTGGTGAAGGCGCCGGAGGGTTTTCATGTTCTTGCCAAGTCAAGCAACTGTGCAATTGAAGCCATGCGACATGACAATCGAGACACATTTGGAGTCCAGTTCCACCCGGAAGTATCTCACACGCCGAAGGGCGTGGACTTGTTCAAGAACTTCCTACACATCGTCGAGGAACACAAGTGAGCTTGGCCCCGTCGCTCGAGGACCATCTTATGAAAGAGGTCACGTTTCGAAGGTTCACCCCTTGTGACAATCGCAACATTTGATTCCCTCACTCAAGCTGATTGTGGGAACCGCATCGCCAGTTCGCTTCCCTTCCAAGTCCCCCCGTTCTCGGGCTTGATTCGTGATTTGAGCTGTCTCAATTCTTGAGATCTCGCCCATCAACTAAACGTACACATAGTCACAGCAAGCGAGCGCCTAATTTCACTAGATTCTGAGATGGAAGTCTTCTTTGGATTCTCCCGGGTTAACTGCTACACAGTAGTTAGTGGCCAGGTAGGTCGTTTCTGTTGGTCAGAGGTTTCCTGCGGAGAAGAGACTGTCTCAGCCCACTCTACGACAAAGTCAATAAGCTGATGGCGGAGATCTTCGCCCTTAGACTGAGACCGTCTAAGGGTCCTGATATTATCGGCGAGTTGAATCGAACCCAACACATCCTTCGTCCATTTCTCAAGATCCCTCCGCCCAATATGGTACTCCAGAGATTCTAATGGCACGATTTTGAGGGCGTCCAGGAATTCTCCAATTGAGGAGGCGAGTATTCCCGAATATTGTCCAAGACCAGTATCAAAGTAGAATGACTTGTCCCTTGGGACCGCCATGATCCCATCTACGGTAGTGTCCGCTTCAACCCTGGTATTAGGCCACAATCGACTCCCGGGCAGAATCCTCGCTCGGTCTCCTAGCGTGCAACCCTGCCCGATTATGGCTCTATCAATGGTTACGTTGTCGCCCACGATCGCTCGCTCACCGATTATCGTTGATTTTACCGAACAATTACGTCCGATTTCCGTATGACGAAACGTTACCGTTTGGTCCAAGCATGTCCCTGAGCGTATCTGGGAATCTTCTTCCAAGACCGTTCCAGGCTGGATCTTAACATCATCTTCAATCTTGGCATCATTGTCGAACCATGATGGACCAGAAATCTGAACGCGTTGACCCATCCTGATGTTCCCCCTCACGAAAACCCGCGGTTTAGAATTGCCTAGTGCCCTTGCATCCATAGGAGCATCTTGATCTAGCTTGCCTAGGACCCAGCTAGCTCCTCTCAAGTAGCCCTTGAGTTCTCCCACGTCCACCCAAAATGACTTGGAAGCGAACCCAAAGAGATGTTCACCTACTCGCATTAGGTAGGGGAACAGGTCGCGAGCAAAGTCCCACTTTTCATCCTCTATGTAATCGACGACATCGGGTTCGAGAATGTAAAAGCCAGTGCTCGCAAGGTTACTAAGCGCTGTGCCTGGTGCCGGTTTTTCTAGGAACTTGACGATTTCCTCCCTCTTCCCCAGAACCGCGACTCCATACAGGGACGGGTCTTCTACTTCAGTCAGAGCTATGGAGACTTCTCCTCCCCTGTCCAAATGAAATTGAACCATTTCGGTCAGGGAGATTTCGCTGATTGTGTCAGATTGAACGACCAGAAATGTTTCGTCCAGGAGATGAGCGGCCAGTTTCAGGCTTCCAGCGGTTCCGAATGCGACTCCTTCCGGTTCGACAAGGTATGTGATTCTGACTCCGAACTGGGAGCCGTCTCCTAGATAGCCCATCAGTTGATCCTTGAGATAGCCAACGATGATGATAACGTCGTTAAATCCGTTCGAGGACAGATGGGAGAGGACGTAGTGGATTATTGGGTTGGGCCCGAGTGGAAGCATTGGCTTAGGCCGGGTAAAGGTGAGAGGTCTTAGACGGGTTCCTTCGCCCCCGGCTAGAACAACAGCCTTCAAGGTTCACGCGAGTTCTAGGTCAATAATACCCGCGTCCAAGCCCCCACAAGTGACTAGAACCAGTCACGTATAAAGTGCCTAGAAGGTGAAAAGAGGGAGTCACTGACCACAATTCTCTTCGGCTCCTAGGGCCAGCCTTGATATTGCAATTCCGAAAATTGTGATCCTGGGGTTATTTGGAGAGTAGCCACCATGACAATACAATCTCAACCAAAGAGAAGAGAGCCGCTAAGCCTATGAGATAAGTGAAACGCGTCGTTGGGATCGACACCTAGTAGCGATGACGCCGACCGAAGACCCATCGTTGTTGGTATTTGCAGGAAAATGCTAAGGAATGCTGATTGCCCCTGTTCCTTCGCTAGGAAGGGTTGCGATACCTAACCCCTTTAAGTTTCGCAGACTGGGCCCTCTCGAAGAAAGGCACTGCAGATGCTCTCGACAAGCCAGCAAGCCCCGATGGGCAATCGTTCTACCCTAATTACCATCGGGAAGAACGGGGAACTCAGGCACCTATTCTGGCCTACGCACAACTATCCTCAGCATGTTCGGGGATCTCTACCGGGAATCATATGCGGGAAGGGTCAGAACGAATCCTTCAGCTGGTTGACAGACGATCCTTGGACAAGAAGACAGAGATATCTTCCCGATAGCACTATTCTTGAAACAACTTTCACTGATAATCGTAATGGTTTGGAAGTAAGGGCCACGGATTTCGTCTTGCCCAGCAAGGATGCCCTCGTCAGAGTTTTCGAGATAGCCAGCACGAACTTAGTTCCCATTGACACAAGTTTCCTCTACTACAACGACTTCGACATAGCGGAAACCCCTATCGGTGATGCCTGCTACTACGACCAGAGATCTGACACGATTGTCTCCTACAAGCGAAACTATTGGTTCGCCTTTGGAGGTCAGAGACGCTCTTCCGCCCACCAATGCGGGGTCCACGAAGAAGCATCAGATGCCTTCGTTGACGCAAAAGATGGCAAACTGTGCGGAAACTCTCTCGCCCTATATTCAGGGACCAGAGGAGTGAATTCCTGTCTCAAGTGGGACCTTGGAAGTCTGAATCCAGGTGTAAAGGAACAACTTGTTCTCTCGATGTGCTTCGCACACAACAAGCAAGACGCGTTGTCTCTAATCGATACTGCAAGGAAGAGTTCGCTTCCGGAGATGGTTAATGACGTCAACAAATACTGTCAAGACTGGCTTAGAAATGCCAAAGTTGCCCGAGTTCCAGAGGCTTGGGAGGACCTGCTCAGAAGGTCTCTTCTAACTCTGAGAACACTTGTATCTCCAGATTTCGGAGGAATTGTCGCGGCCCCGACGCTAGAGCCGGATTACAGATACGTCTGGTCCCGAGACGGGACATATGTCGCATATGCGCTAGACCGCTGCGGCTATCACAAAGATGCAGAAGCCTTCTATCGTTGGTGCAAAGAAGCGCAGGAGCCCAATGGTGGATGGAATCAAAGATACCATATTGAAAGAACTCCCGCGCCTTCCTGGGGAGAGCAGGAAGACCAGTGCGCCACCATCTTATGGGGCTTCGGACAGCACTACGAGCTGACTAAGAATCGAGATTTTCTGGAGGCCGTTTGGCCCACCATAAAGAAAGGCGTTGAACATCTCTTGTTCGGAAGAGACCCGGAAACCGGTCTCGTCGGGCCGTCGCTGGACCTATGGGAAGAGAAGAGCGCACTGCATACTTACACGAACTCAGCGGCATGCGGGGCGCTGAGAGAGAGCGCTGATGTAGCGTCAGTCCTCGGACACGACGCGCTAGCAGAGTCTTGGAAGAAAGAGAATGGCATTCTGCAGGGTGCCATTCTGAAGCATCTCTGGAGTGAGCAGAATAATCGTTTCCTGAAATCAGTCAATCCCGTGGACACTGACATTGACACGGCGATCATAGGACTATCTTTCCCATTTTGTGTATTACAGCCTGATGACCCTCGAATGCTGAGCACGGCTCATCAGATCGAAAACGCCTTCCGCTACACCGCCGAAGGAATCGGAAGATATCCGAGCGACGCTTACCATGGAGGCAACCCTTGGTTCATTACGACACTCTGGATGGCGTTGTACCATTGCCAGCTCGGCAACTACCAGAAGGCCAAGACCCTTATCGACTGGTCAGCAAGGCACGTTGATGAGCTCCAGCTTTTCGCAGAACAAGTAAACAGAGAGAACGGAGAGCCCGTTTCCGCGTCGCCCTTGGCATGGTCCCACGCTATGTTCATCCTTAGCCTTCTAAACTTCAAGGAAGCATAGCAACATTATCTTGCTTTAGCATATGGGCCTAAGTTGTTCTCTTCTGGATCTGATTGATTCTCGTCTTAACCACGTCCACAAGACGCATGCGCAACTGTTCTCCGGAAAGCTTCTTCTCCTTCAAACCGGTGATTTGTTGAGCAAGCGAATCGTCCCCTAGCATCCTGAGCCAGTTCTCGAAATCTCCACGGCTAGTATGGAACTGGATGGAGGCAATATCAATGCTGCTCAACACTCCGACAAAGTCGGACAAGTTTCGAGCCGCTGCTCCCGTCGGGGCTCCTATCGACCTGTAGAAATAGAACGCGTTCTGCGGCGGAACATCTCGAAGTACACTGGCTGTTTCCTTCAAAGTCTTGGCTATGGGCATCAACTTCGCTTCCGAGTTGTTCGATGGAAGCCGGTTTCCCTTTAGGCTTTCTCTCTTTATTATCCCTTAGAAGCGGTCATTGACCATCTGGGATGCCAACGAGGAGAATGACTTCTCAACAACTCCCACTGAGTCGGGGGGCACACCTAGTAAACAGAGTTTGGATGCTTAGTTATGAGTGTGCAGGACTCGCACAGGCTGGTGGTTTAGGAGAGGCCGTCGCGGGACTTGCCAGGACCCTCGCGCAGGACTCCAAGATAGAAGTCACGGTTTTCCTCCCGAGTCATGGGAGGCACTTGGATCAGGATTTGAGAACAGCCTACAACCTGAAGGACGAAACGACTTTCATCGCGAACGGGTACAGAACGGGGACAGACCGCGTCCATTATCATTACTTAGCCGGGGTTGAAAGGGGCTACAGAGATTCAGTCCACTATGTCCTCGTAAAGGGCTTGGATGGACGGACAAGCAAATGGCTCGATGACCGAACTCTCTACGATAGCAATGTCATGTTTGAAAAAATGAGCTTGTTCGCGAGAACAGTGAAGACATACTCAGACTACCTGCTCGCCACAGGGTCGCTCAGCAATCTTCCTGATTTGATTCACGCCCACGACTGGCACATGATACCAGCAGGAGTTGCTTTGAAGCAGTCTCTTGAGAAAAATCGTGTGACAGTTCCACTAGTATTTACTATCCATCTGCTTGGGCGCGTTTCCCTGCCTTGGCATTACGGATCGGACGCATGGTGTGGAATCCGGGACCTTCAGCATGATGTAAGGATTGGAAGAAAAGGGGTCTTCACACTTGGATACCGTCAGGTCTGGGAAGAGTACTGTCACGACTCCCTAGAAAGGTTCGGATGTTACGAGGCGAATTATGTCACCTCCGTGAGTAGCTCTTACCTGACCCATGATGTTTCCGATTACGTCGGGAACGCGGTCACTGGGAAGAGTGGACACGTGTACAATGGATGCGATTGGGATAACGAAGAGATCAATTCAATGGTTCGAGTTAATCAAGCTAGCGAGAGACCCATCGGCCTGAATGATCAGTACCTAAATCGCTGGGATCTTAGGAGACACCTTCTCACTCAAGGCCTGGCTCAAGCGAAACCAATAGTTGAGGGTGAAAACAATTTCGATAGATCTCAAGATCAACAAGATCAGAGCAAGCGGCCGATTGAACCCTTTGAAGAGGACGGACCTCTCGTTCTCATGACAGGGAGATTGAGTCCACAGAAAGGCGTCGATATCCTCCTTGACGCGGTCCCACGCGTTCTCAAAGCATTCCCCGGTACCAAGTTTCTATTATTCCTACTGCCATCAAATAATCCGGACTCAAACAAGTCAACCAGCATGGTTGCCGCAGGTTACCCGGGGAATGTTAGACTCATCTTTGGCAGGGACCGTCCCCTCTATCTCCTCTCCCATGCTGCAGCGGACGTTTACGCAATGCCCTCTAGGGTGGAGCCCTTCGGCATCAGCGCCCTTGAATCAATGATCACCGGGAACCCCGTCGTTGGGGCTAACGTCGGCGGCCTTAGAGAAACAGTTCTTGACATCCACAAATATGGCGATAGGGGAACAGGAATCTTAACTCCCGCCGAAGACGCCAGATCTCTCTCCTCTGCGCTGATTTCTATGATCATAACGATGAAGACCGACGAGTCATCACAGCGTGGAGAAGTAGACATGAACTATTCGGTGGAAGAGATTCCTTCCAAGCATATCAGAGAAATGGTCGGCAAGAACCCGCGGTTCGGATCGATGATCAGGGAGAACAGCAGGAACAGAGTTGAAGAGAAGTTCAGATGGAAGAACGCGGGTCTCCTCGCACTTGCCCGCTACGCAAAGGCGAAACAATTATCCACGAAGCCAACGGTCTATCCCAAAGGCAGAATGTCAGCGGGAAACTGAATATTATCCAAGCTAGCTCACACTTCGTTCTTGAAAAACAGGGCTCCCAGAGGCGGTAAACTAATACGAATTGAATGTTCTTTGCCGTGAAATGCGTGAGCGTCGGTGCTTACTCCCCCAAGATTGCCCTGGCCGCTACCACCATATTCGACGGCATCACTGTTCAGGATTTCCTTCCAGTATCCACTTCCGCTAACCCCCAGTCGATAGTTCATTCGGGGCACCGGGGTGAAATTCAGCACAACTAGGCCTTGACTTTGTTGGGTCTTTTCTTTCCGGACGAAACTGATTATGCTCTTTTCCCAGTCTTTGGTGTCCACCCATTCGAAGCCACTTCTCTCGAAGTCCAGCTGGTGAAGCGCCTCTTCAGTTCGATAGATCTTGTTGAGGTCTTTTACCCATTGTTGAAGCCTCCTATGCGGTTCCTGCTCTAGTAAATGCCAATCGAGGCTCTTCTCGAAGCTCCATTCGTCCCGCTGCCCGAAATCTCCACCCATAAAGAGGAGTTTCTTCCCAGGATGACCGTACATGTAGCCGTAGAGGAGTCTGAGGTTAGCGAACTTCTGCCAGGTATCACCTGGCATCTTGTCGAGTAGAGAACGCTTCCCGTAGACGACTTCATCATGGGATAATGGGAGGATGAAGTTTTCCGAGAATGCGTACCAGAGACTGAAGGTGAGCTGGTCATGATGGTGCTTTCTGTAAACGGAGTCCTTTGCGAAGTATTCCAGCGAGTCATGCATCCAGCCCATGTTCCACTTCATACCGAAACCCAGCCCTCCCACGTGAGTTGGGCGGGATACCATAGGCCACGCGGTTGATTCTTCCGCGATCATTTGGACGTCAGGCTGAGCGCGGTATACTGCCTGGTTGAGCTCCTTGATGAAAGATAGTGCTTCCAGATTCTCCCTACCTCCATACATGTTAGGCGCCCATTCACCCTTCTTTCGGGAGTAGTCCAAGTAGAGCATTGACGCTACTCCATCGACTCTCAGCCCGTCGGCGTGGTATTTGTTTAGCCAGAAGACTGCACTGCTCGCCAGGAAAGATCGGACTTCGTTCTTTCCAAAATCAAAGATGAAACTCTTCCAATCAGGATGGTGCCTCTTTTGAGGGTCAGAATACTCGAAAAGGTGTGAGCCATCATAGTAGGCGAGTCCGTAGGCGTCTGATGGAAAGTGAGAGGGGACCCAGTCTAGGATTACTCCGAATCCTTTTTTGTGAAGCTCCTCGACAAGGTGCATGAAGTCCTCGGGTATGCCGAACCGGCTCGTGGGTGCGAAGTAGCCCAGAGTCTGGTACCCCCAGGACCGACTGTAGGGATGCTCCATCACAGGCATGAATTCCACATGAGTGTACTCCATCTCTTCCAGGTATACCGGCAGGTCTTTCGCCAACTCTCTGTAGGTTAGCCATCGCTGGTTGTCTTCCGGGACCCGCTTCCAGGATCCGAGATGGATCTCGTAAATGGCGAAGGGCGAGTCTAGAGAATTCTTCTTCGATCGGTCTTTCATCCATTCCTTGTCATCCCAGGAATATTTGAGCTCCCAGACGACTGAAGCTGTTCGAGGTGGGATTTCCCAGAGTAGAGCGAACGGGTCTCCCTTCTCCATGGAATATCCGGCATGGATTTTGGACTCGATATGGTACTTGTAGAGGGCGCCTCTCGCGAGTCCTGGAATGAACCCTTCCCAGATCCCGGAGCCATCGCTCCTGAGTTTCAGAGGGTGACTGTCGTTCCGCCATTGGTTGAAATCTCCAATCACGTGGACCTGTTTGGCATTAGGAGCCCACACCGCGAAATGTGTGCCTTCTTGCCCGTTGAGCTGGGTAGGGTGGGAGCCTAGTTTCTCATAGAGTTGGAAGTGCCTTCCTTCTTTGAAGAGGTGGATGTCGTATGGCGTCAGTAGTTCGTGTTCGATGACCGGATCCATGGTTGGGATGCTCCTCTGCCCTAGGCGAGCAATGACGGCTAAGTCTTACGTTTCAGTTTGAACAGTCACTGGGACCGTGCTCCTACGGTCACTTGGAAGTTTGTTCCCTCCCACTTGTTAGCGTCGGGCCAGAAGAAGGTGAAGAGGATGTTCGAGGCGGGCGATAGTCCACTAGTGGGCAAATCGGCATAATGTATCCCTAGTCCCGTGTCAATGGTCTTGCTGTCGATTGTGGTTCGCCAGTCGTCATCGCTCCAGTGGACATTGGCATGGGCTAGGACCTCGATCCTTAGAATTTTTCCGAGAGGAATTGTCCGGCATTTCTGGTTGAACCTCCAAGCGACGAATCTGGACGTTGTTTTGCTTGTCTGGTATCGGGCTACTGGCTGAGGTGGCATGTCGAAGATCTTTCGTTCGTGAATTGACCGGACGAGTTTGACGTACTCTGCGTGGGCCCAAACCAGAGGCATAGCCGACCCTGCTGGTCGGCCGTTGCGGAGGCCTCTCTTCGGGATGTCTTCTGCGTCCCAGACTTGTTCCGGGATTAGTCCTCCAAGGCTAGCTTGGGCTTCAATGACATGCAGTAGCCGTTGGGCCTCTTCGATGTTTCCCAGAGCGAGTTCGTAGTGCGCTCGTTCGCCTGCTAGCAGGGGCCATCCTCTTCCAACGCCTGTGCCATCGAAGGGCGAGCCGTCATCATGCTCTCCGTAACCATCGAGGTTGTACCTGTGCCAGACTGGGCCGGTCTTCGTATCCTTTTTCAAAATTGCATCTATTACTTTGACCGTGTCGACTATTCTCGGGTCTTTGGGAGACCTCAATCCGAATCGGACTAGAGCAAGCGCGTCAACGCTCACCATCTGCTCTAGAGGTAGAAGGTCTTGCCCTAGGCCTCGATTCTTTATGCCCACAAATGCCGAGGCTCGAAGCTCTGAATCATCGGCGTTCGCAGGTGCGATCCTAACGTAGTACCCCTTGACCCCAACTTTCTTCGCTAGCTCTGTTCCTGTAATATAGGTCCATCTTTCTATATTTTCGTTCCAGGTATCAGCAGTCTCTTTGAGGTATGTGGCCAAGCCATGTTCGCCCTTCTCCTCGGCAAAATCGCCCGCGGCGAGTAACCCGGCTATTTCAGCGGCGAGAGTGAATGGCGAGTATCCACCTTCTTCTTCCCATCTGTCTTCTTGTGTTACGGGTCCGTTGCGTGCGAGGTATCCCGCAGCTTGGCGAATCGTGGGCCAGGTGTCGAGGCCGGTGAGGGCGTTGATGCGCTTGAGATGATCTGCAATGAGTATGGGAAAAGCTGTCTCATCCATTTGTATTCCTCCCCAGTAGGGAGTTCCATCCAGCCACATGTTCTGTAGCCAGTGACCGTCTTCTTCTTGGGTGGACATGAGATAGAGGAGGGTTCCTTTAGCGTGTTCGACGTCTCCGGAAGCGATTAGTCCGCCAGCTGCCTGAGCGAGGTCTCGGGGCCAGATGAGATGGTAACCCCCGATATCGTCGTCTCCTTTGTTGAATCCCCAAGGTATTGATAGGCTGGCAATGACTGCGCCGGGGTAGGATTTTTCCTCGTGGGTCCGTAGGACAGTGTTGCTGACGCGGTAGAGGTCGAAGCCAGTCTCGTACGTTTTGCCTAGGTCCATGCTCGCGGACCGGGATTCCGTCCAGCCCTCTACGAACGCTCGCTGCGCTTTGTCGAAGTCTCCTAGGAGTGCGCTTCTTGCTTTTTGTCCTGCCTCCTCGGGTGTTCGTCCAAAGGCGAGAGCTACTACGCACTCGCCATTGTTGGTCGAAAGGTCGAGTTCAGCTGTCAGCGCGATGTTTCCATTCGTGGCGTTGGTGTATGACCATGTCATCTTCTTGTTCATGTTGATATCTTGCCAGCCATCGCTTACCCCTACGTACCCGCAGCTCATGCGTTTGAAGGGGGTAGAGCAAGCCAACGCTAATGATGTGTCTTCTCTCTGGGCATAGAGCGTTGGTGTTCCCTTGTAGTTCCCCACCCATCCATTGTTCCCATAACCGCGGTTGCCAATGTGCGGAGAGAGAAGAGCATAGACTCCGTAATCCTCGAGTTTGCCCTTGAGAGGGTCGAAGTGGACCTTCTGAAGGAGTACGTCTCGTTCTGGGTCCGTGATGACGATCTTAGTCATTCGAAATCGGCCCTTCTTGCAAGAGTTGACGAGCTTGTAGCCGGGCACCCCCTGTTCTAACGGTGAAATTTTTCTGAGAGTGTCTCGTTTTTCTTCGGAGAAGTACCGGTCGCCGTCAGCTACGAGTAATTCCATGTCCCTGGTGTTGGCTTGGTCTATTCGGGGATAGTAGACCTCGTTGATTATTCCATGTGATATTGTAAACCAGACTCTGCTCTGGTAACTTGCCGAGGTTCCTATGCCCTCTTTAGCGCTGGAGGTCCAACGGGGCGGAATACCGGGCCTACCAGGAGCAACACCCTCGTCAGTCGGACTCATATGTTCTTCAGAGCCGGTTTCATCTCTGTCCATGTTGTTGCTCGTTTATAGAAGATTGGGCGACGACCCGGAACGCTTCTGAGAGGTCCTCGTTGCATCGTTGGCGAAGCTCTTCGGATGTGACCACGGTCGCGCGCGCCTCGGAGCTCGGGTTGGTTGCGGGCACTAGTGACCTGTTACTACGGAACGACTTACTCAATTCAGAACTACCCCGACAGGGGTTTATCGCTAGGAGTATGGACAGCGGCAATTTGACACGCATACAGCAAGCGACTACCTAATGTCACTTGTACCTCCTACATCCGTCGAGGAATATAGGAGCACCCGGGTGATCGTTCTCTCAGAGTGTGAGAGACCGGTTCGGTTCCCGGCTCCGGACCCCATAAGTCAATTGAAGGTCCCTGGTTATCATTTCATCAAAAGCCCAGATCTGGTATCTTTCTGAGCTGCCAGCTAACTTCGCCCTTCACGGTATCGATCCAGATCAGGAACGCCTTGCCCGTTGAGCCTTGCGATCGGTAGGAGTTTAGGTCTTCAACTAGCTTGGGGTCGACGATAGCCTCAGCGGATGCCCCTTCGCCACTGTTAGGGTCCACGAGTTCGAAGCTCAGCCTAGTCATACTCTCTTCCGGAATGGCTGAGTATCGAAGTACATGGAATCCTCGGCCATCCAGACTCAACAGGATTGGCTTGTCAACAGGATCAATGGAAAATCGATCACGAGTCCGATTACCTTCGAAGGCGTAATCGTCTCTTCTCGCTGACCACGGGGGTTGTGGGAACGGTTACGTCCCCGAACTTCCAACGAGCCGCGACGAACTTGGTCCCATATCGACCACGGACTCTCTTTCGATGAGAGATTGGCGAATCCTCTTCGCAAGATCCTCGGCGTTCATCGAGAAGAGAATCGGCCACCCATCCGGGGCGTTAGCGATAGGGTGAACAATTATTCCTTCATCCTGAATCATCTTCATCTCGTCGGAGGCGTTCTTGAAATTGGACTCGGGTACCAGTAGGTCAGTAACCTTGATCTTCTCAGCCTTCAGAATACCTACTAGCTTCCCGGCTTCTCTACCTCTTCCACCAAGCCCGCCAACAGGTCCGATGTCCATCTTCAGCCCTATCGTTCCGGTCATCACCCTGGATTGTGGAATCGGGATTCCTGACAGCTCGGAGACTAGCGCGTTCAGCATCGCATAGCCTGCGCTGGGACCCGAAACTCCTTGACCGGGCGCCCCTTCAAGAATTGATCGGATCTGAAAGGCGACGTGGAACCTAGTCAGGTTCGCTCGAGCTTTCAACCACAACCATGATCTGACCGCCTCGACCGCATTGGTAGCGCTTTGAATGACGGAATCATCAGGCACGAAACTCTGTCCCATCATCATCGAGCTTGCTTGGCCAGTAACCGATACGTGCCTCTCTCCAGGATTGATGGGTCTTACGGTGCACTGGATAGTTAGGATACCGCCACTTCCTCTATCACTCGTGTAGAGACCATAAGTTACTCCCGGTATTGCTTGCGAGAGAATCAAGGCCTCAGCGATTTCGCGGTGTTCCTTGTCCTCTAAGGACTCGAGGCTTGAGATGGCACGTTGGAAGTGGAAGAGTCGTATCTTGTAGTTGTCTTGGGTGACTTGGTCGGGCGTGAGTGGGCTTCCTTCGTTCTTGTAAATCGCGAGTAACTGGTCCAACCGGTCTAGATCATCTTGGTACTTGAGCGTGACAGCTTGAAGCGATGTCTCTTGGCCCTTAGCCTGGGTGACCTCGCGTGCTGCGGCGACTTCTGACGCCCACATGCGGTGAGCTTCCGATACCGTCTCCGCGGCGCCTCTTGGGCTTAGAATTCGCTGTCGCCGGAACATCTTCGTGATCTTGGCCGCATCCACTTCTGGGTGTAGGTATCTGCTGAATGTCTTCAGATGGATTCCGACTACTTCGTTCCATTCGCTGTCATTTTGGGGCGGGTGGACATAGTAGATGTTGGGTTCGAATCTGTCCCGGGTTGCTTGATCGATCAATTGTTCTTTGTTGGAGGTCGCGATGACAACTACTTTGTCCTCGGGCCTGAGCTCGCTCAGCTCTGCCTTCACTTGGGCAAGGATCTTGTTGCTGGAGGGATCTCCTCCCCAGAAGATCGCGTCCGCCTCGTCAAGGAGCAGTATGCAGGGGCTCTTTTGCCGCACGAGCGAAAATAGGTCCTTGACTCTTTTCTCGGGGTCCCCCATGTAGTTGGCGCCGCTCATTAGTTCGCCACCTCTGACTTTGATGAATCCCACGTTGTTCTCTGCGGCAGCCACCATGGCGAGGAGAGTTTTGCCGGTGCCCGGTGGACCCATCAGGAAGAACCGGGGGTTGGACTGGTGTCCTAGCTCGGCCATTGACGGATTGAAGGCTAGTGCGATGTGGTTCAGAATCTTGTTCTTAACATCGTGGAGCCCTCCAACGTCCTCTCTGTTCACTTTGGGTTTGCTCACGTAGACTGCGTCTGTCACTTCTTGGGATTTCTCTTGTTCGGAGTAGAGCTTGATGTTCCTCGCCGCAACTACAAAGTCGTCTATCTTGACGGATATTTTGGGCCTCTCGATACTGACGGAGAGGTTGCGATTGTCTCTGAACTTCTCTCTTAATGGAGCTTCTTTGGATTTTCTGACTTCGCGGAAGATTTCTTGGATATCGCTAGGCGTGAGTGAGGCTCTACGTCTCATGGTGACTTCTCTCTCCATCAAATCTAGAAGATCTTCTGCTTTCAAGCCTAGCCAGGCCTCTCGTTTTATCGAGTCTTCTACAACAGCGATAAGCATTTCTCGTGTCACTCCATCGTTGAGGCTGACCTTTGTCAACCGTCGGCGGATGTCCTCCCTGATCTTCTCGTAAGCATTGGTTGCGACGACCACGAGGGTCCGGGTTTTTCCGCTTACTATCTTGTCGAGCCAACGATTTAGCTCGTCTTGGAGCCTTGTATCTTCTATCTCGGCACCGGTTTCTCCTCTCACTTTTCTCCCGAAGCTCTGGAACTCGTCAATATACACGACGGATGGGACCGAGCTTGCGTAGTCCAGGAATCTGCCCAGTTGTCGAGTGCTTTTTCCGTAGAATTCCGAGTAGACATCCGATCCTTTCAGGATTACAGGTGTTACTAAGACGCCGGCGCGATATCCTTCCAGGAGCATCTGTCTCAATGTAACCATGGTCAGGAACGTCTTTCCGGTGCCGCTGTCGCCGGCGAGACAGATGGCCTTTGGAAGTTCGTCTCGGCCGAAGTATTTTGCGAGCATCGGGTGTCGTAGTACGTGGAGTCTGAAGGAGTCCATGAGAGTGTTGAATTCTTTGTCTCGACCGATCAGGTTTGCGGGCGAGAATTTGTCCGGTGGATACTCCCTGTCTAAGCGTTCTTGGATTTTCCGGAATCTCCTGGGTGAAACTCTGGCCTTGCTCCATCTGGAGTAGGACTTGTCGACCGATTTGAGGGGAATGACAAACAATCGCCTAAGCCATGGTTGCCTGTCCCACCATGGTCTTACGGATCCGAAGAGGAATTCGGAGAGTTGATCATCATTTGAGGCGACTCTTATCTTGGATGCCATGAATCAGTCCTCCATGATCGGTTTTAGGTCGAAGATACGCTCGAGGCCCTCTCTGGTAAGATAGACTAGGGTTCCCAGGGCTGCCACGAAGAATATGGAGAAGAAGTCAATGAGCGATACCAAGTCCAAGTTGACAAAGAAAAGGTATTGAGCAATTAGGAGTACTAAGACCTCGCCTATCATTACCGCTAGGCTGATGGCGAAACCGGCAACGAGGGTGCGGA
>WNGR01005527.1_pt1 | contig 17121 bp, 20 predicted proteins | sample 5407581 | NCBI WGS metagenome assembly WNGR01 (sample SAMN13153383, study PRJNA577476) | soil metagenome | isolation source: 80 cm soil or saprolite under Garry oak tree replicate 2 | place: USA:California | collected 2016-06-15 | reverse complement strand
TCCCGCAACCCTCGCTCGAGGCGATCCTCGCCTGCGAGGGTTGCGTGGGGGTTGCGCGGTCGCGACCGTTTCACAATTGCGGATCGGTCACATGCAATGGCGGCAACCGATCGGGGCGATGCCGATCACGACCGCAACCCCGGCGCCTCCTGCCCCGTGCGGGCGACGTATTCGGTGTAGCCACCGCCAAACTGGTGGATGCCATCCGGCGTCAGCTCCAGCACGCGGTTGGACAGGACGCTGAGAAAATGCCGGTCGTGCGAGACGAACAGCATGGTGCCTTCGAAATCCGACAGCGCCGTGATCAGCATTTCCTTGGTGGCGAGGTCGAGATGGTTGGTCGGCTCGTCCAGCACCAAAAAATTCGGCGGGTCGAACAGCATTTTCGCCATCACGAGCCGCGCCTTCTCGCCGCCCGACAGCACCCGGCAGCGCTTTTCGACGTCGTCGCCGGAGAAGCCGAAGCAGCCGGCGAGCGCGCGCAGGGATCCCTGCCCCGCGGTCGGAAACTGGTCTTCCAGGGACTGGAACACGGTGTGTTCGCCGTCGAGCAGGTCCATCGCGTGCTGGGCGAAATAGCCCATCTTGACACTGCCTCCGACCGCCACAGTGCCCTGATCCGGCTCGCTCGCACCGGCAATGAGCTTGAGCAGCGTCGATTTGCCGGCACCGTTGACGCCCATCACGCACCAGCGCTCGCGGCGGCGGATCATGAAATCGAGCCCGTCATAGATGCGCTTGCTGCCGTAGCCCTTGTGGACGTTCTTCAACGCTACGACGTCCTCGCCCGAGCGCGGTGCCGGCAGGAAGTCGAAGGCAACGGTCTGGCGGCGGCGCGGCGGCTCGACCCGCTCGATCTTGTCGAGCTTCTTGACCCGGCTCTGCGCCTGCTGCTGCTTCTCGTTCAGCGCGCGCTGCTGCTCGTAGAATTCGTAATCGCCGGTGTAAGTCGTGAGCGAGCCGGAATCGATTTCGACCACTTTTGAGATCACGCGGTTGATGAACTCGCGGTCATGCGAGGTCATCAGCAGCGTGCCTTCGTAATCGTGCAGGAATTTTTCCAGCCAGATCAGGCTTTCGAGATCGAGATGGTTGCTCGGCTCGTCGAGCAGCATGACGTCGGGACGCATCAGCAGAATGCGCGCCAGCGCCACGCGCATCTTCCAGCCGCCGGAGAGCTTGCCGACGTCGCCGTCCATCATCTCCTGGCTGAAGCCGAGGCCGGACAGCGCCTCGCGCGCCCGGCCGTCCAGCGCATAGCCGTCGAGCTCCTCAAAGGCGTGCTGCACCTCGCCATAGCGGGCGATGATCTCGTCCATCTGATCGGCCTTATCAGGGTCGGCCATCGCGGTCTCGAGCTCGCGCAACTCGGCCGCGACCGCACTTACCGGCCCGGCCCCGTCCATGACCTCGGCCACGGCGCTGCGGCCGGCCATCTCGCCGACGTCCTGGTTGAAATAGCCGATGGTGATGCCGCGATCGGTCGAGACCTGCCCTTCGTCGGGCAGTTCCTCACCGGCGATCATCCGGAACAGTGTGGTTTTTCCAGCGCCATTCGGGCCAACGAGACCGATCTTCTCGCCCTTGTTGAGGGCGGCGGAAGCTTCGATGAACAGGATCTGGTGGCCGGCTTGCTTGCTGACGTTGTCGAGGCGGATCATGAGGTCTTTTTGGGGAATTATTGCGTTGCGGCGTAATAGTCCATGCGGGGGGCCAGGGGAAGCCCGGACAGGCCCGGGCCAGGCGCCGGAACCTCACGACAAACTCAGCGCGGCAAACCTGGAGAACAGGGTGAAGCGCCGTTCGCAACAAAACTGCGAACTCTTATGAGGTTGGGATTATTATCTATTTCCTTTGGCAAATGTAGCCGGCGCGGGGGCGCTTTTCATCGGGAAGGACATCCAGACTGGGACCTTGATATAAAATTACTTGAATTGTCCGGGCGCGGCCTCCTGCAGGACCCGGATCCGCGCATGATACTCGTAGAAGCGTCGCTGGGGCGCAGTGACCAGACGGAGTGTGAAATAACAGATCGCCCCGATAAGTACCGCTCCCCCAACGCTCACCGCAACCTTGAGCCATGAGTCGTCGGGGCTGAGCGCTAGATTCCGTGTCGCAACGTTCAACATCGCGGCCGCCGCAAAAGTGACAAAAACCGATATGGACGCGGTCATCTCCGGCCCCCTGATCGACCACGGACCGGGCGGGCCACGCAGCATCTCTGCTCTCATGCTTCTGGCGATATCCGATCGCAGCCGCTCAAACTGACGCATGATGGGAAATTCATTCGGCTCGCCACGAGCAGCTTCGGGCCAATCGAGCGCGTCAAGATAGGCGCCGCACAAGTAGTCGAGTGCGGCAGACTTAAACTGTAGTTCATTGGCCACCAGCATGCTGCGCACAATGCTACGTTCACGAGCGTAGTTTTGGTCTCTCAAGGCCTGCCGCAACCGCTCGACTTGATCCAGCAGCTCCCAGCGTACATTGCCCTTGGTCTCCTCCTGCCGCTGCGCCGAAAGCTCCCCGAGCTGTTCCGCAAGCTGCTCTGCCGATTCACGGGCGCGCATCTGGCGGTCGACCTCGATCAGCGCCAGGCGCTGATCGAGTTTCTCCAGCGTTTCCGTTAGGGCTGACGGGATGACCGATCCTGCCGATGACTCGCTCGCGGCAACCGGCCTGCCCCGTGGTGTCAGCACAAGTTGCGATATCTCCCTTTCAATGTCTCGCGAGAATGTCTCTTCCTCGAACGTTATGACGGACGAAACATCCCGCAGCAGAGCCTGTACACGATCGCTGGCGTACCCGATGGCAATGACCAGCATTACCGGTGGCGACGGCAGCGTCGCGAGATCGCCTCGCGTCGTAGCCAGAGACCGAGCCGCCGAAGCCTCCTGGGCGGCATCCGCTGCGGTTGTGATGGCGATGGCAAGCAAAGGCCCATCAGTGTCCGACCCCGTTGGACCGATGAGGCGGTCGATCCTGCCGCCACCCGCGAGGATGATGTCGGCGTGCACCAACAAGTTGGCGCGGGCCACTACCTTATCAATCATTTGGCGCGCCAGCTTGGCGCGATCCGTCAGGCTGCCGGTCCTGCCCGCAGCAGCGATGAGAATGTCATCGGTCACCGACGCAGGGTTCCCGGCCGAGAGCGTCCATGCCTGGTGTGCAATCCGCAGTATTTCGCGTGGATTCCCACCGGAGAGGTCGCGGACCGTAGTGATTGCGGTTTCCGCGAATTTCTCGCGATTGCGCGCATGGGCCGACAGCAACGAACGAGTTTCATCAAGGTCAAGATGTCCGGCCACCAACGGCTCGCGCTGATAAAAGCGCGGCCCGACGTCGCGGGGAAACCGCTCGAAGACTGGCTCAGTGCCGGTCAACACTAACACCCCGTCCTGGCGTCCCACCTGTTCCACCATCTTCTTGACGATGGACGCTGCGGCCGCCGCACGAGTTGAATCCGCGGGCACGAAATTCTCCAGTTGATCAAGTAGCAACACTAAAGGTGTGCCAGCGATCCGGAACAGTGCGGCCAGGCATTCGAGCGCATTGACCGCAATATCAGTGTCCGCTTGGCTCAAGGCTCCAGTCCACAAGGCCTCCGGCAAGGGAGGACCTTGCTTCGCGGGCGCGCCGCCACACAACAGCTCGAATGCCGCAGCTCCGTACGAGGGCTCATTGATGAGCCCAATGGCCGTTGCAAATTTCGCCGAGACGGCGGTCGCGTCGGCGACCTGCGAAATCTGCTGCCTTAGCTTGAGATAGAGTTCGTTGAGGTCGAGGATTTCGACACCAACGGTCAGCGCTCCCGACTGCACCCGCGGCGCAGTATCCTTCGTCGCCCGCGCCTCTCCTGTGATCTTCTCACCGATGCGCTGCAAGGCCGTGTCGACGACCTTTTTGAGTTCCTCATGGACGAGATTGCGCATGAACTGGCGGTAGACGTTAACGGCATTCTCGTCGTCCGCCTTCGCATAGAGGAAGTGGCACTTGAGACTGGCAAGATCGTTGGCCTGGGCTTGTAACCACTTAAGGAGAAAAGTCTTGCCGCTGCCGTTTCCTCCCGTGACTGCGATGGCCCCGCCCACCGTCGCCATGCCGATCGGGCGATCGTTGGCATCCAGCGGATAAAGCCTGAGATAGTTGGAAAGCAGCGCACGCACATCACTCATGAACTTGAACTCGGCGGTCGCCGCAATCGGCGTGCCGAAGGTCTCGACGGCGGCCGCCGGATACGGATTATCATCGCCCGGACCGAGCGTGGCCGCTGTCAGGGTTTCCGGATTTTGTGGTGCGCCGACTGTCGGTGTCATGGCATCAACCTCTTCATGTCGTCGCCGGTGATCCTCACCGCCTCCGATGGAAGCGCATTGACGTTGCCGCCATTCGCGGCCAACTGCTGCGCGAGGGATTCGCACTTCTGTGAGAATGCGCTGTCGAGCCGCGCGATAACGACCTTGATCGGCAAGACTACAGGCGCGGGGGCTTTGGGGGTCGGCGCGAACAGCTCATTGATGGCGGCCTCCGTAAATGGAGCAAGCTCGGGCTCCGGACCGACACTAGCCGGGAGCAAAGTTCGCTCCTCGGCAAGGCGCCAGCGCAGGAACTTGACGGCCTGCGCCTTGGTGATACGAGGCGAATCGACCTGCGCGACCTGGACCGCATTGGTGGCAAGGTTGTATTTGAGGATTGAGGCTTTCGACACGTCACTGAATGAAACGAATATGTAGTCAGCAAGCCTGCACAACGTAGCGCAGGTAGGGCGCCACGCATCCAGATCGAGTGCGTGGACAGTAGCATCGAGGAAGAAGACGATCAGGGGAACCGTTGCCGCCTTGCCAAGATCTTCCCTCAGATACTCGAACAAGGCATCGATGTCGGGCGACGCTACGAGCGCATTCTCTTTCCACTCTTTCCGAGTGTCCGCCATCCGTTTGGAAAGACGGTTCGCCCCCTTGTTCTTGAATGTATCGTCGTAATCTTTCACGCGTCGAAAGAAGCTCTGCAGCAGCGTGTCCGCCACATTAAGTCTATCTGGAACGATTGCGGCCGTATGTTCCGTGACGATGACGGGCCTCGGAGCGAAGCGCTTGCCAACATCATAATGCAGCATATTGCGCAAGGATTTGCGCCCGGTACCTTGAAAACCGCTGAGCAGAATCACGGTGCCGGCCGCGGCGCCGGGCGGGGCGAGCGTGGTGAGTCCAGTCTTGTTTACGCCCACCAGACGGTGCTTATCCTTCCATTCGTAATGATCGAAATAGCTGGCGAGATCGCCAATGCGTTGGTGGGGCGCCAGTGATCCCGCCAAATAATCGAACGCTGCGCTCCCACCCGGTGGGAGTGGAGCAAAAGGATTCGTGCGCAGCCGAAACTCTGGATGAGCGCTTAGCGTGTCCAGTAGCGTTTGCGCGGGCCTTGGCATTCTGCCGTCCTCAGGGCAAGAGCTTGCGAATTTCAATGATTTCGGACGCCAACTCCGGAAACAGTTCGGTCAGCAACACGAGATATTGCAGGCGATCCTCCGCAAGGCAGATACGGCGGAGCCGCTCTGATTCCGGCTTGGGGAGTTTCGCAAGGATATTCTTTCGATACATCACGCCTAACAGAAATTTCAGAGCCCCCTCGACGCCCGGCGCGAGCAAAGTCGCCTTGACTTCATTATCCACGAAGGCGGCGATCACTGCGGAATTCTCCACAACGTAGGTACGAAATGCCGATTGCGCACTCTCTGCCGAATTGTAGCGCGCCACTAGAAACCCCAATCCTGCAGTGATCACAGTCGGAATGAACACGCCGAGGAACCACGCTGCCGCGGTGAAGAACGGTGAAGCCGCCGTGCGCTCGATTTTGAGCGGAATCTCGATGGTTCGCTCACCCGGCGCCATCGCGAGAATGCGGCCATCCATCAGGACGCCATCGGTGCGGAGCGAATCGACATCAACCTGGAGGGTCACAAAGTGGTCGATGACCTTTGGCGGGCCGGCGCCGCTCTCGAGCACGAGCCGATCGGTCCAGGCGGGTGCCTGGCGAGAGCCGCGCGGTAGCTGGACCGTCGGGCAGACCACTCCATTGGGCAGTGCGTCGGTTAAAAGCGTGGCACCGAGGCCCGTCGTCGTCAGGTTGACGAGCGCCTTCGGCGCTAGCGTCCTGATCCGAAATTTTGCGCACAAAGTAGCCGGCATGGACCATGGCAATACGGTGGACACACGAAGCGTCGATGGCAAACCGCTAATGACCAGCCAAGCCGAGCCCGGTGCCGGCACCAGTTCCCCAGGCGTTTGCGCCACGACGGGGACCGCGGCAAAAAGTGCGTGCAGCAGCAACACAATTACCCTTCCTGCAATACCTCTAAAGATCATGGCCAGATCCGTCACCATGCGGGAAGGCATAATATGCGCCCCACCCCGACGGGAACTCCGATCATGCAACAACTTCACGGATGCAGACAAGCGGGTTCATAAGTTGGTGCGCCAGGACTGCCGGTCAGTGCGCACTGGGCCGAGAAGCGGACCAGCACTGCCCGCAACGGCATTTGGTGAGCTCATTGAATTGCCAGAAAGACCCTTGCATTGCGGGTAGAGTAACGCTCAGTACCCGCCGCTGGATCAAGCCCGCCGCATCAGCTTGAGCGAGGCCGCAAGGCGCAGGCTGCGCTTGCCGGCGAGCGCGCGCAGCTGGATCGCGTAGAGCCCGTTAGCGATCGCACCCGGCCCGACCGTGCCAGGGGGCCGCTCGCGGTGCCGATCGCGCCAGGATGCCAGCATGCCGCTGTTTTGCCCGACGGGTCAATCTATTTCGTAAAATCAGCATCCCGCCATTTCAGCAATTTGGCTCCTTTATCAGCCACTTGGCTACTGTGCATGGGGTTGTTTTCGACTTTTGTGTTGACCGGCCCTGGGCGGCGCATTCCTCACGCGCTAGTGACGCTTGAAATACTGCACCTCGCGCTCGTGTTTCTCGGCCGCCGCGCGGCTTCTGAACGTACCGAGGTTGCGGCGCTTGCCGGTCTTGGGATTCACTTTGCGCGAATAGAGCCGGTATTCGCCGGATGCGAGTTTGCGGATCACGGTTGCGCCTCCTGTCGTGCGTTTTGGGCTCAACCCGCTGCGCATCCGGTCCGTTCCGTCACGGCTTGGCCTGCGGCGCGAACTGCTGGTTGGCGAACGGCTGCGGATCGGAGGGAACCTTCATGACGACAAAGCTGCGCCCCATTGACCGGTGGCAGGCATTGCAGCCCTCGGTCAGATCACCCAGACCTTTCGCGAATTTGCGGCCGTCCTTCGCCGCGATCGCATCGGAGGTCGACTGTAGCGACGGCTCCAGTGTCGTGACATTGCTGACGGGGATGCCGGAATAGAGCACGGCGGCCTCGACCAAGCTCGCCTTGAGCTGGCGCAGCTCGTAGGCGGCGAGCTCCCAGCTCTGCGCCTTGCCGGCCAGCCAGAGTTTCTGGTGGCGCGTCTGCGCGGCGCTCATGATGTCGCCGAGCCGAGGCACGTACTGGTCTGCGGACGGCGATTTGAGGTCCTGCGCCACCACGGCCGTGGCCGCTCCCAAGCTGGCCAGCACCAGCACCCAAACCCGAGACTTCATCGCAGCTCTCCATTCCTGAGAAGGCCAGTGTAGGGCGAGGCTGCGACCTCAGGCCTTGCGCTCGATCAAGGCCGGCTCGAACCCACCGGCACAAGCGCGCGACAAAACGGCATGAATCAGATCGAACCATCAGCTGATGCGCAGATCACGGCCTTCATCGCCAGCGCGGCGAAGCAGCCGCTGCTCGATGCTGCGTTCGAACTCTGGCGCTGGCGCTACCGACTGGATTCGATCGAGGGGCGCCCGAACGCCGAAGAGGTGCGCGTCAATCGCGCCCTCACGCCGGAGCAGATCAGCGCGAAATATCGCTACGACCGCGACCACGCCCATGAAGGGCCGATGTTCGGTTATCTGAAGCGCGCCCATCCGAACGCCAGCGACGATGCGATCAGGCAGGCCATCATCACCGCCGTCAAATTCGAGGGCGCGACTGAAGCGCATTTCAATTGGGATGGCGATTTCTGGGACGGCGTCGTGCGCGCGGTGGCAAAGGCCGCCGCACAATATCCTGATTTTCTCGATACGACCTATCGCGACGCCCGCAACAATCTCGTCTACTATTACAAGTGAGCTAGAACATGATCCGGAAAAGTGTGCAGCGGTTTTCCGAAAAGATCATGCTCAAACAATAATCCAAAGCGCGATCTCCTCGCGCTTTAGAAGCACAGCGTGGTGACGAGCTTGCCTTGCTTGTCCTTGATCGCATAGGGACAGCGTATCCGCTCCAGCGCCTTCTTGGCATCGTCGTCGCCGAGTGCCGCGGCGCGCTCGTAATAGGCCTTTGCGGCGTCCTTGTCCTTCGCCCCGCCGCGCCCCTCCTGAGCGAAAGCGCCCATCCGCTCCAGCGCGCCGGGATGGTTTTGCGCTGCCGCCTTCTCGAACAGCGCGCGTGCCGCGACGTCATCCTTCTCACCGCCATTGCCGTTGGCGAGCATCAGGCCGAGCTGGTACTGCGCCTCCGCGTTGGTCTCTGCCGCCCGACCCAGCAGCGCGCGCGCCTGCGCAGGGTCCGCGGGCGCGGCGCCGCCTGCGCTGCCGAGCGCTGCGAGGTTGGAGACGCCGCGGGGATTGCCGGCCTGCGCCGCCTTCTCGAACAGCTTTCGCGCCTGCGCCTCGTCTTTGGCAACGCCCGAGCCGGTGCCGTAGAGCACGCCGAGCTCGACCATCGCCGCGCTTGATCCCTTGTCCGCCGCCTTGCGCCAGGCGGCGATCGCGTCCGCCGTCTGCCGGTTGGCCGCATAGGCACGTCCAAGCGCGAACATCGCACGGCGCGAGGATGGCGCAGCCTGCTTGCAGAACTTGATGGCAGTCGCGACATCGGAGGCTGCAACCTCCGACACGCCCTTCACATCGGCCGGCTTGTCCGGGTCGCTGGGATCGGCGGCGACCCGGTCACACAGGACAAGGTCGGCCGATTGCGCATGCGCCGCCAAGGGTATGGCAAGCGCGAAGAGGATGGCACAGAGATAGGTCCGCATGGGCTTCAAGTTGCGTCCACGTCCCGGCAAATTCAAGGCTCGAGTCCGGACTCGCGCAGGACAGGCGCGACTTCGGGCGATGCCAGGTAGCGCAGCAGCCGGTCGGCGGCCGCGGCATGCGTCGCGCTCGCCATGCGGCCGGCGGAAAACACGGCCGGCGTCTGCAAATCGTGCGGAATCGGACCGACCACTTCGATGCCCTCGACCTGCTTCAACTCGCTGATCTGCTGCACGGCGAGATCGGCCTCACCGCTGACGAGCCGCTCCGCCGTAAAGCCCTGCTGCACGATGGTGGCCCTGGCGTTGATCTCTCCCGCGATCCCCATACGCTCGATCAGCTGCGCAAAGTAGATCCCGCTCGCGCCCAGCCGCGAAAAGGCAACAGACCGCGCCGCGAGCACCGTCTTGCGCAGCGCGGCTTCGCTTGTGATGTCGGGATGCGCGTGCCCTGCCTTGACCGCGATGCCGACATAGGAGCGCGCCAGGTCGGCCGCGCTCTCCGCGACCACGCGGCCCTCATCGATCACCTCGTCGAGGCCCTCGCGCGTGAGGATCACGAGATCGGCGGCCTCGCCCTCGCGCAGTCGCTTGAGGAGTGCCTGGGTCGGCGCGAAATCGGCGTCGATGCGGACGCCGGCTGCGGCCTCGTAAGCCGAGGACAGATTGCGCATCGCGCCCATCAGGCCGAGCGTCGAGAGCATGCGAACGACGTTTTCCATGTGCAATTCCTGTAACGATCAGGCGCGGTGCATCAGCTTGAGCGCGGCGGTCAGGCGCAGGCTGCGCTTGCCGGCAAGCGCCGTTGCTTCCAGCACGGCCTGCTCCGCGTCATAAGTGCCGGAGAAACCGATGCCGACCTCGTGGCCGCCGAAGATCGGATCGTCCTTGGCCGGCGTGTGCTCCTGATTGAGGATCTGGCCCTTCCAGCGGCCATTCACGGCGGTGTAGCTGCCGAGATAATAGAACGACGCATCGCCGCCGAGGATGTGCCCCCGGTTCAGCAGCATCACGCCGGTGAGGCCGCCGTCGAGGCCATCCAGCATGCGCAGATGAATCGAGTAGAGGCCATCGGCGATGCCGGCCTCGCCAACACCGCCGGCAATCGGCACCTCATCTTCCATGATCGGCGTCATCAGCGACTGGAACGGCACGCCGGGCAGCTCCTTCAGCTCGCCCTTGAAGCGATAGAGATCGCCGTCGGCCCAGCCCTTTGCGATCAGCGTCGCATCGTCGGTGCCGGCCATGGCGCGATAGTTCGGATCGGGATTGTGGCGGACGGTCTTGATGACGATGTCGATGCCGTCAGCGGTCTTCTCGTAGCTGCCGATATGGGCGAAGGCGGAATTGCCGCCGAGCATCTTGCCGCTGCCGGCATGCATCACGCTCCGGCCGACACTGTCGCCGAGCTGAAATCGCACCTTGTAGAAGCCTTCAAACACCAGCCGTGTCCCCGGCCCCGCGCATCCGAAGACACTCTATCCCGGTTTCGGCGGCGATGGACAGACTTCAGGCCCGCATGGCCGCCAGACCCACAACAATGGCCGTCATCAAAATGAAAAAATCCGCCGGAGCATTTCTGCTCCGGCGGATTGAAAGCCAACCCGGGCCAGCCCCCCAGCCCGGGCCGGGAGGATCTTAGGCGGCGGCCTTCTTGTCGGCCGGCACGGACGCGATCGTCTTCAGGATCTGCGAAGCGATCTGGTATGGGTCGCCCTGCGAGTTCGGACGACGGTCTTCCAGATAGCCCTTGTAGCCGTTGTTGGCGAAGGAGTGCGGAACGCGGATCGAGGCACCACGGTCGGCAATGCCGTAGCTGAACTTGTTCCAGGGCGCGGTCTCGTGCTTGCCGGTCAGACGCTTGTCGTTGTCCGGGCCGTAGACGGCGATGTGGTCCATAATGTTCTTCTCAAAGGCACCCATCAGGGCCTCGAAGTACTCCTTGCCGCCGACCGTGCGCATATATTCAGTCGAGAAGTTGGCGTGCATGCCGGAGCCGTTCCAGTCGGTGTCGCCGAGCGGCTTGCAGTGGAATTCGATGTCGACGCCGTACTTTTCGGTCAGGCGCAGCATCAAATAGCGGGCCATCCACATTTCGTCAGCGGCCTTCTTGGAGCCCTTGCCGAAGATCTGGAATTCCCACTGGCCCTTCGCGACTTCCGCGTTGATGCCTTCGTGGTTGATGCCGGCCGCGAGGCAGAGGTCGAGATGCTCTTCGACCATCTTGCGGGCGATGTCGCCGACGTTCGAGTAGCCGACGCCGGTGTAGTACGGGCCCTGCGGCGCCGGATAACCGGAGGCCGGGAAGCCGAGTGGACGACCATCCTTGTAGAAGAAATATTCCTGCTCGAAGCCGAACCAAGCGCCCTCGTCGTCGAGGATGGTGGCGCGCTTGTTGGTCGAGTGCGGCGTCTTGCCGTCGGGCATCATGACTTCGCACATCACCAGCACGCCGTTGGTGCGGGCGCCGTCCGGGAACACCGCGACCGGCTTCAGCACGCAATCGGAGCTGTGGCCTTCGGCCTGCTGGGTGGATGAGCCGTCGAAGCCCCAGAGCGGAAGCTGCTCGAGCGTCGGGAACGAGGCGAATTCCTTGATCTGTGTTTTGCCGCGCAAGTTCGGAGTCGGCGTATATCCGTCGAGCCAGATGTACTCGAGCTTATACTTGGTCATTGAGCCTCTCTGTAGATGATGCGAAAGGTGGGGGCCGAAGGCCCCCGCACGTTGTTTCCCGGCCAACATCGGCCGCCCGTTTACAAGCATTTAACGTGCCAAAAGGCCGCACTGCGGAAGGTTATCCCCCGTCCCGGGCGGCGCGATTTCGTCGCTGACGATCCCCAGCTGCGTGCGTCAAAGCAGCGCACCTTTGCGTTACCCCGCACCGCAAAAAACCCGCAGAATACGCTCGATTCTGAAGCACCTGCGGTTGAATTCCGACCTGCGACTAAACCAGCGCCAATCGCTCGTAATTTTTGCGAAGTCCGCCGCCTTGCTCCAGCAACCTTCGGAACGGCTCAAGCGTTAATCACTCCACCACTGCCTCGGAGGATGCAGAACCCCTCTTGCCTACAAATTAGGCCAACAATGATTTCCTTTTCAGCACTTTGCATTTCGAGATGCACGGCCGATATGGAGAGTCCGGTAACCACAAGAAAACGAGTCGGGCGCACCATGGAGGTAAGCGCTTCGGCGTCAGGAGAGACAGAAATGATGAACAGTAGTTTGAGCCACGGCTCAGCCCAGATCTACCAATTCCCTGTCGGGGGCCGCGCAGCTCTCGGCGGTCGCCGTTATGGCGATGCCCGACTGCCGGCTGATCACGTCTCTTTCCCCGTGAACGAGACGATCTGCAGCGGCAGCTGGTATCATCAGGAGGCGATCGAGGAAGCCAAGCCGACATGGGATCGCTAATGCCTGCGTTCGGTTCATTACCGCCGCGCCCTCACAAGCGCTCGGCGGAAGTTTTGAAAAAGGGTCGAAACAACGAAGTTTCGGCCCTTTTTGATTCTAAACTTGGTTGCGGGATCAGATCACCGCACACGCCGTGACCGGCCGCTTGAGATGCTTCACCGTGGTCGCTCCCGTCTTGCCGATCAACAGCGTGATCCCCGCCCCCGAATAGCGCGCGCCCGAAACCGCCAGCCGTTTGGCTAGCGTCACCGGCTCTCCGTCGATCTGGAGGAAGGCGCGCTTGTCGTCGTCATAAAACCCAACGATGAACTGCGTACCATCGACACAGCGATAGGTCTGAAAGGTCTGCGCATCGGCCTGCTGTGTGCAGCAAATTCCGCCCGCCAGCATGGTGATAGCCAAAACAATGGCCTTGTGCCGGTCCATGATCACCCCCTGTAATAGCCCGCAGGCAACGTAGCAAAAGCTGATCCCAATAACTTGAGCTGATCTCATGTCAGACCTCCCTGCCCGTCACCTCAGCCTGCAAGGCGCCAGCAACTTTCGCGATCTTGGCGGCTATCCGACTGCCGACGGCCGCACCACGCGCTGGCGGCACATCTTCCGCTCCAACCATCTCGGCCAGCTCACGACGACAGACATCGAGATCGTGCGCGCGCTTGGCGTCCGAAGCGCGTTCGATTTCCGCGGCGTCGAGGAGCGTGCGGCCGGTGCCTGTGTGGTCAACGAGATCACCGTGCATTCTCTCCCGATCGAGCCGACGGTGGTGGCTTCACTGCGCGCCGAACTCGCCAGGGGCACGCTGACCGCTCCGGTTGCGCTGGATATCATGCGCGAGTCCTACCGTAACTATGTCCGTCACAACACGCATAGTTTTCGCAACCTGTTCGGCCATCTCCTGGAGGACAGTACGCCGCTCGTGATCCACTGCACCGCCGGCAAGGACCGCACCGGCTTTGCCAGCGCGCTGATCCTGCATGCGCTGGGCGTGCCCGATGACGTCATTGCCGAGGACTACCTGCTGACCAACACGTACTACAAGCGCGACGTGTCGAGCGCCGCGGATTTGCCCGCCGACGTTCTCAACGCGATCGGTTCCGTCGAGGCCTCTTACCTCGCGGCGGCTTTCGAGGCCGTCGGCAGCGAATATGGCGACCTCGAAACCTACTTGCGCGACGGCCTCAAGCTCGGCACAGCAGAACGGACCGCGCTGAAAGCGCGCTATCTGCAATCGTAGACGGCCGCGCCGGGAGATCGATGATGCAAGGCAAGGTTCTGATCATAACCGGCGCGCTCGGCGCGCTTGGAAAAGTCGTCGCGGAGATCGCACAGTCGCGCGGCGCGCGCGTAGCCGGCATCGATCATGCGCCCTCGCAAGTATCGGCCACGACCGAGCGCATCGAGATCGGGGGCGTCGATCTGTCCGACCCGGCGCAGGCGAAGACGGCCGTGGAAACGGCGGCCAAACACTTCGGCAAGCTCGATGCGCTGATCAACATCGCCGGCGGCTTTGCCTTCGAGAGCGTCGGCGACGGCGACATCAAGACGTGGCAGCGCATGCATGCGCTCAACGTGCTGACCGCACTCAACACCTCGCACGCCGCACTGCCGCATCTCGCCGCCTCGAAAGCAGGCCGCATCGTCAATATCGGCGCCATGGGCGCGCTTCAGGCCAGCTCCGGCATGGGGCCGTATGCGGCGTCGAAGGCCGGCGTGCATCGCCTGACCGAGGCACTGGCCAGCGAGTGGAAAGGCAAGGTCACCGCCAACCGCGCTGACATGCCGAAAGCGGACTTCTCCAAATGGGTGACGCCGCAGGAACTCACCGAAGTGATCCTGTTCCTCGCCAGCGATGCCGCGAGCGGCGTCACCGGCGCGCTGATCCCGGTCAGCGGGCGGGTGTAGGTTCGGTGGCCACGCATCTTTTCCCGGGCCCATCGCACTGCTATATTTGAACAATGACAACTGAAGATATCGAACGAGCGATCGAACGACTTGCGCCTGACGAATTGGCGCGGTTTCGTGCATGGTTCGAGCAGTTCGACGCAGAACGCTTTGACAAGGCCTTGGAGCAAAGCGCCCAGACCGGCAAGCTCGATGCCTTTGCCGAGGAGGCGCTGAGCGCCTATCGCGCCGGCCAAACCCGCGACTTGTGAAACACACGGCGTCGCCGAGATTCTGGAAGGCCTATGAGGCTTTGCCTGCCAATGTTCGACGGCTGGCCGATGCCAATTTCAAGCTGTTGACGAGCGACCCCACTCATCCCTCGCTTCGCTTCAACGAGGGCGAGTGCTCCTCGTTGGTCAGCTCGTCCTTCCACTTGCCGTCGGCGGAGGCGTAGGTGCCGTAGGCGACGAAAAAAAGAATCGCCGCCCCGCATAGTGCCGTCGCGGAGCACCATGACGCCCTGATTGCTGCCCTGAACAGCATCCAGCATGTCGATGCGGATGTGATAGAGCCCGTTCCTGATTGTCATCTTCGCAAGCGCCCGCCTGTCCCCGCGCGCAAGATAACCGCACCATCTGTTCCCATCAAATGGCCCGTCAGCCCGAGTCCGATCCGGGCTAAACTGCCGGCAACTGATTCTCCGATCGGACGTATTGTGGAAACCGCGCTTTATCTTCCCGTCAAACGCTTTCTCGAAGACCTCGGCTTCACCGTGAAGGGCGAGATCGGCGGCTGCGATCTCGTGGGCCTGAGCGCCGGCGATCCGCCCGTGGTTGTGATTGGCGAGCTCAAGCTCGCATTCAATCTCGAACTGATTTTGCAAGCGGTCGACCGCGCACCGGCCGGCGACGAGGTCTGGATCGCTGCAAAGATGTCGTCGCGCGGCAAGGGGCGCGAGAGCGATGCGCGATATCGCAATCTCTGCCGGCGCCTCGGCTTCGGTATGCTCGGGGTCACCGACCGCGGCCAGGTCGAGGTGCTGGTGAAGCCGCCGACGGCGGCGCCGCGCCGCGAGCCGAAGACACGCTCGCGCCTCGTTGCCGAACATCAGCGCCGCCAGGGCGATCCCGTGCTCGGCGGCAGCACGCGTACGCCGATCATGACGGCCTACCGGCAGCAGGCGCTGGCCTGCGCCTCGGCGCTCGCCGAAGGCCCGCAGCGCGTGCGCGAACTGCGCGAACGCTGTCCCGATGCCGGCAAAATTCTGCTGCATAATGTCTATGGCTGGTTCGAACGCGCCGAGCGCGGAATCTACGGGCTGACCGAGACCGGCCGCGCGGCGCTGAAACGCTGGCCGCAGGCGCCAATGAAGGACAGCGTGCGCGAGGCATCCCTGCCCTAGCGGCATTCACATCGGGGGATTCGCATGATCGTCGTGACTGGAAGCGTGACGGCCCGGCCCGAGACCTTCGACGAGGCGCGCCGCCTCAGCCTCGAACACGTTCATCGTTCGCGGCAGGAGCCGGGTTGCATCTCGCACGCCGTGCATGTCGACTGCGAGAACCCACTGAAGCTGGTGTTCTTCGAGCAATGGGCCGACCGCGCTGCGCTTGCGGCACATTTTGCGGTACCCGGTTCCGGCGAAATCGTGCGGGCCTTGCGCTCACTTGCCGCGGGCCCAACCACGCTCGAACTTTATGACGCCAGCAGGCTTGAAAAGCTTTGAGTGCATAGCTGAGATGCCACACCAATTTCATATTGCAATGCAGCATAACCAGCACTAGGTATCCCGGATCGAAACGAGGCCCCTATGAGCGCAGACTGGAATACAAAGTACGGCACGCGGCGCGTGCGCCACGATCCGCCCACCCTGGACGAGGCGATTTTCGCGGCCGTCGGCATTACCGACGATCAGGAGCAGCAGGCCGAGATCGCCGCATCCTTGATGGGGATGCCGCTTGATGTCGTTCAGGCCGAGGTCAAGAAACAGGTGCGCACCAACAGCCGCATCACCTCCACCCGCGTGATCGCCGGCGAACAGGGCGCACAGCGCTCGGTCGTGGTCGAACGCCGCGTCGTTCGCCGCTTCGGCAACGACAAGCGCACCGGCACGTAAGGGCTTTTTTTACCCCCAATACGAAAGCGGACCGGCATTGCCGGTCCGCTTTTTGATTCTACTGTTTGAGCATGATCTCCGCGCAAACGCGATCTGCGTTTGTCGCGAGGAAAACCGCTACGCACTTTGCGCTAATGCGGCCCTTCGGGTCCGGATCATGCTCTATGCGGCGCGATTGCCGTACATGCTGGAGATCAACTTCCAGCAGGTCGAGTTGAAGCTGAGCAAGGCGCGGCCAGCCGTGAATGGCGCCGCTGCGAGATCGGCAAGCTCGGCTTCGGGCGTCTTGCCGAGGTCGATGGTGCCGGTCGATTCGCCATGGCGGAATTGCAGATGCGCGCCAAACTTCTTGGCGAGCGCGCGCATGGCGTGATTCTCGGCGCCCGTGGTGATGCGCAGGCGCTTGAAGCCCTTCCAGCGCGCCTCCGCAATCAGGCGGCTGAACAGCACGGTGCCGACGTTCTGGCGGCGTGCCGAGGCTTCCACGCTGAAGGCGACTTCGGGCAGCGAATCATCCTCCGGCGGATGCAGTTCGGCCGCACCCCGGACCACGCCGTCGACGATATACGCAACGATCACGGTACCATCCTCGGCGCAGCGGGCGGCGTATCGCTCGATGAAGCTGTCGTCGAGAAA
>WNGR01004903.1_pt1 | contig 17128 bp, 17 predicted proteins | sample 5407581 | NCBI WGS metagenome assembly WNGR01 (sample SAMN13153383, study PRJNA577476) | soil metagenome | isolation source: 80 cm soil or saprolite under Garry oak tree replicate 2 | place: USA:California | collected 2016-06-15 | reverse complement strand
CAGTAATCCACACCCGCGATGGTGTCCGGGCGCGAGGGATCGAACAGCACCAGCGCGAGGTCAACGTCGTCCAGAAAGAGCGCGTGAATTGGCCGGAAATTGGGCTGCCCGGCGAAGTCCCATAGCACCGCCTCGCACTGGGTGCCATCCTTCCGAGTCGTACCCAGTTTGTCCACCACCCAGGACTGTTGCCCATGCGTGGACTCCGTGACCAGAAAGCGATCTTCCGCAATCCGGTACCCAAGGCCCGTTTTGCCCACGGCACCGTCGCCAACGAGGGCGATTTTCGCACTGGTGTAGTGAATAGAGGTGATCGTTGGAGCAGCACCCAGGAGCGTGGCAAAGTCCAGGTCCCAGATGCGGATCACCCTATCCTTTGCGCCAAGAGTTGCCAGGACGGGAGCACTGGGATGAAAAGCCAGACCAGGCGGCCAATATTCTGAACTAGGCTCTTTCAGCTTTGCCACCTGCTCCCATCTGTCAACGCCAGATGCGGACAGGAGCGTCATCAGACTTTGAGGCGAGAAGTCTACCATTCCAGGAGAAAGAAAGGCTTTGGACACTGCCCGTATGGCCTTCAAGGGTGCGCAGAGGTCGCCCCGTCTGCCCATCCCAGAGGCGAATGGTCTTATCAGCAGAACCAGAAGCCAGCACTCCTCCATCCGGCGACCATGCCACACTGAAGACCCTTCCAGAATAGCCTTTAAGAGTTCGCAGAGGCTGCCCCATCTGAATGTCCCAAAGGCGAATGGTTTTATCCGCGGAACCAGAGGCGAGCACTTTTCCATCTGGCGACCAGACGATGCCAAAGATGTCTGCTGAATGGCCTCGGAGGGTGTGGCGAAGTGTGAAGCCTGGCGGGATGTTGTCATTCGCCTCCTTGTGTGATTGTTGCGTCTCCGTGGATTGTTGCTTATTGGTGCGCTTTCGTGGCATATAGGCTTCCTCTCCCTTTACATTGTTCTTCCATTGCTTGAAAAGGGCGTTGGCGAGACGTAGTAGAATGAGTGCGCCATTTATGTGTTTGTGTTGCTGTCCAGGTTTGGTTGATGCAAGTATACATCAAGGGGGGAGAGTGCACAAGAAAGGTGGGGATGGTGATTGCCCAGAAGCAAGAGATCTGTAGGGATTACGAACATCGTAACCCGTAGACGGTCAGCACATCGTAACCCCTCCACAGATGAGAAAAAAGACGCTACACTTCTTGAAGAGTTCATCACCTTCTTCAGAAAGGAGTGTCCGTCATGACGCTATCATACTACGCCGACCGCATGAATTTGTCACGTCTTCTTCACCTGCATCCCGACTTCTCCCAGCAGCAACTGGCTGATGCCCTTGGTCGTTCGCGTGCGTGGGTCAAAAAATGGGGCGTGTCGCTTTCGGGAGGAGGTGGCTGCCGGAGTGGCGCTGGAAGAGGTCTGCCAAGGTCACTCACGTGCGCGCAAACACCCACCTGCCCAGACCCATGCCTTGGTCGTCGAGCAAGTGCTGGCCATCCGCGATCAGCCCCCCGAAGGCTTGCGGCGCGTGCCAGGCCAACAAGCCATTCGCTACTACCTTGAGCGTGATGGCGCCTTGCTGTTCTTCCAGCTCCCCGTGCCCTCCTGCAAGACCATTTATCGCATCCTCAAAGCCCATGATCGGATCCTCACGCACAAAAAACGGGTCCATCAGCCCGTGGAGCGGCCTGCGCCCATGACGTGTTGGCAAATCGATTTTAAAGATGTCAGCAGTGTGCCTGCTGATCCCGATGGCAAACGGCAACATGTGGTCGAAACGCTCAATATCATTGACACGGGCACCTCGGTGCTGCTCGATGCCCATGTGCGGGCCGACTTTACCGCAGAAACGGCTCTGCAAGCGCTGGCTCGCACGCTGGGCAAATATGGCTGTCCCAAGCTTATCACCTTGGATCGCGATACCCGCTGGGTGGGCAGTCCGGCCGGCAGCGACTTTCCGGCCGCCCTGATCCGCTTCTGTGCCTGTCTGGACATCGCGGTGCAGATCTGTGCCCCTCAGCACCCACAGGAGAATGCCTTTGTCGAAAGGTACAACCGGACCTATCAAGAAGAATGCTTGGCCGTCGATCAGCCGCGTGACTTGCCACAGGCGCAAGCCGCCACCGAGGCCTTTGTCGAGCACTATAATGTCGAACGCCCCCATCAAGGGCTGGCCTGTGGCAATCGTCCGCCGCGCACCGCCTTTCCCACCTTACCCGCCTTATCCCCCCTGCCCAGCTCCATCGATCCCGATAGCTGGCTCCAGTCGCTCGATGGCTTGCATGTGGAGCGCAAAATCGATCGCCAGGGCATGCTCAGCATTGATCTGAAGCGCTATGACGTCTCGCGTAAACTGGCAGGCCATCGCGTCAGTGTGCAACTGGATGCTCAGGACTGTTGCCTGCACGTCTTTCTCCAAGAGCAGCGCGTGAAATCGCTGCCGGTGCGCGGTCTGCTGGGGCAGGTGCTCTCCTTTGAGCAGTTTCTTGCCCATATGCTCCAGCAGGCCCGCGCCCAACATCGCTTGCGCTCCCTGCAAGAGCGCCGTTGGCGCTCTTCCCCTTTCACGACCCCATAGGGAGGGTTACGATGTGCTGACCTTGCTCCGGTTACGATGTTCGTAATCCCTACAGATCCTTCGCTGCGCTCAGGATGACACAACCCCTCGCTGTCATCCTGAGCGCAGTGAGCCGAAGCCCTGAGCGGAGCGAAGGGGAAGGATCTGTGGCGCACATTTGTCCAGCAGACCTGACTCACGTAGCCTTGCGGCCTTATGGGTAATCACCAGAAACACATACTTGACCGGCACCTGAGGTACGTATTTTTGCAGTGGCCATTTTACGGGTAAAACCTTGAAAAGATGAAAAGAGCTATGTGATCCTCCCTAATGGTATCTGTACGGCTCTTGTTCATCAAGGATCTGGCCCGGCCAAATTCCTGTTCAAAAGGACAGGGACATTCTGGCTACAGGGACAGTATATTCGAACAGAAAGATGAGATACTCTCCCAGGAGAAGCAAAAACGTTTGCTTCTCCTGGGAAAAAGAAGCGTGAAAATGTCTCCTTCTGGGAAGGTATAAGGTGCAGTGTGAGTAAGTTTACCGAAGCAGAACTGGAATACTTACAGACGCAACGGCTTGGACGGCTGGCAACCGTAAACGAGCGTGGTGAACCACAAGTCGCGGCGGTCGGTTTTCGCTATAATCCTGAGTTCGATACCATTGATATCGGTGGCTATGACCTGGCGAACACGCAGAAGTTTCGCAAAATTGCCCGCAATGGCCTGGCATCTTTTTTGGTAGACGATGTGCAGCCCCCGTGGAAGACGCGGAGTATCGAGATACGTGGGCATACCCAGGCTCTTCCCGAGGGTGGGCAGTCCATTGCACCCAACAGAAGTCCCGCAGTGATAGGCATCACTCCCAGGCGCATTATCTTTTGGAATGCGACCACTGATCCTCCTGTGGGTTCAAAGCGCAATGTGGAATGAAGCAATTACGCGCGCTGTTTTTCTCTGGTGGTCGTCCCTCCAGCGAACGCTTGCACACCATCGCTCAATTGATTGATGAGGGACAGGTCAAAGTCACGCTTGCCAGGATCTTCCCCTTGCGCGAGGCAAGCCTCGCCCACGAATTGAGCCAGATCGGGCATGGGCGCGGACGCATTGTGCTACATATCGCTGGCTAATCCAACGGCACGCTCACATGGTGAAGAGTTGAAGTGTCCGACCCCTACTATGGACGAGTTGGCCTGACGATCGTAAGCATAGCGGTACTTTGTTGATGACGGCTTGCAGAAATCTTGAACCGGATGACAAAATGGAGGCATGCGAGCCTACTCACAAGAATTGAGACAACAAGTGCTTCGCGCCGTTGATGAAGGGCAATCGCGAGCCGAGATCATTGATCGTTTGCGGGTGTCGAGAGCAACCATCAAAGGCTACTTGAAGCAGAGGCGCGAAACAGGAACCGTTCTGCCGCGGCCCATTCCAGGGCGGCCCCCAAAGAAAGGGGCCGCGTTACAAGCAGGAGTACCGGATCTGTTGGAAGCTCATCCTGGTGCGAGGCTGCAAGACTACTGCCACTGGTGGGAAAGCCTCCATGGAGTCAAGGTCAGCACCAGCAGCATGAGCCGAGCCATTTATGCCGTTGGCTGGAGGCGAAACGAAGAGCGTGGCCGCCATCAGAACGCGCCATAGAGGAAGAGCCCCTGTCCCCGTCCCAGCTGGTCAAACAAGCACTGCAGCAGAGGAGGTGGGGGCCGCTCTGACCACGCTCGCCAATAGCGCTGCAGCATGATCCAGGGCTCCAACCATCCCCGCACCGCTCGTAGGGCCATTGGCCAGGGCACGTGGGGTCGTTGCCTGGTTTTCTCGCTGATTTTTTTTCCCCGTCCCCACGGCATCAGCAGGAACGCTTCTCTGTGAGAAGACTTCCGGCTCAGACGTCTCCTGCGGCTCGTTGGAGGCGTTGGAGGAGGAGTGAGAGGCGTGATACCAGCAAAAGGAGAAGGCGCAACAGACCAGTTGCCAGTGCCGTCGGATGGCCTGATCACTTCTGACCTGATACTGTGACCAGCCCAATGTGTGTTTGACCTGCTTGTAACTCTGCTCCACCCACATGCGCAGCCCGTACAATCTGATCACCTCTTCCAGGTTCGCAGGAGCGAAGGGCTGTTGGCTAGCTGGACACGTGCTGGGAGCAGGCAGGTTCGTCACCAGATACCAGGTGCTGAGGTCGGGCAAGGTCTGTGGATCGGTCGTGGCCACCACCGCTCGTTCCGTCTTGTCTAGTCCATACGGTCCGGCCACGATCTCCAATGCCCACCATTGTTGTGTGCTGCCATCGCGGAAGGTTCTGGTGAGTGGTACCCACTTGCCGGGGTGACTGGCACTCTCCCAGCCGGCCTCGTGCGCTACGTCTTGCAGAGAACCTGCCACATCCTCTGGATGCCACCACGCATGGGAAGGTTTGAGCGCCATCACATACGGCACTCCCAGCTTTTGTAACCCGCCCCTCAAGCCGCGATCCTCTCCGTAGAAGGAGTCAGCCACTACCGCACGGAAAGGCCACCCTTGCTGGTTGGCCTGTTGAACAAGCTGGAAGGCGATTTTGAGCTTGGTACGAAAGGCGGGATCGTTCCTGCCTTTGGCAAAGGAGCTCTCCGGGGTGTAGGGCTCGGTCTCCAGCGGGTAATACACCTGCTCGTCGGCCCACAGGCTGGTGACGGAAACCACTCCGTTGTCGATCTTGCCTAGATTCCCCAGATATTGACGCCCGATATGAGCCGTCTTGTGACCATCCTTGCGATCCCCAGTCTCATCGATAACCAACACTCCCTGTGCATTCGGAGCCGTCGCCGGATCCTCGCGCAGCAGCGTGAGCCGCTCGGCCTGGACCTTGCGCTCATCCCAGTCCGACTCCGAGAGAAACCATTGCAGCTTTTGCGCTCGTGGGAATTGGGCCCCCACCACTGGCTCGGTATTGACCAATCCTGTCAGCGTCTTATGTCGCTCGCTCGGCAACAATAAACCCTGCAGATACTGCCGAAAGCCTTCGCGTTGATTGCTCTTGCCAAACAAGGGATCAAAGTGCCTGATATACTCTTCCAACGGCGCTGGTGCTCTTGTTACTTCGATGCGCTTGGTCATCTATTTCTCTCCCTCCTCTGCCCTTATTCTCTCACACTTTTCCCTCGTCAACAAACTACCGCTAGGGATCTGGCTGGGGGTGCTGCGCGAGCCCAGCTATACCCGTCGCCCAGACAGGATGCTACATTTCATCAGCACGCTTATAACTTCTTCCAGCTCATTGTGTAGTCTCGCCAAAGCTGGTAGCCTAGCTTGCCATACCAATTGACGAGCCAGGTGTAGCCGATATAGCTTGTCTTGATGCCGCGCGCTTGCAGTAATTCGGTGACGCGGGCGGCGAGGGCGAGTCCTATTCCATTTTCGCGCATGGATTCTGCGACTCCGAGGGGTCCAATGCCACCGGTGTTCTCACCAAGTAGTTGCCTCCAGGCGATATCATGTCGCCGCCAGGAGGCGTGGGGATGCATGACAGATGAGGTACCTACGATTCCCTGGCGGATGTCCTTTGCTACCACTACATCGGCGTACCCATTCTGATCCATTACCCGCCGGTAGTAGGGGAGCCACCTGGGGAAGTGGCGGGCTTCAAATTCCAGGACCGCGGGCACATCTGCTTGTGTTCCAGGCCCAATCGTAATGCCTGGGGTGCGAATACGTTCATAGATGCCAGGTGGAGTGACATAGTCGCCCAATTCTCTGACGAGATCGAAGCTTCGTTCGGTACCTGTCCAGCCGCATGCCTGGAAGAACGGCCAAGCGCCAGGCAGGTTGGTTGGCACGCCAGGCCAGAAATAGGTGAGTCCACTATCGCCCAGCTGTACCTCTTCTACGCCTCGCTGCTTGAGCGCGTCGAGCGCGTGATCAAGTAACGCTCGCCCGATGCCCTGCTTTTGATAAGCAGGGGCCACCAGAACGAGCATGAGTTCACCTCTTATTGGAAGCGCGCCTCGAATACGGGGCCCCTGGGTTCCAATAAAGCCCACGACGTCGTGATCGACTTGAGCAACGAAGTGATCCCCTTGTTGATATGCTGGATTGGCGACGGTGGTATAGTGAAAGGTCTCGTAGGTGAGGGGCCAGCGGTGGCTGAGCATCTGCTGCCACAGAGCATAGACCTGGCTTTCATCGTGCTGCGGTTCGTATGGTCGAATTACAATATTATTGTTCATATCTTCCTCACTGAATCCGGGCTGACTGATCCGGGCCGATAATGCGTTTTAACGAATTAACCTGGTTATGTGGTGGGTTTGCCGTGAGCCGATAAATCGGCGGTAATAGGCATCAACCTAAGCCACACATGAGCCCGGCTTGGCCAGAGTGCGGCAGGAAGGACCGTCCTGTCATCCTGAGCGCAGCGAAGGATCTCCCTGCCCATCTAGCCAGACCCTTCGCTGTGCGGAGGCGTGACCATCAGGGGCAACAGCCAGACCCTTCGCTGCGCTCAGGGTGACATTGTTCGGTCACTTAGGTTGATGCCTATTTGAGCCGATAAATCGGCGGTGCGCACGATAAATCGGCGCCTACAGAGCGTTTGGCTATACCAATTAACTCACCATTCTCAGTACCGGTATCTCTTTCCTGATATCGAACTTCAACAGCTTGTGCGCCTGGCGAATGGCCTCCTCTACCTGGGCAGGTGTATCTCCTCGGGCGAAGATGAAGCCGAGGTAGCTGGCACCTTCGGGTAGGGGTACCAGGGAGTGATTGAGTTTGGCGGTAATCTGGACTCCTGTGATCAGTGGCACTGCCTGGGCCTCTTCGATGCCGTGCACTGCTTTGAGCATGCCTGCAGATGGGATGGGGATCATCATCACGCCGGCGGCATGCTTCTCGCGCTCGATAGAGGTGATTTCCTGACCGATGGCGTGACGCAGGATGAGTTCTTCCAGGCACATGCCGGAGCCGAATTCCAGTATGGTTGAGCAGAGGCCGCCGATGGAGCGGCCGGCAATCTCTAGCATCCAGGGGCCTTGCTCGTTGACGCGCAGTTCGGCGTGAACGGGGCCCTCGCGCAGTTCGAGGGAGGCCGCGGCAGTCGTTACACACCTGGCGATGGCTTCTTGCACGTCAGTGGGCAGGCGCGAGGGGGTTACATAGATGGTCTCTTCAAAAAAGGGGCCATCCAGCGGGTCGGGTTTGTCGAAGAGGGTCAGTACCTTCAGTTGGCCATGGGTGAGGATGCCTTCCAGGGCAACCTCAAGGCCGGGGATGAAGTCTTCGACCAGCAGAGAGTCTTGCTCTGTATAGCCTTCGGAGAGCAAAAGCCGCTTCAAGCGGTTGAAGGCAGCCACAAATTCTTCAGGGTTGTTGGCGCGAATGACTCCACGGCTGCCAGAGAGGCGCCGCGGCTTGACAACACAGGGATAGGTCACCTGCTCAGCGACTTCAAGAGGATCAGCAGCGAGCGAGAAGGGACGGAAGACGGGACATGGAGCGCCGCCTTGCGACATCAATGTGCGCATGAGCAATTTGTCACGGGCTGCTTCAGCGGATCGAGGTGAGTTATGGGCCAGCCCGAGAGCGGCGCTGGCTAAAGCAGCCAGTTCAGTTGCCCCATCGTCAACAGCGAGGATGGCGGTAATGGGATGTTCGCGCACGTATTCGACAATCGTTCGTACGGATTCCTGTGAGTTGGTGAAATCCACGCCGAGGGGCACATGCCAGTACTCTGAAAGAGTATCCGGCAGATCAATTCCTACCACCACCTCAAGGTCCAGGCGCTTAGCAGCGCCTAAAAATGCTCCTGCCCGGTAGGTTGCAGGAGACATGAGCAATATTACTCGTTTCTTTTCATGTTCAGAGGCCATATTTATTACTTACTCTTCTTTATCCTGTTTGACTTCAACGGCAAAGCCCCGAGACTTGAGTGCTGCTGCCAGGACGAAGAGGCGTTCGTCACCGTGTATCGTCCATAGCAGTTCCTGGCCGTCCCACCGGCATTCAAACCAGCCATTCCATTTCGAGTGTTGCACTCTGCCCAGGTAATGCCAGTCTTTTACCGCTGGGCGGCGGTTGTTGAAGCCGTAGCCAGCGCCCTCTACACTTGCAAAGTCTTTGCTGCGAAAGATTACTTTCATGTCTATATGATATCACCTTTGCTTGGCCTGTAGAAGATGTGGTAGATATTGAGCAGGGAGATGAATCGGCCCCTGAAGCTGGGCGAGGACAAGCCATCCCCAATAGGTGTCAAGTGAAGCCGCCCCTGAGCCTGGGTTGGCCAGAGCGAGGGAGGAGTGAGCCACTCCCCAGCGTTTCCAGCCACTGCCCATGACGCTTTCATGACGCTTTCATGACGCTTCCTGCTTATGCTATTACCAGAGAGGACGAGGCGCGTCACCTGGGTCGTGGCCCGCAATCCTGCCGGGTGGGTTTTTGAAAGAGAGGTATTGTGATGAATATGGAAGGCGACCAACTGAAACCGTGCATTGGCTTCATCGGTATGGGGCACATGGGCAGTCATATGGCTCAGAGGCTGCTCGAGGCTGGTTACCGGTTGACGGTGTATATCTATATGTTATTGTTTTGTAACGACCGTTCAATACAAGCAATGTTGCTTCATAACAACCATAACAGAGGTGTGCTATGAGTACGTATCCCCGGTCAGACCAACCCCGGCTCTTCGTTACCAAAGAAGATGTGCAGGGTGAGTGTCCCTCCTGCGGCAGCCAAAACCTGAAACGCTACCCGGTGCTCAGCGAAGGCGGGTGGTGGATGACCACCAAATGCCAGCAATGCCTGTTCCCGGTCCAGCGAGAGCGCTGGTCGCGGCTCGGCTCTATCGCGCTTCTCACCGACCTTCTTTAGCTTCGTAACCATCCATAGCAGCGCAGTTGCTCGCTGCTAGTATTGCATGAGGAGTATTGTGGTATGCTCGCAGTTGACGTAGGTGACGAAAGTTCCAACGAATCCTCTCAACACAGAAGAATCTGTGATCGCGGGAGCCGCTGCTGTTGGCGTGGCGGGTGCGACCATTTTTAACCACGCGAGTACCGCAGGGTTAAACGCCATTATCACACGACGCCTGCCAAAGATTGCTTTCCTCACTACGCTTGGGCATCGTGACATGCTCGATATGGCTCGCACCTGGCGACCGCTAGAAGCCCTTACCGATCCCAGTTGGCGGCGCCCGTTTGGCGATGCAGCCAGGGCGCTCGTTCCTCGCTACCTGCGCCGGGGCATGCACGAGCGCATGTTGTCGAACGGTCAGGTTTTGCTGCCTTTGGACGAAGAGCAAGCACGGGAGCAACTGGCGGTTCTCAAGCATTGCGAGGTAAAGGGCGTCGCCATTTGTCTCCTCAACGCTTATGTCAATCCGCAGCACGAAATTCGCCTGCGCGAACTGGTGAAAGAGGTGCTGGGGGATGACATCCCCTGCTCTATTTCTTCGGAGACTTCGCCCCTGGCAAAGGAATACGCCCGCGCTTCAACCACCGTGGTCGATGTCTTCATGAAGATCATTTTTACTCGCTATTCCGAGAATCTCGCCGCCGGCTTACGGGCGGCCGATTTTCAAGGTGAGATCAACTTTGCCGACTGCGCCGCGAAGCTGGTTGCCTCGGATATGGCGATGGAGCAGCCATTCAGGATCGTATTTTCCGGTCCGGCAGCGGGAGCAGTGTCCAGCGCGCACTTTGGCCAGCTCATCGGTGATGATAAACTGATGTGTTGTGATATAGGCGGGACATCTTGCGATATCAGTGTAGTAACGAACGGCAAGCCTTACGTCAACACGACGTTTGAACTTGAGCATGACATGCTGGTCAATGCGCTGTCTATTGCAATTGCCAGCATCGGCGCGGGCGGCGGTAGCATTATCTCGATCAACTCATCTGGTGAGATGCGCGTCGCCTCTTGCTGCCGGCTGTTCTCAGCATGGTCAAAGCCCGTCGCGTGATTGTTCCCCCTTATCCCGGCCTTTTCTCCGCTCTCGGCCTGCTCAGCTCAGACCTGGTCTATTCAGACAACCGCAGCGCCTACATGCTGCTCGTACCAGGCGTCGCCGATAACATCTCCCAGATATATCGCGCGATGGAGGAAAAACTGCTCTCGCGCATTTCTTCTGATCAGCAGAACGTCGTCATAAGGCGCACATTCGATGGACGCCTGTATGGGCAAACCTGGGAAACGCCATTCATCGAGGTACCACCGGGCGAGATCACCGAGGAAACCATCGGCACGTTCATTAAAAACTTTCACGATGTCTACGAGCAGCGCACGGGCAACCGCTTTGAAATGATTCCCGTTCAAAGCGTAACGTACAGGGTTGAGGTCATTGTACCAACCGGGAAAGTCAGCTATCCACATCTGCCCGCAGGGCAGCCACGCACCTTGCAGCCCGAACGGGTCGTCACGCTGCACTACCTGGAAGATGGAGAAATAGAGGTCGCCGAATACGAGCGAGAAAAGCTGCAGCGGGGCGATGTGATTCGAGGGCCGGCCATTATTCGTGAACCACTCTCCACCACGAACATTGTGCGCGGCCAAACCGCGACGATCGGCGAATGGGGTGAGATCGTGATTGAACTTGAGAGGTAATACTGCGACTGGGCAACAATGACTGCTGTTCAGTCTCCCCTGCATATTAAAAAAGGAGGCACAACCTATGAGGCGTGAAGTAATCGGCGATGAGCTGTTGGTAAAAGACCTGGGCGATGCAGATTTCCGCGCGCGCTACCAGTGTGATAAATTTACAGCCACAGTGCTTGCCAACCGGTTTCGCTACATCGTGAAGCATATGTCGAGTGGGCTATTGACTAATGCGTTTTCCGTCATCCTACGTGATTGGTACGATTTCGCATCCACCATTTCCGGCCCGCCTGAATACGACTATCCCATGCCAGCCGTTAGCGATAGCCTGGCACTCTTCCTTGGCCCTATGACCGACGCGGTGCGCAATATGGTTGAGGAATACGGAGCGGACAACCTGGGACCGGGCGATGTTCTCATTTGTAACGATCCGTATCGTATCGGGACGCACGTGAATGACGTGTGCTTTGTGCGGCCTGTTTTCTACCAGGATCGGCTGGTAGGGTTCGTCAATCTTCAGGCTCATATGCTGGATATGGGTGGCATCGTTCCCCTTGGCTTCACCGGGACAAAACGCAATGTGTACGAGACAGGTTTAGTGCTGGGGCCGATTCTCCTCTATAAACACGATAAACCCGTCAAATCCACCTGGAGTCTGATCTTCGACAACGCTCGTTTCGGCGGATTGTTGCTGCCGGACATCAAGACGATCTACCAGAATCTCTGCTTTGGCGAGCGGCAATTGATCGAAACCATCGATCAATATGGCGTGGATGCCTACCTGGGCGCGGTACGCTATGCCTGCGATATTTCAGCCGAGAGGATGATCCAGGCCGTTGCTAGCTTGCCTGACGGGGATTTTGAGGGCGAGGATGGCATCGACTGCGATGGCGTCGATGATAGTGAAGAATACAGGGTCAAAGTGAAGATTGCTGTACGAGGCAATCGATTGGAAGTTGACCTGAGCGGCAGCTCGCGGGAGGCGCGAACCTGCGTGAACGCGGGGTGGTTAGACACCAAAATGGCGATTGGAGTGGCTCTGAAATACCTGCTCGATCCAAAAACTCCTTTCACATCAGGCACGTTACGCAGTGTCGATATCGTCCTTCCAGAAGGAACCTTCGTGAGCGCCATGCCGCCCGATGGAGCAATCTTTCTCTACTATGAAAGCGCCTCAGCACTCGCGCTCGCCGTTTTCGGGGCGCTCAAGGATGCTCTCGGCCCGGACGCCGTGGGTGGCGATTACTGTTCCCTGAGTGGACATAGTGGTAATGGCGTGTTCAACGGCTTCCCCTGGACATCCATAGGACAGACCGGAGGTGAACATGGACCGTGGGCTGCCACGAAAGACGGCGATGGCGATAGTTATATGGTCAATTACCTGACCAACAACCTTGACCCGGCAACCGAGGCAATCGAAGCAGAGGCCCCATGTGTGGTCCTGCGTAAGGAATACAAGGTTGATAGCGGCGGGGCCGGGAAGCATCGGGGTGGGGCGGCGGTCATGAAAGATACGCTGTGGCTTGGTGAAGGAGACCATTACTCTATGCCGCTGCATTGCAAGTCCCCCAGCGGCTTTGGCGTCTACGGGGGCAAAAGCGGGGCGACCGGGGCGGTCTGGTTCTGGGAACCGGATGCCTACGAGGCCAGTAACGAGAACGGGTACATCGGGACGGACGGGCGCGCCTATGCACGAAGCAATCCAGTTGCCGGCGTGCTTAACCCGGAGACAAAAGCTCTCGACCCCAACGGAAAATACTTTTTCTTTGCTAGCGTTCCTGTCTGGCACACCAGGCCGAATGCCATGTTCCGCTACCTCACCAATGGCGGCGGCGGCTGGGGCAATCCGCTGGAGCGCGACCCGGAGCGCGTGAAGCGCGATGTGCGCGATGAATACGTGAGCATTGAAGGAGCAGGAACACTGTATGGCGTCGTCATCAAGGGCGATCCTGTTCACGACCCCGAAGGCTTAGAGATCGACCTTGATGCCACACAGCAACTACGCGAGGAGATGTCACGACGGTTATGAACCATATAACCCCTGAAGAATATCAACTGGCTTACGAGAGTGCATGGGCCAGAAGGTGCCGGAAGGAGAAATCGGCGAACTGATCGTCAAAGGGCCATCCATAGTACGCGGCTACTGGCGGCGGCCTGAAGGGACAGCAAGTACCTTCAAAGTTGGTTGGCTCTACACAGGCGATATCGGATGCGCCCGGCTATATGGATGTGGGGGTCAGTGAACTTATCCAGAACCAGGAGGCGTTTTTCGCGCATCTCATGAAGCACACACCGATGAGGTGTATCGGCAAGGCGAACGAACTTATCGGCGCGGTCATCTTGCTGGCCTCCGATGCATCCAGCTACATTACAGGACAGACCCTGTTCATTGATGGGGGTTTTCTCGCGTAGGGATTTCCGGTGCCGCGACAAGTGGCCTGAACCGGCAGTCTGGCTATGCTGCCAGTAAGGCAGGACTGCTCGGACTGACGCGCACCGTCGCTCTGGAATTCTCGCCGTATGGCATCACATGTAACGCTGTTTTACCAGGTCTTATTCAAACAGAGAAGGTGGGTGAATTGCCGTATGATATACGCGAAGCGGCTATAGAGCGCATTCCAGCCGGACGTACCGGAAAACCGGAGGAAGTGGCAGCACTGGTCGTATTTCTGGCATCGCCTATCGCCGGTTACATCAACGGAGCGGCTATTCCTATCGATGGAGGTACAGCCCTCAATCAAGTGAGCTTGACCAGAACTTCACATTCCAGAACATCTCAAGCGGGCTGATGCTCAATGAGGTATTGTCAACTTGTTTGTAGGAACAAAGCAGATTGCAGGGCGCAGTTCATTGGCAGAGGATTGCCCAAATTTGAGGCACCATTGCCGCACCGTTTCGTAGGTCACGACGATCCCGCGCTATGCGCAGCCCGTTCCTCGACCGTACCGAAAACTGAGCGAGAAGCGAAGTACAGAGGCAAAGCGGGGCTGTGTTGCGAGCTTCTCACCCAAACTTCCCGAGAGATAAGCGTATCCTCCATAAATGCACAGACATATCAGGGTGAAGGTGAGGCCAATCCGTTTCCCATGAGAGTAAGACGAATCTCCATGGCGAATCTCAACACGCTTTTCTGACCACGGAAACTCCCTCCAAGCACACATATCCGCGAGAACTGGTTCCTACCCTTGATAAACTCGTAGGCGCTACTGATCCTTCTTCAATGCTGAGAACCTGGATAGGTGCTCACCATCCCTCTCATCCGAATAGGAGCTTCAGTCGCTTGTTGCCATGAGAGATATCAGCCCGCCAAGCGCTCACCTTGATGCAGCCAGTGGGAGATACTTTGGCACGCTATGTTCATACGTTTTATTATTACGGGCTTTGTCATACTTTGATATTTCAACGAGAAGGTTCCGCACTGAACCTCTTTACATCCAAAAGCAAGAGAGGGAGAGGAAATTTATGGATCTCGACCAGTTGGTCAATGCGCGTCAATCGAGGCGGAGGGTATTGCGAAAATTTGGTACACTGGCGGGAGTCGGCCTGACACTTGGGGCGTGTACCGGGACCCAATCTGTCGCGCCAACACCCACGACCAGTTCCAAATCTATCGATCATGTTCTGATAGCCTGCCAGGAGAATCATACCTTCGACAACTATTTTGGCAGGTATCCCAGGGCCGGAAAATTTGGCATTCCATCCAACTATACTCAGCCTGACGGCCACGGAGGTAATATCAGGCCATATCATTTTTCGTCGCATAACAGGCCGGATCTAGCTCATACCTGGCAAGCCATTCACAGCGAGTGGAACGATGGGAAGATGAATGGCTTTTATACCACGGATGGTCGTGAGGCGCTCGGCTATTATGATGGCTCCGACCTGCCCTACTACTATGCATTGGCAAATGCTTTCACCTTATGCGGGAATTACTTCTGCTACCAGCTCGGCCCAACCTTGCCCAATCGCATTGCTCTGTGGGCTGGCACCTCAGGTGGCGTTACCAGCGTCACGAAAATTCCTGCTGGAAGCCTGGATTCCCCAACCATTGTCGATCTGCTGGATGGTCATCACGTGAGCTGGAAGTGTTACAACCTTGGTTTAGGTCTCGGTAGTTTCCCCGAAGTGGAGTTTCTCAATGCCTTGCCTTTGTTCAAACGCTGGCAGTCTGATCAGCGGCTCCATTATCCGGCAGCAGATTTCTACAATGATGTGAGTAGTGGCACGATTCCGCAGGTGACCTTTTTGATCACTGACGCCTTCATTAGTGAGCATCCGCATATAAATCCATCGTTGAATATACAGTCTGGGCAGAAGGCAATGGCCAAAGTGATCAATGCGCTCATAGCTTCTCGTCTCTGGACGAGTTCTTTGCTCTTCTTGACCTACGACGAGGGAGGGGGATATTTCGATCACGTGGCGCCGCCGCGAGTGGATACTTACGGCATGGGCATGCGTGTGCCCACGCTGGTGATCTCGCCCTGGGTGAAACGTGGCTATGTGTCCGGGCACCTGTATGAGCACAGCTCGATCTTGAAGTTCATTGAGCGACGTTTTGGTTTACCGACCCTGGCCAGCATCAACCATCAATTCGACTCCTCGACTCCAGGAAGGTATAATGAAGCGGCCAGAGGGAACGAGAGCGGTCCTCCGGCTCCGCCCCGTGATGGTCTAGCACATACAGGCAATTTCTATGAGGTTCTCGACTTTTCACAGGACCCGAATTATCATCCATCATTGCCTTCAATATAGCATGACTGTGACTAGAACTATAAAATGGCGCTAAAAACGAGGGTCGATTCTGACGACTTTTGAAGGTATACTGTATCTGTCTAGGATATCACCTCCTGGACACACGAGTTTGCCTGTCGGCAACCCTTTTGCTTCTGCTGAAGAAAATCCAACACGGGAAGCAATGTTCCCAAAAAAGTGAGAGGAAGGGGATACTACCTCGATGAAACCACGCATTACGATCATTACCTTGGGTGTAGATGATCTGGACAAGTCGCTGACCTTCTATCGAGACGGTCTTGGTCTCCCAACGCAAGGAATCATAGGGAAAGAATTTGAGTATGGAGCTGTCGTCTTCTTTGATTTACAAAACGGTGTAAAGCTTGCTCTTTGGCCAAGAAAGAGCATTGCTCACGATACACACATCCCTGTTCAATCTCCAAGTGCGACGGAATTTACCCTTGCTCATAATGTCAGCAGTAAAGAAGAAGTCGACATGGTGATGGAACAGGCGAAAGAAGCAGGGGCAAAGATCATCAAATCTGCACAAGATACGTTCTATGGTGGTTATGCTGGCTATTTCCAAGATCCAGATACTCATGTATGGGAAATAGCCTGGAATCCTCAGCTCTTACCTGAATAAAAAGTGCTGACGGGAGAATGGTCCAGCTTTCACCATCAGCAGGTGGGGATGTACATGACATCTAAAATAACCGCAGTTTTCGCGTAAGGAATCGCGCCTTTTTCGTGACTGGTACAGAGAAAAGGGAGGATGATATGATTGAAAATAAGAGAGACACACCCTATCCACCTTACGATCAATCGCTGGTCAATGAGAGGAATATGACTATCAGCCACGCCGCCTTGCTCCCAGAGATGGAGCAGGTCTTCACGGAAGCGCGTCCACGTCTGCTGAGGCTCGCACATTTGAACGGTATGTCGCCCGACATGGCCGATGATGTCGTGCAAGAAACGATGATGGAAGCATGGCGGCACATCGAGAAGCTGCGCGACCCGCAGCGTTTCCATGCATGGCTCGACGGCATCTGTCGCAACGTCTGTCGTCGCTACAAAACGCCAGATGGCGCGCTGCACCGGCACTTCTCGCTCTCCACTCTGGCCCGCGACAACGAAACGAAAAACGCATCTGACGCCTCGCTCGCTCTCCCCGACCCGTTCGCCATTGACCCGGCGGAGGAGTTGAGCCGCCAGGATTTAGCAACCTTGCTCGACCGCGCAATGGAGCATCTTTCACCCGGCACGCGCAAGCTCTTGGAGATGTG
>WNGR01003498.1_pt1 | contig 17129 bp, 19 predicted proteins | sample 5407581 | NCBI WGS metagenome assembly WNGR01 (sample SAMN13153383, study PRJNA577476) | soil metagenome | isolation source: 80 cm soil or saprolite under Garry oak tree replicate 2 | place: USA:California | collected 2016-06-15 | reverse complement strand
GCGTCGACGTCACGCGGATGTTGGCGTTTTTTCCAATATCTAGCTTACGGAGGCCATGGGATAGGCGGGGGCAGTCGACAAATGGGCGATCGAAGTTCAATGCTCTCTGGGTAGTGTCGAATTTGCAGTGGATGGGCATGGCTGGTTATGAAGCACAGTCGAGGGTGGGTTGAAGCCGAGGCAGAGGACCAGTTATCTCTTAAGAGTTTTTCTATGTTCCGTATGTGTCTATTTGTCCTGTCATCGATGACATCTTCTGAGGGCTGAGGGCTGAGGCTGAGGGCTTGAACTACCGTGACCTGAGAATCACTTGTGTCGTGATGGGTTAATGGCGGTCCGCAGCCGACATCACGGCGGGAGCTATTGATCCCGTGGTGCCTCCAGCGGCCCAGAGAGTCCAACGTCGTTTCCCCATTCGCTCCAGCGGTTCTGTCATTCCCATAGAGGGGATGGCGTAAAGGTGGTTGGCGCATGTCTGTTTCAGGACGAAGTACGTGCAGAAGTGTGAGTTACCGGCGGGCCGTCGGAATCGTGTGGATTCGAACACCATAAAGACAGTCACATTGATATCTCGTACTTCTGTTCTCACAACTGCTGGCGTGAGGAATCTACCTGACAGTGAAACACCAGTGGTCAGACCGGTCGGAAGTGTCGGGGTTTATCGTCCGCGCACGCATGCGCAGTATAGTTGACAGGACCGCACCCGCGGTCGTAGCAGCCATCATGCTCCCTACGAAAATTGTGATCGCTGAGGGGGGCACGAACGACTCCCACGAGAGGTCGTTAGCCAGCCACGGCGATCACCGTACGTACGCCTTTGACTTACAGTGAACCCATACCCAGCCCAACCGCCCATCCCGGGTCCAAGTTGGTCACCTGCGATCGTGTCGACACGTGCAGGGTGCAACGACGCCACGACGAATGGCTGCGAGGCCCTTCGCGATTCGCGAAGAACACGACCGGCAAAAAAGGCTGTGAGCCTGCAAGCAGTACAACCACAACTGCGTAAGAGAAGGGGGAAGGATAGCGGGGAGTTGCGACGTACGGTAAATCTCCGTTGCCGCGAATGACCAGACTGAGCTAAAGCCCCCACTCTGCGCGATAAACGAGTCAGGGTGACGGAGCATGGCGATATGAAAGGTGTGTACCCACTGTAAGGACCGTGTTCTTACTAGTCTCGAAACGATAGACATTACTTAAAGTAGCTTCTCGATTACTACTGTAAGCACTTACTGTGCATACAGTACTCCTTGCAGTACTACTCTTATGCTCGCTCATGAAAACGAACATGCCTTTACTTTTGCGTTAACGATTTCCGTCTGCGTCCGCGTCCGCGTCTGTGTCTCCATCTACATCGTGTTTCTTATTCTCCTTTCTCTTACTACTATCTACGCTTCCCCTTGGGTCGACAACTATTACTCGCTACACCCAATGCTTCCGAAGAGAAGAACAAAGACGAAGACGATTGCGAGGTTATGTGCGAAGCCTCAATGGACATAGGCGAGCGCGCGGATGAGAACAATGCGGATAGGACCATGACGGGTGTATGGTCCAACATCACAGTACCATCCTGAGACGAGTTGGCATGTCAGTCAGGGAACCAATGAGCAGGTTGATGCGAGAACTTGGCGAACGTACCAATGGCCGTAGCAAGATTGAAGACAGCCAACGTGAGGTCCCGTTTGCAGGTGAGTAGCCAAGGGACACTGCGTAGGCCGAAGTGCTTGCAAGAAGACGGCGATCAACTATGAGAACAGAAAACATTTGGTCGATGCCAAGGGGGAAAAAAAAAGTCGGGATATGCGACCCACAGCAGCGAGAAACACGGGTAATGTGAGGAACCTGAAGTTGATGGGAGGAGCAGGTCCGCGTCGATCCGCAAGGAGTATAGGCACGCCCGGTTTTACGCCAAACGTTGCTGCTCCGCCAAATACGCCAATCATCACAGCCATAACCGTATCGTACCACGAAACCCGAGGCGCTGGAGGAGGAAATTGACGAGAATTGGTAACCCTACCCCGCCGAGCCCGGGGCCACCAAGGATGAAAGAGCAAGCAAGAGAGCATTTCTGAAAGACTCATAAAGGGTGTAGAATGATAGTTGGTGCCAGTGTAAAGGACACACTGTGGCAAACCACTCTGTGATCTACGGATAGGGGTGTTTCAGCAAGTAGAGGCCTCAAAGGGGAAGAAGATATGTCTGGCTAGACTCACCCAGATTATGACTGGCGCATACAAGCACCCACCTGCCAGTGCGACCCCAGAAACGACATCCTGAAGTAAAAACGAACATGCTCGATACTTTCGGGAAGAACATACGATAATCGTCCTCACCTTTGTCGCAAAGCTTGAGATAAGTATCGACGCGACGCAGGTCATCAGGGCGCCGAGCATCATTGGTCGGAGCAGCTGCGGGCGACGCTGGGCAACAAACTGCAATAGGGCTCCTTCACCGTACTGGATCGCGATTGTGATGGTACCGATTGCATTAATGGAAGCCTCCGAAGCACTCTGGATGGGCGGATGACCGAGGTACCATTCTTGAAGGACGCTGTAGCTACAGAAAGGACGGGGTCCTCGCCTTGTGAGGGTCTAACGCCCAGAGATACACGGAGAACGACCCACCTCAACGGAAACCCCCACACGAGGGTCCCAAGGACAAATGGGCAGAGTATAAGAGCGCGACAGCGTCCTCCTGCCTCGCTTGTTCTATGCCAGTGATCGCGTGCGGGCTCCGGGTCGATGTGTTCGGCTCGCTCAGTATCTTCCTAGTTCCGTTCCAGTTCCAATTCCAATTCCAGGACCAGCATTGCCCGTTAGCTCTCTCTCGACGTTGAGCACTGAAAGTTCAATACCTCCGTCCATGCAAGCCAGCATGGGGGTGTGTTGTGCAAAAATTCGGTTTCAACGGATCATCTCGCCCCTCGCCCTCTTCGTCCGAAAAGTGTTTCGGCCTTCACGGGTTTCGGCTTTGAAGTTCCTGAGCTCTAAGTTCTCGGTCTCAAGGTCGGGAACGGAATGGGGCGAGATCAAACTCACCCTTTGATGGGGCCTGCAAGATCCGGATGACTTCAGTTGGTTAATTGTTTACGCACTTCCACTCCTTACACGCTGCCGAGAGCGATAGTCTGAGACCTTACGATATGCTTTCGAGTCCAACGTTGCGAGCCAAACTTGGCCTCCCCTAGATGCCAAAAGCGAAGTTACTCATAGACTAACCCGCCGCTTTTTGACGAACCCAGGTGCAAAGACGTAGGGATGCGTTGAAATGCGTGCTACATACGGTCCTGTATGATTTGGGAACAAAAAACTGTCAAACCCGCCGCCAACAAGACCCGGTGCCAGTGACCTTTTCTTTAGTCATTACAGTCAGTAAGAAATCCAAATTCATAGCAGCACATACCTTGACTTCACAAACGTCATGCCACGGTTGTCCAGATGACTGAGTGAGTCATACATTTATTTGTTTCTCAGGATACCTGTAAGAGTACGACGTTCCAGGCTCTTACTGAATATCCCCATTCACGTGAAGCGAGAGCGGACTGCACAAGCATGGGCCCAAAAAAAGGCCCATGCGCATACATCCCCAGCACCGTTCTCCCACTCCACGAACGTAGTCCCAAATTCCCGTGCTTGACCCCACACTTCCTTTGCCCCCCTAATATTCGTTGCCTCCGTGGGGAAAAAAAAACTGGGGCCGCAGCGCACATGTACGTACGAACTTGAACCCTATGCACACTCTTCCGGCACTACAGTATTGGCACCTGTCCTGGCACATGAACTCGTTTCTGCCGCCAGTGTCAACGTCCGTTACAGTTTGACTAGTGTGCAGGCTAGATCTTGCTGCTAATAGCCGAGTACGCTTGTTCCGCACTACCCCCACACAGCGGACGGTTGCATGTTTAGCAGCAGAATCACCATTCCCACTAACCCAGTCCACCAAATTCCGGGCTTTTCTCGTGCTGCAAAGCACGAGGACATCTCGCTGAGAGACACTTCCATTCGATTGATGTTAGACTGGTGGTCGCATGGTGTTTAGGACGCGCGCATGGTAATTATCCACATTGGGCGTAATACCGTGCAGCTGACAGTATGCTGCCGATCCCGCCCGTCCGCGCCGTTCTGTCCAACGTTGAAGGTGAAGTGAGCGTCACTACACCGATTACAGGCTGGGATACAAAGTAACAGAGTATTTCAAATCACAATAGAAACAAAACAAAACAAAGAAAACGGACATGCAGTTGACCGTGCAGTTGACCGTGCGCGCGCTGGCTGTTTAACGATTTGCAAATTAGTCACGCATCACGTGCAGCGCCTCGTGGCGGCCCTCAAGTATCACATATTCGTGCAGTACCCGACCGACAGCCGCAGAATGCGATTTCCTTCAAGGCTTGCAGGCGCTGATTTTCTACATACAGTACACTCTCGTCACCTGTGCGTTGACCTCCGCCGCCTGCCGCTCGCGTCATGTCTTCTTCACTTCGCCTTCCGCCTGCTCCGTCATCGTGACCGATGGAAGACGCGCGATTTGAACTTTGCTTTTGTGGCGCCAGTCTTCTCTGGAGTTCTCCGTCCGCAGATCCCATTGGCGATGGGCACTTCTTTTGTTCAGAAAAAAAAACACAGGCGGTGGGAACCTCGGAGGCTGCCTCATCAACCCTATCATCAATGACGCTTGCGACATGACCTTGACTGACAGCCCAAATGGAATGATCTGCCCGCGAAAGGAGGGGCCTAGACTCGCAATCGGATCCTTCTAACTTACTTTCGAACGTTTTGTCGTGAGGCGGTGTCCGACCAGGCTGTCAGTTTCATCGCTCAGATTCTAAGAGCGTTAGATCGCCTTGCTCCGTCCTTTTTTTCGCCGGGGTGACGCATTTACTGTACCCGGAGCACGTTGGCTCATCACGTTACGTTTTAATTCCGCACACTTCACGTTTGCTGTTCATTTCATTGAGACAGCAAACGTGCCATCCTGATCGACCAAAGAAAACAAACTCCGCGGGGGCCGTATGATAGGTCAAGTTGGCGGACTCGTCATGACATCTGTTCTTGAGCCCGGTGAGTTCATGCGCCGCTCTCACCGCGATTGCTTTTAGCACTCCCGTTCACACTAATCTTCGCAAGCTTCCTTCAAAAAAATCTTCATTTCCTGTCATGCATGTCATGGCGGTGTCTGTCATATCTCAATCAGGCAGAACCGGATGATCACAATCTTTTTTTTTTTTTTGGAAGTGCCTGCTAGCATTTCTGGATGGTATTGGGCACGACGTTTAATACCCCAACACCGGAGATCACACACATTTCCATTGGGGATATATGATAAACCCATGACATGTACACAAAGTTAACAAAACCGGTAGTAATACCCAAGATGGAACACCGATACAGTAGATCGGCGATTGATTGTGACTGACCAACAATCGGAGACAACACTATAGCGGTCTCCTATGTACTCATCACCCACCTGCTATTCGGGAAAGCGCCGCCGTGAGCACGCCCGCTGACGATCCATCTTCCGCGAGGACAGATAATGTCGCGAGGTCCCTCGCGAGCGCTTCGATGTACATCGCAGCGCCCGACTTGTGGGCGACGCGGGCGCACGCAGCGCGCAGGCGGAGATAGTGCACAGAGGGAACGGGACGCGCACGGGGATCCGCGGTCGAGAATGCCACAGTCGTCTGTCGGCGGGACGCCGCGAGGGTGTTGGGATTCCATGTGACGATTTGGTATTCATCCTCGCGACCCTGCAGTGCGGAAATAAGCGCTCAGTCTCACTGAGTGAGAAAGAAAGAACAAAAAAAAGGAATCTGGGTCTAGGGAAGCGGAGTTTACTCACGGTTGCCTCAAGCCAGACGTTGAGACTCCTAAACTCGTCTGCACCGTCGTCATCTAGAGTGAGCAGGTTCTCGACACGGTAGAAGGACGGTGCGGGTTCGCAGAGAGGGTCATCGCCCGCGAATCCGGCGTACCGGGAGAGCATCCGGATATCGACCGAAGGGGGGATGATGAATGTGGCTTCCATCGCGGCGATGGGAGCGTGCGCGAGTGATGCCGCGCCTATCGCAGACGCCGAGGGCACCGAGCCTGTGATCACGCATCTGTATGCGTCGCGCTCCAACGCCTAGTTTCAGGTCCGCAGCCCTGGGTTCGTCACGATGAATGGGAAAGCGAGGGAGTAGGGAAGCGCACGAGCATCCTCTTCTCCTGGTAGGTGGAAAGGGCGGCGCCGCGTGCGCCGCGATCGCCGCCGGGCGTTGAGATGGACGAGCCTCCGAGCGCTCGTCTCCCGAGTCCGCCACGCGCGGGCGACGACGGTCCTACAGAAGCCTTAACTTTTGGGAAACGAACTTTCAGAGCCGGCGACGCCGCCTATGTGACGCGGACGACGCACACGCCGCGACAAAGATGAATATGTACTTCTGCGCCAGGCGTGCGAGCGCGTTCTCATTCGCGCAGCCCAGTATCTTCCTGCACACCCAGTCCCGCCCGAGCTCGGTGGGGGCCTCCAGGATGAGGTGGCCGAGCACCCGCGAGCACATGTCGTAAGAGGCTGTTCCGGGGGGCGGCTGGCGGCCGACTGCCCAGAAGAAGAGCCCGACACATCGGGCATAGGCGTCATGCCAGGAAGGATTGGTCCGAGGATTGAACACGTTGTCGGGAAGCGGTTCAAACGGGGGCGGATCGCCCCTGTGAGTTCCGCTGTGATTCATGGTTTCTCGAGAGACAACTAAAAGGGTGAAGGGGGGAAGAGAAGAGGCCCGAGGGGGAGAAGGGTTAGCGTGAGAAATGGGCGGAAGGGCTTTGAGATGGAAAGATTGGTTTTAGTCGCAGACAAGCATGGACACAATGAGGCCGGGAAAACTGAGAATAATCAAATAAAAAAGATGATAGTGAACAAAAATTCGCGCGCTCGCTCAGCTTTGCGCCCGCTAAAGCAATGATTCTACGCGGTCACGTGGAAAACTTGGACCAAGTCCTTGGAGTCATCGGCACACTCTCAGGCTCGTAAACACCTGGACTTACTGTACTTAGACCCGTCCTCGACGCACTCTCTAAGCTCTTCAAACTGACTTGCTCTCGGACGGGATAAATCGTGTTGCTGACATGGGACACGTTCAAGGGTCATAGACCAGAATACGGAGCGGTGCCTGCCCCGACTCGGGTCATCGCCATAATTCCCTTGTCATTTCTCTTCATGCATCGCGTACGGGAACCAGCACTACTGTAATTGAATTATCCCGTCATGGGTGTCATGACTAGAGCCAATCCCAATTGAACATAGTCCAGAACTATGTCGAATTGGTTCAATTCTTAGTCGATCCGATTCTCTGTCTGTCGCCGGGATTTTGACTGGGAGGCAGGTCTCAGACCCCGAGAAAGATATAAAAGTCGACTGCTCTTCGTCGAATCTTCAGCAGCTTCTTACCCCAAGTCAGTTGCTACCTTTCGAGACTCACCTCATCGAACTATCACCATGTTGTTCCGCGTCATTGCTGCCGTCGCCTCCGTCGCCTTCATTTCCCAAGGTGCACTTGCTGCACTGACTCCCCAACAAATCGTCGACAACGTCGACATTGTGTCCCAAGTTTCTCAGGACGCCAACAACGCGCTCGCACGGCTCTCCCCTTCTACACCCCCTGCTCAGATTCGCACCATTGCTCAGGTTCGTTGAGGGCACCTTGCAAGGGTAGAACATTGACTCTATTTCTCGAGCAGGACCTGGCCGATAAGTTCAACATCATCATCAATGACATTGGGGGTGATATCACCGCAATGCAAGCTACCACCCCTTTCCCCGACTGTCCGGCGGCGGCGGGGCTGATCGTTCCTTCTCTGAGAAATGTAAGCAGTAATTCACCCTCTATCTTATATTTCTCACCTCTGCTTCATTGATTACCCGTAGTTTGTGCGGATCCATCAAGCACTCCTGTCCACGGTCATTGGCAAACACGGAATCCTCGCTCAGTTTGGGGTTACCCAGCCCATTGCAGCTGTTCTCAGCAGTCTCGAGGCTATCATTGATGTGAGATCATTTCGTCGTCCATCTTATAATCTTTGACTGACTTTTTCGCAAACGAAAGAGTTTTGCTGGCTCTATGATCAACTTAATTTCCTGCGCCACGAGCGATGTGACACAGGACAAGGACCAGCTTGACCAGTCTGTAGGAAATACCATCGATCTCTACAAGCAATTCTGTCTCCCAAGTGTTCTCTACCCGAAAGTCCAGCCTATCTGTATTGCCATTCCTATTTCCCTTTAAGTACAGGATTTGAAATTGGGTTGGGAACCGGTAATTCATCACATATGGTTTCTTGAATGCACGCTCACATGTTCTCTTTTATTAGTTTCGTTTTTACTTGGGATAGTTGAAATTCTTTGGGCCGCTGTTCACATCTTCCTTGTACATATTTTGAACTAACATATCCGATGACTTTGTACCGCAAAGAGTCGATCGTCGATATCGGAATTTCATGACACTGCTTGTTTTTTGTTGTTTGACATTGATACTGAGTCAAGTCCGAACTTCTGCCTTTGAACTAAATCACCCTAATCCTTGATGGTTTCGAAAGTCAAGCCGTCTGACTGATAAATATTGTAAGTCAAAGTAAGTATTATATCACCTTCTGATTCGGGTCAATTAACACGGCCTTCTACATGTCCATGAATAACCAATATGGACCCATCTGCCTTCGTAGAACGCTAACGTTCAACAAGTTACATTGCCCGTCACTGCTCGTCGCCAACCCATTACCCCGGAAACGACAAACACAGTGAGGTCCCTATAATTGTCCTTCCCGCCTTGCACTTCCATACGTAATTAATGTAAGTGGTGGGCGCAGGGGAACAGACAAGCGGAGCCCCCTCCCTTCCCCCTTGGTGACGTGCAGAATGCGATAGTGTTACCTCGCTAGCCTATTCGCACTTTGTCTACGCTCTACGGCTCCAATCATGTCGGTTCCCCCTACCTGGACTTCTATGCTCACACTTTCTGGAGTGATTGGGCTCTGGAAACGCATCCATCGGCGTGCGGCCCTGTGAAACCAACTGACAGCTTCGGGCTTTCCGTCTCTGCATTAGAATCAGGCGCCAACAGCCTGGAGGTGAGCTAATGCTTTGCTTTGGTCTTCGGGGGTTACTTCTCGGCATCCATTCCGTCCCTTTCGGCCTTGGAACTGCAACGATGGCAATGGCTCGCCGCCTCAGCCCACGCGGACCGGGTGGGGGGGCGTTGAAGCCGTCAATGCCAGACAGCAGTACAGATCATGGCACGGAACGTTCGACCGGAATGTGAACTGGGCAGCCACTACGACAGGTGAGTGACGCATGCTGTGCATGGTAACAGGTGGGCAGGGTTTAGGATCCGGCTAGGTTATGCCAGTCAGGTGACAAGAGTCCGAGGGAGCCGGTTCGGTCGGCGAAGGAGAGCGCGAAGTCGAAGAGGGGTGAAAGACGAGCGAGACAATGAGCAAAGCGGTTTACAACTCACTTTGGAGAGGAGATTTTGAAGGCACACGAGGGATTTTAGATGAGAGAACTGGATAATGATTCGAGTACATTAGAGACGTTTTCTATAGTAGTTTTGTACATTTTACACTAAATAAAGTCAAAGAGTAAAGTAAAGCAAGACAAACACTTTTAGGAGTCGTTGAATTGGTCGTAGATTCGGATCATAACAGGAGTACGAAAGCGGGTTCGGGAAAACTGTAGAAGCAAAGAATAAAATGGAATATCGTCCGCCAATAACTCCTGAGCCACCGCGAGCGTGCGCGGCGGTGATACCATGTTGGCGGTCGAGCGTCCCGAAATGCAACAGTGCAGTACAAGCGAAGTAGAACAGACTTGGGCGTTCATCGATCATCGACCGGGGGATGGGGTCTTATTCAGTTTCAAGTTCTCTCTACTATCGCCTCGTAGGGGAATAACGCAGCGGCAGAAGAACCAACATAATCTGATTCTGCGCTGCTCGCGCATCACTCAGGTGGTGCTAAACATTCGGATGTTGCGCCGCTCGAGTCTTTCTATCTTTTTTGTTGAATCCGTTATCGTGCGCATTGGGTACAGAACCCTAGTATGCAGCACTGATCTGTACTTGCCCCTCCTCTGCGTTTTAATTTCTATCCTTCTGGCGTCTGACCGGACACTAAAGACATATCGGGAGTGGCACAGCGACTCGTTGGGTGTCGAGCGAGTTGTGAAAGGTTGTCGTTCTGAGCGGAGCGAGGAACGAATGCAGACTTAGAACATGGTCTTTGTTGAGGAACGGATGAAGCAGCAGGTGCGCTTTCTTCTCGCGCACTGCCACTTCATCCACAAGAACATGACTAACTTAGTCCCTGGCACAGAATTATTATTTTTTTCGCTCGATAGCCCTCGAAACCTGAATACTGCTACCTGTCCGCGAATTCTCTAGCGAATTCATTCCTACTTGCACGCGGCGGATCCTCAATGACCTATCTCGGGCAGTCTGCACCAAGGTTTGCACAAACTTCGAAGGTGCTGGATTGGATCCCCTCTGGCGATCTGTAATAAGTGCACGTCCCAGAGAGCAACGCCAGAGCTCTCACGTAAAACGCCCAGCCTGAACAGGAACAAGTGGAGTAAGAGGGACTTGATAGGCTAGCACACGAGCGAGAAGAAGCCAGGCAAACCCAACTGGAGAAGGAAGCGAGTAGTGAAGCGGAGGAACAGTCACGGTACGGACGGGCCGGGAAGAAGTGTCCAACACTACTCCAACACTCGACCCCTTCAACACTCCTTCAACCATTGCGTTAGCAAGTGGAAGGCCAAGATGCGATCCTCCTTGCCATGACACTATCAGGAGTTCGGTCGATGACCCACACCGAGTCCCTGGCAACGCACCGTGGGACTTGAGCTACATCAGGTGAACGGGGAGAGGGCTCCAACTCAGAACTCATCCTCAAGAGGCCCATAGCCGACGAGGTCAGCGATAGGGTCAGACAGAAAGAGACTCACCAGGTATTTACCCACATGAATTCTGCATCGCAAGCTACACTAACTTTCTCCCTCTCTACACCACCACTATTGCTACCTCACCATGCCTCACCCTACTATCCTGCTGTGCTATAGCCGTTCTCGGCCATGCTATGTTGCTGCCGTCCGCTGCCATGCTAGGCTACTGCTATCTACCGCCATGCTAAGCTACTGCCTCCTCGACCGTGCTATGCCACTTCCATCTTCGGCCATGCTACGAATTACTATTCTCTGCCATTCGCACAACCAGCTATCCCCTTACCTTCTCATACCACACCGCTACATACACAGGACAGTCCACGTCATCTTGGCAGCCTCTGCGGCATGGCACTTCCCGAACACCACCGGAGGGCGATCATGAGTCCTGCATTTGCGCCTCCCCCCTCCCTCATCTCTCATTACCAGCTCCCACCAGGTTCACAAACACTGCGGGTGGCATTGAGGAGACCAACAGAACTAGGCTAATCACCCTCCGATGACCCAGCCTGGTCATCTGCCTGCAGACGATTTGCTGTCAACGCGTTCCAAAAATTTGGCCTCGCTTGGATGGAAGGCATTTATGGTACAGCAGCAGGCGCCGAGGCCGTCTTAATCCATGACAAGGGCATGGGCCAGTCATCGAAGTGAGTTGACGACTACAACGCCCTTTCGAATCTCTCGAGGGCGCACGCCCTTGTGCAACATACGCTGAGCCATTGGGTGTCCCAAAATATGCCATCACGGGGCCATTGGCAGGAGCAGCTGCGCGTGGTACCGGGGAAGTGACCCACGGGACGGCTCTCCAGAGGTGTTTTGCGAGAGTGCAGCGCTCGGCTATTGAATCTGGCTGCTGCCCCTCCGCGCAGCATAGGGGATCAAGGTCACGTTAACACGCCAGGTTGGTTATGAAGCGTACTCCGATGGGAGCTCCGGAGTGGAGCAGCAATTACGGTTGGTTCGAGGCGATTGGCAAAGCGACTGGTGGCAGGGTGGAACTCCCAGGAAGGAACATTCAATGGGCTGTGGCCGTCAGCTTCGAGCCCCGCGCCATCTACTTATGCATAGTGGCAAGCGGATGCGAGCACGCCAAGGTCCACGGAGACCACCGGGTCGTCGATGGGTGGTGGAAAACGGTCCAGCACAATAGACATACCGACCAATGTCTCTCGGCACATCCTCAAACACACGAAGACCCTGATCTGACTATGGACACAAGATGCGTCCCGAGCGCCAGGAACCCATACACCGACCCTCAAGAGACTTGCACCTACCTCTCGCCCACCTCCTTGATGATATCTCCACCCCAAATGAAACCCGTCCTTTCCTCGTCGGCATCAACCCTCGTCCATCCGGCAAGAGGCTCTGAGGTCAGGCGGGTCAGGCGACTAACGCGAACGCGAGACTGCTCGAACCTATTGCAAGGAATCAAGTGACAAAATCCCTCAAAATGCCGCAGCACCGCTTTCCCTATCCCCATCCCTCTAGCCACCAACCTCGTCACATAAAAGCTAGCCCCATACCTGCCAAAACTCACCCCCGTCCTGTCCCACTGTCGTCCACACCCATGTCTTGCATGCGCTGTTCACCACCAGTGCTCTCGGCGACGGCTTCTGTCTGGTACGTTGGAATATCGGTTTTAAATTACCTTTCGCAGGGCTTTTTTCTGACGTTTTTTATGCAGCCATTTCCACCTGCAAAAGCCATCTTCGCAGGAATCGGTATCCTTCTCGTCGTATGTATCATCTTATTGGTCTCATCGGCCAGGTCCTCACGATGTCCGTTGTTTTCAGGCGATCAAGGACATCAGCACTAGCTACGATGCCCTCGTTGACCTATTCGAATCGACCGAGAACTTCCTGAGACGCCTTGGTATTTATACCAAGATCCCACCCACGACGGCGATGTCTGAAACCATTGTAAAAATTCTGATCGAATCGTTTTCTACCCTTGCCCTTGCAACCCAGCAGGTCAAGCAAGGGCGATTAAGTGTGGTCTTTCCCCTCGTTCGCTCATCTTTCTTCGCTCAATATGACTAGAAATTCGGGATGAAGCTTCTAGGAGAGAACGAGACTGATGTGGTGCTGCAGAGGTTGGATCAACTAAACCATGAGGAGGCCCGGACGACCGCCGCACAGACACGGGAGGTTGTCCATGGACTTGTGAAGAACATGAAAGTGGTTATGGACGGTGCGTAGCACGTGCTAAACCAGCGGTCCACCGTGCTCTGAGCATTTGCCTCACAGACGGCAAGACATCAACAGAAGATATTCGATAGTCCCAAGGTGTGCTTCGTTCGCCATTATTTGCGCCTGCTAACATCCGGCACCAGTTCTGATGCAGCAAATTGCTAGCAACATAAACAAGTCCCAACGTTCGTAATTTCCTTATGCCTCCGTTTCCGACTGACGAATCCGACGATGCTTGCAGATGATCAGCTGCAAGACAAGTCCCGACATTGGCTTTCCCCTGCGGATCCGTCAAGCAACTACAACATCGCGCGCCAGGCTTACCGCGATGGAACTGCTACCTGGTTCATTCAAAGTACCACTTTCCACAAACGGGAAGCGACCAGTTCGCTGTTATGGATTCACGGAAAACGTACGCTCTTTCGCACATCTTGTCGTTGACTTCCTTGATGGTGAACGTGCTCTATAGCGGGCTCGGGGAAGGGCATCCTCTGGTACGCACTGCACTCGCTCTACTCGTTTGTTAACCGACAACACGAGTTAGCTCTTCGATTATTCAAGGAACTACAGAGTTGTGCGATGCCGGCTTGCCTCGATGGCATATTTTTTTTCTTCGATTACAAGGACACCGCAAAGCAGGACGCCCGTGCCGCGTTCTCATCTCTTCTTATCCAGCTCTTCTATCGATCCGTTCCATGTTCCGACGTCCTCGGTTGCTTGTTTTCGGCTCATCGTTCTGGCGCCATATAGCCCAGTGAGACACGCTCGCACTCCCAAGAAATGGCCTAATATATATCATCCTTGATGCCCTCTACGAGTGTCCTAAGAGCACCAGTACACCCTCTCCTCGAGAATCGGTCCTGGAACTTGTCGAGTGGCTGACCAAATTGGGCTATCCCAACCTACACGTATTCGTCACGAGCCGTCCCGAGGCGGACACCAAATCCGATCTTCCACCTTGGCATCCCACTGTGTATCGCTACACGACGAGAACACGAAGATATCGACAACTATATCATCTCTTTTATGAACACGGACACAAATACGCGCAAGTGGAAGCAAGAGGAAAAGGAACTCGTCATCAATAGACTCATTGAAGGCGCTAATGGGATGTGAGGCGTCCCATCAACTTTGTGCCTCGAAGGGAAAGCAATACGGGTTTCGATGGGTGTTCTGCCAGGTGGACTGCTTGCGTCGCTGCCTGCCAGGGCGCATCATCCGGCGGGCTCTGGACGAGGTTACCGGTTACCCTGGATGGGACATACGAACGCATGCTACTGGACATCGACGAACACAATTGGGCATATGCGCACCGTCTTTTCCAGTGTATTTCTGTGGCTTCTCGCCCTCTTCGCGTGGAAGAGCTCGCGGAATTCCTCGCATTCGACCTCAATGAAGGAGAGAATCCCAGATCCCAGGCTCGAGGCACGGGTTGGCGGCCCGAAGACCCCGAAAACGCAGTTTTGTCCACGTGCTCGAGCTTGATCGAGCTCGTCAATGTCCGGCGACACAGCAGTTGTACAATTTTCGCACTTTTCAGTAAAGGAATTCCTGACGTCGAACCGCATTGCGCAAGGGCATGTGTCACGGTACTACATTATTCTTGAGCCGGCCCATTTAACGATCGCATGCCCCTGTCTTGCTGCCCTACTTCGCTTGGATGGCGGGGTTAACAAAGCCACGATCAAGAACCTTCCTCTCGCGTTTTATGCTGGTCGGTATTGGGTTGATTACGCCAAGTTCGGTAATGTGTCATCGCATGCCATCCAACGAGTCTTCGATCCAACTGAGCCCTATTTTTTAGCCTGGACCTAGTTAAAAGGCTACGATGAGAGTAGGGAGTCCATTTCAGAAACCCCGACAACTCCCAGAGTACCACCACTGCACCGTTCCATGCTAGATGGCCTTGTAGACGTAGCAGAATGGCTAATCACGTCGCGCTCTCAGGATCCAGACGAGCTTCACTGTAACAAGACACCGTTATGTTACTCATCCGGCCACGGCAACCTGAAGATCGCCCAGTTGTTCATCAAGCGTAGCGCCGACGTGAACGCTCAGTGCGCCGTCCATCGGCGCGTCGGTTGGCGTCCTTTGCATAATGCATCGAACAATGGGCGTCCAGAGACTTTGCGTTTACTCATTGGGAGCAGTGCAGAGGTCAACGCCCGGGCTGCCGGGGACCGAAACCCACTTTATCTAGCCACTGAAGAAGGGCATCTGGAGGTAGTACGAGTCTTACTTGAGAACGGCGCAGATCCCGATGTGCAGCGGTGGAATGGAACGCCACTTCATCGCGCGTGGAAACACGGTCACTTGGAAGTTGTGCAGCTATTACTCAAGCATTGTGCCAACATAAACGCCCCATCTATGTATGGCGAAACTCTGCTGCACTGAGTATCGAAGAGTGGCGATCAGAAGACTGCACGACAGCTGTTAGAACGTGGCGCCAATATCCATGCAAGGAGCCCCGTAGGCAAGACACCATTATAGGTAGGTAGCATTGGAGGCAGGGCATCAAGATACTGTGGAACTCTTGCTGCAGTTTGGCGCCGAGAGTACATAGGCTCGCATCCGTGATCACTCTACAGGCGAGGGAACGCAAGTTGTGGCAACAGCTTTCGATGCACAGCGGGGAGAACTGTTAGTGCTGGTTGTTGAAGTGAGATTCTATTTCGTACCGAAAGTGAGTTGGTATTTCGATAATTCATTCTGGTTTCTATATGGTTGCTATTCTACCGTACGGACGTCGTTCAAACCCGCGCGAAGTCTACGTATTTATCTACTTATTGACCCGATTGCGCTTTTCGTACTTGTTCGGGTGCCCGGGCCGTTCTCCCCGGACACTCTCCTGGTCGTTCTGGACGACTTACTTTATTGCATCGTTCCGCGGAAATGGAGCATAAGTTTTATTACTGTACACTTCTAGGTATTTAAACCCCTCGCCTTTGAAGTGTAGCACCTCAGTACTCAGTTACTGCCTTCTAGTGCGCGCAGCAGCTGAGGTGAGCACTTTAGTCGCTATCTTGTCGTACAGGTGAATACATGAACTACTGCCTTCTAGTGTGCGCAGCAACTGAGAGGCGTTGTCTTTTTGTACAGACACCACCCCCACACACATTTATTCACTACTAATATATTGATTCGCTGTCCATTATCCCCAAGCCCGTCCATAATCTTTACAGGTTATGGGCCCTGCCATGACCGCTGCTAATACTATGCCCGACCCCCTTCCCACTTCCGTACCGCGTCTCAACCAAATGGTTCCAATTGGGTTGGCTTCCATCGCTTCCTGGGAGCGTGTGGAGAAAATTGCCCAGCTGGAACCGTTTGGCCCGAGACGCGGTACGGAAGTAGGAAGGGGGTCAGACATAGTATTAGCAGCAGTCGTGGCAGGGCCCAGAACCTGTAAAGATTATGGACTGGCTCAACACCTATGCCCCGGTTGCCAAGCTCGCGTCGTCGCGCACGGTCATAGCCATGGGCCAATCGCCTCAGGCTGGAGCTCGTTTATTGTCCTGGCGTAGAAAGGCATTCTTTCATAGGCAGATACACGTTGCTACTATCTCCTTGTTGGTGGTGTCATCTGTCGTTGATGTCAGCAGAAACGTAGAAGCGACATACAGCAGAACCACCCCTGTCTGTCTGCGGTGAGATCTGAGTCGTGCCTTGCTGAGGGAAACAGAAGCGCTGCGCCCGCGCCTCGGGGTCCTTGTGCATAGTAGTGAGATGGGGGCTCACATCGGGGAGTTCGTGATTGCAGGGTCGGGCGACCGCTTCAAGTTGGAGGACGGAAGGGGTGGATGCATACGAATGAGACAGCCCGCTGCGAGCCTCCGCCTCCCTTGTCTGCCTGCCCCCTCTGTTCGCTATGTTGACAAGAACTTAATTGTGTATGCTGGGCAGAGGCAGGACAGGAAAAGGGGGTGGATACAAATGAATAAGGATCTGCGTGCTCGCCACAGACAGTCC
>WNGR01004387.1_pt1 | contig 17130 bp, 12 predicted proteins | sample 5407581 | NCBI WGS metagenome assembly WNGR01 (sample SAMN13153383, study PRJNA577476) | soil metagenome | isolation source: 80 cm soil or saprolite under Garry oak tree replicate 2 | place: USA:California | collected 2016-06-15 | reverse complement strand
TGAGCCGCCCCGTTCGGGTGAGGCCCGTTCCAGCGTCCCGCCGTGCGGGCCAGCGGGAGCACGAGCGCAGCTGGGTCGCTTGCCTGGGCGGTTCCACTGGTCTGCTGGCGGTTCATCCGAAGGACGAGCAGCCCAACGGTCAGGCCTGCGAACGCGGCGAGCGGGCTGGTGGCCGCGGTCAGGCGGTCGGCCAGCAGCACCGGGTGACCCGGCATTGGCTGGATGTGGCCGATGTTGCCCGCCACGCTGACCGCCAATCCGGTCAGTGCGGTAGCCCACGGCCAGATCCGGCGCCGGGCGGGCCAGCCATCCAGGTAGGCGACGTAGAGGGCAAGCTCGCCGACGGCGAGGAACACGTCGATCTCGGCGGGCCATGACTTGGCCTGCCAGCCGGACAGCCGGTGGTGGACCGCCCACTCATACAGCCCCGCGTAGCTGTGCGCCAGCGCGTTGGCGCTCGCGGCGATCGCGATCGCCCCGATCGCGTACAGCGCGGCGCGGCGGGTGCGCGGGTTCACGCCGGCCTGGCAATGTGGGGATTGCGGATCTTTGTGAGGGCGTCGAGCGCCGTCTCGTCCGCGGTAGGCAGGCTGTGCAGGTATTTCCCGGTGGTGGCGATGCTGGCGTGGCCGAGTCGTTCCTTGACCACCTGGAGGTCAGCGCCTCCGGCGAGCAGCCATGAGGCGTGTGCGTGCCTTAGATCGTGGATCCTGACAGCGCTCAGGCCTGCGGCTTTGCGGGCCGGGTACCAGATTTGGTGGCGGAACCAGTCGGCTGGGATGTGGCCGTCGGTGTCCCGGACACGTGGGGCCCGGGGCTCGTCCTTACCCTTGGCGCGGCGGGCGGCGCGGTAGGTGGCGTAGGTGCCACGACAGTGCTCACACCGGCATTTGCCCATGTTGTCGGCGGTGAGGGTGCCGTGCGGGTAGCGGCGGCCGTTGTCGTTCGGCTCGGTCATTCCGGGTGGGGGAGAGGCGGTGCCGCGGGGCCGCGATCTTGGCCGGGTGGGGGCTTGGTAGGTGAACAGCAGGTCGCTGGGGCCAAGGCGGTTGGCTATCACGTGGGCCTGGATCTTCGCGGTGATCTGCTGGCTGAGCTTGAGCCGTCGGTATTCCTTGTCTTTGGGGTAGTCCTTGACCAGGAAACGCAGCCCGCCGGGATGATCGCCGGGGCTGAGCTCGATCACGGCGCGGCTGACAGTCAGGATGCAGGTGGTGAAGTCGAGGTCGCGCGCTCGCAGTTCGGTCAGCTCCCCCCAGCGCAGCCCGCTCTCGATGTCGGTTTCGACCAGAAGTTGCGCATCGGCGTCAGGCAGGGCCTGATACAAAAGGTCGAATTGGGCGGCGGTGATGATCCGCCGGGGTTTGCCAGGAACCGGTGGTGTCTTCACACCCCGGCTCGGGTGGATCGCGACCACCTCGTCATCGAGCGCCGTGGTGAAGATGGCGTTGAGGATCGAGCCCTTGCAGTACTGGATGGTCCGCGCCGAGGCGCCCTTGGCCTGCATCTGCGTGACCCACTGGCGGACGTGCTCGGGCATGATGTCGCGCATCTTCATCGGGCCGAAGAACGGCATCAGGTGCTTGGTGATCTGGCCGGCGTAGTTGTGGCGGACGCCGGGTTCCAGCAGGTGGTGCGGCAGCCACTTGTCCTGGACGTAGGCCTGGAACGTCTGCCTGCCGCGCCCGGGGTCGCCCTGCTTGCCGGCCCGGACCTCGCCCTCGGCCTTCTTCCACGCCTCGTTGGCGTCCTTCTTGTTGGAGAAGGTGCCCGCCGACCGCTCTTGGCCCCGGATGTCGAGGTAATAGGCCGTGTAGCGGGGCTTGCCGTCCCGGCCGGTGCGTTTGCGCGCGAACCCCATGACTACCACCTTGATCGTTTGACCGTCATTTGACCGTGGACGGTGTGTCACCGGCGGGCATCTGACGGGAGGGATTGACCTCGATCGTATGGCTTCTAGCTGCGATTATACTGGGGAATGGCGCTTGGCCAGAAATCGGATTGAACGTTTCCGAACTATGGCATGCAAGAGGCCAGGGGTTCGAGTCCCCTTAGCTCCACCCAGGTCAGAGGCATTTTTCGCTCACGCGAGTGGGCCGATTTCGGGGTGTACAGCAGCAAAGTACAGCAGCGGGAGCCAACACGGAGCCACGCTCTCGTCCAAGTCGTTACGTTCGCTGCCGTGGAGTCGCCGCTTGCAAGGCTCTGAGTAAGGCCGACCGGTCGGGGATCGAGGTGCTCCGAAGTCTTGACCCAATCGCGAAACGAGGCCGACCAGTGGCGCAGTGCTCACGCAACTGAGGACGGGCCACCGTATTCTGCGTTTGTGGCACCGGAGGATCGGCAGGGGGGGCACGACTACCTTGCCCGAGAGGCGAAGGCGCGCGTTCAGATCGACAAGCAGCTTGCCGCTGCGGGATGGGTGGTCCAGAGCCAGGGCCGACTGAATCTAAGCGCTGCTCCCGGGGTTGCGGTGCGCGAGTTCACGCTTGAGAAGCCACACGGGCGTGTGGACTACCTCCTTTTCCTCAATGGCCAGCCCGCTGGGGTGATCGAAGCCAAGCCGGAAGGAACTCCACTCGTCGAGGTGGAGCACCAGTCCGGAAAATACGTGAATGGTCTTCCCGATTGGATGACGCCCGGTGTCTATCCGCTTCCGTTCATCTACGAGTCCACCGGGGCCGAGACCAGGTTCACTAACGGCTATGACCCGGATGCGCGCAGCCGCCGCGTGTTCTCGTTCCACCGGCCCGACACGCTGACCGAGTGGCTGAAGCAGGTTGCCGACAACGCCGAACTGCCAACCTTCCGTGCCCGGCTGCGAGCCATGCCAGCCATGGACGAGCGGGGATTGTGGGGCAAGCAGGCACTGGCCATCCGGAACCTGGAGCAGTCGCTAGCCGCGGACCGCCCCCGGTCGCTCATTCAGATGGCGACTGGAGCAGGGAAAACCTTCACCGCGGCGAACGTTTGCTACCGCCTCATCAAGCATGCGCACGCCAAGCGGATCTTGTTCCTGGTGGACCGGTCTAACCTGGGGAAGCAGGCCAGGCTGGAGTTCGACAAGTTCACGATCCCGGAGACGCAGCGGAAGTTCCCCGCGGAGTACAACGTGCAGCACTTGACGCACAACGTCCTCGACGCGACATCGCGGGTTTGCATCTCCACCGTCCAGCGCATTTTCTCCATACTCAAAGGCGAGGCGGAGCTGGACCCAGAGATCGATGAGCGCTCCATCTACGAACTCAAGATCCCGGAGCCGGTTGCGGTCGGCTACAACCCTGTCCTGCCTCCCGACACCTTCGATGTGATCATCATTGACGAGTGCCACCGCTCCATCTACGGGCTGTGGCGGCAGGTCCTGGAGTGCTTCGACGCCCACCTGATCGGCCTCACCGCCACACCGACGAAGCAGACCTTCGGGTTCTTCCGCCAGAACCTGGTGATGGAGTACTCCCACGATGAGGCAGTCACCGATGGCGTGAACGTGGACTTCACCGTCTACAAGATCGAGACTGCGATCAGCAAGGGCGGCTCAACAATCGAAGCCGGAGAGTTCGCCGGGTTCCGCAACCGCCAGACAAGGAAACTCCGGTGGGAGGCCGTCGATGAGCCGATCGAGTACACCGCCGGGCAGCTCGACCGCGCCGTAGTCGCGGAAGATCAGATCCGAACAGTGATCCAGGCCTTCAAGGACAAACTGTTCACAGACCTGTTCCCCGGCCGCAGGACCGTCCCTAAGACTCTGATCTTCGCCAAGGACGACTCGCACGCCGACGACATCGTCCAGATCGTGCGAGAGGTGTTCGCCAAAGGCAACCAGTTCGCCACCAAGATCACTTACCGTGCCCACGACGGCAAGCCCGAGGACCTGCTTCAGACGTTCCGGAACTCGATGTATCCCCGGATTGTGGTCACAGTGGACATGATCGCGACCGGGACAGATATCAAGCCCTTGGAATGCCTGGTCTTCATGCGGAGCGTCAAGAGCCGAACCTACTTTGAGCAGATGCTCGGCCGGGGTGTGCGGGTTATCGACGATACCGAGTTCCAGTCAGTCACCGACGACGCCAAACGCAAGGACCGTTTCGTGGTGGTGGACGCGGTCGGCCTCATGGACACTCCGCTTGCCGAGACCGTGCAGCCGCTGGAACGCAAGCCCGCGCAAAGCCTGAAAGACCTGTTCAAGCTGGTCGCGCTCGGCAGCAAGGATCCTCAGGTCGCCTCCTCCATCGCCGGGCGGCTGGCCCGCCTCGACAAGCGCCTCACCAAAGATGACCGCCAGATGCTTGCCGGTCTCGCAGCCGGCACCGACCTCGGGACAATCGCCCGCCGCTTGGTGGATGCGCTCGATCCGGATCAGCAGGTCGCCGCCGCAGTGGCGGCAGGCGAGTCCGCAGACCACCAGGCCGCCGTCGCAGCTACGACGACCGCCATGCTCACCCAGGCGCTGGAGCCACTGGCTACCAATCCCGATCTGCGCAATGCAATCCTCGATGTGCGCAGGTCCTACGAGCAGACGATCGATGAGGTCTCCAAGGATGAGGTCCTCTTCGCGGGGCACTCTGCGGAGGCCCGCGAGCGGGCCTCCGCGATGATCTCCTCGTTTAGGCAGTACATCGAGGAGCACAAGGACGGCATCCGTGCCCTGCAGGTGCTGTACAGCCGCCCGCACAAGGAACGGCTAACCTTCAGCCAGGTCAAGGAACTGGCCCGGCGGATTGAGCGTCCGCCGCGCCAGTGGACGCCAGAGATTCTCTGGCGGGCCTACGAAGTGCTGGATCAGTCCAAGGTGTGCGGCTCGGGTGGCAAAATGCTGACCGACATCGTGTCTCTCGTGCGGTACGCGCTACAGCAGGACGACGAACTCGTCCCGTTCCGTGACCAGGTTGAGCGACGCTTCGCGGCCTGGCTGAGCACGCAAGAGCAGAAGGGGGTCTCGTTCACCGTGGAGCAGCTGCAGTGGCTGACCTGGATGAAGGAGAACATTGCCACAGAACTTGGGATATCGCGCGAGTCATTTGAGTACACGCCCTTCGCGGAACACGGAGGCATCGGCAAGGCAGCCCAGGCCTTCGGTAAACGCCTGACGCCGCTACTCGATGAACTGACAGAGGTTCTGGCAGCGTGAACGATTTGCCGCCCGGCTGGGCAGGGACGACAGTAGGCGAAATCGCCGCATCACTCATCGATGGGCCGTTTGGGTCCAACCTCAAATCTGAGCACTACCAGCCAACCGGCGCACGTGTGATTCGTCTTCAGAACATCGCGGATGGGCGATTCGGCGACCGGGACAAAGCATACATATCACTTAGTCACTTCAACAGCCTGAACCGCCACGAGGCGCGGCCCGGCGATGTGCTCATCGCGGCTCTCGGCGACGTTCTTCCTCGAGTATGCCTTGTTCCTCCGGATATTGGCCCGGCAATCGTCAAAGCTGACTGTTTTCGGCTGCGGCCACATCAGGGTATTTCAGGGAGCTACATCGCATACATCCTGTCGTCTCCCCAGATTCGGAAGCGTGCTTCAGCAGAAATTGCCGGCGTTGGTCGTCCTCGTCTAAACTTGCGGAAGGTATCGGCTCTGCCCATACCTATTGCGCCCAGCGCAGAACAACACCGGATTGTCGCCGCCATCGAGGAGCAGTTCTCCCGGCTCGACACCGCAGCCGCCACCCTCACTAGCGCGCAGCGAAGACTGCAGCAGTTGCGCGACCAAGGCATTTTCGCACTGACAAAAGGTAAAGGAAGTAAAGTTCGTCTTGCTGAGATCTGCGAGATCAGACTTGGGCGCCAACGTTCGCCCAAGAATCACAGTGGACCGAACATGGTGTCGTATTTGCGAGCGGCGAACGTGGCGTGGGAGGGACTTGACCTGACCGACGTAAAGCAGATGAATTTCACGCCTTCAGAGGTCTCAAATTATCGCCTCCAGCGCGGAGACGTGCTGGTTGCGGAGGCTTCGGGAAGCGCTTCGGAAGTGGGAAAGCCCGCTATCTGGGATGAGGGTATTCCAGTCTGTTGCTTCCAAAATACCCTGCTGCGTCTACGGTCGGAACATCTCCTGCCCGAGTATCTCTACTTTGTTCTCCTGGGACTCGCCCGAAGCGGTGCATTCGCTCGTGCTTCGAGAGGCGTTGGCATTCACCATTTGAGCAAGGCGGGCATTGCGGACGTTATGATCGAAGTCCCTTCATTGAAAATACAACGTGAGCTCGTGGCGACCATTATCGACCAGCAGGAGCAGTACGCTGTATTGGGCAGGGCTATCTCTATGGGATTGCAACGAGCAAGTCGTCTCCGAGCATCTGTTCTAGCTGCAGCCTTCTCCGGCAGGCTTGCCCCGCAAGATCCGAGCGACGAACCTGCATCCATCGTCCTGGAGCGGATTGCGGCGGAACGAGCCTCCTCCAACGGATGTAAGGCCAGACCAACGCGCAAGCCTGGAATACGCGGGGAGAAGGTCACGGCATGAGCGATAGCGCCGCGATCGTTCAGAAACTCTGGAACTACTGCAACGTCCTACGAGATGATGGCTTGTCCTACCAGGACTACATCGAGCAACTGACTTTCCTGCTCTTTCTGAAGATGGCCGATGAGCAGGCACGGCCGCCGTTCAACCGGCCCGCCATCGTCCCCCGTGGCTGGGACTGGGCTGCGCTGGTGCGCCTTGACGGTGACGACCTGGAAGTTCACTACCGGCATATCCTGGCTGAACTGGGGAGGCAGCCAGGGACGCTTGGTGTCATCTTCCGCAAGGCGCAGAACAAGATTCAGGACCCCGCAAAGCTGAAGCGGCTCGTCTCCGACCTGATCGACCGCGAGCAGTGGATGACGCTCGACGCAGACGTCAAAGGCGACGCCTACGAGGGCTTGCTGGCTAAGAACGCCGAGGATGTCAAATCGGGTGCAGGGCAGTACTTCACGCCGCGGCCGCTTATCCGAGCGATCGTGGACGTGATGCGGCCCACGGCGTCCATGCGGGTCTGCGACCCGGCGGCTGGCACCGGCGGCTTCCTCTTGGCTGCCTATGAGCAGATGAAGTCAGCCAGCTTGGACCCGGACCAGAAGAGGTTCCTGCGGGACGAGGCCCTCCGAGGTTGGGAGATCGTGGACGCGACCGCCCGACTCTGCGCGATGAACATGCTCCTCCACGGGATCAGCGCACCGGAGAGCCCAAGCCTCGTCACGGTGGAAGATTCCCTCAGGTCCACTCCATTCGTTCACTACGACATGGTGCTAACGAATCCGCCGTTCGGCAGGAAGTCGTCCTACAAGGTCATCAATGCCCAAGGTGAGACCGAGCGCGAGGAGATGAGCTACCTTCGCGAGGACTTCTGGGCCACCACGTCCAACAAACAACTCAATTTCCTGCAGCACGTCAGGTCACTGCTCACCATCAACGGAAGGGCGGCCATCGTCGTACCGGACAATGTCCTGTTCGAGGGCGGAGCGGGCGAGACGGTGCGGAGACTGTTGCTGGAACAGTGTGATGTGCACACCCTTCTCCGACTGCCCACTGGCATTTTCTACGCAGGCGGGGTGAAGGCGAACGTCCTGTTCTTTGACCGCAAGCCTCCGTCGGAGAACCCGTGGACGCAGAAGCTGTGGATCTATGACTTCCGGACGAACCAGAACTTCACCCTGAAGACCCGCGCCCTCGTGCGTGCTGATCTCGATGACTTCGTCGCCTGTTACAACCCCGAGAACCGGCACGAGCGTACCGAGACGGACCGGTTCAAGTCCTTCTCGTACGAAGAGCTGATCGCGAGGGACAAGGCATCCCTCGACATCTTCTGGATCCGCGACGAGTCACTCGAGGACAGCGACAATCTGCCAGCCCCGGAACTGATTGCGGCGGAGATCGTCGAGGACCTTCAAGCGGCACTGGACCAGTTCGCCGCGATCGCAACATCGCTGGGAACTTCGGAGGCCGCGACAGGCTGACCGCCGGGGCAAACCGGGCGAACTGGGAGGAACAGCGGCTGTGTCAATCACGGACTTCCAGTCGCTGGTGCGCCCCGTCCTGGGGTGCACGCCCATGGCGGCCCGCACTCCGCAGTTGAGCCTCGCGATCGGGTCGCGGCGGCTCTCGGCGTGAGCGAGGATGACCGCAAGGTTATGCTCCCAAGCGGAGGCCAGCCTCTGTATGCCAACCGGGTGGCCTGGGGGTAACCCACCTAGCTCAGTCAGGCATTCTGGAGCGTCCTGCTCGCGGAATCACGCAAATCACGGCTCGAGGCCAGCAGGTGATCGGCTTCGGCCTCGGCGTTGCGCAGCTGGGGGCCACTCCGGCGTGTTTGGCATCGACACAATCAGGGGCGGCTGGCTCGTCTCTTGGTTAACGGCCTGGTCAGGCTGGTGAGGCGCCAGGGCACGGAGCTTTGGGATGTATACGGACTCGGTGCGGTCGATGACCTTCGGGGGCACGGACAGGCTGGATTCGCTGTGACGCCGCCGACCTGGAAAAGCAGATCACCATCATCGTCGAGGACATGGCACCGGGCCTAGTCGCCGCCGGGCTGCGATGGCCCGCCGAAGAATCAATGAACGCAGCAAGGACCACCTCGGCCTGGACCAGTCCCAGGTCCGGCTCTATACCGCGATCGCCCGTCACACCATTCTGGTCATGGCCGCGCTCGCGGACTGCGCCGTCACCGCCGCCTTGCTACGTGACCGCACCCATACCCGGGCACCGCCGCCAGCGCGGCCGATCAGCCACCACCCGCCGACTTGGGAATGATCCCGCTGACCGTCCCCGAGATCACACGCCTGCTCACCGCCCAGATCGCCAAGCCCGGCCATGCCGAGCACTGGGCGACCTGGCGGCGCCGCCACCAGGCCCGCTCCCGCTGGTACCACCAGCGCACCCGGCTCACCCGGGACACCGCGATCCCCCTGGTCAGCTAGCCAATGGACGCTGCCGTACTAGACTGTCGTCGTACCGATAGTTGGGAATCGGCAAGAAGAGCGTGGGGACCAGTCAGACGTCATTCCATGACCCACCAGACCGATCATCCTCGGACCGCTATCCTCAACTCACTCGGGAGAGGTTATGTACGGTATTGCTGCCTGTGTCTCTGCGCCAACGAAAGCAGACATCTTCTGGATCGAAGACGACTCCAAAGTCCATCACCAGTCTGGTGATGGCACGCAATGGAACTCAGATTGGGAGGATCTGGGCGGCACCTTCATCACCGTCCCGGCTGCAGTTGCGACCAATTCGGCCCAGCTCGGCTTTCCTGGACTGCTGGATGTGTTCGCGGTCGGACCCGACTTCGCTATGTACACCAAGCAGTTCAACCAGGGTGCCTGGTCACCGGACTGGCTCAACCTCGAGGGCGACCTCAACAGCGGGCCGGCCGTAATCGGGCGCGCCGATGGACGTCTCGACATCTTCGCCGTCGGCAGCGACTATGCCATGTATCATCGCTTTCGCACGGGCCTGCCGAGCAAAGAGAGATGGTCTCCCAGCTGGGAGTACCTTGGCGGCCGATTCAGTAGTGCAGCCAGCGTTGTCTCACGGGATATCACCAGCGTTGACGTCTTCGCCCGTGGGGCCGACTTCACGCTACGCCACAGAAGGAACGCCAACGGCGTGTGGTCCGACGACTGGCAGAACCTCGGGGGATCACTTGCCTCGCCACCGGTGGCGGTCTCGTGGGGCCCGACGCGTATGGACGTGTTCGCGGTCGGCACCGATGGCGCTTTGTGGCATCGCTGGTGGGACAGCGAGATCTGGAACGACTGGGAGTCGCTCGGGGGCAGCCTGACCCAGACGCCGTCGGCCGTCGCCTGGGCCCCCGGGCGCCTCGACGTGTTCGGGCTCGGACTCGACACCGCCATTCATCACTTCTGGTTCGACAACCAGGCGTGGAGCGGCCGCGAAGCATTGGGCGGAGAGTTTACCTGGAAGTTTACAACCGGGCCAACCGCCATCTCGCCGACACCCAACCGGATTAATCTTCTCGCCGTTGGTATCGACCGCAACATCAACGCCAAGTTCTGGGACGGGACGAGCTGGGCGCCTGCCGAATTTGACTTTGTCGGCTCCGGTCACGTCTGGCTCCCAACTCGGTACGGCTTCTCAGTCGATCGCGTGCACGTAATCACGACCCGCTCCCTTGATGCAGACACAGACACAGCAGTCGCATCCATCGGCGCCGGGAATTGGGCGGTTCAGACGGCTACCCAGGGCATTGGCGACATCGGCGGCCTATCGACTCCGAAGGAGGCTCAGCTCAATCTCCTCAGCTTTGATCCTGTAACGGTTGAACTTTGCGAAACCTCAATCTTCCACTACTTAATCATAAACGCCGGGCACGTCGACGCGAAAGTGTTGGACGCCGCATTGACCAAGGCCGCGGGGAGCATCACCGATGATCTCGTCAAGGCCGTCTCGAAAGGTCTTGGTGCCGGCGTGGGCGCCATAGTTGGCATCGAGATTGTGGGAACTACCATACTCATCCCAGTCATTGGGAGCCTACTCGGCTCTCTCGTCGAGTATCTGCTCGGCAAGCTAGGAGAGGTGGTCTTTGCTGACGATGATGGCGTCGTAGCCCTCTACCAGATCCCGCTTCTTGGACGAGAGCTATACCTGAAGACCAAGGACGGACCACTATCGGACACCACAACTCAGAACGGCACCGATTTGTCCCCAGGCGGCGGCTCCAACTCCGTCTACGAGGTGAATTGGACCATCCGCCAAGCGTAAGAAGGTGCGCCGAACGGTCCGACCGAGACGACATGGTCCGGCACCGGAGCCAAGCCGCGTAACAGACACAGCACCGGATCACCGCCGACTGGCGACGCATGTCCCCCAACTGATTATCCACTTACGGGGACGGAGCCAATCCTGACATGGCAAGGGGCGCCCCGGCGGGTCTTTCCGGCCGACCCTCGCGCCGGATGCATGCGTCACGCCGGTTGGACAGGTCGAACCGCACATCGCCGGTGAGTACTTTCTCTAGTCTAAAGCACCGGTCGTTTCGACCTTGAGGGCCGCCTTGGCGTGCCCAAGGTCGCCATCGTGGTGATCGTCAACTGCCAAGCCGCTACTCGGTGGCGGTTGTCGGGGCGGCGGGGCTCCCGGCTGGGTCAGCCTGCGCCGCTTCGTCGGTTCCCGCAACCGGCCTCTCGCTTCGCTCGCGCCGGGCGGCCAGAGATCTTTTCCCCATGCCGCGGGGCGATCCTGGTGTCGGGCTTCGCCAACGCGGTCCTTGTGCCCGCTGGGAAAACATCTTGCCCGCCCGGACCGGCCGGTGATGCGGGCCCCTTCCTACGCGGCGCCTGCCGCCTGACCGCCGGGAAGCTAGCCCGCCGCCGGCCGGCCTCAGCGTACGGGTAAGAGGGCCTGCGGTCCCTTGATGCCTTCCGCGCCAACGCCGCCAGCCCAAGCGGAGGGGAACCGTCCTGGCCGGTGCCGCCCCGGCTGGAGGAGGCCTGCGTGAGGGCGGGTCTTCCCTCCCGCCCTCACTGACCTCCGTTCGATCCATCCCTTGTGAGGAAGGAGTATTTGCCATGCCCGAGACATCCGCCAGCGACCACGTAGCCGCTGAAGGTGCTGAGCCTGACGGGCCGCCCTGGGGTCCGATGCCGCCATCCAGGATCGGTGTTGACCAACTCACTGCTCATCCCGGCAACGTGCGGGAGGACCTGGATCTGAGCCCGCAGTTCGTGGCCTCGGTGGCCGAGACTGGCGTGCGGATACCGCTGCTGGTTATCCCGACCGACGGCGGCGGTTACCTCGTGATTGAGGGGCATCGCCGGCTCGCTGCCGCCCTCAAGGCCGGGCTCGCCGAGGTGCCTTGCGTCCTTGATCCCGGCCGTGCCGGTGACCAGGCCGGGCAGTTGCTGGACATGGTGGTCGCGAACAGTGGCGGGTACCGGAAGAACTTCACCCCGGCCGAGGAAGCGGTTGCCTTGTTCGCCGCGCACGAGGCCGGGGCGACCCGGACGCGGATCCGCCGGGCCACCGGCCGCAAACCTGATGAGGTCAAGACCGCGCTGCGGGCGGGCGCGATCTCCGCTGACACCCGCGCGCGGCTGGCCGAGTTGCCCGCCCCGCTCACCTTGGACCAGATGGCGCTGCTGGCCGAGTTCGACGGTGACGAGGACGCGGTCATCCGGATCACCGAGGCTCTCCGCCACGGTTACACCGCCGACTACATCGCCGAGCGGATCCGCCAGGATCGCGCCGAAGCCGCCGAGCATGAGCGGTTGCGCGCCGATCTGGAAACCGCCGGTGTCACGGTCACCGACGACCTGCCCGCGGGAGCCGTCCGGCTGAGCGGCTTGGCACACGATGGGCAGGACCTCACACCGGGGTCGCATGCCGCCTGCCCGGGGCGGGGGGCGTTCTTCCCCTCCTGGAATCGCACCCATCCGGTCCACTACTGCACCAGCCCGGCCGAGCACGGCCACACCTCCCGCTACGCCGGCGTCACGCCCGCAGGCGCGGACGGGACCGGCACCGATATGCCGTCGCCGCTGCCGGACTCCCCGGAGGACGCCCCGCCCGACCCGGATCGCAAGCTGGTCATCGAGGGCAATAAGGCCTGGGCCGCGGCCGCCGAGGTCCGCAAGCGGTGGCTGGCCCAGTTGTTCGCCCGCCGCGCCGCGCCCAAGGAGGCCGCCCGGTTTGTCGCCGGGCAGCTGCTGGCGATGCCTGAACCGCTGCGGCTGGGCTTGGCCAGCGCGCACGGCAAGCCGTTGTTCACCGAGATTGCAGGGCAGCCCGCCCACGTCCTCGAAGACGGCCTGGGCACCTGCCCGGCAGCGCGGCTGCCGCTGCTGATGATCGCCCCGATCGCCGTCGCCTACGAGAGCGAGATGTCTGGGGCGGATGCGAACCGGCGCGCCACCTGGCGTGAGGACCGCTACAGCCCCTGCTCACGCCAGGAAGCCGGGAAGTACCTGAGCTTCCTGGCCAGCCTCGGCTACCCGCTCGCGCCTATCGAGCAGGCGGTGGCCGATGACGTCCCCTACACCGGCGACACCTCTACCGACCCGGATCCCGCCGAGCCTGCCACGACAGACACCGAGAGCGGCGGCGACGCTCTGGGGGACCGCGAAGACGCCGTTCGCGAGGACCACGGCGACGGGCAGGAGGACACCTCAGTCGGCGCGGCCTGACCCCGCCCCCACTCGGGCGCCGCGCCATAAGGGGGACCGCCAGCCATCAAGGCCGGCGGTCCCCCTTCTCGCATTCCCGGACCCGATCCGGCAAGGGCTGCCGCCCTTGCGGTGGCCAGACCACCACTCTGGAAGGAGATCGTCATGACTGACCCCGCACTGACCACGCGCAACGCCACCCTGGCCGACATGGTGGCGATCTTGCGGCACCAGCGTGCCCGACGGGTGGACGTGGTCGCCCCCGAGGCCGCGATCCACGCCCACGAGGGCAACCTGGTTGTCAGCGATACCGTGCAGCAGGTCACCGAGGACGGGGTGACGTCGGCGGCCGGAACCTACCGGCCGACACAGGTTGCTGACGAGGGGATCAGCGCCAAACTCGGCATCACCCTGGCCTACCTGCGCAGGCTGCGTGAGCACCGCCCGGACCTGTGGGACGCCAACGTTAACGGGTGGCTTCACGGCAACGACCTCGCCGGCATCTCGCCCGACAGCCGCAAGTTCCTGGTGCGGCTGTTCCAGGCCCAGGGTGACAACCTCGGCGTGGCCCGCGCCGTGCTGTCCGACAGCTACAAGGTGATCGACAACCTCGATGCGCTGATGGCCACCCTGGACGGCATCCGCCAGGCTGGAGCCGACGTGGAGTTCGACGGCCTTGACTTGACCGAGCGGCGGCTGTACGCGCGGGTCGTTGCACCCCAGATCCGGGCCTATGCATCAGGGCTGCTGGCCGGGTACCGATCCCCGTTTGGCGGAGAGGTCTATCTCCCGGGCCGGAACTGGACTCCCGAGCAGGCCCGCCAGGCGGCGGCGCGGGAGCGCAGGGGCTATGAGCCGGGCGCCGAGCCGGTCCTGTTCGCAGGGTTCGTGATCAGCAACAGCGAGGTCGGGGACGGCGCCTGGTCCATCACTCCCAGGATCGTCGCGGAGATCTGTGGCAACGGGCTTCAGATCACCGCCGACGTGGCGCGGGCAGTTCACCTCGGCTCCCGCCAGGAGGAAGGCGTGGTCCGCTACACCGCCGACACCCAGGAGAAGGAGCTGGCGCTGATCACTGCCCGGGCGCGGGACGCGGTCGCCACGTTCCTGTCACCCGCCTATCTCCAGGCCAAGGTCACCGAGATCGAGCGGAAGACCGGGGTGCCGGTCAGCCACCCGGAAGAGACCGTGCGGCATGTCGCCAAGGCTGCGAAGTTCAGCGATGAGCTGGCCGAGGAGATCCTGGCGCACTTCATCCGTGGCGGGCAGCTCACCGCTGGCGGCGTCATGCAGGCGGTGACCAGCGTCGCCCAGACGCTCGACGACGCCGACACCGCCTGCGACCTGGAAGCCCAGGCGCTGCGGGTCATGGACCTGGCCGCCCATCTCTGACCAGGTGCGCCCGCTCGGCCCGGGTACCGCCCCGGGCCTGCCGGGCGTCGCGTCTGGCCGGTGAACCAGGAGGCCGCCATGACCCTCGTACCCGCCACCATCGCCGTCGATGTGATGGAGCACGCCGACGGCCGCCCCATCGCCTACACCGACGCCACCAGCATCGTCGTGTTCGTCTACCAGGAGCCCGACGGCACCTACGTCATCGACATCTGCACCCGCGACGACACCGCGCGCGGCCGGTTGCTCCTGCTCCTGGACGGCCAGCCGCTGCCCAGCAGCGCGGAGGCCAGAGCGAACGCTCGGCCAGCCACGCCGCGCAGCGATGTCCGGCCGGCACCTGCGAGGCAGGGCTCAGCCGCTCGGCTCTCGCCATAGCACCAACGTCCGGATCTGAACTGTCGCGCCCCAGGGCCGCCGGACACCGCACCGGCGGCCTGTTCACCGCCTGCCCCGCGAATGCCCGAACCAGGGCGCCCGGCGCATCGCTGCCAGCCAGGTCTTTCTTCCACCCGTTCACCGAGTCTCGCCTGCGTACGGCGGGTGGGACGCACCGTCGTTAGGAGCTAATCATGACGGGCCTGCGCCGTCGCGGTCATCGGGATCGAAGGTCACCTCACTGAAGCCCAGGCCACGATCGCCAATGGGCCGCCCGGCCTGCGGATCACCGGGCTGCCGGATAGCACGGTCCGGGAGGCCCGCGATCGTGTATACGCCGCCGTCGTCAACAGTGGCCAGGCCTGGCCCGGGCGAACCGTCACCGTCACCCTGCTTCCTGCCAGCCTGCCGAGGCACGGCAGTGGCTTCGACCTGGCCATCGCCATCGCCACGCTGACCGCGGCCGGGGCGGTTCCCGGCGGGGTGCCTGAGAACTGCGTGTTCTATAGCGCGCTTGGCCTGGACGGCAGGCTCCGCCCGGTGCATGGCGTGGTGCCAGCCCTGCTCGCGGCCGGCCACGCGGGCTGCACGCGGGCGGTCGTCGCGCCTGAGAACGCCCCAGAAGCCGTCATGGTGCCCGGCCTGGCCGTGGTGCCATGTCACTCCCTGCGCGCCGTCCTCGCCTGGCTGCGCGGCGAGCCGTTCCCCCGGCAGCCAGACCTCCCCGTGCCAAGCACGGCTGCACCGGCCGTGGCCTGCCCGCCCGCGATCAGCCTGGCCACCCTCGCTGTCCCATCCCACGTGCGGCAGGCGCTGGAGGCCAGCGCCGCAGGCGGCCATCACTTGTGCCTGGCAGGCCCTCGTGGTTCTCGTGTACCCGCTCTGGTCGCCGGACTTGCCGCGCTGCTGCCCGCGCTTTGCCCCGATGAGGTGACCGAGGTGACCGCGATCCACTCCGCCGCCGGGCTGCTGGCCTCCGGCCGCGCTCTGATCACCCGCCCGCCGCTGCGCGCTCCGCACCACACCATCACCGCAGCGGCCATGGCCGGCGGCGGCGCCGGGATCGCCCGGCCCGGCGAGGCCGCGCTGGCTCACCGCGGCGTGTTGTTCCTCGATCAGGCGCCGGAGTTCGCCCGCGGCGTTCTGCGGATCTTGCGTCAGCCCTTGGAACACGGCGAGGTCACGGTGTCCCGTTCCGCCCGCACGGTCCGGTTCCCGGCGAAGTTCACCCTCGCCGCCGGTATGTCCCCGTGCCCCTGCGGCGGCTGGCCCGGCTGCGCGTGCAGCCCGGTGCGGGCGCGTCGCTATCGTGCCCGGCTGACTGGTGAGCTCGGCAGCTATTTGGCGATTTGGCTGAACGCTGCCTGCCCCGAACCCTCCGCAGCAGCCAGCCGGCATCCTGGGGAGAACCCAGATGCCATGTCTGCGGAGCGGGTCGCGGCCGCCCGGGACCGCGCTCGCCACCGTCTCAAGGGCACGCCGTGGGAGATCAACGCCGACGTCCCCGGCGCTGAACTGCGCCGCTCCTACCAGCCCCTGCCCGAAGCGTCCGCGCCTATCAGCCGCGCAGTCGATCTCGGCGAAATAAGCGCACGGGCGGCGTATCAGGTGGTCCGGGTCGCCTGGACCCTGGCCGACCTGGCGGGCAACGCCCGCCCCGGCGCGGAGGAGTGCGGCCAGGCACTCGCCTTCCAACTCGGGACAGCGCGGTGACCCGCCCACCCGGCGACCACCGGCCCGCCTGCGCCACCCTGACCTACCTGACCGAACCAACGCTGGCATTCCAGCTGGGGGTGGCACGGTGACTCGCTCACCGCCCGCCCGTGCCCGGTCCCGGCGCCCTGAGCTTCACCGCCTGCGCGGCGTCCTGCTGCTCCCGGAACCACGCCAGCACCTCGGCCACGGGCCTGTCCTGGCACCCAGGGCAGATGTCCACCTGGGGCCGCTTCCCCGCCTTGGGGTCAGGCCCCCACAAGTGGGCCAGATCTTCCCCGAGCCTCTCCTTGCCGCACAGGTCACACGTGTGGTGGTAGACCGTCTCAGTTCGCGTCGCCATGGTGCATCGCCCCGGTTTTAGGGTATCAATCTCCGCGTGTCAGGACCAGAAGGCGAACTAACGTTCGGGCTGGATCGCCGTCCTTCGGAGGTGCGCCACCGGAACGGGTGCTGGTTCATGGTGGAGGAGGTCCTGTGCGGCCGGGAAAGGGATTGCTGGCGGATGCGGGTGTGGGGGCCCTTGCCCGGCAAC
>WNGR01003497.1_pt1 | contig 17131 bp, 16 predicted proteins | sample 5407581 | NCBI WGS metagenome assembly WNGR01 (sample SAMN13153383, study PRJNA577476) | soil metagenome | isolation source: 80 cm soil or saprolite under Garry oak tree replicate 2 | place: USA:California | collected 2016-06-15 | reverse complement strand
AGAAGTCAAGCATTATGCCTTTCGTGTCTCATATTCATATTATTCGGTCGTATTCTCAATCCTTGGTAGTATATCGGATTAGTACACGCGCCTGTCACCCATCTGGCCGCGCGAGAGCGGGGTTCGACTCCCCGCCAGGGAGATATGCCCTCGGGCTTCGTTTTTATCCCCCGCCAGCATGGCGCTATTAGCCGCGCTAAGACGAGCTAGTCACACATTTCACCACAAAAGACTCAGCTCCTTCGGTTTATCGACCAATTTGCACCAATTTGCATCAAGAAGAATCGGAATAAGACATAGCTAGCTCATTACACAAGGGACTATAAAAAGATTTGTCGTAAGCGAAGAATAACCCTATCATCTGCTCTTTTTTTGTTTTTCGAATCCATTAGGGTGCGCCTTGGGGTACAGAACCCTATGTGGCACCGTCACTACCTGCATACAACTATACGTAACCTATCATTTGCTACTTCTCACTAGTACCGATTATTATCAGCTCCGATAATGTTACCCCGGCGGAAACAAACCATTGAAGAGAACTAGGCTAGTAGGTACCAGTAGCAAAACAGACTTCAACGAAAATCAGCACCTTGACCGTCAAGTCGAACAGTGCCAAAAGCTTACCACCATCTTTAGTCCCCGGCTACATGGTAAATTGCAAACCCATGTCCTGAGAGAACAGGGGGTGAGCGTCTGGTAGAAAATGATTCATTCATTCACGCACCATAATGTGCGAGCTCGACAATTGTGGCTTTTGACTATACTTCGTGCTCAGGATTGCTCTGTGAGAGTCGGCCAAAGCATGAGGGATGAGGGGCAATGTCACAACCGACGACTCGGACACGCACCGTATGCCGCGCAATAGATCAAGATAGGAAATACGAGGGTTGCGGTCTGAACATAAGTCAATAATACAAGAAAGTGTCGAAGTTGTAACCACGTACTCAGCACCTTCAGCAAAGCCTACAGCATCGGTAGTAAGCGCCATTAGTTTGTCGGGATGGACTGTCACCTACATAGCTCATAGCACCTACGGCAACTCCGCCCTGGACAACATCTGCGCTCGTTTGCGAGTCCATGCTGCCGCTGAAGCTGACCTACGAGTTATTGTTAAACATTTCTTAGTTTCCTACTGTATACGCTTTTGAACATACCACGTCGGCTGGAGAGGTCATTGCGTTGAGGAATGCGGGTGAGACCGGACTCGATTTCAGTTGCCCATTGGAATGATACTGCATTGATCAGCTCGGGGTCAGGCGTGGGATAAGCGGGTCAGATCATTCAAAATACCTCAAAAGGTAGATCTTCTGTTTTTCAGCCAGAGTCACGCTAAGCAAGTAAAAATGCGCACCTAGGACGGATGCCGAATGGCAGGACTACACATCGAATAAATGTCTACTCCGGAGTAGAGTGTCAGAACTCACGTCAAATACGCTCTGTGATGTGGGTCAGTGGGGGGAACAAGGTAGTGCGCGGAGATCGCATACTGTGAGTCGGCAGCCCGGTGGGAGGGGGTCTACCTGTTAATGCGAAGGCTCAGGGCCAGGTTATCTCACCAGTACTCATACGCACCAATACTTTATGCAATTCCTACAAAGTACGGTCAATTAATTGTAAGTAGCACAAGGGATTATGAGGAATTCACATCGTCGGTAATGATTCCGGTTGTCTTGTAGTCGACTGGAAAGATGACTTTTGGGTTTCTTCAGCCCTGAGAGGAAAATCAAAGACTGAATAGTGTTACCCTCATCCCATCCGTCTACCTCGTCGCCGTTCCGATCGCGCGTCCTGCCGCCATGTCCGGAATCTGCGGCGAACAGTCATCGAATGATGTTTCGGTACTTCGGTCCACTCACAATGTATGACGAGAGCGTCGTCGGGGCATGCATCTTCCACAAGCCATCGCATTGCATTCAGCATATTCTTTCGCGTGGGTTGCATACGCGGGTTTGTAGTGTTGTCAGTGAGCACGATAATATTAGAACGGGAATATCGGTATTTCTCTACTCGTCAATTGTGTCAGCTTCATGGTAATAGAAGGGTGCGATGCAAACCTGTAAGAAACCGGTATATGTTCTGGGCGTCATTCACACATCCCTGAAGTTCGTTCCTTTGTCCGGTGTAGTTGATGCCAACCTGCATTCTCATTAAGCAGGGATCAAGTGCATCGGGGAGGGGCACGCACGCAAACAGCCTTTCGTTTGCCCGTGCACCGCGAGTGCCGGAACAACGGATGGGAATGCAGGCCGTAGGACTTTGCTCCCGGGGCATCTACTTCCTGAGCTAACAGCGACTTGCGTGGTCGTGAGCGTGAACTATGCGGCATGTGAAGCGCACGAGTCTGTATCGGCGCAGGGGCAAACGGCGCTGGGGGCGCGCTAGTAGTGGGTGGGAACCGCGGAGAGGGAATGCCGTGCGACGCGGTTGCTGCCAGTGTCGGCGATGGCACCGGTATGGGAAAGGCAGTAGCGGCAGGAGAAAGCGTAGGTCCATAGCTGGGCTGCGTCACGTATGGTTGCTGGTATTCGGAAGCGGTGTATGCTGTTGTTGGCACCAGCATGTAGGGCGCAATTGGCTCTGAGTTCTCTGTACTTCCTTTGAGCATGGGCGCACATGAGGGAAATAGAAGGTACTTGCGCGAGATGAGCATCGGAGGGGCATGAGTTACACTTTGACTCCGTTGCCTGCTGTGCGAGTGCCCGTGAGAGTGGGAGCGCGAATGACCATGACCATGAGAGGACCGGTCGCGGTGATGATGGTGATGGCGGTGATTGTCACTAGAATGAGAATGTGTACGTGGGCGATAATGGTGACCCTGTACGCTGAAGAGTATGAAGACGTCAGCTCGCCAGGAATAGCTATGATGTCTGGAAGAATGTCAACGCACACTGGCGACGGACTAGGTGATGGTATGAAACCTGGGGATCTGTGCATACATCAGAAATGGCCAGGAGTAGATGCTGTTAAGAGAAACATACGGAGCCGGGCTTGGCGCTCGCGAGCTGGAACGAGTACGACTATGACTCTGACGGTGGTGATGATCACGGTGACTGCTGGAGTGCGAATGCGAGCGAGAGCGATGTCCGTGAGGGCTGGGCATGAGGGATGGGTCAATTGGCATATCATTTTATATTGATGGAGGTGAACGCACTTAGGGATGGGGCCCGGAGGAAGAAGATGACCGGTCGTTCTATGACACTTGTACTTAATTAAAACCACGGACACGGGACGTATAACATACGTGATGGGAAATTGAATCAGAGTTGGTGCATTTGAGGGAGGCCTTGCGATTGGTTGCGCATACTGGGGCTGCCTGCAGAGTGCGTACGGGGAAGAAACACGACACCATCAGGAAAGAGTAGGGAAATGATAGAGGCCGCGCATTTGTTGCTTACGGAAACCTGCGAGGAGAGGTTATCAGGAGTGTGAGAGTGTGGAGAAGATCAATTCCTGCTTACGGGATGGACATTAGAAGAGTAACAGTTGGGTCAATCGGAATTGCAGAGGGTTCCTCAGGAGAGTGAGTGGGTGGTCTTGTGTGCGTTTATTAGCATTATGTACGTTCGTCTCGGCATCCGAGTCAGTATGGACCGACCGCCCATACAGTAGATAACGCGGGCAGAGAGAGCCTGATGGGGGTGGAGATCGTGTGATCTTGGGTCCATGGACCTTAAGCCGTGTCATTCGCGATCACGTGATTGGACGTGTTGCAACTTGTATGCGCGTATTTATTCCTTGAACTGGCCATAGCTCGTTCTGGTTCTGGTTCTGGTTTCTGGTTCGGGTTCGGGTTGAGAAGGTCTCAACGTCCAAGCCACTGGCAGTGGCTCGCTTGCCTCTTCACTTCTTTCTTTAACGACGTTTTCGATACGACACTTCACGTTTCTCCCAACATGCGAAGTACCTTGCCTCTATGCTCTCCTGCACAGTCACCGGATCAAACACGAACACTATCTACCTTGCCCCTACAAACGACACCTGAACCGACACACATCCCAACAATTCGTTTGGTTTCTGCAACTCCATCTGCCGTAGGCTCAGCACCAGGTTTAGGGGACCCTCTTGCCTCACAATCCCTCTCACTTTCTCCCACTCCTCTTGCTCCGAAACAAGAGACGCAAGCGCCTAGACGTCGCCTTGTTCCGAAAAAGTCGAAGCTGGGGCTTCTAGTCTCCGGGAAAGGTAGCAAGACTAATGGAAAGCATGATCTCTCCGACGTCGTACGTCGTGTTGGGGGAAGTGCTGCGACTGCTTCTGTTGGCAAAGCTGGCTTTGAAATCTATGTTGACCCCGTCCCCCAGCCCCACGTCGGCGTTGGCGAGGTCCTTATGGTCAAGAAGAAGAAAAGTCGTGCATCCTTAAGCGCGTTGAAGTGGGGAACCTTGGGCGAAGTGACTAACACTGCGCAATCCAAAGACACAACACGGACTGTTCGGTTGAAGAACGAGGACAAGGAGAAATGGTGGACCATTGGGCGGGGACGCAAGGATTCTAAGGACAAGAGAGTTGTCGACAAGGACGCACAAATGAACAGTAGGTACCTCGATCAACATCTGCCGGATGTTGATGTTGATGTCGCAACAATAACCAGCTCTTGGCACTCTCACGGAAAATTCGGCTTCTCGAGCACGCTTCAACTCTCTAGATTCCAGCCTCGTCCTAAATACTGCCTCTATGACTGCCGAGCGCCCAGCACAGCCCCGGTCTGCTTCTGCGTCGGAGTCTCCCATCCAGGACATTGATCTTCTCGATGATCCCCCCTGTGTCGTACCCCCGTCTTGCCCTGCTCCAGAGGATAACCCTACGCCCCCTCTTCTCGCTCCTCCAAACTCGACAACTGGTTCCATCGCTATACGCGCCATGCGTTCCATGCGTTCCGTGGCGCGATTGACTAGCTGGACCAACGGAAAACCAACGGAGAAGGAAAACAAATCTACAATACTTGTTCGAGCCCAGAAGAAGGACGATGAAAGCAAGAGGACTAAAACAAAAAGTAAACGCAAGTTCGAGCTCGGCAGAGATCAGACGGTTTCGCGGCTCTCCAATAGCAGCTCAGAGGCGGGTGTATCTAGCTGTCCTCATCCTCATCCTCCCCATCCTCAGCCTTCCACAACAAGGAAACTAGGCGTCCTGGGACTGGGGTTACCTTCCGGATTACGTTTTGGGACTGTGCGCAGCTCATCTGCCGGGTCGTCAGACCGAATTTCTTGCAGCTCCGCTGGGGATTCTCCGTCCGAGAGTCAAGGGTGCTCCTCATCAACGGTCTCTGCGGCTTCTTCCCTTAGACCGAGATCTGCGATGTCGCGCATCTCGTCCTCCAGTTCCTCTTCCGTCAAGTGGGTGGAAGATCGCTTGGAGACAGTTCGAGTGGCTTGTCGTCGAGAGCGACGTGATGGAACACAACGCGATTCTACGGGAGCACGCTCTCGAGCTAAGGTTACAGATGTCCTTCTAGAAAAATCGTCGCGTCCAGTATTGTCGAAGTCAACTTCCCCGGCTTCATTGCCGGCCATTGCAGTCGAGGAGGCTTCGGTAAACGGACATTCTACGCGAGAGAGCGAACCGGGAGCGACGCCAAATAAACAAACTAGAATTCGGCCCGCCTCCGATCAAATGATCGGAATGGAGCGGCTAAGAGGAATACGAGGAGTTGGAGAGGGTGAGTTCCATTCGATCCATATATTAATATCCTGGGTCTGACGAGCGTGCGTGGGTAGGAACCCTCTCCGCTTTAGATGCGGCCACCAACGAACTAGCGTCTCTCATCAGCCGCCTCGATCTCGAGGCAACACCCGGTACACCCCGCGGCACCCTGCGTCTTTCACCTAGTTTTACTACCCTACTGGGGGAATCTCCTCGTTTGAAGGGTAGTCCTAAGAAAAGTAGCTTCCCAGGGGCACTCGCAACGCGCCCAAGTACGGCATCCTTGACCTCGCTTAGACCTTATCCACAGCCCCGGACGCAGGAGGCAGCCCCTGATACCCAACGTTACGGTCAGCAGATTGCTCCGTGGCCAGTTTCGCCATCAAAGCCCTTGCAGACTTCACCTACCAATTCTGCGCCTCCTGTGTTGCCGGTGCCTCTGTCACAGGGTCATTCTTTTGCAACCACTGCCACTGGTAGTGCGCGTACAGAGCCAGTTACCTTCAAGTCTAAAACCGTGTCCACGAAGATGAGTGTCGGTTTACTTGCAAGTAGCCAGAAAGAGTTCCCCCTTAGTAGGACCTTCCGCAAGGTTATGTCGACGTTCTCGTTGCGGGCCAAAGAAAGCGAATGGAGCGTTGGTTCTGAAGGCACTGGGATGCTAATGTCTAGTGAAGCACGGAAAGATTTAGGACTGGCTGGCACGCTTGGTGGTTCCACGAGCTCGCGGAATCCTGACCTATCACTAGAATCCGACAATCCCGACTCTGATATCCCCAATGAACTGCAAAACATCCTAACTGGGGAAAACGCTGAGCGTTTTGATGACCTCGAAGATACCATTTCTTTCCCCCCCGCACCACTCCCACATCTGCCACCTTCTCCAGGTCTCCCCCCAGAGAGTCCCCTTCCCACACCAGTGATGTCGCCGACTCGTGCTGTGCGTTCTGGTGGGCCTGTGAATTCCACGCAACTGATCGTCGAGGAGGGTGATGACGACGACGATGAAAGTGACTCGTCTTCACTGGAGGAGAACGACACCAAGAGATCTTTCGATTTCACCGGCGAGCTCAAGAAGCTGAGCTCGTCTGCTGGATCTCACCGCCACAGTTTCGTGGAGCAACTTGAGAGCGCTTTCCGCACCCCGGCAAAATACCACCTGGATAGATTTGGACCGGAAGAGGATATTCCTCCTGTGCCAGTGGTCCCTTCTTTTGAGTCCAGACGTCCTGTTTCGGATGAGGCCAGCGACCCACACATGGTGACCTCAACCTCTGTACCACCTCTTCTGCCTAGCCCAGAAATCGTGGTATCAATGGAGGCTAAGGGTACAATATCATATAATCTTTTGCAAGATCAAGTTGAGAAGCCGCCCGCGATGTCCAAACCATCGTACGGACAATTAGATCTCAACTTCAAATTTGGCGGTCCTCCACTGTCTGCGAAACCCGCAGATGCATCACCGTTGACACTCTCTGACATCATCCCCTCTCCTGCCCATGCTCGCTCGCTCTCATTAGGTTCCGCTCAAGGGGACGACTCAACGCAACAAACAACCATTCCTGAGGCCATGAGCACTGCCTCGCCAGATTCCTCTGTGCGCCGTCAATTTAATTCAGATTCGAGCTCGACACGCTCGGTGCACGAAGACTCGCGAGCTGACGCGTACAGTTCTCACTCTCGTGCGTCTTCCCAAACCAGCTTCAGGGGTTTCGAGTCCTTCGACGAGATACGGCGCGGGTTTGAATTCGTTGATAATCGGCCCGCATTTTACCCTCCACCTCCATTCAACAATCGACGTAATCAGCAACTACGCGATTCTATGATGAGCATCGCGTCAGTATCCTCTTATGGCTTTGTTATCGACCCAGGCCTCAAGGATCCCTTTGACTATGGCTATGAGAGTCGACCCACTTCTGGTGACATGTCTACTGTTATGACGATGTCTACCTCTGTAGATGACACGTTTTCATTCATCCGCCGCGGCCCTCACCGCAAGCGCGTCGATAGCGACTCGTCCAGTTTCTATTTCCGGGCGCCTGGCATGTCCCACATTCCGCGGCCGCTCAAAGGACACGTCCGTCAAGATTCTGGGATGTCAACAGCCTCCATAGCTCCACCTGTCAGCATTTATAATCGTAGCTTTGGCGTACACCGAAGGATTGACTCGGCTTCGAGTCTCAGTTCCGTCATGCCGGCTCACCCTTCATATGGATTTTCTGGCGGAAACCGCTCATCTTGGGCTCCCGGCCATAAGCGGGAGATGTCAGCCGATTCTGTAATGAGTGACATGTCTGTACGAATGTCCCGCCCTACGCTTGGAGATAAGATGCTCGATTCTAGACATGACTACTGTCTTCCTCTCGCTTCGATCGCAGCATCCCCACCTGAAAGCGAAGCATCTGGCCGCTCATATGAGCACATTAGGCGCCGCGGTTCATTCGATTCCCTCGTAGAGAAAGAACGTCACTGGCGTTCCAGAGACTCGATCATCGACCAGGGTAACACCGGAAGCTCAGCCAACTCTGAGTCCGTGTTTGGTCGTGTCGGGTCTCTTGCGGCTTATTCTTCTCCCGACCAGTTACAAATGAACGATATCAGGCCGTTTTCTCTCATTAGTGCGGACGGCGACTCTTCAGACCCCAAACGTGAAGATGACACCATGATTTCCGTAAGTGTCTAAGACTCCTTCAAGTTGTTTGGCTCATTCATAATCCGCGTCACACAGATGATTGGAGGTGGCCGTGTCCGCCGGCGTTCAGTTGGCTCGTTTGTCGAAAGCTCGCCGCTCTTTCTCCGCGTCGGGAAGAGGAAGACCACATCGGCGCGGAGAAAGCAGCACGATCTTGTTTCATCCCAGGGGGGGCTGATCGAGTCTCCTAATCTCGCACGACGGATCGAGAACTCACCCGGGGGTTTGGGCGAAGAGCGCATGATGAATGCACGACAGGGACTACTCTCTCGCGACAGTTTGGAAGAGCATTGCCTTAGCGCCGATGGGATAGACACGTCCTGTGAGTGAAACGGTGCTCGATTCTTACTGCAACCCGTTCATCGACTATGTAGTCACGGCCGAACCCGTTTTCTCCCGCCCCATCCCAGCATCGCGTTCAAGGTCGGGTACACACTCCTCAATCAGTTCAGGGATAGACACACCCCCTTTGTCATCGTCTGGCGAAACGTCCTCAGTGGCCAGCGACTCAATCTCTAGCATAGACCTGTCACGGGTCAACTTTTCACTAACGAACATGTCGTACCCATCGATCATGCAGCCGCGAGCCCGGATTCGCTCCAGGGGCAGTGGTCATCGCCGCCGCATCTCCGGTATCCGGATCTCTCGGACATCGGTTTATGAGACCATCGAAGAGGAAATGTCGGTGATTAACACGCCTGTCTTGGATCGCTTCCCAGATACTGTCAAGGCGCCGCTATCACCCGTCATCGATGACAATGTCATCGTTGTGGACCCTGATGACACTTCAACAGATTGGGATGAGCGCGGAATTGCGGCGTTGCGCAGGTACTTCACACTCAAGGATGAGGCAGATGTCACGATCAGCGAAAGCAAACAAGCGTGGCTGGATACGCCGTTCTCTATCTATGCAGTGCAGTGTGCGTCTCCCTATCAAATTGATGGAGGCTTTCCACTTACGAAATCGCAGCTTTCGAACCACCTGCTCATCGTTCCGGCATGCGCTCTCTCCTTGAGCACTCGCGACAGACTTATGGGTCCCTCCCCGCTGAGCTCCGCCGTATCCGCTCACGTACCAGCTCCCGACCGACCCCTTATCCACAGCCACAGCGAGCAGTCAAGATATCTTTATCTCCCTCAACCGTCCGCCCTGACGTCTCCATGACTAAAACATCGGCAGTCCCGGCCTCAGCAGCACCAGTTCTGATACCACAGGCGCTGCAGCAGCGCCCAGTAAACCCAAACACTGTAATTGCCGAGGAATCCCCCTTGGTACCCGGGAAGAACGCCAAGGTTGACTCTGGTTCATTTTCCCAGTCACGCATTGGCTTTGATGCACGGCGGAACACGCCTGGGCGGGCAAAGCGCGGAGTTGGCAAGGAAAATAAAGAGAATATCACCTCCCCCGGGGCAATGACGGCGTAGGTGTCAATTTTACCAAAATTATTCATTACTGACACTTGGAACTCCAGCCCCGTTGACGGCGTGCGCCTTAACCGCCCTCGACCTCGTGGTCGCCTCGTTCCCACGCGCCCAGCTGTTGCCATAGGAGCTTGACCCCAGCCATAACTCCTTGTCGGTTACCCGCCTACAATTGACCAAGCCGTCAAACCATTGTCACCATGCGCCAGGATACCTCTGGTGCCATTGTACTGGGTTATTCTATGCTATGCTTCTATCGAACTATGCTTTCTTTCTTGCGCCATTCATTTCTTGATATATTTATAGTCTTGTTTCAAGACGTGATGTGCTCGCACTTTGTTTCTTGCTCACGATTGTGTACTTTACGAACCACTACTGACGCTACTGACGCTCTGCGCTCACGACAATGCCATACCCATACTCACGATCCTACGAAGGAATTCAAATTTGTTAATATCTGCTGTCATCATCCTTTACTCCCTCAGGCTGAGAATCGAGGTACTCATTTGATTACTACAAAGCGTGCAGCCCTTATCTCCGTTCAGCGACCGGCGGCATCCACTAGCATTACTCCGGCATATTAAGAATCATACTTATGCAAGGACGGGGTGCCAACTTAGTGTTGGCGTGCGCGTGCGAACGCCGTTATTGGCGCGCCAGTTGTGCGCTTCAGCACACCAAGGTGGGCTGTGAGTCCAAAGCGATTGGTTGAGCGGTAGGTACTGGCGTTCACAGGAATATGACATACAAGGACGTCGTTCCCATCGAAGAGAGAGCTTCGAGTTTCTCTTCCCTGACCCCTGAAGTGCCAACGCATTCGCTAGGAATTTCTTGATACGCGGGGGTGCCACGGTCGCTCCATGTGCAGGGAGAGGCGTGCTTGCCGGAGATGATGACAGGGTGCGAAGAGTACGTGTACTGAGAAGACGTTTTGTTCATAGAACAGAAAAATTGTGGAGATATTGGCACGCACCCGACAACCACGTCTTTTGCGCGTGCATGCGGAGGTCGCCGCTTTTTGGTGGTGGATCGTGCCTCAGGTGTGGTCCGAGATGGTCGCACACTGTTCCTTGGTCTAGATTTTGCCAACGCAGCAACAAACAAGTGATCCGGGAGGTATTTGCTTGCGGTTGATTGTACTGCACTCGGGTCATCGTGGTTGACGCTGTCCCCCTCCGAGACGCTGTCTGGGTCAAAAGCCCCCGTATCACCCTTTGATATCGCTATATCTTCGTCCGCTGGATGGCTCTGGAAGCTCTCTGGATCTGCAGATTTAATACCGCCCCATTCCTCCCCGCTCTCGCTCCCGCTGACCTGTTCAGTCTCTTCTTCGGCTTCGCCCATGGCACGTGTCATCCGCCGAAGGAGACGAGTATCCATGTCACTCCCACCCTCAATGTCATCCACTTCTACCCCGTGATGCTCCAGGTCGCGCTCGCCACTCTCACTTGAAGCAATCATGGAGCGCCGCCGCCGACCAGCCTGTGCCTTGAGAATTTCATCACGCCGCTTGTTCGTTTCCCTTATCCTGCGCTTCTGGGCGGAGTAAAGGATCCTCAGAGCGTGATTACGTCCTTTTGCTGTTGATGCGGAAGCAGAGAGAGAGAGGGATTCTGGCTGACCAGAGTCTGAATCCGAGTCGCCGGGCGAGTTCTGTGTGGCGCTGTCCATGGCCGCCGTGGAGCCTAGCCTGGGCTTAATATCGAACCACGTGCCGGGTTGACCTTTTATGGCGAGCGAGACTAGCACCAACTAATTCGCGCTTTCCCACTCTTACTATCATGCTCTCCAAGTCGCGCTTGCGTCGTCTCTTGCCAGGGCGCCGTAGAAACAGGAGGGAAGACCCGATAATACAGGCTGTCCCCATACTGGAGGAGCCCCCCATGTTGCACGACGGAGGATCAGTCCACGGAATGCCTCTGATGTATTCAACTCAGCAACAGTGTGTATCATCTCTCAGCTCCTCTTTCCTCGGTGGCTCAAAAGTCTCCCGTATTTCGCGTCCTGCCTCAGCCAACCTTTAGTGTAAGCGATTCTTCTTTCTAATCAAAAAACTTCTGAACTCCCGTCACGATAGCGAACCGAATTTGAACATCGACTATGGACGTTTTCAAGAGGCTGTCCCCCGTCCGATGTGAGCGCATCGCCGTATGTTGCCGCACTGGCTATTCTACTGATGCGTCTATGGTGCCCAGGGGCTTCGGTGTCCCACCCTCCCAGCATGCCCCCAGTGTCATTGCTGTACCAATGTCACAACATTCGCAACACTATGGCGAGCGCGCTATCACTCAGCTCGACTATGGCGGGAGTCAAGCAGCCCGAAGCGAGAATTTCCCCCGGCGTCATTCGCTGTCGCGCTCGCATTCTCGGCACCGCCCTAGTTCTCGTCACAGTAGCAAAGCACCGGACATATTCATTCATCGTATGTGATGTACCTCGTACCTTTGGACGTGTTGCTTCTACTTTCACAGCGCCGTCTATTGCGAATATGGGTGAGCACAAGCGATCAGGCTCTCCAGACCCTCTTCCTGTCCCGCCTCCCCACTACAAGGGCAGTTACCGTGACGACAGGGCCCGTCACGGTGACCCGGAACGCCATCGTCCCCACCGCCGTCGTGATCACGACCGCGGCCAGGATCGTGTCCATGGCGGAAAGGTGAGAGTCCGAGATTTTGGCTGTGCACCTTGTGGTGTGACTCATGTTCCATGTGCTTGTCGCCAGCAGTCTTTACAAGTTACCGGTGATTTACCCAGAGAACGCGTCTCGCGTTCCTTCGCTAGGCACACGGAACCCCATGGCCATCCCGATTTCCAGTTCTCGAGATGCACCGGGCGCAAAAGGGCCGTATGCGTGAGTGAAGATCCTCTGACCGTGCCAAACGTGCCTTTGTGTATAACGAAAGTCGGTTCTAGATCGGAGTTAATTATACTGGCCAAAACAGTCAGCTTGATGGCTGTGTGAACGACGCAAAAAACGTTTACCACTTTTTGATCGGCGAGTATTGGTTCGACTTCATCGCTGTGGCTGTCACCGCTGACCGTTTCGCCTTACCTTGCAGATCGGCTGGGCTTTCGTGCTCGCGACATTATCCGTCTGACCGACGAGGCGCGCGATCCGCGTAATCTGCCCACGAGGGCGAACATTCTTGGCGCAATGCGCTGGCTCGTACGCGGCGCACGCAAACACGACTCATTATTCTTCCACTGTGGGTTCCTTTTTGGGGTATTGATTGGGATTGCCGACACACTCCTACAGACTCAGGACATGGTGCCCAAGTCCGAGATCGGAATGGAGACGAGGTAGATGGATATGACGAAGGTAGAACGCGGGAGTCATCTTTTGCGCCTTCCCATGCTAACGCATGACAGTGATATTTCCTGTGGACTATTCTCAGACTGGGACAATTATCGACGATGTGAGGGTTTTCACGACTCCATTTCGTTTCAATGATTCTGATTATACATAAAGGAGATCCATTCTAACCTAGTACCATGATCCTTTCTCTCTGTTGAATTGTCGAGTTGACGCTGGACCGGTAACATAGGTTAAACCTCTGCCATCTGGGTGCCGCTTAACCGTACGCCCACCTACCTTACCTGCGCGCTTTCAATATGCATGACCTTCGAATCGTTTTCAGGCCATTATCGATGTGCGTGGCGTCTTCTCTCGCGTAGACGCTCTACTCACAGGCTTCAGTCGTGTCATTCCGGATCTGTTCTTGGTAAGTATTATTCTACAAGGTTGGTTGGTTGGCCTCTTTTATTGATCATGTGTGTTCTCCGACAGATATACCTTTTGTCGTACGCAGCTCGCTTTCACTTTATTTGGCATTGGGGCTCATTCATGTGAGATAGTATCATTCGGATGGCCGCGTCAAAAGCAGCAGCATCACAAAAGAATTTCTGAGAGAAAAGTCCACTCCGGCTGACGTGATCTGTTGGAGCGGCTCTGTGGATTCAGGTACTGCCTTCGGTGAACACGAAGGCGGTATCGCCGTGGGTGCAATGAGCTATGCATTTTTGAGAGCGCTACGTCGGTCTTCTTTTGAAGGGAGCGGTGACACGGTAGCTGATGTTGACAGGTAATAACCCGCGGCCAACATATGAGGATTTACTACGGGACCTACGACGTGCCACTCGCAAATACCATCAAAAGCCGCAGCTGTCGGCGTCTCACCATATCGTGAGTATCCTCAATGTTTCCACGGTGGGTGCTAAGCTTTTTCAGGATCTTGGGCGACGATTCTTGATTTGAGAAGAGTGTGGAACCACCTTGGCCAGCCATGATGATCTATTATGTTGTGTGTATGTACTTGACGCAATGGATATCCGTCGGTTTCAGCACCACTAATGTCAATGTATCGGCGTGGGAAGTCAAATTTTGGGAGTATCTACCATAAGAGGAAATTTAATCCCACAAGCACGAGATCACTTGCACTCTCTGCCGCTCTGCCAGTGCTACTCTCTCTCTCTCCCACATCATGTCATCCACACAGGCAGAGGACCCTGCCTCAGAAAAGTCCACATCTATACCGAAAGAGCGTCGGTTCAAGCTGAGCAGGTATTTCTTTTTCGGTCTAGCATCATCGTGTTCTCACTATATCCCTTACAGGGCTTGTGATCGGTGTCGGTGGGTATTGGTTCATATTTTGTTCATCCTTGGGAGTGTTCACTTCCTTTCTGTAGGCGTAGGAGGATCAAATGTGATGAGGGCCACCCATGTCAGGCCTGTATGGGAGCACATTCCGCCTGTACGTTCGAGGAGCCTGGCAAAAGAAGCAATCCCCACAAATCCAAGTTTGTCGATCACCATGTCCAATTGATCTTTTCCTCTGACGCTTGGATTTTCTCTAGACGTACTGCTACCCTAGAAGATCGTATGCATCATCTTGAGAGTCTGATTCAAGCGATACCTCCCGCTGTTTTCGCCGCGGGTGGCGCAGCTCTTTCCCCGTCTTCCCCTTTCGACCGTCACCCTTCGTTTCCATTACTCCCAAACCATACTTATCCGACTGCAATACCTCCCCCATCTCTCAGTGCAATCCCCTTGATAAACCCATCAACTCATTTCACCCTTGAGACGAATGGGTCCCGTCAGTCTAGTCCACAAGCTACTGCACCATCATTTGGCTACCAGAGTACAGCCAACGGCGATGCTTCAGCCTCGGAGCATCCCTCTGAAGAAACTGCCCGCATGTCACTCTCATCTTCTTACATCTATGTCGACGACGAAGGTTTTACTCGGTGGCAGGGAGAAACGTCTGGTCTCCCCATATTGGATCTTCTCATCGAACGACATCACCCTTCACCAAAAAGGGAGCGAGACCCAAGTCCACAACGTGATTGGTCAAATGGCGGCTCGTCCAATCCTGACAGTACATGGTTCCCGGATCGCATCACTCATCGTACGGACATGAACCCAGAGCGGATTTGGAAGCTAGTTACCTCTTTCATTGCTCCCGACTTGATGGATAGGTACGTCCACGTCGTGTATCTTGACCACTACAACACCAACCTACTCACGGACAAGTCTTGTACAATGTTATTTATCGACCTCATATTACTTGATGCCTTTCCTCCACGTCCCAACTTTTCTCAACGTGCGTCCCCGAGGACTAAAAGCCTCCTGATTCTTATGTTCTTTCAGGACTATGGCGACCCTCAAAAATGGGGAGAGCCAGGGTTTGTCGCATTCGTAGTTGCGGTCTGTTGCCTTGCTTCGCGCCATATCGACGATCCACGAGTACGTGCGAACCCGAACGAAGGGGTATCATCCGGAACCATGTGGTTTGACCTTTTCAGCCGCTTGCATACGCTTCCAGGAGCCGACCGCCCTACATTGTACACGATTCAGGCTACGCTAGTCGCGGGGGTGTACGCTGTTGGGTGGGGTAAACTATCCAAAGCTTTCGCGCTTTTTTCAGAGTCAGTCACACTCTCGCTCGATGCCGGGCTACATCGATCCACGGATGCGTACGACATCTTCGATGCGATCGAGGAGGAGGTCCGTAAGCGTACCTTTTGGTGCGTTTATATGTGGGATAAGCAGGCAGGTGCCCACTTCGGCCGACCGCCGCTTGTGCGGCTACGCGACTGTGATGTCTCTGAACCCGCGGCCGTTGATGACGAATTTATCACTCGCGACTCCGTTGGACCGCAGCCAACAGAAACACCGAGTAGGATGGGGGCGTTTTTATGTGTGCTACGCTTACTCGTGGTGCTGGAGTCAGTGCTCGATACACCTCCTCCCAAGGACTTCGGCGACACGTCACCCTTCCTGAGGCGCGCAACGTCGACTCTATCAGGTTTTCGACGACACAAGGGCTTGCGTGAGGAGGAGATACTGCTTGACGAAGTCTGTTCCGCAGTGCCCGCATATTGGCAACACTCACCCGATACACTCGCAAGCGAAGATGTCATTCGCATCACACACGCCAAACGCGTTCATTGTCTCTCACTCTTCGTACGCATGCTCATTATGCGCCATCGGTTCTCCGACCTTGTTGCGGAACGTGCAGCTATTGGCGAACAAGAACAGAATGAGCAAGAACGAGATGCCATGACTGTTGCACACTCTGCTGCGCTGCAGCTCATCTCTACTCAGCTGCAAATTGCGCAAAAAGGTCTAATGACATACTGTAAGTCAACACCATTTGCGATCTGAGTCTCTGACAATGTCCCTGGCCTTCTAGATGGGGTCCACGTGATCCACCAACTCACTCAAGCGGGGCGTACCCTCATCGGTTTCTTATTGAACTGCCAAGCCGACGTTCTGCGGCCTTTAATCGCACCCGCGCTCGATGGCTTGCGATCTTGTGTTGGCCTTTTGCGGCGGTTCAGTGGTCGTTATGTGTGTGGCCAACGCTCTTGTGATATGATGGAGGAATTTTGCAGGCGTATGTCCGTGTGTGGACGTGACATGACAGCTCCTAATGGCCCTTGTAGTCACGCAGATTCCACTTGACAACCCGACCATTTCCCAAGAGCTCATAACAAGCTCTGTGCGCCCACCCTGGATCAGGCCCGCTCGCAAGAAGAATCCTTCCGGTCCTCGCTCCACAGGTAGCGTGGAGTCTCCACCGCAGGATATGTCGGAATTTACTAGCAGCCCCGTCTCTACCGCTCCTCCAAACGCGCCATTCAATGTCACTGCTGGCTTTTCTCCTGTCACACAGACGCAATCTCCGCGACGGTTCTCAGTGGAAACAGCTTCACCTACAGGGCAGCTTCTTGACCCCTCGAGAGCGGGGGCTGGTAATCTAGAGCTTCCCAAGTCCGATTCCGATACGGGCTCAATGCCCATGCCGTCGGCCGACTTAATGGCTCTCGTCGAAGACGATGGTCTTGACGTCACTAACCTGTTTTCTCAACAAT
>WNGR01003494.1_pt1 | contig 17146 bp, 8 predicted proteins | sample 5407581 | NCBI WGS metagenome assembly WNGR01 (sample SAMN13153383, study PRJNA577476) | soil metagenome | isolation source: 80 cm soil or saprolite under Garry oak tree replicate 2 | place: USA:California | collected 2016-06-15 | reverse complement strand
AGACGGCGTTCATCCGGAGCGACGCCTTCGTCATCGACGCCGCCCTGCGGCCCCGCCTCCGCGTGGCCGTCACGGCCGCCGCGGCCGCGCTCACGATCGGACTCTCCACGCTGCTGACCATGCGCTTCGGGATGGTCGGGGTCTGCACCGGGGTGCTCGCCGGGCGCCTCACCCAGAGCATCGCGTATCCGCGGCTGGTTCGGACCTGCCTCGGCCCACCGTCCGCCGGGGCGCGCGGCTGGATGGTGCGGCCGCTGCTGGTGATGAGCCTGCTGTTCGCCGCCGCGACGTTTCTCGGGGACCGGGTGGTGGCGACGCACTGGATCGTGTGGGCCGGTGGCGTGGTGGCGACGCTCGTCGTCGTGCTCCCCGCCGCGCTGGCGACGGGCCTCCCGCCCGATCTGCGTGCCGTGGTGCTCACGCGCTTGCGCGAAGCGCGGCGCCGGTTCCCATGACGCTCGGGTGGAGGATGCCAGACCCGGCGCTGGGCGCCGTTGCGCCGGTCCGACCGGGAGTCGCGACCGCGCTCGTCACGCCCGCCCTCAATCCCATCGTGCGCTGGGCGTTCGCCCTGCTCGTGTTCTCGATCCCGTTCGAGTTTCCCGAGCGGTCGTTCCCGGTCGAGATTCCGACTATCACCGCGGCGATCTTCCTGCTCGCGACGCCGCTCCAGCTGCGGGCGTGCTACGCGCGCCGCCCCGCGGCGCTGTTCTGGTTCGCCCTGTACTTGTATGCGTTCGCCGTCTCCGCTGCCTGGAACGCGCGCCACGCCGCCGCCACCGACGTGAACAACGCCAGCTACGGGACCGAGGTCACCAAGCTGTTCGCCCTCCTGCTGCAGGTCGTGCTGGTGTTCTGGGCTGCGTACAATCTGTTGCAGTCCCCCCGCGTCGCTCGCTTCACCCTGGTGGTGCTGGCGCTCGCCTGCACCGTCCGTGCCCTCCTGCCGGTGCTGGGGATCGCGCGGACCTCACATGCGATCTGGGGTGGCGGTGAGCGCGTCACCGCGCTCGGGCAGAACGCCAACAACAGCGCCATGATCCTCGCCGCGGGGTTCGTGGCGCTCCTCGGGCTCCAGTACGGTGCGGAGCGGCCCCTGGTGCGCCCCCGCTGGCTGGTCGCGCCGATCATCGCCCTGCTCGGCCTGTCCGTCGTGGACACGGGCTCGCGCGGCGGGATCGTGGCGCTGGGCGCCGGGCTCCTCCCCCTGATGTTCAGCGGCGCGCGCACCCTGTGGCTGGGCGTGCGCAACGCCGTCATCGCGGCGCTCGCGATCGGATTGGTCGTCTTCACGGCATATCAATCGGACTCGGTACGGCGCCGCTTCACCGAAGCGGTCGAAGGCGGAGCACTCGCCGGGCGGGAGCGCATCTATCCGAGCCTGCTCCAGATGTCGCGCGAGCGTCCGCTCATCGGCTGGGGACCCGTCAACAACAAGTACGAGCTGGGCCTCCGGCTCAACGAACGAATCTTCCGCCGGCGGGACGCGCACAACGTCGTGCTCGAGGTGCTGAGCTCGACCGGCCTCGCCGGCACGATCCCCTTCCTCGCCGGGCTCGGCCTCTGCTGCGTCGGGGCGTGGCGGGCGCGGCGCGGCCGCCAGGGGATGCTGCCGTTCGCACTGCTGCTGGTCGTCCTGGCCGCCAACATGAGCGGCAACTGGATCGCGTCTAAGCTGTTGTGGTTAGTGCTGGCCTATGGGCTCGCGAGCATGAGCTACGGAGGCGGGGACGCGAGCGGGCTACCTCCACCGGCTGCCGTGCCCACCGGTCGCCCGACGCGCGCGCCCACCGCCGAGCGGGCTGTACGAGAGGGGTGGCGCAGCCGTTAGCGCCGAACTTGTTACACCGCTGCCACAGCCAGCCCGGGCGCGCTACGAGCTGCACGTATGTAACATTAAGCACCACCGCGAGTTGGCCAGCGGAGCGTGCCGTACGCGATTTGCATTGCCCCAGAGCAGCACCATGACCGAACCGAGATCTCTCCGATGTGTGGCCTAGCGGGACGGTTTCACCCCGAGCGGCTGCCTCCCGACCCGGCCTGGTCCGCCCGGGCCGCCGCTCTGCTCGCGCATCGGGGCCCCGATGGCGATGGGTACTGGACGGACGAGCACTGCGAGCTCGTCCACCGCCGCCTGGCGTTGATCGACCTCTCCCCATCGGGCCACCAGCCGATGGCGAACGAGGACGCCAGCGTGTACGTCGTCTTCAACGGCGAGATCTACAACTACCGGAACCTCACAGCCGAGCTGAAGCACCGCGGCCACCGCTTCCGTGGCACCTCCGACACCGAGGTGTTGGTCCACTTGTACGAGGAATACGGCGAGCAGATGGTCTCGCGTCTACGTGGGATCTTCGCGTTCGCGATCTACGACCGTCGGCAGCGACGTATGTTCCTTGCCCGAGACCGCTTCGGCGTGAAACCGTTGTTCTTCGCGCGGCACGACGGCCAGTGGGCCTTCGCGAGCGAGATGAAGGCGCTCGTCGCGCTGGCGGGATTCCGGCCCGCGATCGACCGCCAGGCCTGCTACGACTTTCTGGGGCTCGGCTACATCCCGGAGCCGGCGACCGGCTTCGCGAACATCGAGGCTCTCCCCAAGGCGAGTTGTCTCACCATCAGCACGCAAGGGCATCACCTGCGTGAGTACGAGCGGATCGAGGCGCGCCCCGATCCCGTCCGCACCCTCGGGGATGCCGTCGAGTCGGCCTCGCGCTCGCTGCTCGACGCCGTGGCAGCCCAGTCGGTGGCAGACGTCCCGGTAGCGGCGCTCTTGTCGGGCGGAATCGACTCGTCGCTCGTGGTCGCCGCCCACCGCCGCATCACGGGCCAGCGGACCACCACGTTCAACGTCCATTTCCCCGATCGGGACCACGATGAAACCGTTCCCGCGCTGGCGGTGTCGGGGCACTACGGGACGCAGCATCACACGATCGAGCTGGGCGACCAGGCGCTCACTCCCGAATCGGTCCTGGACCTGCTGCGGCATTTCGACCAGCCGTTCGCGGACACGAGCCTGATCCCGACCTACTGGATCTCTCGCGCCGTGCGCGACCGGGGCATCATCTGCACGCTGTCCGGGGACGGCGGCGATGAGGGGTTCGGGGGCTATCACCGCTTCTGGTACGCCAACCGCCTGATCCACCTCATGCGACTCCCCGACTGGATGTGCGGCGCCGCCCGGACGGCCGGAGACCGCCTCGCCGGATTGACCTCGGACTGGGGCCGTCAGGTGGCAAAGGCCGTGCGGCTGGCCCAGGCCGGGCGCGCCGATTCGGCGGTGCTGCTCGCGGGCCTGTCCAACTACTTGAGCGAGGAGCAGAAGCGCGAGCTCGTGCTCCCGGCGGCCCGGGAGCGCATGGCGCCGGTGTACCGGCACTTCGACGGCTTCGAGCCGCCCGGCGTGTCCGATGTCGAGGAGCTGTCCCGCCGTATGACCCAGAACCTGTTCGCCGTCAGCCTGCCTTCGGACATGCTGCGCAAGGTGGACATGATGAGCATGCGGGCGAGCATCGAGGTGCGGGTGCCCATGCTCGACGAGCAGCTGGTGGCGCTGGGGCTCACACTGCCGCACCGCCTCAAGACGGACGGCCGCCGGGGTAAGGTCGTGCTGCGCGAGCTCGCCACTCGCTGGCTGCCGCAGACCGTGGCCACCCATCCCAAGCACGGGTTCACGATCCCGCTCGACGTCATGCTCCCCGCCGGCTTTCACATGGTGCTCGAAGATCTGCTGCTCGGTGCCGCTGCCCGCACCCGGCCGATCCTGGCCCCCGGCCTCGTGCCGCGCTGGCTGCGCCAGTTCCGCGACGCGCGGGCCGGGGCCCGTGGCGGCGCCATCAGTCGGGGAGGGCTGTACCAGCGGGTGTTCGAGATCCTCTCGCTCGAACTGTGGCTGCGCGAGCACGGGCTCTCGTGGTGAGCGCGTGAGGCTGGCGGTCTTCACCAGCAAATACCCTGCTCGCGTAGCCACGTTCTTCGAGCGCGACATGCGCGCGCTGCTCGAGGTCGGAGTGGAGATCGACGTCTTCTCCATCTATCCGCTGGATCGAGGGCTGTGGCGCTACAGCCTCGACATCATGGACGGAGACGTCCTGCCGCGCAGCCGCCTGCACCACATCGGTCTGGCGCGCAGCCTATGGCAGGCGACACCGTGGCGCCCCCGCGGGCTCGGCCTCGTGCTGCGGGAGGGGGCGGCGATCGGCATGGCCGCCGCCCGATACGGCCTGGGCCCGCTCGCCAAGAGCCTGTACGTGCTCCCCAAGGCCCGGGCGTGGGCAACGCAGCACGCCACCGGCTACGATCACGTGCTCGCGTATTGGGGAAACTACGCCGGCTCCTGCGCTTACCTGTTCCATCGCCTGATCGACCGCCCGATCCCGTTCTCCATCTGGCTGCACGCGGGCACGGACCTGTACTATCGGCCGATTTATCTGCGGCAGAAGCTGCGCTACGCCGACAGTATCATCACCTGCTGCGAGTTCAACCGCGCCTACATCGCCGAGCACTACGGTGACGCCGCGCCGGGGATCGCCGAGCGAGTGCACGTGTGCTACCATGGCCTGGACCTGTCGGGCTTCCCTTACCGGCCCGAGGGGCGTCCGCCGCACCGGATCATCGCCGTGGGGCGACTGGCGAAGGACAAGGGTTTCGGCTACCTCCTCCAGGCGGCGCGCGTGCTCGTCGACCGCGGTCTGGACCTCGAGATCGACATCGTGGGCGACGGCGATCAGCTGGGCGCGCTGCGGGCCCTGGCGGCCGGGCTCGGCATCGCCGACCGCGTTCGGTTCCGCGGGTGGCTCGCATTCGCCGAGGTACGGCGCGCGATGAGCGAGGCGACCGTGCTGGTTCATCCGTCTGACGGCCTCGGGGATGGACTGCCCAACGTGCTGCGTGAGGCGATGGCCCTGGGCACGCCCGTGATCGCATCGCGTGTCGCCGGCATCCCCGAGGCGTTGGACGACGGGCGCTGCGGCGTGCTTGTGCCGCCCCGGGACGTGGCGGCGCTCGCGAGCGCGCTCGAGCGCCTGCTGGGCGACGCCGCATTGCGGCAGAGGCTGGCTCGCCGCGCGCGCCAGCGCACCCAGGAGAAGTTCGACATGTGGCACAACGGCGCACAATTGGCCGAGCATCTGCGGGCGATCCGCCGTCTTGCGCCGGCCGCGCGATCGTCGGGGGACGCGCTCGAGCCACGCGCCGACGGGCTGCGCCGGCGCGCGCGGCCCCCGCGCACGCCGAACACCCCCGCGCTGCCGGGTGCCCCGTGAGCGATCTCACCCTCCGGCTGTACCACGGCCTGCCGGCGCCCGCCCGGTCCGTCGCCGCCACGCTGCACGGCTGGTACCTCCGCTGGTGGCGCTACGGCCCCGACGCCGAGCGACTCGTCGCCGAGGCCCGGGAGCGGGAACGCTGGAGCGCCGAGCGGTGGCGCGCGTGGCGCGACGAGCGGCTCGCGTACGTGCTGCACCGTGCTGCCACCACGGTGCCGTACTATCGGCAGCAGTGGGAGGCCCGCCGGCGCAACGGCGACCGCGCGTCCTGGGAGCTGCTGGAGCATTGGCCGATCCTCGAGAAGGACGCCGTGCGCGAGCAGCCCCGCGCGTTCGTCGCGGACGACTGCGACGTGCGCCGCATGCTGCGGGAGCAGACGAGCGGGACCACGGGGAAGCCGCTCGTGTTGTGGCGGAGCCGCCGTACCCTCGAGCAGCTCTACGCACTCTCGGCGGCCCGGACCCGCTTGTGGCACGGGGTGACGGGCAACGATCGCTGGGCGATGCTGGGCGGGCAGCTCGTCGTGCCGGTGGAGCAGGCGCGGCCGCCGTTCTGGGTCTGGAACGCGGCGCTGCGCCAGCTCTACCTGTCGTCGTACCACCTCGCCCGCGAGCTCATCCCGTCCTACCTCGACGCGCTGGCGCGCTACCGGATCGTGTACCTGTACGGGTACGCCTCCTCGATGACCGCGCTGGCGCTGGAGGCGCTGCGGCTGGGGCGGCGCGACTTGCGACTGCGCGTCGCCATCACCAACTCCGAGCCCTTGCTCAAGCACCAGCGCGCAGCGATCGCGGAGGCCTTCGGCTGCCCCGTCCGGGAGACCTACGGGATGGCCGAGACCGTCGCCGCCGCCAGCGAATGCGACGCCGGCACGTTGCACCAGTGGCCCGAGGTCGGCGTCATCGAACGGCTCGCGGATGGGGAACCCGCCGTAGCGCGGGACAGTGGCGAGCTCGTCTGCACGGGCCTTCTGAACCCCGACATGCCGCTGGTGCGGTATCGCGTGGGGGATAGCGGGCGCGTGCCGGATCCCGCGGCCGTCTGCCCGTGCGGACGCACGCTGCCGGCGCTCGCAGCGGTTGACGGCCGGACCAACGATCTCCTGATTACCCGCGACGGCCGCCGCGTCTATTGGCTGAACCCCGTGTTCTACGGGCTCCCGGTGCGGGAGGCGCAGATCGTTCAGGAGCATCTCGAACAGCTGCGGGTGCGCTACACCCCGGCGCCGGGCTTCTCGGCCGACACCGCTCGGGAGATCGTGGCGCGGCTGCGCGCTCGCATGGGTTCGGTGACGGTGGCAGTCGAGGAGGTGGCAGCCATACCTCACTCCGCCGCAGGCAAACTGCGCGCCGTGGTGTGCGAGCTCCCGCCGGACGAGAAAGCCGCGGCGCTCGCTCGCCGCGCCCCCGCCGGGCGCGGCACCGAGGGCTCGAGCCCGCGGCCCGACACGTCACCGTCTCCCGCCCGCGCAACCGGGCCCCCCCTGCCGTTGATCTCGGTGGTCATCCCGTGTAGGGACGAGCAGCGTTATATCGGCGCGTGCCTCGACTCGATTCTCGCGAGCGACTACCCGCAGGAGCGCCTTGAAGTGCTCGTCGCAGACGGGATGAGCCGCGACCACAGTCGCGATATCGTCGCGCGCTATGCCGCCCAACATCCCTCGATTCGCCTGCTCGACAATCCGCAGCAGGTCACACCGACAGGCCTGAACGCGGCGATTCGCACGGCGCGGGGCGATATCGTCATGCGTATGGATGCGCACGCCGTATACCCGCCGCACTACATCCCCCGGCTCGTCGCCGCGCTGCGGGAGACCGCCGCCGATAACGTCGGCGGCGTCATCGCCACGCTCCCCGCGGACGACACGCCGATCGCGCGCGCTATCGCGGCGGCACTCGCGCATCCATTCGGGGTCGGCAACGCGCACTTCCGGATCGGCGTGACTGAGCCTCGCCTGGTGGAGAACATCCCGTTCGGGTGCTGGCGGCGGGACGTCTTCGGCCGCATCGGCTTGTTCGACGAGGAGATGGTGCGCAATCAGGACGACGAGTTCAACCAGCGGCTGATCCGGCACGGCGGGCGCGTCCTGCTCATCCCCGATGTCGTGTCCCACTACTACGCGCGGCGATCGCTGCGCCAGGTGGCGCGGATGTACTTCGGGTACGGCTACTTCAAGCCGCTCGTCTTCCGGAAAGTCGGCCGCGTGATGAGCCTGCGGCAGCTCATTCCCGCCCTGTTCATCCTCTCCCTGGCGCTGACGGCCGCAGCGAGCGCTTGGGTGCCGGGCGCGGGGCTCCTCTTCTTCGGGATCGTCGCAGCTTACGCCGCCGCCGTGTTGGGGTGCGCGTTCCACACGGCGCTGCGCCACGGCGCGGCCTCCGGTGTCGCGGCTGCCGCGGTGTTCCCCACCCTGCACTTGAGCTACGGCCTCGGGTTTCTCGGCGGTCTCTGGGACCACGTCGTGCGTCGGCGCCGGCACAGCGCTGCTGTAGCAGTTCTGCCACAAACGGCCGGGACGCGGACCGTTCCAGTCCAGGCGGGATAGCTAATGCCTTACCCCCCAACGAATTAATCCTCGGCAGCATGGCACGGCACGTGCGTACGGGGCAAGCGGGACCTGCTAACGCAGGCCACCAACAGAAAGGCGCAGGGAATGCTCATCACGCTTTCGGGACTGGATGGGGCAGGAAAATCGACGTTGATCGCGTCGCTGCGCACCGCCTTGGAGGAGCGGCAGCGACCCGTGGCCGTGTTGCACCTGGACGACGAGGTGGGTGTGTACGCCTACGCCCGCATGCTGCGCGATCGGCTGAAGGGCCCGATGCGCCGCCCGAATGGGAAGCCGGCGCGCGCGCCGTCAAACGGCGACCGCAACCCGGTCCCAACCGGATCGCGCAGCCCCGCCCGAGTCGTGCTACGCGGAATCTGGGATGCCATCGTGTGGAGCAAGCTGCTCCGGCGTCTGATCTATCCGGTGGACCTGCTCCTGTTCCTGTGCTACCGCGCCTACATCGAGGGCATCAGGAAGCGGGTCCTCATCATGGATCGATACTTTTACGACACGCTCGTCGATGTAGCGGACGGGCGGGGTTGGCGATGGATCCGCTTGCTCAAGCTGATCACGCCCACCCCGACCCTGCCCGTGCTGGTGGATGCCGGTCCCGAGCAGTCGTACGCGCGCAAGGGCGAGTACTCCGTGGAATACCTGCGGGGCCGCTGGACGGCGTACCAAACGGTCTTCCCGTGGGTGCGTGCCGCCGTCAGGCTTCGGAACGACGACCTCGCGGCCGCGCAGGCCGCCCTCCGGACCGTCGCGCTCGAGAGGCTCGACGCAGCGTGAATTACGAGACGGAGCGCCGGCACGCCTCCTGGGTGCTGCGGCTGCTGGTGGACGCGAGCATTGCAGCGCATGCGCCGGACCCCGTCGACTGGGATCTCCTCCTCGACATCACGCGAGCCAACGGCGTGCTCGTGCGCACGGCGGAACGCCTCGCGACGCTGGGCCTTCGAGTCCCCGACCGCTTCGCCCGAGCGGTGGCGAGCGAGCGGGAGCGCGTGCGCTCCACGCTCGCGCTGGTCCGCCAAGTCAGCGGCACCTGCGAAGCGCACGGCATCGAGTTCGTGTTCCCAAAGGTGTTTCAGGACTATCCGGACATGGGAGACGACGTCGATCTGCTGCTGCTCGAGCGGTCCGCTCGGGTGGACCACCGGATCGTCGCCGGGTTGCAAGCCTCGATCGCCGGTCGTGACATCGGCGGGTGGATCGCGGGAACGACGACGTACACGATTGACGGCTGCCCGTCGCCTCTCGACGTGCAACACGGCCGCCTGGGAGTCGTCGGCGAGCAGACTGTCTTTCCGACGGTCCTCATAGGGCACCGGCGCCATATCGTGGTCGACGGGTCCGAGTTTGCGGCGCCCCCGCCGGAAGATCAACTCGTCCTCCAGGGCCTGCAGCGGGTGTGGGGGCGCCTCCGGATCGCCCTGTGCGATGTGGTCTTCACCATGTCCACGATCCGCCGCGGTGCGCTGGATTGGGACTATATCCTGGCCACGGCTCGGCGCCACGGCGCGCTCGCCGGCCTCGGCTGCTACTTGAGTTACGTGGATCAGATCCATCGCGACGTGTTCTGGCAGCCGCTCGTTGCCGAACCCATGCGGGGCGTGCTCGGGCTGCGAGGATGGGGACGGGTCGAGTTCCACGAGGATGGGTACCGCTTCCCGATCGCGCGCGTGAACAGCCGATTGTACGTGCGGCAGCTCGGTGGCCGGATCGCCGCGCGTGACTGGACCGGGGCCGCGAGACTATTTCTGATACCGGCCGTCGCGGCGGCCCGGGCGTTCCGCAGGCTGGCGCGGGGCCTCACCCCGGCGGCCGCTCCACCCCGGGGCAATGAGAAAGCGATGCGAACAGCCGACGCACCGATCAGGGTCCTCATGATCACCAGCGAGTGGCCGGTGCCTGACGGCCGTCCCCGGACCACCTACTTCATCAAGCGGCAGGCGGAGTTTCTACAAGCGGCGGGCGTGCAGGTGGACGTGTTCCACTTCAAGGGGGCCAAGAACCCGTGGAACTACCTGCGGGCCTGGGTGCGCGCGCGCCGCCGCATGTCGCAGCACCCCTACGATCTGGTGCACGCCCAATTCGGCATGAGCGGGCTGTTGGCGCTGCCGAAGCTCTTGCCGCTGGTGGTGACGTTCCGGGGTGACGATGTGCAGGGCATTGTGGGCCAGGGCGGGCGGATCACGTTGGCCGGCAGGGTACTCCAGCTGGCGTGTCGCCTGGTCGCGCGCTGGACCGACGCGGCCATCGTCGTCTCGGAGCACATGAAGGACTACCTCCCCCGCTCCGTGCGGCCGCACGTCATCCCGTCGGGTCTCGATTTGAAGCTGTTCCGCGTGATCCCCCGAGACGAGGCGCGGGGTCGCCTCGGCCTGGCGCTCGACAAGCACCTGGTGCTGTTCGTCGGGAACCCCGCGGACCCACGCAAGCGACACCCCCTGGCGCGGCAGGCGGTTGACATCCTCAACCAGTCAACGCCCGCCGAGTTGGTGGTCGCGTGGGGCACGCCCCATACCGACATTCCGCTGCTCATGAATGCATGCGACGTGCTCGTATTCCCGTCGGCGCAAGAGGGGTCGCCCAACACGGTCAAAGAAGCGCTGGCCTGCAATCTTCCCGTGGTCTCGGTCCCCGTCGGCGACGTCCCCCTGCGCCTCCGCGGCATCGAAGGCTGCGAGCTGTGTGCCGATGAGCGGCCTGAGACCATCGCCGCCGCGCTCGAGCGCGTGCTGCGGCGGGGCCAGCGCATCGCGGGCCGTGATACCGTGACCGACCTCGATGAGCGGCAGACGACGCAGCAGGTGATCGCTGTTTATCGCTCGGTCACGACGCAGCGCGGGCGGCAGCCGGACCTCCTGGGGGCGCCCAATGCCGTTCCCTGACCGCAGGGCGGAGCCGCGGCAGTGACAGTCGAGCGGATTCTCGTGCTGGATGGACAGACCACCCAAGCGCTCGCCTGCGTGCGGTCGCTCGGCCGGGCGGGGTACGTGGTGTTCGTGGCGAGTCCCCAGCGCCGGCCGCTGGCAGCCTGGTCGCGCTATTGCCGCGCCCACTTCCGCTTGACCGGCGAAACGGTGCCGGCGTTCGCGGCGCTGCGCGCCTGGGCGCTGGAGCAGCGGGTCCGCGTCGTGCTCCCTCAGCGGGAGCGTTCCTGCGTGCTGTGCAACGCGGAGCGCGAGCAGTGGGAAGCGCTAGGGATGGCGCTGGGCTGCGGTCCCGAGGCGATGCTCGTCGGCGCCTTCAACAAGGCGCAAACGCTGGAGCTGGCCCAAGCTTGCGGGCTGAGGATCCCACCCACACGGTTCCCGCAGTCGCTCGCCGACTGTCACACCGCCGCCGAGGCAGTGGGCTACCCCTGCATCCTCAAGCCTCGCTTCAGCGACTTCTGGGACGGCGAGCGGTTCGTGGCTGACCACGGAGCCCGCTACGTGGAGAACGCCGACGGCCTCGAAGCCGGAGTGCGCGCCTGCCGGCAGGGTGAATTCTGGCCGGTGATTCAGGGCATCGTTCCCGGACGGGGGAAGGGCGTGTTCGCGCTGTGCGACCGCGGCGAGCCCGTGGCCTGGTTTGCGCACGAGCGCCTCCGGGACGTCCGGCCGTCGGGATCGGGGAGCAGTCTGCGGCGCTCCACCGCGCTCGATCCACGCCTCCAGACGCCGGCGGCCCGGCTGCTCTCCGCCCTGGCGTGGCACGGCCCGGCGATGGTCGAGTTCCGGGACGACGGCGCAACCGAGCCGTGCCTCATCGAAGTGAACGGGCGGTTCTGGGGCTCGCTGGAGCTGGCCGTAGCATCCGGGGTCGACTTCCCGAAGCTGTGGGTAGACCTGCTGCGCGGCGCGCCCGTCGAGCCGCCGACCCGCTACGACACCGGCGTGACGCTCCGCTGGCTCTGGGGCGACGTGAAACGCCTGCTGTACGTCGCCGCGGGTCCGCCTCCGGGATGCCCGGAGCCCTATCCGAGCCTCTTGCAGGGACTGCGCGAGGTGCTCGGGCCACAGCTCCCCGGCACGCGGAGCGAGACGTGGAGCGGGGACGACCGCTGGCCTGCCGTCGGAGAATGGGTGCAGGGCGTCGGGGACCTCGCCGGGACGCTGCGGGCCGCACTCGCCCGCCGGCTGTTCGGGGCTCGGTCCGGCGTGGCTACTCGCGCCCCAGCCACCCCTACCGACCCCGCCCCCGCCCCCGCCCCCAAGCCCGCAGAGGTGATGCGGGCATGAGCACCCGAGCCGGGCGGGTCGCCACCGTGTCGGTCATCGTGCCGTGTCGGAACGAGGAGCGCTACATCGCGGGCTGCCTGGAGTCGATCCTCGCGAGCGACTACCCCCGCGAGCAGCTCGAAGTGCTGGTGGTGGACGGTCAGAGCGCGGATCGCACGCGGGCGATTCTCGACGATTACGTCTCCCGACATCCGATCATCCGCGTCCTGGACAATCCCGGGCGCATCCAGCCCGTCGCCCTGAACATCGGCATCCGGGCGGCCCGGGGCGAGATCCTGCTGCGCATGGACGCCCACGTGGTCTACCCGGCGAATTACATCAGCGATCTCGTCGCCGCGCTCGAGCGCACCGGCGCGGACAGCGTCGGGGGCGTGCTGATCACGGTGCCCGGGAACCAGACGTCCATCGGACGAGCGATCGCGCTCGCGATGTCGCACCCGTTCGGCGTCGGCAACGCCTACTTCCGCATCGGTGTGCGGCAACCGCGCTGGGTCGATACGGTCGCGTTTTTCTGCTGCCGCCGAGAGACGTTCGAGCGCGTCGGCCTGTTCGACGAGCAACTGGCGCGGGATGAGGACAGCGAGTTCAATGCCCGGCTGATCAAGCGTGGCGGGCGCATCCTGCTTTCGCCCAACGTGGTCTCCCGCTACTACGCCCGGGATTCGCTGTCTCAGGTAGCCCGGATGTACTACCAGTACGGCTACTCCAAGCCGCTCGTAGCCCGCAAACTGGGAGCCGTGATGACGGGCCGGCAGCTCGTTCCACCCGCCTTCGTGCTGCTGCTGGCGGCGACCGCCGTCCTGAGCCCCTGGGTCGGCCTGGCCGGCGTGCTGCTCGGCGCGACGGCCGCCGCCTATCTGCTCGCCGTGCTGGGATGCTCGATCACGGCTGGGCGCCACGCGGGCTTCCGCGCCGCCGCCGCGCTCGCGCTCGTGTTCCCAGTCATGCATTTGAGCTACGGGCTCGGATTCCTGCGGGCTCTCGGGGAGCTCCTCGTAGGCTCGGAACGCCAGGCTCGGCATGCCCAGCTGCCGCTGTCGCGCTGAGACGGCGTGCCTACGGTCGCGAGCTTCGCCTACCACGATGTCACCGACGAGCCGCACGAGTCGGGGGTTCAGTCCCCCGGCGCCTCCGCGTACACGCTCGGCCGGGCGGCGTTCCGGCGGCACCTCGACGCATTTGCCGGCGTCTCCCTCCGACCCGAGCTCGTAACCGCCCTGGACCTGACGGCGCCGGGCCGGCATCTGGTGCTGACCTTCGACGACGGCGGCAAGAGCGCGCTGGAGGTAGGCGATGAGCTGGCCCGGCGCGGCTGGCGGGGCCACTTCTTCATCATCACCGGCCGCATCGGGGAGCGCACCTTCCTCGACGCCGCCGGGATCCGCTCGCTGCGGCGCTCGGGCCATATCATCGGCAGCCACTCGCGCACCCATCCCCACATCTTCCGGGAGCAGACCCTCGACCAGATGGTCGCCGAGTGGCGCACGAGCTGCGATCGCCTCGCCGATCTGCTGGGCGAGCCCTGCACCGTCGCGTCGGTTCCCGGCGGTGACATCTCCCCGGTGGTGCTCGAGTCCGCCGCAGTCGCCGGGCTCCACTATCTGTTCACGTCCGAGCCCACACCCCTTCCCGAGCGGGTCGGCGGCTGCTGGGTGCTGGGACGATTCTGCCCGAAGGTCACCACTCCCGCCTCCCAGGTGCGCCAGCTCGCGGGCTTTCGCGGCTGGGGACGGGCACGGCTCGTCCGGCGCCTTAAGGAATTTGTCCGCGTCATGCTCCCCGGACCGTACCGGCAGTACGTGCGCCGCTCGACCCGTGAGCTACCCGCGGGAACGGAGCCGCCCCGCGGGGGAGCGCCAGCTACTGATCGACGTCCCTAGCGGGAAGGCAGCTCGGCGAGGAAGACGTCATTGCGGCCGGAGCCGTCCATGTCCGAGGTGAACAGGACGTACCGCCCGTCCGGCGCAAACCGCACAAAGCTATAAAAGGTGTAGTTCGTCCCGGTGTTGTAAGGATGCCCTAGCAGGCGCCGCTGGCCGTTCGGCGTGATCAGCACCATCCCGCCCGGCGCCAGCCAGCCGCCGCCGCTCGACTGCAGCCCCTCCATCGTGCTGAACACCGCCCACTGGTCGTTGAGATCGGCCGGATGCTGGATCCAGCTCCCGTTGCCATAAAAGTCATTGGCGTTGGCGGGACCGCCGATGTATTGCCCCGAGTTGGGCACGTCGGGGGTGAACATCGCGTACTGATGCGGCGCGCTCGAGTTCCAGTCCACCACCAACCAGCGCCGCCGCAAGCTGGCGTTGTGCGAGAACGGAATCCCAGGATCGCCGCTGGTTTGCCAGATGATGCTATTAGTGGTGAAATCCCACACGAACAAGGCTTCGGGCGGGGAGTTCATCGACAGCCCGATGTAGCGGCCCGCGCGGTCGATGCGCGGCTCGTTGACGCCTGAGTTCGTGTAGGTCTTCAGGGTGTTAGTGGCCGGTTCGAACGCGGCCACGGTGGGCCCGCTCTGCCCGCGCAACCAGGTGAACAACCCGTCATTCTCGCTCTGCTGCAGCCAGCAAGCGTTGCTCTCGCTGATGGGCCAGCCGTTGCCCGGGGCTTCCGTCAGCGTGCGGATATCGAAGCGGATGATGGCGCTGCAGTTGCTGACGTAGGCGTAATACGGCGTGGCAGGATTGTTCGAGAATGAAAACGACTGGTCAAAACAGGGAGCCAGCCGGCCCGCGAGCTGGCGTCCGTTGCCGACGCCCACCCCCGGCGTGAAGTCCACCAGCCACCAGGCGCCGCCGTTCTGCCGCACCAGCACCGCGCGCGTGTTGCCGTTGTACGGCAGCGACACCTCGTCCCCGCCCTCGGAGTAATCATGCCCCCAGTTGGGACTCGACGTCGGGAACGTGCCGGACGTGAGTTTGTAGATCTTCACCCCCGTGGTCGGGTCGAGGTACCAGCCGCCGGCGGCGATCGCCGGCACGTTGAGCGCGTTGTACGCACCGGTGAGCGGCACCTGCGAAGTCGTCGCCACGAGCAGCAGGGTCGGATCCGGCGTCCCGCCGCTCGAGGGTACCGTCACCGTGATCAACGCCGTGCCGCTCTGGCCCTCGCTCGTCGCGGTGATCGTCGCCGTCCCGACCACGACCCCTGTCACGAGGCCAGTCGCGCTCACACTGGCGACGCTCGGCGCGCTGCTCCCCCAGATCACCGTACGCCCGGTGAGGAGACTGCCGTTCGCATCCCGCGGCGTCGCCGTGAGCTGCGCGGTTTGCCCGGTCTGAATGGTCGCCGAGGCCGGGGTGACCGTGACAGACGCCACGGGCACGTTCGTTACCGTGATCGCCGCTGTGCCGCTCTTGCCTTCGCTCGTAGCCGTGATCGTCGCCGGGCCCGCGGCCTTACCCGTGACCAGCCCGCTCGCGCTCACCGTCGCGAGCGCCGTGTTGCTGCTCCCCCAAGTGACCGTCCGGCCACTGAGCGGGTTTCCGTTTGCGTCCTTCGGGGTCGCGGTGAGCTGCACCGTCTGGCCCACCTGCACTGACGCCGTGGCGGGACTCACCGTCACCGCCGCCACCGGCACGTTGGTCACCGTGATCGTCGCGGTGCCGCTCTGTCCTTCGGAGGTCGCTGTGATCGTCGCCGCGCCGGCCGCCACCGCCGTCACGAGCCCGCTCGCGCTCACCGTCGCGACGGCGGTGCTGCCGCTCGACCAGCTGATCGTGCGGCCGGAGAGCGAATTGCCGTTCGCGTCTTGCGGGGTCGCGGTGAGTTGCACCGTCTGGCCCACCTGAACCGACGCCGTGGCGGGGTTCACCGTCACCGACGCTACGGGTACGGTGCTCACCGTGATCGTCGCACTGCCGCTCTGTCCTTCGCTCGTGGCCGTGATCGTCGCCGAGCCGGCCGCCCCACCCGTCACGAGCCCGCTCGCACTCACCGTCGCGACCGCCGTGTTACTGCTCGCCCACGTGACCGTCCGACCCGCCAACAGATTGCCGTTCGCGTCTTTCGGGGTCGCCGTGAGCTGCACCGTCTGGCCTACCTGCACCGACGCCGAGGCTGGGCTAACTGTCACCGACGCTACGAGCACGGTGCTCACCGTGATCGCCGCGGTCCCGCTTTTCCCTTCGCTCGTCGCCGTGATCGTCGCCGCGCCGGTCGTCACCCCGGTCACGAGCCCGCTCGCGCTGACCGTCGCGACCGCCGTGTTGCTGCTCGCCCAGCTGACCGACCGACCCGACAACGGATTACCGCTGGCGTCCTTCGGGGTCGCCGCGAACTGCACCGTCTGGCCCACTTGCACCGACGTCGTGGCGGGGTTCACCGTCACCGACGCCACCGGCACGGTGCTCACCGTGATGGTCGCACCGCCGCTCTGCCCTTCGGACGTCGCCGTGATCGTGGCCGACCCGGCCGCCACGCCGCTCACCACTCCGCTCGCGCTCACCGTTGCGACTGCGGTGCTGCCGCTCGACCAGGTGATCGCGCGGCCGGAGAGCGAGTTGCCGTTCGCGTCCTTCGGGGTCGCCGTTAGCTGCATCGTCTGGCCCACTTGCACCGACGCCGTGGCGGGGGTCACCGTCACCGACGCCACGGGCACCGTGCTCACCGTGATCGTCGCTGTGCCGCTCTGCCCTTCGGACGTGGCTGTGATCGTGGCCGAACCCGCGGCCACACCGGTCACGAGTCCGCTCGCGCTCACCGTCGCGACTGCGGTGCTGCCGCTCGACCAGCTGATCGTGCGGCCGGAGAGCGAATTGCCGTTCGCGTCTTTCGGCGTCGCTGCGAGCTGCATGGTCTGGCCCGCCGGCACCGACGCCGTGGCAGGGCTCACCGTCACCGACGCCACGGGCACGGTCGTCACCGTGAGCGCCGCCGTCCCGCTCTTGCCTTCGGAAGTGGCCGTGATCGTCGCCGCGCCCACCGCCACCCCCGTCGCTTGCCCGGTGCCGTTCACCGTCGCCACCGCCGGGTTGCTGCTGGACCAGGTCACCGTCCGGCCCCCCAACGGATTGCCGAACGCGTCCCGCGTAATCGCCGCATACTGCGCCGTCTGCCCCACCCCGATCGTGGCGGTCGGCGGCGTCACCGTCACCGCGGC
>WNGR01003491.1_pt1 | contig 17153 bp, 14 predicted proteins | sample 5407581 | NCBI WGS metagenome assembly WNGR01 (sample SAMN13153383, study PRJNA577476) | soil metagenome | isolation source: 80 cm soil or saprolite under Garry oak tree replicate 2 | place: USA:California | collected 2016-06-15 | reverse complement strand
CCGTGGTGATCCTGAGCGTGATTCCGCCCGCGGAGAGGCCTTTGCTGGCCGGCGATGCGCAGGGCTGGGTGCAAAAGCCGTTCAACGAGAATCTGCTGCTGGCCGAGATCGGGCGAGTGCTCCGCACCAAGGGAGGACCCGGTCAGATACTGCTGGTCGATCAGGATCAGGAACTTGCTCAGGTCATTCTCGCCGGATTCCAGCGCGCGGGTGTGCGGATCGACCACGCATCCACGCTGCAGCAGGCGGTGGACCGATGCCTGCTTGGTCCTCCCGACCTGCTCATTCTCGACCTTGCACTTCCCGACGGCGATGGATTTTCCCTGGTCGAGTGGCTGCGCCGTCAGCCTGAATTGCACGCGCTGCCGCTCGTGGTCTACTCGAATCGCGAAGTCTCGGAAGCCGAAATGGTCAAGCTTAGCCTGGGTCCGACGCAGTTCTTCAGCAAAGCGAAGGTCAAGCCCAGAGAGGTCGAGGAACAGGTGCTTGCCATGGTTCATCGCCTCCGCGATCCGGCCGCAACGCGGGTCGCTTGACTCGCATGAGAGACTTATTACTGTAATGCGCCTTATCCTGATCATCGACGACGAAGACGACATCCGCGAAGTAGCTGCACTTTCTCTTGAAGCAACGGCTGGCTGGGAAATTATCACCGCGCGCTCGGGCGCGGATGGAATCCAGGCCGCTGGCGATCCCAAACGCCGGCCTCACGCCATTCTGATGGACGTGATGATGCCCGGAATGGACGGTCCAACAACGTTCCGCCAGATGCAGCTGATTCCGGACCTTGCTGGGATTCCTGTGCTTCTGCTCACGGCGAAGGTTCAGGGAGTGGATCAGCGCCGCTTTGCTGGACTCGGAGTTGCGGGTGTGTTGTTCAAACCCTTCGATCCGCTTACGCTTGCTTCCCAGATATCGGAAACACTTGGATGGAAGGACTGAAGCTTCCGCGCTGCTAGACCACCGAAATGAGTGAAGTCGAAGATAAAACCGCTTCTTTGCTTGCAGCGCTCTGGTTGCGCGTCCGTCCGCTGGTGGAAGAGCGGCTGGCGACGCTCGACCAGGCTGTCGCGGCGAATCCGCTGCCGGAACAGTTGCGGAAAGATGCGGCGGGCAGCGCGCACAAACTGGCAGGTTCGCTCGGCATGTACGGCTACGACGAGGGAACGCGGATTGCACGCGAGATAGAGCTTCTGCTCGACTCTGGCTCAGCCGACACTACGCGTCTGGAAGCGCTTGTCGCTGAATTGCGCGGATCGATCTCTCCGATTGCTTAGCGCTTAATGCGATTGGCGCACCGCCCATTCTGCGACATCCTGTGCTGCTTCAAAGCCTTTGTACTCGCGCATCTTGCGGCCGTCCGCGTACTCGTTATAGAACCAGGGATCGACGACAGCGAGGACGGTCCCTTTGCCTACGTGTGAGACTGCGATCATGATATCGCCGTGGTCGGTTACGGCGGGCTTGGCGGGGCCACTGACGGTGATCGTGCCGGTGTCCTTCATGTAGGCCTTGAAGCCTTCGCCGAAGATTCCTGTGCCGGGCGGAATGATGACTTCGCCGGTGGAATGATCGGGCTCGATAACGTGGTGCGACAGGACCGGATTGAAGTGGATTCCGAAACGGTCGCTGAGGGTGTTGAAGTGCTCGAACTCGGTGTTGTCGCGATCGTTGGAGAAGAGCAGGAGCACGCCGCCAGCTTTGACCCAGGCTTCGATGGCGTCGCCGCTGGCCTTGTCCATGTAATGCGGGTTGGGGGTCTTGGATGGAATGTCGGGTGAGGCGATGATGTAAATTTGCGCTTTGCCGAGGTTGGCTGTGGTGGGCGCGTCCTGCTCGGTGGCGAGCGTGGCGCCGTAGCGCTGGAAGGCGCGGCCGAACAGGGAAAAGCCGTTGTTGGAGTCGTCGTCCCACTTGTAGTGGAAGAGTTCCGTCTGGCCGAAGGCATTCTTGCGGGTCTGCGAGTTGAACCATGCGTCGACCAGCACGGTTGCCCTCCGCGTTGAGGCCTGCGGTGTGGCGGAGTGGTAGTCCTTGGAGCTTGGAAGCAGGCCTGTCTTCGCTGGGCCTGCGGGCGCGTTGATTGCCTGCTCCATCTCGGAGCCGGCGAGGAGGAACGCGCCAACACCTTTGGCGTCCTGATCGACGACGGGCTCGTGGATGTAGTAATCGAAGTCGCCGGAGCGGTAGGGCTTGCCGCCGAGTCCGCCCACTTTGACAGTTCCGTGGAGAGTGAGTGTGCCGTCGGGGTTTGTCGTGATGAACTGCTTTTGGATCCCTTCCCAGGCGCGTTTCGCCGCGGCTTCGTCGGCTCGCGGAAGGTAGCGCATGCGGACGCCCTTGGCCAGAGCGTAGGTGAACATGCAACTTGCAGAGGCTTCGAGGTAGTTACCGTTCGCTTCGTGGGCGATGCCGACACGGACACTGCCATCGGGCTGCTTCTGGGCCAGAGGTCCGTTGTGGGGAGGACGGCTCATGACCTGCCACCACAGGCCGGATTTGGCGTCCTGCGCCTTGACCACCGCAGCCATGGTCCGGTTCAGAACAGAGACCAGGGCGGCGCGCTGCGGATGATCGGCGGGGAACCAGTCGAGCGTGTCGACCAGGGCCATCGAGTACCAGCCCATGGCGCGGGCCCAGACTTCGGGGCTGAGGCCGGTGGTCTTGTCGGCCCAGGGCATGGACTTCGACTCGTCCCAACCGTGGCGGAGGAGGCCGGTTTTGGGGTCGCGCATGTGCTCGTCCATCAGGAGGAACTGCCTGGCGATGTCGTCGAATTCGGCCGGCTCCTGGAAGGTGGCGGCGTAGGCTGCGCGGAAGGGCTCGGCCATGTAGGCGCCGTCGAGCCACATCTGGTTGGGGTAGATCTGCTTGTGCCAGTAGCCGCCGCTTGCGGCGCGCGGCTGGATGGCAAGCTGTTCGTGGAGAAACTTTGCGGCTTTCGCGTATTTCGGCTCCAGCGTGACGCGATAGACGAGCAGCGTGGCCCGGCCCATTTCAATGTCGTCGAGGGTGTGGCCATCGGCTTTATAGCCGGTGATGATTCCGTCGGCGGTGACGTACTTGTCGACTGCGGCCTTAATGTAGGCGAAGTCGTCGCCGTTGGCGGTGGTGTGCCATACGCCTGCCATGCCGTCGAGCAGGACGCCTTCTTCGTAGGCCCACTGACCCTTGTTGTTGACGGTCGAGACCATTCCTGCGGGCCACTGCTGGAGAACGGTTGCGGCCATCTTCTGGGATGGAGACGCTGGTGTGCCTTGTGCTGCGGCGGTTGCGGCCAATCCAATCGTCAAGGTTGCTGCGAGTACTTTCACCAATTGCACGGTCCATTCCTCTTGATTCTTAGGTTGCCGTCCAGCATACCGCTTGTGGCGAGTTGTCAGTTCTCAGTTCTCAGTTTTCAGTTTTCAGCGATCGGCTGTCAGCGGTCGGCTGTCAGCCATCGGACGGGTGTAGTTGTGTCAAGGGTTTTGCAGTTCGAAGGAGGCGAAGAGGCTGATTTCAATGGCTTTCGCAAAGAATCCCGGAAGCGGGGCGGGAGGGCTGCCCTCACTCCCGGGATTTTCCGACCTGGGGTAGGTTCTTTGATTAGTTCTCGCGCCTGGCGCTGTCAGCATCCTTTGCCAGATCGTGCATGACGGAGAAGAAGGCTGAGGACTGGCCGATGAAGAGTCCCATTGCCGTCAGGAAGTTGAGCGCGCCCATCGCGACTCCTCGTGTTTCGGTGGGCCGAATGATGGAGCATGGCGGGAGCTTGCGGCTGAGGAATGGGCAAGGCTCGGGCATGATGAGGTTGGTCTGGAAGTCCTCGCCACCAAACGGCGAAGAGTTCAGGTCGGGGAAGGTTACGGATACTTTTGTGACCGGGTCTATGGCGGTAAGGGGAGGAGCGTTGCCGGCCTTGTCCGCCCAGGTTTGGAAGTGCATCGTTTCGGTTGGGCCGATGCTGATGAGAATCCGCAGCACTTCAACGCTGCTGGCTCTCTGGGCCATTGAGGGATAGAGGCTGTTGCCGCCCTGTTCGATGGTTGGCATGTGGAAGCCGGCGGTGTTGGCGATGGCCTGTAGGAAGTTCGGATCCTTGGTGTCGGCGTCGGTCCTGGGAATGGCGGTATGGCGGCCGACGGCCAGGGTTGGGATTGCCTGGGGAAATGTGAAATTTGGATCAAGGTCAGGGTTATGGCTGTCGCTTCGGTAACGCGTCCACCAACTGGTGTCGAGCGTAAGTTCCATCAGGTTTGTAAGTCGCAGTTTTCCGCTGGAGCCAGTTGCGGTGCTGCCGGGTAAGGTGCGAAAGGGCTCGAGGTTTACCGGGTTGGCGCCGTTTGCAGAAAGATACGCGTTGAGGAAGTTCTGGTGGGTGAATTCATCGTCGGTGTTGTCGTGGACATACTGGGACATATCGGCGTCGAGCATCGAGAGGGCGGCGGTGAAGGCAGGATTTCCGGTTCCACCGGGGACTTCGCTGTCCGGGATGCCGCACAACTCGTTGTACTGCACCCAGAAGTCGGTCTCCAGGATTTCCGCTGCTGCGGCGAAGCGAAGCAGGGCTGCATCTCCACTCGAGAGGCGACCGCCGTTTCCCATTGACTCGTTCTCCGCGAGGAGTGTCGAACTATTCGCCAGGAGTCCGATGCCGGCGGTGGCGACACCTGCCGCGGACAGACTTTTTTTCACGAACGTGCGTCGATCGATTTCGGCTTTCATGTTGTTCCACTGGTCATACATTTAAGAGCCCTCCATGGTTGGGAAGGGTGAACCTTACTCAATACAGCATGTGTCAGGGAAACGTCAGAAAGTTGTCACTTGATATCTGATATTTAGTCGCGATGGTCAGGAGGTGAGCTTAGGCCCAATCGGCTAAATAACTTGGAATATTTCTGGGGATTGCAAGGAATTTGAGCGCATCGCCGCGGCGTTTGATTGCGCGCAAAATGGTGCCCCGGAGAGCAGGGAATAGGTCGGCCGGACTACACCGCTTTGCGCTGGAAGGTCGTCTTCTTGGTGTTGGCGAAGGAATCCTTGGCCTTGAAGGATGCCGCGGACGCTCCCGGCTGCGGCTTGGCGCCGGTCTTTACCTGGGCGGCTTTTTCGCGCGCCGATTGAAGCTTCTGCGCCTTGCGGCTCAGTCCGCCGATCTTCAGCTTTCCTGGTTGCGGGATGAAATCGCTCATGGAGAAATCTTCTCATGGTTGGGATTGGCGGTCACCCTCGGGAGAGGGTTTCGGGAGGCGGCGTCACTGGTTGTTCACGGGGTTGATGGACGGGACAAATGCGGGGATTCTTCCCCTTCCCCTTCGCGCTGCTCAGGGTCAGGGACAGAATGACAAGCGGAAGGGTTTGTACAAGCGGAGGGTTTAGCGAGTGGCGTCGGTTTTTATTGACGTTGAGGTTGCGACGAACTAAGTTAACTTCGGGCCAAGCAACCATTTTTCGTCGCTCCGGGAGCGTGATCCATGAATCACACGGCCCTTTCGTTGGCAGCACCATTTCGACTCCTTCTCCTCGCGGTCATTCTTGGCTTCGCATGCGGCGGCGCGCTGGTGCAGGCGGCGGATTACACCAACGATCTGCCGTCGGTCGAGCGCGTGAAGGCTGAGATCAAAGGCTCGGACGCGACGGACTCGCTGGCGCGGCAGGTCGCAGTCTTCGAGTACCTGCAGGTCTACATCCAGCGCATCAAGCAAACCCGCGACTACCGCGGACCCTACTCGCCCGGCGAGACGAAGCTCCTGACCGACTACGCGAAGGCCCAGTACGACCTGACGCAAAGCTACACCAAGACCCACACCCCCGGGGAAGTGGCCGCCTTCAACCAGAAGGAAGGCAACTATTCGATGAATAACGCCCTGGACTGGATCAAGCAGCTTGAAGGCACGCAGGCTGCTGACACCTACAAAGGCACCGAAGCCGCGCTGGCGGCATCGTCCAAGGCCTTCGAAGAGAAAATACAACAGGACCTGAAGCAATTCAACTCCTCCACTTCCGGCGGTTCTCCCAACTCCGGCGGCGGCGGCCTGCTCGACGGGCTCCTGGGCGGCGGTGGAGGAGGTCCTCTCGATGCAAGCCAGAAACGGTGCCTTGAGCTTGGCGGCTCCTACAACGAATGCGCAGGCGCGTTGATGGGCGTGTTCAATGCCGTGGGCACTCTACTAACCGGCAGCAGCGTAACCGGCTCAAGCGGGCCGCCGCCCCTGAATGGCGTGATCCTGGTCGGCATGTATCACAGCCGGACCGACCTGCCCGAACTCGCCCTGACCTGGGACGGCAATGTCTCCCTGCAGAAGTGCGGCACCCTGGTCGATGCCAACCACACGTACACCCTCCGCAAGTCCGGCGGAACGACTCAGATCGTGGTGGCGAACGAGCCGGATCCCATTGTGCTGACCATCCGCGCCGATGGCTCGCTCTCCGGCCCCGGCTCTATCCAGGTCAAGGGCAACATCATCACCGGCTACCACAACGAATATGTCTGCACCAACGGAAACTGCACTACCAGTTCAACCCCTGTCTACGGTCCCAAGATCGACCGGTGCGCCCTTAGCCTGCTCGCGCCGCAGCCTCCGCCACCACCGCCCACACCTGTAAAAGAAAAAGGGTTCATGGATGAAATGGCGGATGAAATGGTCGGCGCGGGCACTCCCGTGGCCACCATCTATGGCCTTCGCATTACCGGAGACTACGCCGCCTCAACCGGCATGAAGCTCTCGTTCAATAACAGCTTCGTAACGCTGGACTGCGGACAGGCCCACGTCAAGGTTCCCTACGCCGTCGAGAGCACTGCGACGCAGTTCGTTGTCCATGTCCAGAACGGCGGCGGGGCGTTCCTGCTGGCCGTTGCTCCGGATAACACCCTCCGCGGCTCGGGTTCCACGACGGTCAACGGCAAACTGTTCTCCGCGGTGAACGGTCAAAGCGTCAGCTTCACTCCGCATTCGGAGAGCTGCAACGTCGGCGCCTTCGCGCCGCGCGGCGGGCTAAACACGATGGTTGCCTCCAACGCTCCCATGCCTTCCATGCCTGCCTACTCCGGTCCGGCTCTCGCGGCACACGCGGGGCCGACTCCCGCACCTGCCCCTGTTGCCTCCTTCGCCGCTGCCTCGCCCGGTCCGGCGCAGAACATGACGCTCGCCATTACGTCGTCCTTTCCGATTGCCAAGAATCCTCTCGCCGGACTGAACGTGGCCCTGATGAGTGAGCGATACGACATCGCACTGCGCAAAGTTGGTGGACCCATCGCCGCCGACGTGACTCCCGGTAAAGCCTTGCTGGCCTATATGGCGAACTGCGGCCCGCCAAAGAGCTGTCCCCCCTTGGCCACTGCCATGCACCCCTACTTCGTCGGCAAGGGCACCTTCGACAACAACGGCAATGTCACGGTCACTGCGCCAATCCAGCCCGGTACGTACTACGTCTTCTGTTCTGCTGCAGGGACCAAGGGGGCGCTGATCTGGGATCTTCCTGTCACGCTGAAGGCGGGCGACAACGCGATTACGCTAACGGCTACGAATGCCGAACTGGTCCAGTGACCACGGTCAGCATTAGTGCTGGTGCGTGAGGGTGATCTCGTGGTGGGGATGGCGCCTTCGCTGAGGATCATACTGGCTTGGCCGCCGAAACTGTACCCCGCTGCCTTGACGCTTCGAATGCAACGAAGTATCTTCCTTACCTCCGGGCAAAATATGTTTTCACTATCGGGAGCGTGATCCATGCACGACTCGGTCCTTTCGCCAGTGGCAGCATTCCTGTTGCGTCCACGCCGGCTTTTCTTCCTTGGCGCTCTCTTGTGTTTTACGTGCATCGGCGCACTCACGCAAGCGAAGAGCGCCGACTACACCGACGACATGCCTTCGGTCGACCGGGTCAAGGCCGCGATCAAAGGGTCCGACGCCGGCGATACGCTCGTGCGCCAGTATGCTGCCTTCATCGGCCTCAACAAGCACATTTTTGACATCAAGTTTGAACGCACGATCGACGGCCCTTACACAGCCGGCGAACTGCGCGTCAGGAACGCTTACGATCTCGCTAAGAACCAAATCGAGCAGGAGTACGCCAAATCCCACACGCCCGAACAAGTGGCGGAATTCAATAGACTTTGGTTCCGGTACACGATGGACGAAAACTTATACCAGACATGGAACAAGCTGATTGGACCGCAGTCCAGGGCTGCGATCAAGAGTACGCAGGATGCCAATGCCGCCAGGGGCAAGGCCTACTACGACAATGCGATGGCCCAATACAAGCAGGACAGTGCGGCACAGCAGGCCGGCAACCGTCAATTCGCTCAAATGGAGGCATCCGTTTCCGGAGCAACCCAGCTCTCCAACGATCCCACAGCGGTCGCTACGCGCCGCTGTCTTGAACTTGGCGGAAACGACGTTGGCTGCATGGGCAAGGGCTTTATGTCGGGCGTCATGGACCTGGTCGGCTTCGGTACAAAAACGCAGGAAGCCCTCAGCGGACCGGGCAGAGCCGGCGTAGTTCTGAGTGGACTCTATAAAAATCCTGCGGTGACTGCCGCCCTCACCTTCGGCGAGGGCGATGTCTCGCTCGACGGCTGCGGCAAGCTGGTCGCCGGCAAGCACAACTACACCGTCGATAAGCGGCCCGGCTCGCTCCAGGTTACTGTCCAGAATGAGCCCCACCCGATCGTGCTCACGATGCGATCCGATGGTGGCTTCACCGGCCCCGGTTTGATCGATGTCAAGGGCAACATCATCATCGGGTATCACACGGTCACCACCACACAAATGATCAATGGCGTTCGCGCCGCGCCCGACCAGTGCGACGGACCCTGCCAGACCTCCGCCTCGATCCCCGACTACGCGTCCGCTACGGCACGCTGCACCATCGGCTCGCTGAACATGCCGTCTAGTCCCAAACCCGCCCCTGCCGCTGGGCAACCTGCAGGCGACTCCGGCCTCATGGGCATGCTCACCGGCGTCCTTGGCACCATCGCTCCCGGAGCCGGCGAGGTCGGCTTGCGCATGACCGGCCAGTATGGAAGCGGCATGCTGCTGCTGGATTTCAGCGGAAACTCGCTCGTCCTCGACTGTGGCCAGGCCCACGTACGCCAGCCCTACGCGGTCGAAAATGCGCCCAACGCATTACTGGTCCATGTCAACAACTCCGGCGGTCCGTTCACCCTCGCGCTGCAGCCAGACAATACCTTGCTCGGCTCCGGCGCCACTACGGTCAATGGGAAGCTGGTGACGGGAATGAACGGCGACAACGTCGCCTTCGCTCCGCATAGTGAGCGCTGCGATGTGGGTACTTTGCGTCCGAAGACCGGCTCCATGGCTGTGACCTCCGTCGCTGCCGCTTCGCCCCCACCTGCCCCCGTCGCAAGCACATCCGCTGCGTCGGCCTCCACCGCTGGCATAAAGCTCTCCGTCTTCACGTCCTTCCCGGGCGGTCCGAACCTGCTCACTGGCAGGCCGGTCATGATCATGAGCGACCGCTTCGATACCATCATGCGCAAAGCCGGGGCGCCGCTGGCAGCCAGCACTAAAACCCCCGGCATGGCCTTGCTGGAGTGGAGCAGCAACTGCCTCCCACCCAAACCACCTAACGCGCAGTGCAACGCGATCAGCGGCGCAATAAACCAACACATGGTCGGCCAGAGTGCCACCTTCGACAGCGCCGGTAAGGCCATCCTGGTTGCTCAGGTCCCACCCGGCTCCTATTTCGTCATGACCAACGTTAGCAAGGGCGCCAAGGCCGGCGTCCTGGTCTGGGACATGCCCGTTACGCTCAAGGCTGGCGACAACACCATCACACTCAGCTCTTCGAACGCTGAGTTCATACCTTAGAGCAGAACCACAGCATTAGTGCTGGAGAGTGAGGGCGATCTCGTGGGTGGGGATCGCGCCTTCGCGGAGAATCATCCAGGAGTTGCCGCCGCCGGAGAGGTCGACGATGGTGGTAGGGACGGAACGGGGTGTGGAGCCTCCGTCAACGATGAGGGGAATCTGGTCGGCGAGCTGGGCGCGGACGAAGTGGGCGTCGGTACACTCCGGCATGCCGCGGAGGTTTGCGGAGGTGGCGGTGATGGGCAGGCCCAGCCCGGCGACTACGGAGCGGGCGATGGGGGACTCCGGGACCCGCAGGGCGACGTTGCCGGTGTTGGCGGTGACGCGGAGGGGCAGGCGGGCTCCGGCTTTCACGACGATGGTGAGCGGGCCAGGCCAGAAGCGTTCGGCGAGGCGGTCGAAGGCGGTGTCGATATCACGGGCGAGGCCGTAAGCTTGCGCGGTCTCGCAGATGAGGAGCGAGAGCGGCTTGTGGCGCGCGCGAGTCTTGATCTCGTAGATGCGCTCGACGGCGCGGAGATTGACAGGGTCGACGGCGAGGCCGTAGAAGGTGTCCGTGGGCAGCGCGGCGACTTTGCCGGCGGCGAGGCTTTCGACAACCTGGGCGATGAGTTCCGGCTCGGGTTCGTCCCGGTTGATGCAGAGTATTTCAGCCGTCAAATTTCTTCTCCTGAAGGGTACTGCGCCGTGGAAGAAGCGGCGGCGCAATCGGGGGATGCGAGAGAGGACCACGCAATTCCGCAACCATAGCATACCCCTGCCGGCGAATGAGGTGTTCGGTTGGAGGCTGTGTTCGAGTATCGACCAGAGGCGATTGAGGGCTGGCCCTGGGATGGTGGTAAGAGTCATACTGTTGGTTACGCGCATCTTTGTTATCGTCGCAATCGCAGCAGGATTGAGACGACTGCTGGTATGCCTTCGAGTTCCTCTCCCATGAGTGCATTGACGCATAGTCCGTTGCAGCGCCGGGAATCCAGTGCGGGGCTGGTGTTGCGGCGCCTGCTCGGTTTGGTGCTGCTGGCGGGGATGGGGTGGTTTTGCTGGCTTTACTTCCAGATCAAAGCGGTTGCGAACGAGGATGATGCGCGGCAAGGGGATGCGATTGCGGTTTTTGGTGCGGCGCAGTATTCGGGACGGCCTTCTCCTGTGCTGCATGCGCGGCTGGACCATGCGGTGGAGCTATATCGCGAGCAGATCGCGCCACTGGTGATCACGCTGGGCGGTGGCGGCGATCGCGACTCGGGGAGAACCGAAGGCGGAGTGGGGAGGGATTACCTTCTGGCAAACGGTGTTCCGTATGACCAGATTATTGCGGAGACGGAGTCGGTGGACACGGAGCAGCAGGTGACGCGGCTGGCGGAGATCGCGCGGCAACGGCATCTGAACACTATCGTGGTGGTGAGCGACGGGACGCATCTCTTTCGCATCCGAAAGCTATGCGAGGACGCGGGGCTGACCGTGTACACGTCGCCGCGGCCGGCGCTGGGGCATATCGACGGGATGGATAGGGCGGGACGTTATTTCCACGAGATGCTGAGCTATACGCTCCGGCGGCTGCATTTGGATGGGTGGGTACGTGGAGGTTGAGGGGAGTTGTTGGTTGCTGGTTGTTAGTTGCTGGTTGAGGGCGGGTTCGATTAGCGGATGAGGTAGTCCTGGCCGAAGCGGATGGCGAGGAGGGCGATTCCCGCGGCGAAGGCGGTTGAGGTGAAGTTGACGAGGTCGTTGCCGATGTAGCCGCGGCGCTCGACGGTCGCGCCTAGCAGACTGTCGAAGAAGAGGCCGCAGGTTCCGGCGACGAGGGCGATCCAGAACTGATCTGCATGGAGATGCATCGACCACGCGCCCACTCCAACGACAATTGTTGCGGCGAGGATGCCGGTGATGGTTCCGATCAGGCTGATTGCGCCGTCTGTTCCGGGTGGAACTCGACGAAATGTTGTGAGCAGAAACGGCGTGCCTCCGAACGCCTGACCGATCTCCGAGGAGACGGTGTCTGCTGTCGCTTCAGCAAGCGCAGCCAAAATAATGATGCACAAGACCCAATAGAAATTGATGTCGGAGATCTTTGGGTTTTGAGCAAGCCATGTAATCGCCCGATCGCCGACGGGGTTCGACAAAATGGCGGCGATGCCGAGGTTAGCAATAACCTGCGAGACGCGGCGGCCTTTGCGACTCTCTGCCAGTCCGTGTTCCATCTTTTGCTTGCGACCAGCCCGTGTGGCGAGAAAGGTGAGGAGGAATAGCGCAAGCAACGGTGCAAGGGCGGAGCGCAGGGGAGAATACATGGTTATTCCGGTGTAGCAAGTCAGGAGCAGACAGATCATGCCGCCGATGAGCGCCGCAGCCGGGGTCGCCGCACGGAGGGCCCAAGCCGCGAGTGCGAATGCAATGCTGACGGCCAGGGCTTTGGCTAGATAAAACTGCCAGGATGGCCCATAAATCAGAGTCATGTAGATGAGTTGGGCACACGCTAGCGTGATGAACGGGGCGACGATCCAGACCAGAAGGCGGGACTGGAGGCGGTCGCGAGCGGGTGGGATAGATTTGAGTGGGGCGGGTGTTTCGACGGCGGAGGCGGGGTCGGGGGTCATTCGGCGGTTGAACCTTTTATACTGGGGACTCGGTTTCCACGCACGGGGCCGGGTTGAATTACAATCAAGCCTTGAGCATAGACAGCACCAGCGGCAATGTGGGAGAAGTTTTGCATTTAGAGCAAGCGCAGTCAGCAGGGAGCGGGAACCGGTGCGGCGGCCGGAGGGCTAGTCGGATGGCGGCGGTGGCGGGGCTGGCCGCATGCGTGGGAGCGTTAGCCGGTTGCGGGAACGCGTATCGTCCGGTGCTGGCCACGATTGGCGTGGTGGGTCCGGCGGGCCAGCCGCAGAAGTACGCGGTCGCGGTATCGAGCCCGAGTCCAACCTCGAACGGGCTGATGACGCTGGTCGATTTTTCCGGCGACACGGTTCTAGTGACGGCGTCGCTGGGGGTCAATCCGTATTACCTGGTCCTGAATCAGTCCGGGACCACGGGTTACACGCTGAACAGCGACAAGACAGTGAACTCGTTTGACATAAGCACTTCGTTGATCACGAGCCAGGTGTTGGAGTCGACGCTGCCCACGGGATCAAATCCCGTGAGCCTGCTTGCGACCTCGTCGTCGACCTACATTTCCGACCCGGGAGTCAACGCGTTCGATCAGATGACTGGGACTCCGCCGGCGCTGAGACAGGAGTTGCCGACAAACACCGGGTATACGCCGATCTACATGGTGGGCCTGTCGAGCGCGCCACGGAGCTATGCGATCAGCCAGGCGACAGGCGGCGGTCCGGGGCAGGTGCTGGCGATCGAGTCTGCGGGCAACACGATCTCGAACACGATCCCCGTGGGCCGCGGACCGGTGTATGGCGTGATGACGTTGGACTCGCGGCGCGTTTTCATTTTGAATCAGACGGATGGAACGGTATCTGTGATCAACTCGCAGACCAACGTGCTGGATACGCCGATCAACACGATTCCGGTTGGGGTTCGGCCGGTGTGGGCGGATCTGGCGTCGGGTCTCGATGAGCTGGTGGTGGCCAACCAGGGAAACGGCACAACGCCGGGTTCGGTGACGATCATCAATATTCCGCTGTGCTCGACGACGGCACTGCCGACGAATCCGAACTGCAATCCGACGAATCCGATTGACGCGACGACGTTCGGGCAGGTGATCGCGACGATTCCGGTGGGCATCAACCCGATCATGGTGACGGTGCTCGGCGACTATACGCGGGCGTATGTGGCGAATGCCGGTGTTGCAGGGCTGCCGTGTGCGGCCAACGGCATTGCGGATGCTACCCATACCACCTGCACGGTGTCGGTGGTCAACCTGACCAGCGACACAGTGACAGCTACGATTCCGATCAACGGACATCCAGCGTATATCGCGAGTTCGAATGCAACGCCGACGGGCAAGGTGTACGTGGTGTGCAAGGACTCTCAGGTCATGACGGTGATCAAGACGGACACGGATAGTGTGGACACGACGATTCCGCTGCAGGGGTTTGGGGTCAGCGTGCGGATGACGGCGCCGTAAGGAAAGTTCTCAGTTGAATGCCGGCTTGGCCCACCCTTCGAGGTGGGTCTTGCGCTTGAGGCGCGTCAACTTTGTGAAGCTCGCTAAAACCACTGATGCCTTCGATCGACTGAGCACTGGCAACCGAGCACTGACAACTAACTTCAGCTTCCGGCCATGATGATGGGCATGGTTGGGGTCTTCGCGCCGCCGTCGTTTTCGATGGTTACGCCGAAGGCTTTGGCGGCCACGTCTTTGGGTAAGTCGGGCATGATGACGCTGGCGTTGCCATGGTCGTCCGGGTGGAAGGTTCCGGCGGGAATGGGAGCGCCGGTAGTGGGGATGATCCAGAGCTCGTAGGTCTTGTATAACTTCAGCGGGTCGAGGTCGCTGGCGAGGAAGACGAGGCTGCCTTTGGTGGGGTTGTAGGTGACTCCGCCCATCGGCCCGCGCCTCGGCAGCGGCTTCGCGGTAAGGGTGACGCGCACTGCCCTGGGATCGGTGAGAGCGTCCATGAGTTGATGCGACGCGGCGGCGTCGGTGTTGAGACGCTGGATCTGGCCGGCCTGAGCGGTAAGGGTCTCGCGCAGAGAGGAGCGGTCGCCGTAGAGGAATCCCAGAGCGACGGCAAGGCTTGCGGCGACAGCCCAGCCGGACCAGGCGAGCACGGAGCGCCCGGGACGAGAGGGGCGGGCCGTGCTGCCGAAAGTTGGGGTGCGGCCAAAGTCGGCGATCTGTGCGAGCGGGACGGGTGGTGCGGGCTGTGCCGGCGCTTGTGGTGCCGGCGCTTGTGGTGCAGGCGCTTGTCGTGCAGGCGCTTGCGGTGCAGGCCGTTTTGGTGCGATGGAGAAGACGACCTTTTTCTCGCGGGCGACCTGCTCGACCAGGCGCTCGCGGGAGAGGGCCGGCGGCGTTTCGAGGTCGACGGTGAGGGCGTAGGCGGCGAGATCGCCATGGATGCGTGCGAGTTCGGAGCGGCATTCGTCGCAGGTTTCGAGGTGACGCGTAACGGTGGCCGACTCTTCGGCGGAGAGCAACTGCATGGCGTAGAGAGCGAGGTCCTCGGGATTGGTATGACGAGGACCGCCGGGATTGGAGATGGACCTGACCCGGTTCCCGGGCTGATTTGGGCTCATGGCTGAAAGGCCTTTCTCAGCGTGGAGAGTGCGCTGCGGATTCGGGTCTTGACGGTGCCCAGCGGGTCGCCGGTCATCTCCGCGATTTCGGAGTGGGTGAGGCCATCGAAGAAGGCCATTTCGAGGGTTTTGCGCTGCTCGCGGGGAAGCTGAACGATGATGCCGCGGGCACGCTCCATCAGCGAGTTCCGCTCGGCCTCGTTGGCCAGATTGTAGGGCGAGGCGAGTGCGATGTCGTCAACGTTGGTGGTAGGGCGTTTGCGGCGGAGGACGTCGATGGAGCGGTTGCGCGAAACGATGGCGAGCCATCCGCCAAGATTTCCCCGGGCCGAGGTGAAGCTGTCGGGATTGCGCCAAATCTGCATGAAGACTTCCTGGAGGACGTCTTCGGCCGAGCCCGGATCGCGCAGCACGCGCATGGCGACCGAATAGACGAGCTTGGAATACCGGTCGTAGATGGAGGCCATGGCCTGCCCATCGCCGGACTGGACCCGCGCGAGGAGGGAAGAATCGTCCTCGGTGGATGGCTGCGGCATGTTCGCGACCCCGGGTTCTCTAACCATAGAACGCACTCACGGATGGCCTGGATTGCGTGGCCGAAGGATTTCCTACTGCGAAGGAGTTGATGTGGGTCGCGCTGCCGCTCGCAGAATGGCCGCGTTGCCGCGAGTCAACAGCGACTTTAGTGTACTTTATCCGGCGGATTGCGCTGGAAAGGCTAATCTTGAGAGGCACATGAAGACTCGTCTGGATAAGGCTCTGGTGGAGCAAGGGTTGGCGGGATCGCGGGAGCGCGCGCAGGCCCTGATCCTGGCGGGGCGGGTGATGGTGGGTGAACAGAAGGTGGAGAAGCCGGGAACGCCGGTGAAGTCCGGTGCACCGTTGCGGGTGCTCGGCGAGGACTTGCGGTATGTGAGCCGCGGCGGGTTGAAGCTGGAGCGCGCGCTGGAGCATTGGAGGATTTCGCTGGAGGGGCGCGCATGCGTGGATGTGGGTGCGTCGACGGGCGGATTTACGGACTGCATGCTGCAGCACGGGGCGGTTTCGGTGCTTGCGGTCGACACCGGTTATGGGCAGATCGCGCATAAGCTGCGAGTGGATGCGCGGGTGAAGCTGATGGAGCGGTGCAATGCTCGGCTGCTTGGTGCGGCGGAGTTGGTTGAGCCGTTGTCAGTTGTCAGTTCTCAGTTGTCAGAGGAGAGCGAACCTGTCAGTAATACGGGGGGCAGTAAAGCTGCGGCCATCTCGTTTCTGGCGATGGATGTTTCGTTCATCTCGGCGACGCTGGTGTTGCCTGCCGTGTTGCGGGCGTTGGTGCCGGAGGACGAGGTTTGGCGGGGCGAGGCGGTGGTGCTGATCAAGCCGCAGTTTGAAGCTGGACGCGAGCATGTGGGTAAGGGCGGAATCGTACGCGAGCAGGCGGCTCGGGAGATTGCGATCGAGCGGGTGAAGGCGTGCGTGACGGAGTTGGGTGGCACGGGTGTCGAGGTGATCGATTCGCCGATTACGGGGATGGAAGGGAATCGGGAGTATCTGCTGCATGCTTGGTTTGGTGACGGCCCAAAGGCTTAACACCGATGACACCGATTTTCTTTTGGGATGGCGATTGGTGATCTTGATCGGTGCTTGTCAGTGTGGATCGATGTTAAGGGTTGGGTGTGGGCGGTACACTGGTTGGCAAGATGCCTTTAGCTGCGATTATTTCGAAGCCCCAGAAGGTTGAGTTGGGGACGATTCTGCCGGAGCTGCAGACGTGGCTGCGCGGGCGCGGGTGGGGATGGGTTCTGGATGAGGAGAGTGCCGCGTATCTCGACGGCGCGGAAGCAGGTGTGGCGCGGGCGGAGTTGCACGAGCGCAACCCGGACCTAGTGATCGTGTTGGGTGGGGATGGAACGCTGCTGGCGGCGGCGCGTGCGTTTGCGCACACCAACGTTCCGCTGCTGAGCGTGAACCTGGGATCGCTGGGATTTCTAACTGAGGTGCCGCTCTCGGATCTATATGCGACTCTGCAAGCATGGTGCGACGGTTGCGCGGAGATCGAGGTCCGCAGCATGATGCGAGCTGAGCTGTTCTGCGGCGGCGAGACGCTGACGCGGCAGTGGGACGCGCTGAACGATGTGGTGGTGGCGAAGGGCACGATCGCGCGCATGG
>WNGR01019158.1_pt1 | contig 17154 bp, 16 predicted proteins | sample 5407581 | NCBI WGS metagenome assembly WNGR01 (sample SAMN13153383, study PRJNA577476) | soil metagenome | isolation source: 80 cm soil or saprolite under Garry oak tree replicate 2 | place: USA:California | collected 2016-06-15 | reverse complement strand
TGGTGCTGACGTTCCAACGCGAAGTCGCGGAACGCATCGTGGCGGCACCCGGCTCGAAGCAATACGGACGGCTTTCCGTGCTCGCCCAATGGCGCACCGAGCCGCGCATCCTGTTCGACATCGCGCCGAGCGCATTCGTGCCGCCGCCGAAGGTCACCTCTTCGGTGGTGCGGCTCGTCCCGCGCGCAACGCCCGCCCGGTGTGATTTGTCTGTCCTGGAGCGCGTCACCGGAGCCGCATTCGGCCAACGGCGCAAGATGCTGCGCCAGAGCCTCAAATCGCTCGAGCGCGATCCCGCGCCCCTGCTCGCCGCCGCGGGTCTCGATCCGACCGCGCGCGCGGAAGACATACCGGTCGAGGGTTTCGTCGCGCTGGCGCGGGCGTTCGCGCCCGACATGTAAGGTAGGCATGGCGCATCGCGGGCAAGGGCGCGCAGTACATGCAACATGCAAACTCGCGCACGACGCGTCGTGGCCACGCGGCTCGATCACAGTGTGGGCAAAATCGCTGGCAAGGCTCGCGGTGAACTTCTTCATCTGAATGGGCGATTTTGCCCATTCTACACGGCGAGCCTCACAGCTTGCCCTGCAGCTCGCGAACGAAGGCGGACAGTCCGGGCTGGCGTTCGCGCTTGAGCCGTTCGGCCGCCAGGATCGCGCGGACATCGGCAAACGCCCGCTCGATATCGGCATTGACCACCACGTAGTCGTATTCGGCCCAATGGCTCATTTCCTCGGTGGCCTGGGTCATGCGCCGGCGGATTACGTCCTCGGGATCCTGGGCGCGGCTGCGCAGGCGCTTTTCCAGCTCCTCGATCGAGGGCGGCAGCACGAAGACGCTGGCGAGGTCGGAACGCGCCTTCTCGCGCAGCTGCTGCGTGCCTTGCCAGTCGATGTCGAACAGCACGTCGCGCCCGGCGGCGAGCGCCGCGGCCGCGGGCGCGCGCGGCGTGCCGTACCAATGATCGAACACGCGCGCCCATTCGAGCAAGTCCCCGCGCGCGACCATCGCGTCGAACCGGCCGGCATCGATGAAATGATAGTCGCGGCCGTCGATCTCGCCCGGCCGCGGCGGGCGCGTGGTAACCGAGACCGACAGGGTGACGGCGGGATCCGCTGCGAGCAGCTTGCGCGACAGCGTGGTCTTGCCGGCACCGGACGGCGAGGAGAGCACCAACATCAGCCCGCGGCGGGCGATCGGCCAACCTGTCGTCCGCCCCGCCGCAGCGTCCCCCATGATCTCACTCCAGATTCTGAACCTGCTCGCGGAACTGCTCGACCACGCTCTTGAGCTCGAGCCCGATGTTGGTGAGCTCGACGTCGTTCGACTTGGCGCACAAGGTGTTGGCCTCGCGCTGCAGCTCCTGCGCCAAAAAATCGAGCCGGCGTCCGACGGCGCCGCCCTGCGCCAGCAGGTTGCGCCCCTGCTCGACATGCGCGGCGAGCCGGTCCAGCTCCTCGCGGACGTCGGCCTTCGACGCGATCAAGATCGCTTCCTGATGCAATCGACCCGCATCGAACCGGTCGGAAACGCCGACGAGCACCGCGACCTGCTCGGCCAACCGCGATCGTATCGCCTCCGGACGGCGACCGGGCGCCGCCTCGGCGCGCGCGGCGAGCCTGCCGATCTCGTCGAGCCTCGTCCCCAGCACGCCCGCGAGCGCCGCGCCTTCCTGACGGCGCGTGCCGGCGAGCGCCCCGAGCGCGTCGCCGAATCCGGCGATCACCGCCAGCTCGGCCGCGCGGCGATCCTCCTCGCTCTCCTCCTGGTCCGTTATCTCGATCACACCTTTGAGCGCCAGAATGCCGTCGAGCCGCGCCGGTGCCGCCTCGACGCGCTGCGCGACCTCGCGCAGGGTGGAGAGCACCGCGGCAAGCACCGGTTCGTTGACGCGAACCAAAGGAGCGACGCCCTCGCGGCGCGCGGAGAGCGTCGCGTGGATCGTCCCGCGCGACAGCGCTTCGGCAGCCCTGGCGCGTGCCGGAGCTTCCACGGCGTCCCAGCCGGGCGGCAACCGCAGCCGCAAGTCGAGATTTTTGCCGTTCACGGACCTGAGCTCCCAGGCCCACGCATAGGCGCCGTTGGTGCCGTTGCAACGAGCGAAACCGGTCATGCTCGACAACGCCATCGGCCGCGACTCTCGAAATGGGGAAGACTGCAGGGCCGCCGACCTTAGCCGCGGGCTTCACCCCTCACAAGACCAACCGGCAAATTGGTAGCGGGGCTCTATGTGCCGTCCTGGTCTAATCGAGGTAGAAGAACCCGCGGTCCCGCGCGCGGAAAGCAAAATCGTGCCATCGGCCGCCGCGCGCTTACGCGCGTTCTACCGGCGGATGGAGCACAGGCGCGGCGAAAGGGCCGATGGGAGACCAGCCCGCAAAGGGATGGAATGGATGGAATGGCGCCCCCGCCCGGCCCAGGCGGCTCGGCTTGATCCACTCGGGCTGCCGGGGCTTATTGCTTCGGCAGCTGTTTCCTCTTGCGGAACACAGAACCATGCCTGAGCTTCTCCTTGGAACCGATCATTACTGTCGCCGGTTTGCGCGCGAACTGCTTCATGCGCTGCTGGTTACGGCTCTGCTCGCAACCTTCTGCCCGAACTCGTACGCGAACTGCAGCGAGTTCGATCGAAAGTTCGTTGTCGGCGCCCACACCGCCGCCGCTCGCGCCGACGACTGGCCGGGAATACCGATGGCCGAGCAACGGCCCGCTGTACACGCTGGGCGGAACGGCGCAGGCCGCGTGGCCATGGCCAGAGGGCGGCATGGTCCGTCCTGCTGAAACATCTCGGCGGGTCCGAGGAGAATGGATAGCCCATCTGCAGCAAACCCGCTGGTTGCATAGGAGGACCCGGCGGCACCATATAGCCAACGAGTGATCCGCCACGATTGCTTTGCGGATCTGCGATCTCATCGAGAGTTCCAATTCGGGGGGTGCAGCCGGATCGGAATGTGCGGCGATGGAGCCGGTCCGGCTTGCCCGCCTTGCGTTCGGCATGCCGCGGAGAAAGGTGCCCCCTTTCCTGCCGGTCCAGGTTGGCGCGCCCCGGGCGCGGCGAAATGGCGCAGGAAACACCGCAGAGCGTGAAACGCCGCAGAGGAATGAGACATTCTGTTGTCTGGAGGAGCTCAGGTCAGCTGTTGGAAAACCGCTCGACCGGGGCCGCGCTGCAGCAGGGAAATCGTTCTTTGGAAAGAAGCGGAGCGGATGTTACGGTTCGGTACGGAACGGGACTTGCGTTCTAGAGGTACTGCATGATGCGGACCGCGCTCAGGTTCTCGATTGCACTCGTGGCGAGTTCCGTCATCGGGGCGTTCGCCACATCCGCAATTGCGCAAACGTTCTTTGGGACCGCCTTCGCCGTGACCGAAGATGGTGATCTGGTCACCAATAAACACGTAGTATCGGGCTGTTCTCGTGTGGAGGCACGCCTTGGGGCGAGGCGCCTGGCCGGCGAAGTCACCGTTCACGGCCAGGGCGAAGATCTGGCGATCATCCGTTTACATACGAACACCCCAGATTTCGCAGTGTTCCCCAAACTGCCCGCGCTTCGGGCCGGCGAGTCTGCGATCACGTACGGCTTTCCACTACCCGGCATGCTCGCGAGCGACGGGAATCTGACGATCGGATATGTGACCGCATTGCAGGGGCCTGTCGACAGTCCGCATTACGTCCAGGTCACAACTCCGATTCAGCCCGGCAACAGCGGCGGGCCGCTACTGGATAGTAGCGGACATGTCATCGGCGTTGTAACCAAACAGCTGAATGCTGCGATGTTCCAAGATGCTCGCGGTGTCCCACAACTGGTCAATTTTGCAATTGGCCTCGACGCGCTGCGATCGTTTCTGAACCAGAACAAGATACCATTCACCGAGCAAGACTCATTTCAGGAACTACGGCCCGCCGATGTCGGCGATCGGGCGAGACTGTTCTCGTATTCGGTCCATTGTACCCAAGACGTCGGGGTTTCCAGCTCGCTCCCCCTTTCCAAACGGCCGCCTGCCGGCGCCGAGCGCGCCGCTTTCTACGAGGAAGATGCGGCGAACGTCTACGGCAGGCGTTTTGCCGGTTCGGTTACCTGGGGGGTAGGAACCTCGCAGCCGGAGGAGGGGCATTCGCGCAGGCCGACACTCCGCGCCGACATTCAGATTCCAGACCGTACCAATGCGCTGCTCACGTTGAAGCAGGCCGAGGGCGGCGGCACATCGAACAGCTATCGAATCGAAATCGCTTTCCACCCTACCGACACCTTGCATGGGAACGTCGCCGGAGTAGCCGGTATCCTGATGAAAGCCGGCGAGCAGGCCCGCGGGCTTCCGATCAACGTCCGGACGCTCCGCACTGGGCCAGGTACATTCGTGATCGAGCTTTCCGGCACCGGCTACTTCGGGCAGCAAAACCTCGATTTGCTGAGGGAGAGGGAGTGGATCGACATTCCCATCATCTACGAGGACGGCCGCCGCGCGATCATGACACTGGCGAAGGGAGCATCGGGGCTGAGTGCCTTCGATGCAGCGCTGGCGGCTTCTGCCGGCGACGGGCCCAGATCCCGAGCACAGTAGGTGCCGAAACTCCCGATGCTCACCGCGGCCGGACGCGCTGAACGCACGAGCGGTTGTTTGATACCGCTGCGGCCGCCACCGGCCGACCCTTCCAGTCAGGCATGGCCATCGGCGCGATCGACCGTGAAAAAATTTGCGTCGGGTTACCCAAATGAGGGGTGGGGGACGGGATGGAGGCGATTATGAACGTGCGCGAAGGGCGCAAATCTGCACGCCAAATACAGCAAAGGCTTCGGACCTCATGGGTCTTTTCGCCATTTTTCGTGATCATGGAGCGCTTCCGCACGCCCGAGCCGAGGGCGCCGCGGATCGGGCACCGGAATCGACGTCGAAGCGGATAGCTCTGCAGCCTGAGCCGCGAAGCAGTTCACCTATTTCCCTGCAAAAAAAGATGATCCGACCCGACCGTCAGATGAAGCCTACGAACGCTTTCTGGCAGTTCCTCGTATCACGAGCCGCCGCTCTCTCCAGGTACTTCAGGAACACCTTCGGGTCCGTGCTGAAGACCGCGTGGATCCGCCTGCGGGGAGATGTGCTGTGTATCAGCTATCGCGAATCCGACGGGCTTCGCCTATTTCTCGGAATGATGAGCCGGGCCACGGATTACCAAGAAATCGGCGTCGAATCCGCAATTCGTCTTAGGGATGCGTTGCGTGCATTCGTGAACGACGCGGAGCAAAATACCTTCTCATCCGGCACCGGAGCGGAACCAGAGCAGATCAAAATTTTTTTCCTCACCGGAAATTTTGTCAAGTTACGACGAGACATATCCCCAAACCATGGCGTGCGGCTGTTCATTGAATTTTCCAACGAATACCGCCCCCTCAGAGAAGTACCGCTAGCCTCCGCTGCCGCGATTGCGCAGGAGCTCGACGGGTTTCTCTCACTGCAACGATCACCGGCGATGGGCAGGCGTAGCTAACCGCCAAAGCAATCTTCTTGGGGAAAACTTCCATGGCTGAGCTTTCCGCGCCCACAACCATCGGGCCCGTCAATATCACCGGCAACCAGAGCACAATGTCGCGCGAAGCAGGCGCCGCGATCGGCGGAAGATCATTGCGGTGCGGGCTGCGGCGCTTCGCCGGTTCGGGACGGCGCCGGCTTGGGCTCCTGCGGCTGGCGAGATGGTGACGGGGTGATCCGAATCGGAGCGGGAGCGGTCCGCGCCGGAGCCTGATGCGGCTGGCGGGCCGCCGCGGGAGCGGGAGCAGGCGCAACGGCAGGCGCCGACGGCGCGGCTTGCGGCGGCTCTTTTTGCTGCTCGGTCTGGCGCAGACGGGCCACGTTCTTCTGGTGCTGGTCCAAATTTTCGGCGAACGCGTGACCACCGGTCCCGTCGGCTACGAAATACAGCTCCTTGGTTCTCGCCGGGCTCGCCGCGGCTTCGAGCGAGGCGCGGCCCGGGTTGGCGATGGGACCGGGCGGCAGCCCGTCGATCACATAGGTGTTGTAGGGGGTCGGCTGATCGATCTCGGAACGCAGGATGGGACGGCCCAGCGTCCCCTTGCCTCCGACCAATCCGTAAATGATGGTCGGATCGGATTGCAGCCGCATCTTCAACTTCAGCCGATTGACGAAAACCGCGGCGACCCGCGTGCGCTCGTCGGGTTTGCCGGTTTCCTTCTCGATCAACGAGGCGAGCACCACCAATTGCTCCGGACTCTTGACCGGCAGATCGGGCGCGCGCCGGTTCCAGATATCCTGCACGAGCCGGCGCTGCTCCTGCTGCATGTGCTGGATCAGCTGCTCGCGCATGGAGCCGCGCGGGAAGCTGTAGGTGTCCGGCAGGACGCTGCCCTCCCTGGGAATCTCCTTGATGTTGCCGGACAGCACGTCGTTGTCCATCAGGCGCTGAACCACCTGCTCCGAGGTGAGCCCCTCGGGGACGGTGAGGTGATGCTGCAACACCTTGCCTTCGACCAGCGTGTCGATCACGTCGTGAAGGCTCGCCTGTTTCTTGAACTCGTACTCGCCCGACTTCAGCTTGCTCCAGTCTTTCGTCACCAGGATGCCGCCGAGGAACACCCATTTCTGCTCGATCACGCCCTCGCGCTGCAGCAGATCGGCGATGTCTCCGAAGCCGACCGCAATCGCGGCGAGGAGAATGAGGGTGAAAATGGCGCTGCCCGCGACCACGATGGGATGTCGCGCGCGCCGGGAGGGACGGTTGGGCTCGGGCACGCGTTCGGGCTCCAATGCGGCGCGCGGGCTGCGCAACGTCCGCCGCTTCTCGGATGGCGAGGAAGCGCCCGCGCCGGGTGCCCGGTGCGGCCCCTCGGCTGCGTATGCATCCACGCCCGGCGTAAAGCCAGCCCCGGTACCGGGAGACGGTGCTTTGCGTGGATCAGCGGTCATGAGGGTCCGATGGCTTCCTGCTGCAAGGTAAGGCCAAATATGGCGAAAGGGTGAAGCGGCTACTCCCCGAGTCGGCGAAACACCAGTGAAGCATTGGTACCGCCAAAACCGAAGGAATTCGACAGCACGATGTCGATGTCGCGCGGATGCGCCCGGTGCGGAACCAGATCCATCGGGGTCTCCACCGACGGATGGTCGAGGTTGATCGTGGGCGGCGCGACTTGATCGCGAATCGCCAATACCGAGAAGATCGCCTCGACCGCGCCGGCCGCTCCCAGCAGGTGCCCGATCGAGGATTTGGTCGACGACATGGAAACGCGGCTTGCGGCGTTGCCGACGAGGCGCTGCACCGCATCGAGCTCGATCTCATCGCCCACCGGCGTGGAAGTGCCATGGGCGTTGATGTAATCGACGTCCGACGCCGCGATGTTCGCCCGGTGGATCGCCATCTTCATGCAGCGCAGCGCGCCGTCGCCGTCCGGTGCCGGCGCGGTGATGTGATGGGCGTCGCCGGACAGGCCGTAACCGATCAATTCCGCATAAATGCGCGCCCCGCGACGCTTGGCGTGCTCATATTCCTCCAGCACGATCACGCCCGCACCCTCGCCCATGACGAAGCCGTCGCGGTCCTGATCGTAGGGCCGCGACGCGCGCGTCGGCGTGTCGTTGAATGCGGTCGAGAGCGCCCGGCACGCGGCAAATCCCGCCATCGACAGTCGATTGAGCGGGGATTCCGTGCCGCCCGCGAGCATGACGTCGGCATCGCCGAGCGCAATCAGCCGACCGGCATCGCCGATCGCGTGCGCGCCGGTGGAGCAGGCGGTGACCACCGCATGGTTCGGCCCCTTGAGCCCGAACTCGATCGACACGTAACCGGCGGCAAGATTGATCAAACGCCCGGGAATGAAGAACGGAGAAACCCGCCGCGGGCCTTTTTCCTTCAGCACGATCGCGGTCTCGGCGATGCCTTCGACGCCGCCGATGCCCGAGCCGATGAGGACGCCGGTCGAGATCCGATCGTCGTATTCGGTCGGCCGCCAGCCCGCGTCGTCGAGCGCCTGCCGGGCGGCGCACATCGCATAGATGATGAAATCGTCGACCTTGCGCTGCTCCTTGGGCTGCATCCATTGATCGGGATTATAGCTGCCGTCGGAGCCGTCGCCGCGCGGAACGATGCAGGCGATCTTGCACGGCAGATCGGAGACGTCGAAGCTCTCGATTCTGCGCGCGCCGCTTTCGCCGGCCAGCAACCGGCGCCAACTCGTCTCCACGCCGCAACCCAGCGGCGTCACCATTCCTACTCCCGTGATGACGACACGTCTCATGTCCGGCCTTTCCGGGCGTGGCAGCCGGGCCGCAAAACCGTCCGGCCGAGGCGCCAGGCGAATGCACCGCGTGGAGACTTATTCCACACCGGCGGGCCGCAAGGAAAGCCGGCAATGATCCTCGGCCCCTAGCCGCGGGAGAAATCCGCGCAGGCGCCGCCCGGGTTGTCGACGGTGAGACCGCGGGTAGCCGGACTGGTTCAGCTCTTGGCGTTCTTTTCGAGAAACTTCACGGCATCGCCGACGGTGAGAATCGTTTCGGCGGCATCGTCCGGGATCTCGCAGCCGAATTCCTCTTCGAATGCCATCACCAGCTCAACCGTATCGAGGCTGTCGGCACCGAGGTCGTCGATGAAGCTGGCATTTTCGGTCACCTTCTCGGGCTCGACCCCCAGATGCTCCACGACGATCTTTTTCACCCGCTCGGCAATGTCACTCATCGTCTAAACCTCATGCGTTTCGGATTGGGTCGGGTCCTGATATGATCCCGAGCCGTGGCGGCGCGGCTTCGTCATGGTTGACGCTGTGGCCGCACTCCGCGACGGGCCGATCGCATCGATCCGCGCCGTCGATCCGGTCGCCCCAGCCAAGCCGGGGATCGGTTATCATACTTCTTCCGCATTGGCCAGCGCGCCCGTGCCTGCGTCTGCGCATCAGAATCCCCGATGTTTGGCCGTCAAATCATGGCCATCCCGCCGTTGACGTGCAGGGTGTGGCCGGTCACGTAGGCGGCCTCGGTAGAGGCCAGGAACAGCACGGCAGCGGCGACCTCGTCGGCACCTCCCAACCGGGCTGCCGGCACCGCGGCAAGGATCATCTCGCGCTGCTTCTCGGTCAGTGCCCGGGTCATGGCGGTGTCGACGAAGCCCGGCGCGACGCAATTCACCGTGACGTTGCGGGACGCGACCTCGTGGGCGAGCGCCTTGGTCATGCCGATCATTCCCGCCTTGGCCGCGGCGTAATTGCCCTGGCCGGCATTCCCGGTGACGCCGACGACGGAGGTGATGCCGACGATCCTGCCGTAGCGCCGGCGCATCATGCCGCGGACCGCGGCCCGTGTCAGCCGGAACGCGGCGCTCAGGTCCACCGCGATCACTCGATCCCAATCCTCATCGCTCAGGCGCACGAAAATATTGTCCCGGGTCACGCCCGCGTTGTTGACGAGAATATCGATTTGCCCCAGCGCCTCCTCGGCACGCGGCACCAGCGTTTCGACTTCATCCTTGGCGGCGAGATTGCAGATCAGGACATGGGCGCGCTCCGAAAGATCCCCGGCGAGCGCTTCGAGGGCCTCACGACGGGTGCCGGAAATCGCCACGGCCGCGCCTTGGCGGTGCAGCACCCGGGCGATCGCCTCGCCGATGCCGCCGCTCGCGCCCGTCACCAGGGCTTTCTTGCCGGTGAGATCGAACATGGTTCGCGGTCCTTGTGTCGCCGCTGCGATCCTCATGTGCCGGAGCAGCCGGCGACCGGAAGCGACGGTCCGGGATCGGGATCAGATCGCGGCGTTGAGCGCATTGCGCCCGGCCTGGAGCGCACTCACGTCCCCGGGCGTGCCGACCGCGACGCCGACGGCGGAATCGGCGATGCGCCTGACGAGCCCCGAGAGCACTTTTCCGACGCCGACCTCGTAGAAGGTCTTCACCCCCGAGCTCGCCATGAAGGTCACGGATTCGCGCCAGCGCACCGTGCCCGTCACCTGCTCGATCAGCCGCCGCACGATTTCGTCGGGCGCGGTCGCCGGCCGGGCCGTTACGTTGCAAACCAAAGGCACGACCGGCGGCTTCACCGTCACGTCGCCCAACGCTTGCGCCATCGCTTGCGCCGCGGGTCGCATCAGCGCGCAATGGAAGGGCGCCGATACCGGCAGCATCAGCGCGCGCTTGGCGCCCTTCGACTTGGCGATCTCGATGGCGCGCTCGACTGCGGCCTTGTCGCCGGAAACCACGACCTGGCCGCCGCCATTGTCGTTCGCGGCCTCGCAAACCTGGTTTTCCGCGGCTTCGGCCGCGACCGCGGCCGCCGCCTCCAGCTCGAGCCCGATGAGCGCCGCCATGGCTCCGGCACCGACCGGGACCGCGCGCTGCATGGCGCGCCCGCGAATGCGCAGCAACCGGGCGGCATCGCCGATCGTAAGCGAGCCCGCCGCGGCGAGCGCCGAATATTCGCCGAGCGAGTGGCCGGCGACGAACGCGGCATCGCGCTCGAGCTTCACTCCCGCTTCCGTCTCCAGCGCGCGCATCGCGGCAAGCGACACCGCCAGGAGCCCCGGCTGCGCGTTCTCGGTGAGGGTGAGCGTCTCGAAGGGGCCCTCCCACAGGATTTTCGAGAGCTTTTCGCCGAGCGCGGCATCGACCTCGGCGAAGACGGCCCGGGACGACGCAAATGCATCGGCGAGCGCCTTGCCCATGCCGACCGCCTGGCTGCCTTGGCCGGGAAAGATGAATGCAACCGACATTGGATCCCCGAGGTCGGGCCCTAAGACACCGCGCACCCCCCGATGTCAAGGCGCGGGAAAGATCGCCCGAAATCGAATTCCGCCCGATGCGAATCAGGGCGCGGACTGAAACTATTCGGAACCACTAGCGGGGCCTGCCGCGGTTTTCGCCGACGAACCATGCCGCGTCTGCTTGTGTTTCGCCGGGAAATGCGTATAAGCCCGGCTTTCCGCTCGATCCCGGCCGGGAGCTGAACGGACGGTCGCGCGGCGCTCCATGCCGCTTTACGAACACGTCTACCTTGCGCGCCAGGATCTCGGCGCGCAGCAGGTCGACGAATTGACCAACCAGTACCAGGCCGTGCTCGAGCAGATGGGCGGCAAGGTGGCCAAGGCCGAGTACTGGGGTGTCAAGTCGCTGACCTATCGCATTCGCAAGAACCGCAAGGCGCATTTCACGCTGCTGAACGTCGATGCGCCGCCCGCCGCCGTGGCGGAGGTCGAGCGCCAGGAGCGCCTCAATGAGGATGTGCTGCGCTATTTGACGATCCGCGTCGAGGCGCATGAGGAAGGCCCGTCCGCCATGATGCGCAAGGTCGACCGCGACCGCGACCGCGATGAGCGGCGCGGCGAGCGGCGGCGCGAGCGCGAGCCGCGCGGCCCGCGTGAAGGCGCCGAAGAAACCGAAACCGTCGGGGAGTGAGGACGATGAGTCTTTCCCAGGCCTCGTCCCGCCGCCCGTTCTTTCGCCGCCGCAAAACTTGTCCGTTCTCCGGCGCCAATGCGCCGAAGATCGACTATAAGGACGTCAAGCTGCTGCAGCGCTATATCTCCGAGCGCGGCAAGATCGTGCCCAGCCGGATCACGGCGGTTTCCGCCAGCAAACAGCGTGAGCTGTCGAAAGCGATCAAGCGCGCGCGGTTCCTGGGGTTGTTGCCGTTCGTGATCCAATGATCGGGATTGGACCGGGCAGTCGTCTGCTGCGGACGCGAAAGACACGGGTTGGGGCGGACACGATCCGCCTCTAACCGCTCCGGCGGGCCTCCGCGATGTCGCGGCGGTCAGCCAAGTTCGGATCCGGTGCGCCGAGGCGGCCGCCGGGAGCGGGACAGCTGAGCATGCTGCAGATTGTCTTGGTCGGGGTGGCGGCGGGTTTGGCGGCGGCTTTGCTGTTCGCCTCCCTGGTCTCGGGCTCGCTGTTCTCGTTCCTTCTGTTCTATCTCGCTCCCCTGCCGCTCATGATTGCCGGGCTGGGCTGGAGCCATGTCGCCGCGCTGGTCGCCGCGCTCGTTGCCGTTGCGGGTCTGGCCGCGGCGTTCGGCGGCTTTCTGTTCGCGGCCTTCCTGGTCGGCTTTGGGCTGCCGGCGTGGTGGCTCAGCTATCTGGCGCTCCTGGCGCGGCCGGCATCCGCCGACCCCGAGGGCTTGCAATGGTATCCGATCGAGCGGCTGGTGCTATGGGCTGCGCTGCTCGGGGCACTGGGGATCATTCTCGCCATCCCGATGTTCGGAACCGATGCGGAAGGCTTTCGCGCCGGCCTCAGGCACGCGCTCGATCGGCTACTGGGCGTGGGAACCAACGCTGCGTCGGATGCCCCGCGGATGTTGCCGGGAATTTCCGACGCTGAGTGGTACCTTGATGTTCTCGTCATCGCGACCCCGCTCGCGGCCGCCGTAGTCTTGACCGTGACAAGCTTGGCGAATCTCTGGCTGGCCGGCCGCATCGTGAAGCTGTCGGGCCGGCTGAAGCGGCCATGGCCGGACCTCGGCGCGACGATTCTGCCGCGCTCTGCCCCGGCCCTACTCGCTGCCGCGGCCGTCGGCATGCTGGCCGGCGATCTCTTCGGCATTGCCGCCGGCGTGCTGACGGCGAGCTTGCTGACCGCCTATGCGCTGGTCGGGCTCGCGGTGCTGCACGCGACGACGCGAGGCATCAACGGGCGCGGCTTCGTCCTTGCCGGCATCTACGCGGCCGTTGCCGTGTTCGGATGGCCGGCGTTGCTGCTCTCCCTGCTGGGCCTCGCCGATCTTGTGCTCGACTTTCGCCGTCTCGCGGCGAAGCGGCGCGGGCTGCCCGAGGCGAGGCCATGATTGGTTTCATCCCCGTCGAAACAATGGAGAACGCCCGATGGAAGTGATTCTGCTCGAACGCGTCGCCAAGCTCGGCCAGATCGGCGACGTGGTGCGCGTCAAGGACGGCTATGCCCGCAACTTCCTGCTGCCCAAGGGCAAGGCGCTGCGCGCGACGCAGGAAAACAAGACGCGGTTCGAATCCATGAAATCCCAGCTCGAGGCGCGCAATCTCGAGCTGCGAAGCGAGGCGGCAAAAGTTGCGCACAAGCTCGAGGGACGCAAGTTCGCGGCGCTGCGCCAAGCGGCGGAGTCCGGCCAACTCTATGGTTCGGTGTCGGCCCGCGACCTCGCCGTGCTGTTCGCCGACGGCGGGTTTACGGTCGATCGCGGTCAGATCGAGCTCAACGCCCCGATCAAGACGATCGGGCTGCACCGGGTGTCGATTTCGCTCCATCCCGAAGTCGGGGTGACGGTCACGGTCAACGTGGCGCGCAACGCCGACGAGGCCGAGCGTCAGGCTAGGGGCGAAACCGTCCTCGGGCCGGAGGCGCAAGAGGAAACCGAACCGCCGCCCGCGGTGGAAGCCGGAAGCTTCTTCGAAAAACCGAAGACGCTCGAAGGCGATCAGGGCGAGGGCGCCGAAAAGGCCGACTGATCGCCGGCGTCCTGCCGCGGGGTTGGCCTGGGAGCCTCGCCCGGCACATTGGGACGTACTGGGCCGGTCGCGGTCTCCTTGGCGCCTTCCGCGCGCGGTGCCGTTTCCGCGGGCTTGGGTTGCCCGGATTCTCCGGGTTGCCGAATTTCCGCCGGCTCGGAAGGTCGGGCCGCGACGGACGGGGACGGCTGGACCGGGACGGGTTCAGGTGGCCGGACCGGCTCGGCCTCGGGCCCGCGAGTCGCCGTAGCGGGTTGCCCCAGTTTCTTCGACCGGTTCGGCGGTGCAGGTTCGGCCGGGCGATCCGCCTGCTGCCGGCGCTTCGACGCGGGTCCCGGCCGGCCACGATCGGTCGCAGCGCCGCCCGGCTCGCCAATGGCCGTTTCATTGCCCTGGATTTCGGCGGGTGGGCGCTGTCCAGCGGCAGCATCCGTCGCGGGTTCCTCGCCGCGGGGGCGGCGCTTGCCGGCTTGCTCGCCCGCGGGACCCGCCGCCGTGGACTGCGGCTCGGTCGAGGGCTTTTCCTTGGGGCGGCGGCCGTTGCCGACCACCGACAGAAGATAATTGGCGACCTGGTTCGCGGGGTCGGGACCGGTCGTATAGTGCTGGCGCAGAAGATTCATCAGGTCCGTGCGACTCATCCCGTAGGCAAGGCCCTGGGCGCCGCGGTGGCAGGCCGCACAATCGGCCGCAAAGATCGCCGGACCGGATTTGCCTCGCTCCAGATCCTCGGCTTGCGACGGGCCGGCTCCCCAGGCCAAAAGTCCGAGAACAACCAGCAAACAGCGGCCAACTGCTGACAAGGCATGCCTCCTCGCGGATCGCGGCGCATTGCGGGACAGGCGCCGCAATTCGGCGGCCGCGCCCCGGGGGGATTACGACCTTTAGCGCATAATGGGGCGAATGTGAGCCGGTTTCCGCTCCGTGCAGGCGGTATCGGATTGCCGGGCGGGGAGAACTTTGTTGTAATCGATCGGCGCTCCGAGCAACCCGCACCGCAACCCGGCTTGCGCAAGCGAGTTGATCCGGGTGGGAACCGCAGCGCTTGGACGGTTCGCGGGCGCGGGTGGTGAATCGGCAATGGAGGCGGCGGATGGACCGCTTGCTCCCATTCATTTTTGACAGATTTGTTGAGAGCGGGACGCTTCGGCTCACTGCGGCAAGCGGCAGGACGTTCACCCTGGGGGGCGGGACCGGACCGCCCATCGCGGTGCGTTTCACCTCGAAGGGGGCGCAATGGGCGGTGCTGCTCGACCCCGAGCTTCGACTCGGCGAAGCGTATATGAACGGCACGTTCGTGATCGAGCAAGGCTCCATCGCCGACCTGCTGGCGCTGGTGATGGCTTCGGAGGCTTGGAACACGCCTTCGTCCTGGCTGCGACCGCACTGGCTGATCCGCTACATTTGGCGCCGGTTGCAGAGTTTCAACCCGCCCAGGCGCGCGCGAAGAAACGTCGCGCATCATTATGATCTCGACTCGAGCCTCTATTCGCTGTTCCTCGACGCCGACCGGCAATACAGCTGCGCCTATTTCGAGAGCTCCGACCAATCGCTCGACGACGCGCAACTGGCAAAAAAGCGCCATCTCGCCGCCAAGCTGCTCGTTCGGCCGCAGCAAAGGGTGCTCGACATCGGCTCCGGCTGGGGCGGCTTGGCGCTGTATCTTGCCGAGACATGCGGTGCGCGGGTGACCGGCATCACGCTCTCGGCCGAGCAGCTGGCGCTCTCTCGCGCCCGCGCCGAGGAGCGACGGCTGAGCCGCGCCGTCGAGTTCCGGCTCGAGGATTACCGGGACGTCGGCGGAACCTTCGACCGCATCGTTTCGGTCGGGATGTTCGAGCATGTCGGAATCGGATTCTACGACGCCTATTTCCGCAGATGCGCCGAGCTGCTCGCTCCGGACGGCGTCATGCTGCTGCATTCGATCGCGCGGTCGGACGGTCCGGCCGCCAGCAATCCCTTCATCGCCAAATACATCTTTCCGGGCGGCTACATCCCCGCCCTTTCCGAAGTGCTGCCGGCGATCGAGCGCTCCGGACTGTTGGTGACGGACATCGAGATCCTGCGTCTGCATTATGCCGAGACGCTGAAAGCCTGGCGCGAGCGCTTCCTCGCCCATCGCGAGGACGTCGAGCGCATCTACGATCCCCGGTTCTGCCGGATGTGGGAATTCTATCTGGCGGGAGCGGAAATGACGTTTCGCCAGCAGGCCATGATAGTGCTGCAGATCCAGCTGACCAAGCGTCAGGGCATCGTGCCCATGACGCGCGACTATGTCGCCGGCGAGGAGGCGAGGCTGCGCGGGCTCGAAGGCGGGCAGCGTCCGCCGCTGCGGCTCGCCGGCGAATGAGTCATTCTGCCGCAGTCCGACCCTTCCGCCATCTTGGACAACGTTGGACGCGAATCAAAGTGAATTGCTAAAAACTAATTCGGCGCTGTGGATTGCTTTGATAACGCCAAGAATTCGGCCCAACGCTCACCTGCTCCCGAGTTGTCCACCGGGAGCCGTGCTACGGACGCCGTCAGCGAGGAAACCGAATGGCTCCCCAAGACGCGACGGCACGCACCCTGGCTTCCCCGGCGACGCCGCTGTACCGCACCGCACCGCACAATATCGAAGCGGAGCAGGCGCTGCTGGGTGCGATTCTCATCAACAACGACGCGTTCTACCGGGTCTCGGACTTCCTGAAGCCTGCGCATTTCTTCGAGACGGTGCATCAGAAGATCTTCGACATCGCCGCCAACCTCATCCGGGTGGGAAAGACCGCGACTCCGATCACGCTGAAGACCTTTCTGCCTCCGGATCTGGATATCGCCGGTTTGAGCGTCAGCCAGTACCTCGCACGGCTCGCCGCGGAGGCCACGACCGTCATCAATGCCGAGGATTATGGCCGCACGATCTACGATCTGGCGATCCGGCGGGACTTGATCCGCATCGGCGACGATATGGTCAACGTCGCCTATGAGGCACCCGTCGAGTTTTCTCCGCAAAATCAGATCGAGGACGCCGAGCGCAGATTATACGAATTGGCGGAGCTCGGACAGTACGGCAGCGGCTTCCTGCGCTTCATCGACGCGATGACCACGGCCGTCGACATGGCCGCCAATGCCTACCGCAGGGAGGGCGGACTCTCCGGGATCGCGACCGGATTGAAGGATGTCGACCAATACATGGGCGGGCTGCAGAAATCGGATCTGATCATCGTCGCCGGCCGCCCGGGCATGGGCAAGACGTCGCTCGCCACCAACATCGCCTACAACGTCGCTCGCGCGTTCGAACCGCGCACGCTGTCGGACGGCACGATCGAGGCCGCGAACGGCGGCAGAGTGGGATTTTTCTCGCTCGAAATGTCCGCCGAGCAGCTCGCGACCCGAATCATTTCCGAGCAGACGGACATCCCCTCTTCTACTATTCGGCGCGGTCAGATCACGGAGAACGATTTCGACAGGATCGTCGCCTTCACACGGACCATGCAGCAATTGCCGCTGTACATCGATGAAACCGGCGGCCTCTCGATCGCGCAATTGGCGGCACGCGCCCGCCGCCTCAAACGCCAGCGCGGCCTGGATTTTCTCGTGATCGATTATCTGCAGCTGTTGCAGGGCTCGACCCGGCGTGCCACCGAGGGCCGGGTGCAGGAGGTGACCGAGATCACCACCGGGCTCAAGGCGCTGGCCAAGGAGCTCGAGCTGCCGATCCTCGCGCTGTCCCAGCTCTCCCGCCAGGTCGAGAACCGGGACGACAAGC
>WNGR01003489.1_pt1 | contig 17160 bp, 18 predicted proteins | sample 5407581 | NCBI WGS metagenome assembly WNGR01 (sample SAMN13153383, study PRJNA577476) | soil metagenome | isolation source: 80 cm soil or saprolite under Garry oak tree replicate 2 | place: USA:California | collected 2016-06-15 | reverse complement strand
TTTCTCAAGCCCACAGTTTCTTCGACCCGCAGCCAGTGCGGGAGGAAGACGTCACAGTCTTCCTTGTTTGCAGGGTTTTCCTCGACTGGGCGGACGAATCCTGCATCACAATCTTGAAGCATTTGCGAGTCGCCGCTGGACCCAAGACGCAGCTGGTCATCGTCGAACAACGGATAGCGTGCGCCTGCGACGAACCTGCCACGCACGAAATCCCCGGCGCGGAGCTCTCCGTTCCCCCCAAGCCTCTGCTTCCGAACTGGGGTCGCGCGGGCTCGATGGCGCATGCCACGGGCAAGTACGCACGATCACGGCTCTGCGCATCTTGCTCGACCAGGCGGGCTGGAAGCTTATCGCTGTGCATCACGACGCTCCGTCGGTGGCGAGGTTCCAGAAGGCCATTGCAGTTCCGAACTAGGACGGGTGTGCCGTTCTAACTTCTTTGTCGAATGATCCGTGTCTCTCTGGTCGCTGCTTTGTGTTGCATAAAACTACGGCTATGGTAGCGACCCTCGTATGATAGAACAGATTCTCAAATGGACTTGAAACCCGTGATACGTATGCCAGTGAGTAAAGAAAGCTGAAAGGGGAGTTGATGACTACAGATATGCCCCATACCCGCATCGTGTTCTCGTCTCTCACATGCCAATTCTCTGTACCTCTTCTCGCAGCGCAGCGCTGCACAACCAGCCTCGTCAAAGTGGGGGTCTTGCAATGGCAGGCTAACTCAATGGCGTCGAACTTTATATATTGTACTTATGCGCCTAACCCCCGATCTGACTTCACTTCCGAGAAACTTGGTGTCGCCATCCGCCGCCTCTTTCACTGCGCCGTCCTCTCCGTGACAGTACTTACAGCTTCACGGTGAGCCTTCGGATTTGGCTGGTCTTGAGCCTTTTTCGGACCTACACGTATACACCACTGTCCCGAGCACAATCACTCAGACCCGACCTGTCCATGTTACCTTTGCTAGTCGGTCATAATCACGAGAGCCTCCAGCCATCCAATGGCCCACATCTCGCGGAACCACCTTGTCCGCAGATGTCCACGTTCAGGGCTTATCGAGTTCCCGTTCATATCTTGCTGGTAATTTTTTCTTGAACAACAGAACTTGTTTAAGCCCACGACGGCAGACGTACGAGCGAATTGGGAGCCTGACATCCGCCGCTCCTCAGGATCTTTTCAACGTCCGGAATACGTCGGTGGGTGGATTTGAGCGCCTTACGCATCAGGCCAAGCTGCTCTGCGAAGGGGATGTGGAACATTTCGGTTGTGGGAAGGGTGATGTATGTCCAGTCTGCTGATAACTTAGCGAGACCTCCCCCAGAAAACGCATCGGAGACGCACCAGGCACTTGTCCGCGCCGACGTCCTCAGGACGGTACACAACTCTTGGTGTGGCCTCGCGCTACTCCTCGACCGCCGCGCCGCGCGTGACGACAGGCCTGACGGCCTCCTTGATCGTGCGCTTGATCTTGGTGCGCAAAGTGGGGCGGAGCGCGACGCTCGAGTTGAATGCAACGACATGTCGGCGCTGCGTTGCTCTGGCCACTGAAGGCGCGAAAGGTACGGCCGCGGCGCGTACGGTAAGGGGTACGGCGCGTCTGGCTTGCTCAGAATCGCTTTTGGGAGCGTGTAGAGGCTGAAGTGCTTGCTGACCCAGCGGGGCGCGAGCGCGTACCGCCGATCAAGGGAGAGGTGAGCGCCGGGGTACGACGTATCGAAGAGCTCCGAGGTGGGCTACGGTTTGTACTTGGTGACGAGGACGACGTCAGAGCCGGGGGGTTGTGTGTCGGGACTTTGAGGGCGGCGTCGTTGGGTAATTCTGTGGAAAGAAAGAGGCGTAATCGGTGCCAAGCGCACATTGACCAATCTCAGAGGGGGTGCCCTAGGAAGGTTTGCGAGCTCTGGAGTTTTTAGGCGTGGGATTGCTTGCATGGGATTATGTATGTATAACATTCTACTTGTTACACTCAATAGTTTCATCGCATTAGTTTCGAGAACAAAATACTTTCCAAAAGCTATGCAAGGGTGTTATTGTGAGGTTTGTCCCCAGCTTAGCCCTTAACGTAATTCCCTTCTTAAGTTATCACCCTGCGCCTTCCCACCGACGAGGCAGTCAGTCCAACGCACCCTCCTCACGAGTCCTCAGGCCATACCCACACATTATTCCCGTCAGTGATAAACCTCGCTTGACTATACAATAACACCTATACCATGTCCGGAACACAACCTGCAACTCCGACCTCTTCCACTTCTAATTTTATCTTAATCTTCGAAGCCGCCAAGAAAGATTACAACAAACTGACGAAACAAGATCTCGATACGCACCCACTTTCTGTGGAGTTCAGCAGCTGCAATTCACCCGATGCTGTCTTGAACATATTTCGAAAGCAGGTAGAAATCTTCGACGAAATCCGTAAAGGCGATGAGAGGCTCATAAAGTGGCTGGATCCGATGGTCCATATCTTGTTCACATTTTCGGCGGCACTTGGAGAGGGAGTCGGACTGGTAAGTTCGCATGAAATTCATTCGTCGCATACCACAGTCGACGTTTTCTCAGATATTTTCACCCGCAAAAGTAATCTTTGCTGGCGTCGGAGTGCTTCTTACAGTGGGTACCCCTCGACATTGTCTGAGATTACAGCACATCGGGTAACGTTTGAGCTCTTTCAGGCTGCCAAGGATGTCATAGCGAGTTACGACACACTTGCCAGCCTGTTCGAGCGCATGAAAGGTTTCTTACAACGACTTGAGGTATACAACGGTACCCCTCTGACACATGCAATGACGGAGGTGCTGGGAAACATCATGGCCGAATTGCTGTTCATCTTTGCTCTTGTAACAAAAGAGATGGAGCAGAGCCGATTCAGTGAGTCGGCTCATCCAACTCGCGACTTCTGGCTCACTATGGGTCAGAGAAAATCCTGAAGAGACTGGTGGGATGGACGGACGTCGAGAATGCGCTCAAGAAATTGGACATGCTTACGCAGGAAGAGATGCGGCTGGTGGTGGCGAGAAACTTGGAGGTCACACACAGCGTTGATAACAACGTTAGAGCGATAAGAGAGGGTGCGTAACGATCCCTTGTGCGTTCGCTCGGCGCTGAGACCATGACATTTGAATAGCAACGGGTACACTAAGCCGTCAGTTTTTTTTTTACAGTTGGTGTACCTGTTGCCATGAGTGCTTAACCTCCCTCACAGGCGGTCGCGCACAAAGCAACCTCCGAAGCTGGGTCTCTCCTCCAAATCCTTCCATAAATCACAATCTTGCTTGTGAGACTCACTATGATGGCACTACAACGTGGTTTGTCCAAGGCGATGCGTTCGATGAATGGAAAAAGAATGGCTCCTTCTTGTGGATCCGTGGAAATCGTGTGTTTTTTCCGACCCTCCACACCAGTACAGATGTTGATTTCCCTCATCTTCCGCCTTAGCTGGTTCTGGAAAGAGTGTTCTTTGGTATGCGGTTCCACACGCCTACGTTTGCCCAAGAAAATTTACGGTCATTGATAAGCTCCACAATCATTGAAGACCTCAAACGAACTGCCAGGTCATCACTGATGATATACTTCTATTTCGACTTTAAAGACGCTGCAAAACGGGACATCCGCGGACTGCTTTCCTCTCTCCTCATCCAGCTCAGCGACACATCCGACATTTGCTGGAGCATCCTTTCAGATCTATACACCAAACACCGGAACGGCTCAGATCAACCAAGTGAGGCCACCCTTGTACAATGTCTTAAGGACATGCTTCAATCTATGCCACATACCCCATTTTACATCATCGTGGATGCCCTGGACGAGTGTCCGAATACCACTGGAACACCATCCCCTCGCGAAAAGGTCCTGAATTTTGTTGAGGACCTTGTCAGTTCTCAGTACCCGAATCTGTATTTGTGCATTACAAGTCGTCCCGAACAAGACATTCGAACGGTTCTCGACCCCCTAACGCCCACGTTGCGCCGCATATCCCTTCACGAGGAAGGTGGGCAAAGGGAGGATATCAACACCTACATCAGATCTTTTGTTGACACGGACCGAGCGATGCGAAGGTGGAGAGTGGAGGAAAAGCAACTGGTAATAGACACACTTTCGGAAAGAGTTGATGGGATGTAAGGGGCCTCCGTCCTTGAACGTTTTAAACGTTGCTCATGGTGTGACACACAGGTTTCGCTGGGTGTTTTGCCAGCTGGACACGCTACGCCGCTGTATGGCAGCAAGCATTCGACAGGCTCTGAACGAGTTGCCGGCGAGCCTGGATGAGACGTATGAGCAGATATTGCAGAGCATTCCCTTGCAGAAACGAGAGCACGCGCATCGTCTATTCCAGTGCCTGATAGCGTCTAGTCGTCCGCTCAAAGTTCAAGAGCTTGCCGAGATCTTCGCTATTCGGTTCGACTCAAGAATACCCACGAGGTTTGAAGAGAGCTGGCGCCTAGAAGATGCAGAAGACGCTGTGCTGTCCACGTGTTCTAGCTTGGTCTCTGTTGTCAAAGTGGAGGATTCACAAATCGTGCAATTTTCACACTTCTCGGTCAAGGAGTTCTTGACTTCTGATCGCCTCGCCACCTCGACCGCTCCAAATATCCGTTACTTCCACGCCCCCTTAGAGTCCGCTCACACGATTCTGGTGCAAGCTTGCCTAGCCGTGCTGCTTCAACTGGATGAGAAAGTGGATAGAAAGCGTATCGAGGACCTTCCTCTCGTTATGTATGCCATTCAGCACTGGGTCGACCATGCGCGGTTCAAGGATGTAGAATTACAAATTCAAGATCGCATAGAGCTTCTTTTCGACCTCACCAGGCCTCATTTCGCAGCATGGACTTGGATATACGGCGAGAACGGGTGGGGCTGCCGATCGGTGACCGAGCTGGAAGAGCACCCGTTGCCACCTAGAGCACCCCCACTATACTATGCCGCATTGTGTGGCCTCACCTGGACGACAAAGCAGCTTGTTGTTGCGCGGAGACAGGATATAGATCCCGAGGGCGGTTGGCACGGTACTCCGATGTGCGCGGCATTGGCTATGGGTCACCTGGAACTTGCGCGTTTTCTGCTCGAACACGGGGCTAACGTCGATGCTAAGGAAGGGACGGGAAACACTCCACTGTATTCCTTTTCTTGGAACGGTCCTGTGGAGGTGATACGCCTGTTACTTGATTTCGGAGCAGATGCGAACGTGTGCGATGTTCAAGTCCCAGACGTGACGGCGTTGCATGCAGCGGCGCTCAAGGGACAACACGAGGTCGCGCGCGCGCTACTCCAGCACAATGCCGAAGTCGACGCTAGGGACGGTGATGACCTCACGCCGTTACACCATGCGTCGCGGAAGGGACATGTCGAGGTCGTGCGGCTCCTTATCGAGCACGGAGCTAACGTAAATGCACAAGGTCGTTCCTGGGGCACACCATTACGCGTGGCGTTGGAAGAAGAAAAGTTCGAGGTCGTGCAGTTGCTGCGTGCGCGCGGGGCTGTGAATTTGCCGACCAGACACGAAGTGGAGACAATGCGTGGATTGAGCGAGATTGCCCAATTACTAGCCCAGAAGTCCGGCGCTATGGAGGAATAGGGTGGAAATTATAGGATTACCTATACTGCATCTCACAGTCTGTTGTTGTTGTCGTCTCCATGTGTTGTTACGACGTCAATATCATATTGTTTACAGTATTTACAACGACCCAACAACGAAGTCTCACTAGATCTCGCTGGCAGTTGCCGCCGACAGCAGCTAAGCTGTACCCAGAATTCAAGCTCTTGGTTTCTGAGTGGCCTGATATGGTGATGAATTTCTGTGATGAATGAGTAGCCACAGCCAGTTGACTTTGGCAACAGGGTTTGCCCGCGATTTCCGAAACGAATGGCGCATCGGAATCGGGACCGAGCGTGATGAGTGTTTACCTCAGTACTGGAGTACTGGAGTCTCTTGATAGCAACGTGCTTGAATATTGTTGAGTTCAGCGGGTCTATGTGAGTCCCAGGTTGGCGCCAGCAACTCGCGCAGCTTCGTGTGTTCCCCACGCACGTTAGCGTAGAACTCACATAAGCTATCCCTGACCACGACGACAAATAGGGTGCGAGCGAGAAACCTGGGGAACAAAGACGAAGTGGCCACCCCGAGGTTCCACAGATTGGGAACCATGGTGGGTTCTGTACGAGGGAACCTCGAGAAGCTAAGACGGGCTTCGACACACGCTTTCTGCGTCAAACCGTTGAGTGGGGTGAGAGCAGCTTCAGGAACTTTGCGATGGCCTTCGTCTGAGGGCCAATATGAAAAAGCGATATACTCAGTTGTTACAGTACTGTAGTCCCTTCGGCTTCGGTGCTGCCCTCGGAGGTGCCCGAGGCCGAGAGAGCACATGACGGGACAGCCGCGGCGGGATGGATTTGATAACGGCGCCTAGTAGCAGTACTTAGTACGCAGCACATCAATCATGCCCTTGAATTATTCAAAGTGGGACCAACTCGAGGTTCGTCCGTCACCTCTTTCTCTCTGATCGTTCTACAACGATCCTCCCTACAGGTCTCTGACGACTCCGATATCGAGGGTCACCCCAACGTCGACAAAAAGTCTCTTATTCGGTCCGTCTCCTCTTCCCTTCTTGTCTGGAAATCGATGTTCCCATCTCATCGTGCCGCAGGTGGAAGCAACGCGACATCCATGAGAAGCGGGAGGCACGCAATCGTCGCATCGAACAGCTCGGGGCTGAGGTCGCCTGTAACGACGTCCTCTTTACTCGCCTTTGCGCCATCCAACCGAAGCTCGCTCAGTCGGGCTCGTCGTACTTCTCCTCCGAGGTAGACCGTTTGCGTACCAATCCGTCATCCGAAGCGCCACCTACCAATGCCGCCAAACCGGTCCCGTACGACGAGATGATATTAACTCTGCTCCAAACTATCGCGAAGGAGGCACGAGAACAGGCTGAATCAGACACAGGAAAACTGGACAAATTGCTAGAAGAGCGGCTTGATTTCCACTTGAACAAGTTGAGTGGCATCACCGAGGAACGAAGGAAAGAGAGAGACACACTTCTGAAGGAGAAGTCTAAGCAAATCACGATGGACGATCTCCATGAGGGCTTCGAATCCAAGGTGAGTTGGTTGTTCTTTCTTCGTTCTGGGAACCCTTTCAACTCTCTCTCAACAGTACGTTCCCGCAAAACCCGAACCTTCCCCGGTGACAACCAAGGCAACGTCGAAGGCCACCTCCAAGACCACTCACATCGAAGTGCTCAACCCGGCATCCACCTCTTCTTCTGCACCATCGACGTCGACAGCGCGGGCTCCCGACGACAACGATGACGAAGATGCTGAACTTCCACACATGACGCCTTCCTTGGAGGAGTTCGCCAAGCTTCCCCTCTGGGACTTTGAAAAGCTCTGGTTGTTCATCCAAAATCACCGCGAAGTTGTGGTGCCCGGCGCTTCGGATGCACTACTCGTTTCTGCGTTCAGGGCTCAGAGGGACGGTAAATCAAAGTACGCAAAGCAGTGTGTGCACCAGAGTTTGGTGTTACAATACGGCGAAAGGCTTGGAAAGGATGGCGTGCAGCTGTTCTTTAAACGGTGCATATTTTTTTTTACTTCCGCACACTCATTCCCTTTTGTGCTGAGGAAGTTGTCAACACAGCATGGCGGCTGGAGGCGAGAACGCACAAGCGATTTTCCGCAAAGACGTCGAGGACACTTACGCTCACATCGTCAAGCGCGTCGAAATCTCCAAGCAAGAAGAAGCGGAGGCTGTTGTCGGGGGCGAAGAGCAGATCCAGCTTGTGGCTGAGAACCCAGACACCATCATCTCGTTCAACGTGCCAGAAGGCCCTCCACCAGAGCACCTGGTACTTGAGGGACCAGGAACCGAGGGCATGGACATCGAAGAAGTGCGCCGGGCTCTGCAGATGCGTTGGGACCTTTTCTGTGGGCTTCCAGAGGACCTGCAAGAAGCTCTCAAGACAAATGAACTAGCGGCCGTGAACAAGGTGCTCGGGAACATGCCAGTCAGTATCGCGGAGAATGCCGTCAAGGCATTGGACATGGGAGGTATCCTCAACTTTTCTGAGGAAGGGATAAGAGACGAAACAGGCCGAGCTGCTCAGGCGGAGGACGATGCCGATGAAGTCAAGGATGCGCCTTAGATGTAAAGGTTACTACTGTATGAAGTAAAGGGATCGTGTACGTATGAGCGAGTTCAATCGAGATGTATCAACCTTCTACAAGACATTTTATTCTTCATGCATGCTCAGAGATCACCCCCAAGATAGTCGTATGATACGGCGTAATGTAATAGAGGACGGTTCAGCGTTTTTTAATCGCTTGTTCCCTCTCTCTCCCCCCCATCCACGTCCATTCTCTGGAAGACAAACTCAGACGCAAAACGTGCGGTCGCCGCCCTCCGCTGTGCTTCGTCTTCGATACCAGCAACGTCCTCCCGCATGGTTTGCAGTGAGGTCAGGATATCCGTCAGGTCAAACGGGGCACGGGCATCAGTCAGACCGGCCCGCTCACCCCCGAGCCGTCGGCCAACGGGCGTGCGCGAGTCCGCATCGGCATCGGCGTCGTTAGCATCCTCGAACTCGTGTTCGGGCGAGAAGAAAGAACTGCGGTCGTCCAGCGCCTCGTAACCCACGAGATCGTCGATGTCCGAGGGGAACCCGGACGTCCCGGAGCGGAGAGAACGATAGGAGCCACCGGTGTGGGAGGGCAGGAGCATCGGGGCGGAGGAGGCGTCGAGGAGTCCACGCGCACCAGTAGCGGCGAGGGTGAACTCGGACGCAGATGCGGTCGCGTACGCATACCCCGCAGCGGCAGAACTGACGGAAACTGCTGGCGCCACCGGCGCGGAGACGAATGCGGAAAAGTCGTCGTCGAATCCGGGCGTCGCGCCGTTGCGCTGCGTCGAGGGCGGCGCGCTACTATCGTGCGACAACCACGGATCCCCGCTCGTGGCACGCAGAGCGGGAACCCGGAGCCCGTCGTCGTCATCGTTTTCGTCGTCATTATCGCCGCCTTCGTCGATGCCGGTCGGACTCAAGCTGACCTGCTCACCGAGCTCTGCCTCGTGCATTTCCTCGTTCTCAATCAGCCACCGCTCGAGCGTGGCCATTCCCCTCTGCATGCGGCCAACGCGGGTCTGCGGCGCGCCAGAGTCCGCGGCGTCGGCCTCCATGAGCGCCGCGAGGGTCTCCTCCTCCCCCTCCTCCGTGCGCAGCACGTCAAAATCGAAGGGCGCCGCCTGGCCCTGGCGTGCGCGGCCGCCGTCGTCCTGCCCGCGACGGACCATTGAAGGCCACATGATGGTGCTGAGCGCGTCGATGACGCGCGGGAGACCCGGGACGGGGTCTTCGTTGCCCTCGCCCGTGTCAGTGTCCGTGTCCGGGCGGTCGTCGTCGCTTTTGAGGTGATGGGTGCGTTCACCGTCTATGTACTCGAAACCGTGATCGGCAAGGAACGAGTCCGGCCCCTCCGAGGGGTCGTCGTGGTGCGGGGGTTCGCTTCCTAGGGCTATGGCGAGGGCGACCTCGGGTTCGAAGCGAGATAGCGCCTTTTGGAGCCCGAAGACTTGTTCTGCATAGGGCTGGCGGATAAGCGGATAAGGGGGGCGGTCAGACGAAATGTCGACGAGAGGATCACCTGGCCGCGAGTCCAAACGAAAATGATGGCAGGAACGCGAAGGGCCAATTGAGGGTCCCAGTAGGCGTATTCTACGAGATGAAAGTGCACGTCCGCGGAATAATACTTATTCTTGATCGTCCATGGTATGTCAACGTTAGAAGGGGGAAAGTCGGCCGAGTCGTCATCGACGAAGAGTTTGATGACTGGGGTGGACAAACACACGTTGGAGATGTTTTGAGTGAAGACCCATGCAACCGCAGAAAACGTACGTACGTCTCACCGCGGCTTTGGCTTGGTCCAGAGTCGCAGAAACGACCAAAATCCGACACTCTCGATCTTCTGTCATACTGTATGGCGAGGGTGTTCGCTAAAGATACCGCCCCGCTTTGATCGCAACAATCATATACATACGCTTACAGTAATACTCTGCGTAGACTAGCCGTGCAAGCTTGGCATTCCCTGCTTAATACCTACATCTTAGTGCGGATTTGCTGGCGTCAAATATGGTATAGTAACAAGCCCAAACTTATCACTCTGAAGAAGATTAACCATGTCTGTCTCACCAAATGGCTGTTCTGCAGTCTCGACGTCGGCCCCGCACTGATGCTCATGTTCTAGTGAACCAATTGCGTGTGGTACTGTCTTTTCAGGGAACCATCCGAGGTAGTGTTCCGTCGACACTGCTCTCGGACTGCTTTTCATTGACTAACGTACTGCAGGTATTCGTCGACACCTAAAGCTTCTGCAAGTAACATTTCCGTGACAACGTGTGTGCGAGTAATCAACAGACTTGAAGGCCTTATATGCATTGTAGATAGTAGCTGCGAGGCGAGATCGAGAGCGTCGACCCGAGGAGAAGACGTAGACGGTCAGAGAGAGAAACGAGATGAAGTGCGATAAGTCACGCGCAGGGCTTATCGATGACGAAGACGGACGTCGATTCGAATTGCTCGAGACGGTGTGCACACGAGAGAGAGAGAGAGGGATGAGAACAGCAAGGAGCTGGCGGTTTACAAGGCGAGAACCAAGGTCTTATATACATGAGTAGCAGACGCATTAGGAATTATTGTAAAATGTTCTAAGGTGCGCCGGTGTGCGCTGGGTGTTGACATTAGGCTCGTCTTGAGGCCTGGTGGCGGTGGCGTTGACATTGACGTTGACGTTGGTGTGTGAACGTAGGGTCGATCGAGCGTAGACCGAGGCTAGTTCTTATAGCATGAGAGGAGTGTGGGTAACAGGATGCGAGTAGCGAGTAAGGTCAACCCAAGGGGAAGACGCAGAAGGGGGAGGAGATCGAGATGGAGCTTTGACAGGTAAGCGAGATGACCAAGATGATCGAGACGATGTGGAGAGGAGAACCGGCGATGACGGCGACGATGGCGAGGAAAGAAGAGGAGTACATGATAGAGGAAGCGGAGAACGTTACTACAAGGGAAAACCGAGGTGATTACACACGCCACAGACAGAGTACATACGATGCGCGTTCAGGTCGTCAGGTCCTTCCTAAGTCCACCACAAGTATCCGACAGTGGGGATTCGGGCATGAGACGCGAGCGGGCACGCGGTCCTTTGTCTTGGGGTACTGAGGTCGGCTATAGGGCATGAGGCGTCGGCGCTGAAGATGAAGATGAAAGGAATAATGGATGGGCGGTCTACGTGCCATGCCGCGGGCGTCGATTGTCTTGGTTCAGTCTCCCTTGTGCCCGATGCCGATCCTTATATATACAGTCCCTTCTCACCGCCATATCCTTCCTCTCCCCCTCCTCGCTTATTCGCTAACCCGAAAAACCCAAAGACCTTCCCCTTTTGCTTACTTACTCCATTCCTCTTCCCTGTCTTACCTACCCTCTCTGTCCCTCACCGACTCTCCCGCCCACGCCCAGTCGTCGCTCACGGGTTCATCATCCATCCGCTTTTCCACTAACTTCGCCCGTTTGTCACCCTCGTGACGCCCGCTCTCTGGTTCTACCCCTGCCAGTTCCGCCTTCACTTACCTTGTTCCCACGTGCTGCTCCCCTACCTTTGTCCACCATGCCCTCGCACTCGATCCCCGGACAAGCCACTATGCCAAGCCCGCGCTCGGTCGAAGCTCCATACTTCTCTGGTCGAAGCAACGACCTTATCGCCTATTTCCTGTTCGAATACGACACTCTCGCTACTGGCTGCGGACTCAGCAACAGTCAGAAGGTGGAGACTATCGTGCATTATATCGCACCCTTTATGCGCGATCTTTGGAAGACTGTTGACGGCTACATTACTGGCGACTGGGCTACCTTCAAATCGGCCTTGGAAAGCCTGTACCCGGACACATCAGCCGCCACGCGCCACACCAAAAGGGCCCTGCAAGACTTCGTGGACTTCTCCACTAAGAACCGCATCCGAGATGAGGACGATGTCATGACTTACTACCGCCATTTCCTCACTCTCAGCAATCCTCTCTTTAATAAACAACGAATCTCGGACGAAGAACGAAGCGAAGAATTCTTGCGAGGTTTCCACCCGAACGACCGCGAACTACTTGAGTTCCGTCTCTTCGCTATGAAACCAGGCCACCCCATAGGAGAACCATATGATCTCGAAGATATCCTTACAGCAGCTCGAAGGCAATTTTCTGGCGTACAACTATGTGACTTTCTACCACGCGAGTTTCGCGATGACCCCATTAACCTCAGAGAGTCCCATCGTGCGGACCCCGATCAACGGATGCAAAGACTATTTGGATGCGAGGATCGCGATGCGAGGCACCACCGGCCTTGGCAAGACCGCGATTCTTGGTCCGACGATGAGTCCCGGCGCGAACGCGACTTGCAAGACTGGCCTGACCACGAGACAAGGATCGACCACTTCTCGGACCACTTCCCCAGGCAGCAAGGACAGGAGGACCACGAAATGATTACTGACATCATCCAGGGATTGGTGGAACCAATACTTCGAGTATCCTCCGCCGCGGAGCATCAAGCTACCACAAGCCAGCTGTTGCCCCGGCCCGCCACCTCCGCTCACCAACCTCAGACCCAGTCCACCACCTCTCTCATAACGCAGCCAGACGACCCGTCATCTTATTTCCGCCCAATGCTGCGGACCAGGGGCTGTATTTTCTGCGCCAACCCCGGTCATCACGTCCGCCAGTGCTCAATCGCAGAAGATTATGTTGACACCGGCCGCACACTCATCCTAAACGACCGACTTTACCTCCCTAACGGACGGCTGATTCCCAATGACGGCAATGGCCACGGCCTAAAGCCTGCCATCGACAAGTGGCTCGCAGCCAACACTGTGCGCCCCACTCTCCGGGTCACACTTTGAGCGTCAGGAACCTTGATCGAGAATGGTCAAAACATTCGAACTCGCGGCCACGCGCCATGCGTATGCGATGCCACCGTCACCGCCGCCACCTTCCCCTCGACCTTCGGATGTCTTGCCTGTTTCACGCTAACTAACCGATATTTCTCTGTTTCGAACTAACCAATCTGACACCCCGCTTCCCATAGACATCGGCAACTTGATCCTGCTAAGTGTTCTCTCCTCTACAACACTTACTATCCTACTATTTTTCTGTCCATGTATATAACGCTTCAGCCGCAATACGGGGCGTGTATCTGCGTTTCTCTCTTCTGTTCGTTCGTGCGATCTAAGTTAAGTTCTCGATCAGTGTCTTCCTGTCTGCGTGCAGCCTTTGAGTCGTCTCCCGCCGTCTTTCGACTTGTCCCCACCTCTGACTCTGTCGCCTTTCTTCCTGTCTCTCACACGTTTACATCTTCTCGGGATGATTTCTATGCTCGCAGCATCCATCTACTACTCCGCGCTGGTATCCCGCTCATGGGTTGATGATGCCACCCGCCACCAAACAATTCAGTCATCTGGACCACGTGATTCCCTCCCTTTCGAATGGGTTAGCCTGCAAAAGATCTGAGAAATCGTTGTAAGGCGAACGATCGCCTTAAAGTTGACCAGTCAGTAACATACGGGTTTTTCCCCACCCATCATGGCAACATTCACTGGGTTATCCTGGGGAACCAATGCCGCGCTATTGGAAAAAAATCCTGGGAAACCTCGAAAACGTGGAAGGCTGTGAAGGCATGTCTCAGAAGCGGTTATTTTTCAGGCGCACACCCGACACTAGCGAGTCTTTCAGGTCCCGGACGAAGAGTTACTCAGTCCACTGGCACGTGGGCCAATCTCAGCTCTCCGATAGGTAAGTCCCAGCATTCCAGTGGCCCTATCGCCATTGCAAGGTGATTGTTACGTTGCGCAGTGGCTCAGTGCTTGATGTGTGATGGGAATGTTGGTTGCCGCTTTTGTGTGCCAGTGGTCGTGTACCTAGTGGCGAAGCACCTGAGGCGACGTTTTGGTGCGTTCACACAAGTCCCGCAAATTAGGACGACTGGAGAGCTTGTCTGTGCAATGTTGGGGCTCAAGTATGTCGTATAAGACGGGGTTGTATCCACCAGAATACGAACTGAGAGCGATCCTGGCAGGAGCTCCGAGCTAGACGCAGCCGATCCGAACTGAATTTTCCCACGAACCGCACAACGAATTGTAAAAGCTGCTTGGCCGTGGCGCATGTAGTCCGGCTCCTCGGGTCATTAAGGTCATTGATGCGGTATTCGGGTCGAGGCTCGAGGTCATAACAGGGGACCATATCCAAGGGACGGAAAAGTCTACGCGTCAAGGTTACGAGATCGTACTTCGCTTTAGATGGGCTACTCGCCCGTCAGGTGCATATATTCCTGGCCTGATATCCGATATATAAGCCCTAGCGCAACAGAGTCAGGAAGGCGGGCGAACGCCGACGGTACCCACAATTTAATCTCGGACAAGCAGAAAAAAGATGACGACCAAGAAAACATTCGAGTTCGCCACTTGGCCGTGCTCCGACAAGTACGCTGACGATCCCAAGACGATTCGGTCCGCCTTCAGGGCGCTCCTGGGGCCCGAACGTCTCAAGGGTCTGAACACGTAAGTCTTAGCGCGCTAAACTTCGTCTGGCTTGTGCAGCTAACGCATATGCCAATGACAGCATCTTCACTGGCGTCGACAAAGAGAAACAGAACGGTCACGCCGTCCTATGTACGTTTCGTTTCTGCTGCCATCATGCTTCGTCGAGACCGATCCGACGATACCCTTTCTCCCCAACAGGCTGGGACTCACTCCAGGACCACCTGAACTTCCTTGCGGATAAGGAGCGCCAAGCTTCCGTGGTCGAGCAGTTCGCCGACGCCATGAAGGGCGGCGACTCAGGAGGACTGGTCATGGAACACGCTGTTCTGTCTGTGGACACCGCGCTCCTGAGCCTCGAGGCCCCGTTGACGGAGGTGGCTCGGATTACGTTTGGTGATAGAGCGTCGCTCGAAAAAGCTAAGCCCGCGGTAGACAAGTATGTCGCCTACGCAAACAGGGAGGAGACATCCCCTATTGCGGCTGCGTTCGGCCAGACCGTTGACCTGGAGAATGTTGAGGAGACGAAGATCATCTTCATCGTTGGTTGGAAAACCGCCGAGGTAAATTGCTCTCTCATCTCTCAGATAGATGTCAGGACCTGTTGTTCACGGTGCTTACGGTGCTGGAATTCCAGGACCGGGAGACGTTCAGGAAATCCGACGAAGTGAAAGAAATCGTCAAGGAAATGGCCCAAGTTGGAGAATTCGACTCGGAGGCGCGTGCCATCTCTCTCGATGTCATCCTCGAAGAGGAGGCTGCTTAATCCCGGTGTGCCTGTTAACCTGTTTTGGAATCTCGGATAGACGGATAGGCAGCTGTATGATCACGCTTCTTGAATAAGCACCGCGTTAGTTATCCGAAAAAAAAAGCGGGAGACATCAAAAGTACATCACTTACTAGAACCTGCAGAGAACACCTGAGTGTTAGTACTGTTAGGTCACTTAGGTGCCTACGGCCACAGCTATAAGACATAGGAGTTGGGGAGAAACAATGGGGATTATCATAGTTACGGAGTAGTGGGGGGGGGGGACACTATTAGCTTGTCCACTTCGCTATTACAAGAACTGGATGGAATCGTAGTAGAAAGCATATGTGATCTGAGCGAAAGGTGTCTGAGAATCATAGCTATAGCTGGCTGTCAACGCTGTGGCGATGTCACAGCGTCTTCTTGAACCAAGCAATGGTCTGGTCAAGACCTCCCTCGTACCCGGCCTTAACTTCGGGCACTTGCAGATTTGGCCGTACGGCGAAGCCGTGAGCTGTCCCTGTGCACAAACTAATTGAATGAGGTGAGCCCCGGTGTGCTAGAAAGGTGCACTTACCGTTCCAAACTTAAATTCATAGTCAACGTGATCGGGGTTTTCCTCCTGTTCGTTAAAAAAAGATTGTGCAGTCTTGACGTCTTTATCCTTAAAGCTCAAGTCCTCTGCCTTGGTCAGCACACACCGAGACACGACGTTCGTCGGGCATTACCTTCAGCCTGTAACCAAGACGTGGGAACCTGAGGTAGTAAAGCAGCACGTCAAACCTCTAAATGGAACACTATTAAGTTAATAAGTTAGTTACCTTGACGGCTCGGACCTGAGCAGGCTTCAAACTGGCAGGGTGTGCGATCACGATTGTGTTCACCGAGTCGGTTGAACCCAGACGAACAGCCATAGCGCCGCCAAAGCAATACCTGGTCCAAATCACGCGTCAGTGGGCAGATTTCCTCGGTCCCGCATTTGCAAACACTCACCCAACAGCACCAATCCTCTCAGCCCTTTTCGGATTTAACTTTCTTAATGAACTGGGTAATCAAGGCACGTTGATGGGCGTGGGACGCTTTCCGGGGTAGGGAACGTACCGCATGGACTCTAGGGTCAACAACAGATGGGCGGTTGGCGATAAACCCGGGGAGGGCTTAAAGGGCCTTGAAAACGAGGACGCCGTTATTGGTCCATGTCATTTTGACACCAGCACGATCGGGCACGTGCGGCTCCAGACCCCTCACTTTGAACGGTGGCTTGCCTGAGGGACAAGGAGATAAGCATTAGTTGCAAGAAGCGCGGCGTGTGTCAACGCAACCCAGCCGCAACCCACCGTTGAAGAAATCAGGAATCCAGACGTCCGCACCGACGTGTTCAGCGAGGTGGTCTGCAACGATCCTCGGATTCCACAAGGCAAGACCAAAGATATCAGTGAGCAGAACAATTGCTTTGGCCGGCTGAGTCGAGTCACCCCGTGCTGGGGTAAAGTAGTCGGGACCAACCATGGAGCCTTTTGGGTCACCCGGGAGGACGAAACCTTTGTGGTGGCAATCTGGACAACTCATGTCTGGAGCACTTCAAGGAGTCAACGAGAACAATTAGCAACGAGAGAGGTTCATCCTCGTGGTTCCTGGGAGGGTATACATATAAAGTCGAGTGGAACTCCGCTGGCCGCCGTGTGAATCACTGGCGAGTCATGCATGCGCTCATGAGGGAGTGTTACAGCCAAATCCATATCGATAGTCCCCTTCCGTTTTCAGAACATAGGTAGCGGGATTTGAATGCCCCCATGCCGAGGTTTTTTCCCATAGAAAATAAATGTTGTAAATAAAAAATGTAAATAAAAAAATAGATTTAT
>WNGR01011537.1_pt1 | contig 17161 bp, 9 predicted proteins | sample 5407581 | NCBI WGS metagenome assembly WNGR01 (sample SAMN13153383, study PRJNA577476) | soil metagenome | isolation source: 80 cm soil or saprolite under Garry oak tree replicate 2 | place: USA:California | collected 2016-06-15 | reverse complement strand
ATACATCTTTTGACGAACCCTGCCCACCCTCCTCAGGGAAGCATGCTGGGTTGTTGACTGACCCACGACCGTTTCTCTTCTCACTGGCTAACCGAGCTCTTCTCTCAGCTCTCTCCAGCTCGTTGCGCATCTCGTGGGCCTGTTGACTTCTCACTACCTTCGGCAGCTTGCAAGTGAAAGGCGAGTCGCCTCGGCGACGAGAAGTTCTCAATAGGGACTTCTCATATTCGTTGTCAGTTTGGTTGATGAGTAATCAGGGTGTCAGGCCACAGATGGTTTTGCTGATTTAGACAGGGATGGACTTCCCTGCTCTACTGGGACTGATGAGGTTGAGAAAGAACTAACCCATCCACTACAGGGTGAGAGGAAACGGGTTCATGGAAGAGGAGCAAACCCGCGCAGCCAAAGGGCAGACCCTCGCGTGAAGGACGGAGGAATGAACAGTGGTGGCAGTTTCAGCCGTTCCTCCAGCCTCAGCGATCAAAGACGGGGTATCCCACAAAACACCAAAGAAACACAGTCTAAATACTACTTCGTTAGTTTGTGTGGTATAATAGAGGCATGAAATCCAACATTGTCCCCAAAGCCTCTCCGGCCCCGTTGCCGGAATTAGATACCTTTCTTGCCCCGTTTGCGTCCCTGTTCCGACGGCATACCAGTCGCGACAGTATGGAGCGGTATGTGACGGGGCTACTTACGGACCTGCCGCATAAGACCGCAGACACCATCGCTGCTACTGTGGCGGGAACCTCGACCGAGCGCTTGCAACATCTGCTCACCGACGCCACCTGGGATGTGACAGCCCTGGACGAGGCACGCGTCAAGCATCTGCTGTCCATCCACCCGCCGACCGCAGGAGTGTTGGTCTTCGATGATACCGGACTGCCCAAGAAAGGCACGGAGTCGGTCGGCGTGGCAGCACAGTATTCCGGCACGTTGGGCAAGATCGGCAACTGTCAGGTGGTCGTGAGTGCCCAGTACCTGGCCGACGACCCGGCAAGCAGCACCCCTTTTCACTTTCCCGTGAGCGCTCGGCTCTACCTGCCCGAGTCCTGGATCACCGATGACGAGCGCCGCAAGCAGACGCACGTGCCAGCCCAGATCAGCCAGCAGACCAAACCGGAGATTGCCCTCTCGCTGCTAGATCAAGCCCACGAGTGGGGGATGCCGATCCAAGCCGTCGTGGTCGATGCCGGCTATGGGGACAATCCCAACTTTCTGGCTGGGCTCGACGCCCGCCGGGTGCCCTACGTCTGCGCGGTGGAAAGCACGTTCGGGGTACGCTTGCCCCAGGAAGTGCTGGCTGCCAGCAAAGAGGTCCCTGCCTATGGCGCGGACAGCCACGCAAGCCCCGTCCGGCCCCGCTCTACAGCGTCAAGGAACTCATCGAAGCGCTGCCCGAGTCCGCTTGGCAAACCATCAGGTGGCGCGAAGGAACCAAAGGCACCATGCAGACACAGGCGGTCGCCATCCGCGTGCATTGGGCAACCGGCTCATCACGCCACAGCACCAGCCATAGCCGCGTCCACACTGGCCCCCAAGGCTGGCTGCTGGCCGAGCGCCCCACGCCCGTACTCACGAGTCACGAGCCGTCCACCGACGAGTCGGTGTCAGCCGCTGATACCGTCAAGCCGGAAGTCGCAGAAGAGCAAGAAGCCCCGGAGACCAAGTACTGGTTCAGCTCGCTGCCGCCTGAGACCTCGCTCGCACACCTCGTCACCCTGGCCCACGCACGCTGGGTGATCGAGCAGTTTTACGAAGATGCCAAGCAAGAATGCGGTCTGGACGACTTCCAGGGGCGACGCTGGGATGGGCTGCATCGGCACCTGGCCCTAGTGATGTTGGCCTACAGTTTCCTCGCGCTGCAACGCTTGCAGCTTCCTCTGCCTGCTGGCGAGGACTTTCCCCCCCTCCGTCACACGTAGCTCTCTGCCTCACGTGCATCGGCAGGTGCTGCTCTGGCTGTTCCAGGATCTCGTCCTCTGGCTCATTCAGACCGACCAGATCAAGACCTTCCGCCCTCGGAGAAACTAACGAAGTAGTACTAGTATCCATTGCGAAATGGATAAGTAGGCTTGAGAAGGGGGTTCATGGCAAGCAAACGGTGATAGAATAGATGAGCTTTCTTCTGATGGGAGGTTGGACTTACTTCGCCAGGGCGATGCGGCGTAGGTTCGAGGCGATGACCCCCAGACCCAGCCAGCGTTCCATCCCCTCTTGCCCGTGATAGGCGCTTTTGCGCCAGCCGAAGTCGCGCCTGAGACTGGCAATGCGCCCCTCGATGCCCGCGCGCCAGCGATAGCCCCGTCTCCAGGGGCGCGACCGCTCCAGGGCTTGGCGTTCCGGCGAGAGCTTGCCGGCGGCCGGGATGGCCACGCGCTTGACTCCGACGGCCTTGAGGCGCTCCTCGGTCTCCGCCGAATGTACCCCCCGGTCGCCTGCCACCAGGTTGGGCGGGTGCTCAAAGAGCGCCTGATGATGTGCGACCGCTTCCACGGCTTGTCCATGCTCAGTCGGATGCTCCAGGATCTCAAACCGGGTCACGATGCCCCCGTCCACTTCATCGAGGATGACGTGGCGACCAAATTCGACCAGCGCGCCGCCTTTATGGCGGGGAATGGCGCGCGTGTGCGGTTCGAATAAGCTCAGGACTTTCTGATCGGAAGCCACCTTCTTGCCCTCCAACACGCGCCTGCGCGTCTGAGCGATCACCCGCTGTACCAGCGGCAGCACTTCTTGAGCCTGGCGGAGCAGACGCCTGGCCTGTTGTCCCGTCTGCTGCGTCAGCGCCTCGACGACCTGCTGACTTTGGCGCATCATGTGCTCGGTCGTCTGGATGAGCTTCTGATAGAGTTCCTTTTGCTGCGCTTCTTTGTCCTCGGCTTGGCGTCGCAGTTGCCGATGCAGGGTTTGGGCCACCTGCCGTGCCGTACGCAGCCGCGAGCGGCAGGCTTGCTGGACGTTACTCAGCTGATCTTTGACCAGTCCTTTGGCACGCTGCACGAAGCGGGAGAGCACACGCACACTGTCCACGAGCAAGCCACTATCGGTGGGGTGATGGATGTTCGTCTGCACGCAGGTCGCGTCCAGCCGCAGCTTACGCCCTTTGGTCACCTTGGCCTGCCGGGCTAATTGCACCACTCGATCGTTGAGCGCATGCACCGTCTCCGGTCGCAGGGTCTGTTCCCAGCGCCAGAGTGTACTGGCATCGGGCACCCCATGGAAGGCCACCCGGCAGAACCAGCGCAGCACCAGACTGTCCGCCACTCTTCCTTCCGTTTCTTTGTAGCTCCACTGGTAGAGGTGCTTGAGGATCAGTATGCGCAGGAGCACTTCCACCGGCGTCGAGTGTCGTCCATGCACCAGGCTATACCGGTAGCGCTTGCCAAAGTCGCTGCGCACCTGCTGATACAACGCGTCATCGTCAAGCAAGCCGTCCAGCTTTCTGAGGACTGGGTCGATCTCTTGCGCCAGCTTGGGCACTGGCGCGAACACATCTTCGCGCTCATAGTTGTCCACTAACATGACTGTCACCTCCAGCGCTCTCGGTACGTCGGCCGCAACCGGCCCTCGCTCGTTTTTGCCCGCTCTGTTGCTTGTTCCACCCGGTTCGCCAGCGCCTCCAGTTCCACCACCGACACCTGATCCTGCCCCTGCCCCACGCTTTTGGCTTGGGGCGCCGGCTGCATCCCCAGTCGACAGAACCAGCGCAGCACCAAGCTATCGGCCACCTGCTCGGCCGTTTGCTGCTCGCTCCACCCGTACAAGTACTTGACCAGCAGCATACGCAGCAGCACTTCCCCCAGCATTGCCTCTCCTGTCAGCCGATCCAGCTTCGCGCAGACCTGCTGATAAAGCGGATCCGCATCCAAGACCCCCTCCAACTCACACAAGACCGGGTCGGTCTCTGCCGCCTGGGCCGGCATCTTGTCTGCCGGCGAAGGGTTCCCTTTCATGGCTCACGCTCCTTCTCTCTCTCGGTCCGATTCTATCACCGACCGTGCACGTCTGGAAAGGCCTCTGGAGTGGGTCACAATGCTTGAGCTACATGTCGTCACCTTCTCAGGTAGACGATTGGCTTCTGGAGGGGCTTCACAGGCCCTATTTCGCAATGGATACTAGTACTAGGAGGAGTATGAAAAGCCAAGACTTTAGGACACAACTGGATATAAGCGTACAGAATTCACATCAGTTTTACCGCTGTTTTCGCCGGAACGAACACATTGTTTACTTTATTTCTACAGTTGTATACTCAAGGACCATCTGTAAAACTGCCGTTTGACCAAGCTTGAAAAGCGTTGAACAAAACCTTGAAGAGAAAATGTTCTTTCTACTTGATAGAAACCTATAGCTTAGATATACTGAAGTGAGCAGAGAAAGTCAATATAAAGGGAGGCTTGTGTGAAAACCAATGTCAATATCTATCTATCATACTCACATAAAGATGAACGTTTCCGTGATGAGCTAGAAACGCACCTGAGTTTGTTGAAACGGCAGGGGATCATTGCTAGCTGGCATGATCAAAATATCAGCGCGGGGGCAGAATGGGCACAAGAGATTGATACCTATCTCAATACAGCAGATATTATTTTACTGCTCGTCACTGCTAACTTTATGGCTTCAGAATATTGTTACAGCATTGAGATGATGCGAGCGATGGAGCGACACAAAACTGGGGAAGCTCGTGTTATTCCGATCATCCTTCGTCCGGTTGATTGGAAGAATAGCCCTTTCGGCCAACTCAAGGCATTGCCAACAGATGGGAAACCCGTAACCACATGGCCTAATCAGGATGAGGCATTTTTAAACATTGCCACAGGAATCCGAAAAGCCGTCCAAAGTATGCTTCCAGGTCCATCGGAAGCACCCCGATTCAGAGATAGAACTCCGGAACAAGTTGTAGCTTCTTTGCCCAAAGCTATTCATGAAGCGGTGAAACGGGGCGACACGCCAGCTCTGAAGCGTGGATTAGAGCAATATTGCAAGGAACATCCAGATGATAGGTTGATGTTATCAAACAGGGGAATCTTGTATTTTGAGAACTTTGTGCAAGTTGCTTATACCTGGCAGCGCTGGCAGACACTCACCTCACTTGTGTCTTCCGGCAAGAGAACTTTACCAATAGCTCTCCTAGAAGAAATTGTTCAGATCCTCACTTCGTCGCTTCTTAACAGCACCACCACGCAGATTTCGTTGCGTGACAATGATCCTTTTTTCTGGGCACCCTTAGATGTGCAGCGACTCTTCGAGAATACACACCTACGCCTGCCGCAGCAAATTCCTATCTTTTTATACACACACCCTCACTTTGATAAGAGCGATGCTTCTGAGCTTCGTTCCCTCGTAAAAGAAATCGCTCCCACATCACGGTTAGCTCTTGTATTATTTTTTCTCACGCCAGAACAAATCGAAGATGCTTCGAAGATACTTAAAAACACACTCCAGCACGTGTACGCCTACGATATTGTTCCTTTAGCCTACGAGGATTTCCTCAGGATCATTGATGCGAGGGATCCAGGAAAGGCTTTCCGCCAACACGTCCTTTCTAAAGTTGACCTGACCGTGATCTCACCATTTATCACAACCGGACCAACACCCGACTCGATGTTCTTCGGCCGTGAACCTGAGCTTCACGCAATTAGCAAACGGGCTGACTCTGCCAGCTATGCTCTTATAGGTGGGCGTCGTATAGGAAAAACATCGATTCTAAGGCGTCTGGCGCGTTTTAGCTTACCCGAAGCTGGTTTCAACGCTTTCTATCAAGACTGCTCGTATACTCCGACGCAGGCAGCATTAGTACAAGCTGTGGTTCGCAACAAGGCTTGGTTTCCAAATGCCCCCTCCGCTCAAATTACCTCTTTTGCCGACGTCATACAATCACTGCCCGGCGATAAGCCACTTGTCATACTGCTCGATGAGGTTGATAAACTGATTCCATCTGATCAGCCTGCAGGTTATCCACTGTTCAATACCCTGCGAGCATTAGCCAATGCCGGACGCTGTCAATTCGTTTTTGGCGGTGAATACTCACTTCGAAGTGATATGGTGGACCCAAAGTCACCGCTCTACAATTTTGCCAATGAGGTGCTCATTGGCCGTTTGGGCTTTCACGCTGTATGGGAACTCATCATTCAACCAATGAAGGAATTAGAAATTGAATTGATTGGCGAAGAAGCCATAGCCCAGCGGATTTGGAGCTTTACTTCTGGGCATCCAAACGTCGTTCAACGCCTCTGCCAACGTCTCATCACCAGACTTAACCGGGGGCAACCGTTTCGCTTAAGCATCGAAGACGTCGAAGAAGTAATTAAGGACCCTGACTTTCTGCGCAAAGACTTCCTCGATACCTACTGGGAGCAGGCCACCACGATAGAACGCCTTTGTTCTTTACTAATGGCCAGGGACGATAGCATACGTACACTTTCAGCGTCTCACAGTGCCCTAGCCGACCTCAATCTACATCCCTTACTGAATCAATTGAATGATCTGGTCGATCTGCGTAATATTCTGCAACGTACTGACGACGGCTATGAGTTCGCGGTCACAGCCTTTCCCGAGGTCATCTCCAAAACCAGTAAGCTCGATGATCTTATTGCCCTTACTTGTGAAAAATATAAGCTTGATAGTAAAGGTGCCACTCATGCGAAGCGAGGAGCACAATGAGTTCCATCTTCCAAGCCGGAGGTGCTCTACTTCATAATAGCCCCAGCTATACAGAGCGACAGACAGATGGTGATGCGCTGCGCACCGTATGGAATGGAGAGTATCTTCACATTATCGCTCCGCGCCAGTATGGCAAAACTTCGCTGCTTAAGTACCTGAAAGGGATTTTGGAAGAAGATGGATGGTATTGCGCCTACGTAGATCTCACAAATTGCATGAAATGTACCAGGTCGGCCTGGTATAAAAATTTAGGCAAAGAACTTGCCCGGCAACTGACTGCAAGTCGCTCAGATCCACAATTGGCTGATCAGATCGATCTGCGTACCTATCTCTTCGACTTACTTGACCCACCCGCTTCACTGTCTGAAGGGGAGCCGCGTATCGCTCTCTTGTTGGATGAGGTGGAAGGCGCATGCATACCACGAGATGAGCGAGGCGAGCCTTTCCACGAAGATTTTTTCATGATGCTGCGTGCCCTTTACAATGAGCGAGATAGCTATAATGGAACGTTTGTTGTTGCGCTGGCTGGAGCTACCGATCCTAAAAATCTCGTGAAAAACCCAGATATCTCTCCCTTCAATGTGGGACAGAAAATCAGCCTGGATGATTTTACATTCACTGAGGCGAAACGATTGACTTTGCATCTGGCGGAGCTTGGTATACCAGTGGATGATGACGTCCACCAGGCTATTTACTATTGGACACAGGGACAACCATACCTGACCCAGCGTCTCTGCTATGAACTAGAGATCTCCGCAAAACAAGGGATAGTGACGGCTATCACAACCGAGAACTTAGCCCAAATGGTCAAGAGGACTTTCTCGAATAGGCTTAAGCAGGATAGTAGCATTAAACACGTAGCTGAGAGGTTGAATACTTTATCCGATTCAGCGAAAAAACTATGGTCACGGCTCCAAATAGGAGAAAGCGTCTCGGAAAGAGAATGCAACGACGATATTCTCAATGAACTGTACTTGACGGGCGCTATGAAACTAGAAGACAATGCCCTTGTTATCCGCAACCACATCTATAAAGAGGTTTTCACGAGAAAGGCCGATTCTCAACTATCCTCAAAGACAGATGTTGTGCCGCCAGCAGTATCAGCGACTCCAACAGTAGCGCCACACGCACCTCATTCTGCACATCGAAAACTACACAAGAAGCGGCCGAGTATAGGGCTGCTGTTTGATCTGAGCATTGAGCTTAACGTACCATCGCAAGGCTCAGCCCCTGATATCGTTGCTAGTATAGCCATACGCTGCTCTAATCCTGTTCTTGGTCCTGTGTATGGTCTGCTGAAGGATCCTTTTGCCCCAGGTACAGCAGATAGCCGACATTCACGGCGTGTTGCTCGCCTGGCAGTTGGATCAAGCACCACAATGCCAGATCAGTATCGTTGGAGACATCCCGGTAGCGCTCAACCTCCCGTGGGAACTGCTGCATGACGAGCAGGGATTTCTTGCTCTACGCGCCCGCAACCCCGTCTCGATAGTCCGCCGCTTACCGCAACATGAACTGCTTGCATTCCCCACACCGTTCGTCCCACCCCTACGAGTATTACTTGTCACAGCGCGTCCCAAAGATGTAGGTTTCGTGGATCCCCGCAGCATCGCTCTTGAATTATTAGACGAAGTACACAACCTCATTGATAGGGGTGATATCCGCGCGGGCGATATTGAACTCGAATTTCTACGCCCGCCCACTTTAGACGCCCTGAGGCGCCGCCTGAACAGCGAGCCGCCAATACATGTGTTGCACTTCGATGGACATGGCACGTTCAATGAGAAGGACGGGCAAGGAACGCTATCCTTCGAGGATGAAGATAGTCAGCTTTACGCGGTCACCTCAGAGGAAATAGCGCAGGTCTTGCAAGGCAGCAGCACGCAGCTGGTGGTGATGACAGCCTGCAAGAGTGCTGTGGGGTCGCTAGAGAGTGCCTTCAGCAGTGTGGCGGCGCGATTGATCAAGGGAGGAGTCGATGCGGTCGTAGCGATGAGCGCGAGTGTACTGGTTGCCAGCGCTTCACGCTATGCCGAAGAGTTCTACCGCGCTCTGTTTGCCAATTCCTCGGTACCAATCGCACAGGGGCAGGCGCGGCAATCTTTGTACTCCAACAGGTATCGTTCACTTCTGCGACGTCGACAGAAAGAAGGGGTGCGCATAGAACTCTACGACTGGTGGGTGCCACACTATTACCAGCAGCGTCCCCTGGTACTCCAACCCGCTAAGCGTCACGGCAAGCTTCAACAGCAGAGTACGTCTATTCCTCGTCTCAGTAAAGAAATGCCTCCCGAGCCGCGATATGGCTTCTGTGGGCGCTCCCGCGAGTTGTTACAACTGGAGCGCCTCTTGAAACAGGGGAAGTTAGTGGTCGTGCATGGCTTCTGCGGTGTTGGTAAGACGGCATTTGTCAGGGAGGCGGCGGACTGGCTGACGCAAACAAATATGTACGCGCAGGCGAATTTTATCTCCTGTGAGCGTGACGGCAATGCGATCCTATCGGACCTCGCGAGCCTTGGACTAATCCAGGAGGAGCGGTGGCGCAGCGAGAAAAAGAGTATATTGGTGATCGCCGATAGCCTGGAGAGTGTTCTGCCCGATGGCGATCATCCATTGGATTCAGCCGAACGTACCCGTCTGTGGAACACCCTGCTAAACTTGGCAGATAAGAGAGCTGGGATTGTACTCACCACTTCCAACCTTGCCTTCGGAGAAGGGAGACTCGAACAAGGGAATAAAGTAAGACACCTGCTACTTGGGGGCCTGCGTGCAGAAGACGCTTATTTACTAGCGTCGCAGGTACTCACGACCTTATCAATCAATCCAAAGCAGATAGTCTATCCGGCATTGATCGAGCTTCTGGCCTATCTGGATCATCATCCATTGGCGATCCAACTCGTGCTTCCCCGGCTCCGTGAATCGACGTTATCCAAGGTTAGAAGTGATTTCGTGACGCTGTTAGCAAAATATGAAGATAATACTATCACAGAAGAACGGCAGCGCTCACTCACATCCTCGTTAGAAAGTGGCCCTCTGCGATGGCTAAGTGAAGAAGAGCAATCATCGCTCTCCCGCTTGACACCCTTCGAAAGTGGAACGAGCAAAGATAGTTTGTTAGAAATTACAGGATTTTCTGAAGCGGGGTGGTCTGCCTTGCAAGGATCGCTAGAGCGTGTGCAGTTGCTAGTGGTAGAGCGAATTCAGCCAGAAAGTGATACTGTGTTCCTTCATTTTCATCCTGTGTTGATCCCTTACCTGCGTAGCCAGTTTGGTACAGGCAATGAAACGCTGCACGAGCGCTACGCTCTACACTATCACAAGCTGGCGATGGATGCTTACAGGGAGGACAGACGTGATCTGGAGTATGTGCGAGCATTCGTGCGGCGAGAATTGCCGAATCTAAAGCACACCCTGGAAGTGTTGCTGAATCTAGGCGAGTGGGGTAGAGCCTCTGATGTGGCTATATCAATCTGCTGGTTTCTCAAGAAATTTGGGCGCTTATGGGAACGCGATATGGTGCAACAACGGTTAGCAGGCTACTCAACGAAAACTCAAGCGGATGAGACTTCGAATATTGATGAACTTTGATGATCGATATCGGCAATCAAGGATGCTGCCCATGCTACAGGTGCGAGAAGAACTTCACGACGGCTTGAAAGAGCAACACGAGCTGTGACCAGGCAAGGAAGCATGGAATGATGGCAAGAACGAAGAGCCAGCCGATAAATTGAAAGCCTACACGTCCACTTCGGGCATAGAACCAGAACCAGAGCGAGGCCACGGCAAGGCATCCCACCGATGCTATCAACTGATCTGAGTGCGTTTGGCCGGGGGCGAGCAAGAACGCGATGAGGATGGCTATACCGGCGACGGCAAAGTTCAGCAGGACCTGCCCATCAATCGCTTTCGTTCCACTCTCAACCAGATTCTTGAGCTGGTCGACCGCTTGAAAACTATCCTGGTTGCTAACCCACTGCATCACGAGTGCGAGCAGTTCGCGATATCGCTCGGAGAGAATACCAGGCCCACGATTCCCATCGGTATCGTATGGCTGAAGCAGATTTGCAAGAAGGCGTACCTGTCCACTACTCACATCAACCAGGAGCGCACGGGTGGGAGAGACGACAAGCCAGCCACGCTGCTGGGTCTCCGGGTCATAGTGACGGAACCGATTCGGCAGCCAACCGTTGACGAGGTGTTCCGGCCCAAGATCGCACAGCAGTTGTATGTCCTCGACAAACGCCGCTTTCACATCAACTATCGCTCTCTCGATACCAATCTTGGCCTTTTTTCTCAAAAAGGGAAAGAACAGTGGTTTCGGTGCAGACAACTTGTCGATATGAAAAATGAGGTAAGTTGGGGGTGTAGATGGATACAGTTCGTCCAGGCGATGGCACAACGCTTTCACTATGTCGCCGGTCTCTGTCGCCGTCACTGCAGGTACGCTCAGCCATATCAAGTGGATTACTTTCCAGAGGCCAACACTGGTCGCCCTTGCTCCGATGCCCTCTGACACTTCCATTGGAGGCCTTGCCAGCGGATAACGACCATCCCAGAGAGCATAGAGCGAGATGCCCTGCGCCTCCACCGGAATGGGATCCTCTATACGGAGAAGATGCTTGAGTGCGCGCCAAATAGAGTTACCCGAGTTCTGGGTTGCACGAATGCTTGATCCAGGCGGTTGCAGCTGTGAGAGAGCTGCATCCATTGACTTGTCTCCTGAAGGTAAAGATGCCTCTCTGGCTTGAGGAGGCGAGGGGTTGGTAGACGGTCCAGCATTAAGTTTTTCCTGTGGTGATCTCTGCATCTGCGTTTTTTGAGACCAATAATGGCGGCAAACACCACGCATGAATAGCCGAAGGCCAGCAAGCGTGAGGAGGATCAAGAAGACCAAAATATAGCTATATTCCTGCCGAGATGCAATAGGCAAGGTGTGCTTGTTGTCGTAGAAAGACGTATCGTTCAGCCTCTGCTGTTGCATCACCACCTCCTTTCTACCGCTACGAGTTGAAACGGCTCCTGCTACTTCTTCTTCTGACTGCGGATGAAATATTTCCCACAGTTCGGATTTGTCTTGTCGGGAAGTTTGGTGCAATGCAAGCCAGACTCTCCATTTGCTTTATAAGGTTTGAGTTCGGGATATTTGCACACAGGACACACAAACATTTTGCAATGAGTACAGTACAAGACGACAAACCCATCGAGGACTTTTTCTATGAGAGTTCTACGCCGGCAGTTTCCGCACGGCTCTCCAATGTCATCCAGGCCGAACGTTTGCGAATCGGCCTCTTCTTCCTCCTCTTCATCATCATAGTCGGTTTCATCATCGTACTCGCTCATATCGTTGGTCGGTGCTGACTGGCTAGAATATACCTCTTGTTGCATACCTCGTAGTTCTCCCACTCACCGTTCTTTAGAAAAGAGGTTTCCCACCTCACAGGAAATAGACGTGTTGTGAAAACATGTTTGAAAAAGAGAAGAGCTATCTGCTGCTGTTCACTTCTCTACACCCTTATTTGACCATTGAAACTGTTGTATGTCAACTACTAATGGCCATAAAGATTAACTTACAAACTGATAAGCGCGGTCCTTGGATACCACTGCGAGCGAGCAACAATATTGTCGTATAACGCCTTTCCTCGCTCTAAGTGTCTGTATTCTATGAACCAATGTGGCACTCGTTGGCCGCATATGTGTTAGTACAGATAAATGCAGAACTTGCTCAATGAGTACGTGAGTTGTCCTTTATTTGTTAGAATATGCTCATGTGTAGTAAGATATACCGAGAGCGCTTCATGTGGAAACCATAAAAATCTAGAGGCTGTACGAAAAGGCCAGAGAAGCTACTGCTCATTGTTAAGCTTCGTTTGGTCCCCTAGACCACTTCGAAGATCATGATGAATAGAACCATGAGCCATCTGTGGCTCCACGCGCCTGACAAGCTGGCTATACACACCAAAAGCGTTCGACCTCAGAAGCCCTTTCGTACAGCCAGTAGGTACTGGTCTCGTAGTGATTGAGCTCCTCAATGTTGAAGTGCAGCTATTTGTGAGGGATAGACATTATGGAGCAGCCACTCGACTTGAGTATTACACTCTCAGAGCCGCCACAAGGCTCATCACTTGACACAATTGCTAGCATCGAACTGCGCTGCGACCAATTAGGCCTCCAATATAACAGAGATGTTTTGATCGACCCGCTTACACCATCGGAGCGTGAGAACCTACGCTGGTACCTCGAAGAATATCCAGAATGGCCCTATGAGCAGTTTTTAGAGCGTGGCAAGAAGATCGAAGCGTTCTTGGTTGAATTAGGGAGGCGACTGTACTATGCTGTGTTTGGAAGTGCTGCAGCTATGAGTGTTGTTCAGCCCTGGCGTTTGCAGCCAGAGGTTCAGCGACAGATCAGCGTTGTGAGTGAGATACCGAGAGCCTTGAGCCTCCCCTGGGAGTTGCTCCACGATGAACATGGTTTCCTCGTCTTGCGCACACGTAACCCTGTTGCCCTCATCCGCCGCTTGCCACAGCAGGAACTCAGTGCGTTCCCCATGCCCTTTCAACCCCCGCTTCGCATCCTGCTCGTCACGGCCCGCCCTGAAAATGCAGGCTTCGTGGACCCCCGCAGTATTGCGGTATTCGCGTTACGTGATCAGTTGGGAACTCGATCTGAAAATGCAGGCTTCGTGGACCCCCGCAGTATTGCCCGCGAGCTGCTTGATGCAGTACAGGGACAGCTGGATGCAGGAACGATTGCAGTGGAGTTTCTGCGACCCTCAACCCTCCGTGCGCTTCGCGAACGCCTCGGTGACACGAAGCGTCCCCCAATCCATATCTTGCATTTTGATGGGCATGGAGCGTTCGGCGAGGAGAGCGATGGAGAGGAGCAACAATATCCTAGTAACAGAAAACAAGGAATGCTCGCCTTTGAGGATGAGGATGGCAAACTTGATCTCGTAGCGGCCAAGCGTGTCGCCCAGGTATTGCAAGACAGTGGAGTGAAGCTGGCCGTGCTGACAGCCTGCCAGAGTGCAAAAAGTAATGAGGAGGATGCCTTTAGCAGCGTGGCAGCACAGTTGATCCGCAGTGGCATCGATGCCGTAACGGCTATGAGCACAAGCATGCTTACTGCGACTGCAACGCGTTATGTTGAATCCTATTACCGTTCCCTGGCAAGTAACATCCCAGTGCCATTAGCGCAAGAGCGAGCACGGCAGGCACTTCATGACGATCCCCGCCGAGATGTACATTATCGCCACAAGGACGATGAGGGGACACTGGTGATGTTGCAGGATTGGTGGGTGCCTCACTACTACCAACAACGTCCTGTCGTGTTGCAGAAACAGTCTACGCGAAAACGCAAAAAAACACCAGTGCGTTCAACTTCGCAACGACTCGGCCCGGGGATGCCTCCTCAACCCCGCCATGGCTTTAGCGGACGAGCGCACGAGTTGTTACAAATCGAGCGCCATCTCTTACAAGGAAAAATTGTGGTGATTCATGGCTTTGGAGGCGTTGGCAAAACAGCACTTGCTCGTGAGGCAGCCGATTGGCTGACACGCACAAATATGTATGAGGACGCATGCTTTGTCTCCTTCGAGCACGGTGGCGACGCAGCAATGCTGCTGAGTGTGCTCGGTACCTTCCTGGACGTCTACGATGGGCACTACGATCCCACTGACACGAAGGCCGCATTAGCAAAGTTGATACCTGCCCTCAAAGAGAAACGTGTGCTGGTGATTTCTGACAATATGGAAAGCATCCTCCCTGCGGGAGTGGCTCCCCTAGAGGCGGGCATACGCAGTGAGTTATGGAATGTCTTGCTCGCGCTTGCAAACGCTGGCGCAGGCATGCTCCTGACCAGCCGTGATGCCACTTTTGGTGATGCGCAACTGGCACCAGGAATTCGTGTAGCGTATCTTGCCCTCCGTGGTCTGCACCCTGAAGATGCCTATGCTCTCGCCAGCCGTCTCCTGGCTGACCTAGGAATTAATCGCGTTCACCTCCCTTATGAGGAGCTACGTATTCTGCTCGAACAACTTGATCATCACCCTCTAGCAATTCAACTGGTACTACCTACCTTGCGCGAATTATCGATCAGGACAATTATGACAAACTTCGCCACACTGTTATCTAAATTTGTGGACGACACCGAGACAGGACACAATCGTTCGCTATTAGCCTCCCTAGAATACTCGTTACAACGGCTGAGCAAGGAGCAGAAAGAACTGCTACCCCGTCTGTCTCCTTTCGAAGGTGGAGCATACGAAGAAGTCCTGCTGAACGTCTTGGGAATTCCAGAAGCCGATTGGGTGCAACTGCGCGAAGCTCTTGAGCAAGCGGCACTCTTGACAGTAGAGCGAGTTCATGAGTTTGTCGCAGCGCCATTCCTCCACTTCCATCCTGTCCTGATCCCTTTCTTGCGCAGGCAAGCAAATGCGGACAACAAGGAGTTGCGAACGCTTTATGCGCAATGCTACCTTGTACTGGTCGGCACACTACTCGGTCAAGACCAGCAATATCCGCTTCCTGTACGGGCACTTGTACAACGAGAATTGCCCAATCTTCAGCGAGCATTGGATGTGCTGTTGGAAGAGAGCGATGAAGCAGCTACCCTTATGGCTGATGGTATCGCTCACTTTCTAAACAGGTTTGGATTAACGCATGAACGCAATACCCTGTGGAAGCGCGTAGTTCAGATGAGCACGACTAGGAGTACTCGAGTAGGTGAGGGATTGGCGCTAACAGAGTATCTACGTGAAAGCGATTTGGGTGAGGAGGAATTTCGAAAAGGCAACTTAGGAGCAGCCTTTTCTCGTTTCATGTCCTTGCTAGAACGCATCGAGGCATTACCAGTAGGAACGTCATTTGGTCGTGGATCCTCTGAACATGCTATGACACTCGTTAGTTTGGCTCGCTGCCATAGAGAGCAGGGGGAGCTCACTGCTGCTGAAGACAGACTTCGTGAGGCATTGATTATCCACGAGGCACTCTTCAAGCAGAAATCTCGTAGTGAAGGTGATGTTCATGCCTACGCTGTGCTCCTGACTGATCTTGGCGCAGTACAGCTTTTTCAGGGTCGGTACTTGCAGGCCCAAGGAATGTACGAGAAGGCCTTACAAATGACACAACACTCTGCCGATCTTCAGCACCAAGCTGTTGTCTTCGAGCAACTGGGCACGCTCGCCTTCATGCAACAAGACTATGCTAGAGCACGATCATACACTACTAAGGCTCGTACTATCTTCCATACACTCAATGAGCCAGCACCGGAAGCAGACGCCTGGCACCAACTAGGTTTAATTGCGCAGAAACAGAAAGAATGGGCAGAGGCCGAGCGATGCTACCGGGAGTGTCTGATCATCAGAGAACGATTGGGCCATGTAGAACGTGCAGCAATGACATGCGGGCAACTTGGGGTCCTTGCCGAGGAGAATGAACGTCCTGCAGAAGCTGAAGGTTGGTTTAGGCGAGCATTGGAGTTAGAGAAGCAAGTGTACCCTCGCAAAACTACTTATGCTCTCTATCTCTATAATCTGGCCTCGCTTCTTGTACGGGAAGTTCAGATAGGTCGCACTTCTATGAACCGCCTCATCGAGGCACGGGGTTACGCAGAGCAGGCACAGGCAATCCAAGAAACACAAGCTGTGTCAGCAAATACCTGGAAAACTTTCAGTATCCTCGTTGATATTGCCGAAAAGGAGGGAAGGACGGAGGCAGCGCGGGACTATCGCCGTCGTGAGCGGGAAACCTACATCGCCTTTGAGGGCAACCATCACTCCATTGATCATCAGTTCGGAGAATTTATTGCTATCATCGCTTCTGCTGCCCGGGGTAACAAGCAGGCACGAGAAGCGAGCGAGAGATTTCTGCAACAAATTGAGGCAGAGTTGAAGACCCAGCCTATGATAGGGGCAATACGGCGCCTCTTGAAAGGTGAGCGCGATAAGCATTCCCTAACTGAGAACTTAGGAGGCCGAGACGCATTGTTGCTTCTGCGCATGTTGGAGGAACTGCAAAATCAATAGAAGCAGGAGGAAAAGGCCAAATGAACCAGCCACTTGATCTGTCCATCATGCTGATGCAACCACCACCAGGCTCGCCCACTGACGTCATCGCTGGCATTACCTTACGTTGCGATGGGTTAGGACTCAGTCACTTTGGTGATCTACTACGTGATCCATTAACGCAACAAGAACGCGACGATCTGCGCTGGTATCTCGAGGAGTACTGGAAATGGCCCTACGAGGGGTTCGCCCTGCGAGGCAAGCAGGTCGAGGACTTGTTGGTCGAGGTGGGTAAGCGGCTATATGAGGTAGTCTTTCGCAGTAATAGTGCTAATGGTATCGTGCAAGCGTGGCAACAGCAGCCAGATGGACAACGGCAGATCAGCATTACCAGCGATATTCCAGGTGTGCTCAGCCTTCCCTGGGAACTGCTGCACGATGCAGACGGCTTCCTGGCACTGCGCAAACCCGTTCCCGTCTCAATTGTACGCCGCC